>Ga0157371_10000651_pt1 | contig 41136 bp, 35 predicted proteins | sample C45metaG_FD_113462 | JGI IMG/M metagenome (GOLD analysis project Ga0157371, IMG submission 113462) | Corn rhizosphere microbial communities from Kellogg Biological Station, Michigan, USA - C4-5 metaG | ecosystem: Host-associated > Plants > Roots > Rhizosphere > Soil | place: USA: Michigan... | reverse complement strand
ATCGCGTGTATGTTCATTAGCGTTCTCAATAGCCATATTTTTCTTTCCACCTCGCTTTCAAAAACTTTCTCAATTCCTCTTCGCGTGCATTCTTTCCGGGATTATATATGGTTGTGCTTTTAATTTCTTCCGGCAAAAATTCCATTGCCACAAAATGGTTTTCATAATCATGCGCGTATTGGTAATTTTTTCCATAATCCAGTCTCTTCATCAAGTTGGTGGGTGCATTCCTGATTTGTAAAGGAACCGGCAAATCCCCAAACTGTTTTACCAAACCTTCCGCTTTTCCAATGGCAGCAACCGCTGCATTACTTTTGGCTGAAGAAGCAAGATAAGTAGCGCATTGCGACAGAATTATTTTTGATTCAGGATAACCGATCAAGTTTACTGCCTGGAAAGTATTGGTAGCTAAAACCAAGGCCGTTGGATTAGCATTGCCGATGTCTTCGCTCGCAAGAATCACCATTCTTCGGGCAATAAATTTTACATCTTCACCTCCTTCAATCATTCGCGCCAGCCAATATACTGCAGCATTCGGATCACTGCCGCGAATGGATTTGATAAAAGCAGAAATTATATCATAATGCTGCTCGCCTTTCTTATCATAAAGCGCTACTTTTTGCTGCGCCGCGTTTATAACCTCTTCATCCGTTATTAGAATGTCTTGATTTTTTTTTGAAGAAAGCTGGTCAACAGTCAACTCAAGAAGATTCAATAATCGTCTTGCATCGCCACCTGACAAATTGATCAGCGCTTCTGTATCTTTTATATCAATATTTTTTTTCGAAAGGATCGCATCTGTTTTGATAGCATGGTTCATTAACTCGATTAGGTCTTCTTTTTTCAAAGACTTCAAAATATAAACCTGGCAACGGCTAAGCAAAGCGCTGTTTACTTCAAACGAAGGATTTTCCGTGGTAGCACCAATTAAAGTGATGGTACCTTTTTCTACTGCACCTAACAACGCATCCTGCTGTCCTTTATTGAACCGGTGAATTTCATCAATGAACAATATCGCATTCTGTTCATGCTTTGCTTTTTCAATTACTTCCCGCACTTCTTTCACTCCCGATGAAATTGCGCTTAATATATAAAATGGAACGTTAAGAGCGTGAGCAATAATATTTGCAATCGTTGTTTTTCCAACGCCCGGCGGGCCCCACAAAATCATTGAAGGAATTTTGTGATTTTCTAAAGCAGTGCGCAAAATACTTCCCTTGCCGGTAAGATGTTGCTGACCGATAAGTTGATCTAAAGTTTCAGGTCTCAGCCTTTCTGCCAAAGGAGTTGAAGTCAATTGCGAATTATGAAGTTGATGAATAAAAAAGTGCGAATCAGTCCTTTAAATTGATCTCCTCACAAATTTAAAATTATTTATCCGTTCATTTGGGAATATAAGGAAGTACATCCCTTAATGAGACAGGCGCATTTTTATCGTCGATCTCTATTACTACGCAATACCCATTTGCACCGCCGGCTTTCAATAATCCATTTACCAGTTTTTGCTGATCGCTTTTTATTCTTTTTCCGTTCCAGATTTCTTTGGTGCATAAACAACCTTCCGTTGGAGTTAAAGGATAATACGGCTTCCCGATGTAATAGCTAGGATCGATTGTAGTTCCATGCGCAATAATTTCACTTCTTCCTGCAAGTCCTGCGTAATACGATTCGTAAAGCGGTAAAAATTGCTGTAATTTTTTGGGTATCAGAGTTTGATAATAATCAATCGTCCAGATAGAATCTAAAATAGCATCCTGATCAAAAAACTGCTGCAAAGTTAATTCGACAGGCATTCCCAATTGTATGTTAGCAGTGGGCCCAATAAAATTCCCCATTGAAACTTTAAACCCATACATTTTAAAAATCCCCTGTGGGGTATTTCCATTGGTTAAATAACCTGGTAAATTAGTAATGCTTCTTGCAAGTTGTGTTACTGTAAATATTTTTCCTGATGAATCTCTTACAAATTCACCATCTGCATTTCTGATTATCACCATTCCCGGGTAATCCCTATCTTTTCTTTGCAAGCTGTACATAACCTCCTGGTGAGGAAGAAAATCCCTACCAAAAATCTGCGGTAAAACTTTATCCACTGGAATCATATTCACTTTATCAGGCGTCAGCCTTGTTTGCAGCATATATAGTATCGGATTTTTATAAGCAGTGTCTGTAAATTTTTGAAGGAGTTTTTTTGAAAGGTTTTCTTTTTCAACTTCGCTCTTATTTCCCTGCATCAAATATTCTGCACACATAGCGAATATTTTAGGATCATTTGTTTTTTCTAATAAAGACAAAGTTTGTTTCAAAAATTTTCGCGGATAATTACTGTATGCCACTTCCATTAAGGCACGTTGAAAAGAGACGCTTGTTGTTTCGATACTATCAAATGCCGATTCAACTTTTTGCAGAGTAAAATCAGTATTGTACCGTATCACTTCCATTGCATCAAAGGCCTCTTCCCAGTTCTCTTCTGTTGAATCAGTGAGTGGTAGTGAAAAGTTTTTTGAAATACTATAATGGATAAGATCATGTTTCATTTGTGCCCTTGCCGCATCGGTAGTGTAAGAAGTATAAAGCGGCACATTATATTGTGCGAATGATTGCAGGTTACAAAACAAAAAAACGAAAAAAGGAAAAATTTTGCGCAGCACAGTAACAATTATTTTGATCGAAAAATAAAAAAGAAAATGTTTAAGTAAAGTGAAATCTGAATTTCCAAAAAAGGAATCTATTTCTAAAAAGTTCTTCGAAAGTAAAAACGCTTTTTTATTCGTTTAATTTAGGATTGCTTTTATGTCTTTCTGCATCACGCAAATTTTTCTTTTCAAAATTCTTTTGAAGTGCTGCCGTCAAATCTACGCCGGTTTGATTGGCAAGACACATTAAAACCCAGAGTACATCGGCCATTTCATCTGAAAGGTCTTTGTCCGTTTCATTTTCCTTAAAGGATTGTTCTCCAAATTTCCTCACCATTATTCTTGAAAGTTCTCCTACTTCTTCCATTAAAACACCAAGATTGGTGAGTTCGTTGAAGTAGCGAACACCGGTTCTATTTATCCATTCATCAATTTTCGTTTGTGATTCTGCAATGGTCATAATTCGTACTTTATTTCAGGTGTTGGTTAAAGTAATCAGTAAAATTCATTAAAATTAGTCTAATAAAATTCATTCCTTTTTCTTGGAATCAATCACAATCGTTACCGGTCCATCATTCACTAAATGAACTTTCATATCGGCTCCAAATTCACCTGTAAATATTCTTTTTGAAAGATCAGCTTGTATTTGATGGATCAGTTTTTCATACAAGGGAATAGCAACATCTGCTTTACTTGCTTTTAGATAAGACGGCCGGTTTCCCTTCCTGGTCGATGCTTGCAATGTGAACTGGCTGACGAGTAAAATGTCTCCATTAATTTCCTTAACTGAAAGATTAGGAACTTTATTTTCATCATCAAAAATGCGAAGGTTTACCATTTTATTGCTCAGCCATTTTATATCTTCTTCATTATCAGAATCTTCAATACCAATCAAGACCAGTAAACCAACATTTATTGAAGATTTTACAGTATTATCAATAGTTACAGAACATTCACTTACTCTTTGAATCACCACTTTCATAATTAATCAATTCCTATATATGATAAAAAAATACAATGCCAAAAATGAAGAAAAATGTAAATATTTTTATTTCTGGAAAGCTTTAATATGAGGTAAACCAATGCCCGTGAGCTTTATAAATTTATTCACAATTCTTATCCACAATTTGTTGATATTTTTGAATATGTATTCTGGTTTAGAAAAAATATTTTCGTTGTCCCGCTACGCTTAAAAATAATTTTAAACAAAAATACTTATTACCCATGGCTAGAAAAAAACAAACTCAGGCCGGTCTCCGTTTCTGCCGGCATTTTACAAAAGAAGGCATTTCTCCTTTTGAAATGTTTGAATATGATTACCGTACTTCGGTAATTAAAAACACTACCGGCGAGGTTGTTTTTAAAATGGATAATGTTGAAGTGCCTAAGCAATGGAGCCAGATTGCTACAGACATTTTAGCACAGAAGTATTTTAGAAAAGCAGGTGTTCCGCAGGCGGACGGAAGTACAGGAAGAGAAAGTTCTATAAAACAAGTGGCACATCGAATGGCGCATTGCTGGCGCGTTTGGGCCGAAAGAAATAATTATTTTGCTACAAAAGAAGATGCACAAATTTTCTACGAAGAATTAATATACGCGATATTAAACCAGGCATGTGTTCCGAATTCGCCTCAATGGTTTAACACTGGTTTACATGAAGTGTACGGCATCACAGGAAAACCACAGGGGCATTATTTCGTGGATGCTAAAGATGGCATTTTAAAAAAATCAACGTCCGCATATGAGCGTCCTCAACCTCATGCCTGTTTTATTTTAAGCGTTGAAGATGATTTGGTTAACGATGGTGGAATTATGGATTTGTGGGTTCGGGAAGCAAGGATTTTTAAATATGGTAGCGGCGTCGGAACCAACTTTAGCAGCATACGCGGCGAAGGAGAAAAATTGAGCGGCGGTGGCACTTCCAGCGGCTTAATGAGTTTTCTTAAAATCGGTGACCGTGCTGCAGGAGCAATCAAAAGCGGCGGAACCACAAGGCGAGCTGCAAAAATGGTTTGTCTTGATATTGACCATCCTGAAATTGAAAGTTTCGTAAACTGGAAAGTAGAAGAAGAAAAGAAAGTAGCTGCTTTAATAGCTGCAGGTTACCCAAGTGACTACGAAGGAGAAGCGTATAAAACAGTAAGTGGACAAAATAGTAATAACTCTGTTCGCATCTCGAACGAATTTTTCCATGCTCTTGAAAAAGATGGCGATTGGGAATTGAAAGCAAGAAGTGATGGTCATACCATGAAAACCATTAAAGCAAAAAAATTATGGGACGAAATTAATTACGCAGCATGGCGTTGCGCTGATCCGGGAACACAATATGATACGACGATTAATGAATGGCATACATGCCCTGAAGGCGGCAGGATCAGGGCAAGCAATCCTTGCAGTGAATATATGTTTCTTGATAACACAGCCTGCAATCTTGCATCCGTAAATCTTCGCAAATTTTTTAATGAAGACAACAATATTTTCGATGTACCTGGTTTTGAATACACCGTTCGCTTGTGGACAACTGTTTTGGAAATTTCGGTTTTGATGGCGCAATTCCCAAGTAAAGAAGTAGCGCAGTTAAGTTACGATTACAGAACACTCGGTTTGGGATTTGCAAACCTCGGAAGCATGTTAATGGTGAGTGGCATTCCTTATGATAGCGATAAAGCGCGCGGAATTGCAGGAGCTATTACCGCTATTATGACCGGGATTGCTTATAAAACTTCTGCAGAACTTGCAGAACAGTTGGGCGCTTTCAGCCGCTATGAAGAAAACAAAAATCACATGCTTCGGGTAATGCGAAATCATCGTGCAGCTGCATATGATGCGATGGAAGCTTATGAAGGAATTGAAATAAAACCACAGGGAATTAACGCAAAAGATTGCCCTGATTATTTATTAAAAGCCGCTACAAAAGCGTGGGATGACGCTGTAAGACTTGGAGAAAAATCTGGTTACAGAAATGCACAGACAACTGTAATTGCGCCAACAGGAACCATCGGTTTGGTGATGGATTGTGATACAACCGGAGTAGAGCCTGACTTTGCCTTGGTGAAATTTAAAAAACTGAGTGGCGGCGGTTACTTCAAAATTATCAACCAAAGTGTTCCGCAGGCATTACGTAATTTAAAATATTCAGAAACTGAGATTGAAGAAATTGTCAATTATGCTAAGGGCCATGCTACATTAAAAAAGGCACCTCACATCAATTTTGAATCGCTTGCAAAAAAAGGATTTAATGCAGCTGATCTTCAAAAGATAGAATCGGCCTTACCTACAGCATTTGAGATTGGTTTCGTATTTAACGCTTTCAATCTTGGCGAAGAGTGTTTACAGCGCTTAGGTTTTAAAGCTGAGGAGTATAACAATTTCGAATGGAGCTTATTGAATGCATTAGGATTTACAGATAAGCAAATTGATGAAGCGAATGTTTATATCTGTGGAACGATGACAGTAGAAGGTGCTCCATATTTAAAAGAAGAACATTTGCCGGTTTTTGACTGTGCTAATAAATGCGGCAATATCGGTGAAAGATACATTCATTACAGCGGTCACATAAAAATGATGGCAGCAGCACAGCCTTTCTTAAGTGGTGCAATTTCTAAAACTATTAACCTGCCCAACGAAGCAACGGTTGCTGAAATTGAAGAAGCCTATTTATTAAGCTGGAAACTTGGTTTAAAAGCGTGCGCACTTTACCGTGATGGATCGAAATTATCGCAACCGCTCAGCAATAAAAGCGATAAGAAAAAGAAAAGTGATGATGCAGAAGAAGATAGTGTAGAAAAACAGCATGAAACCGCTCTTGTTAATATGGGCCAGCTTACCATCGATGACTTGCTGGAAGAAGTAAACAAAAGAGTTCAAAACAGCGCCGACACTTCATTAAAACGCCAGCTGGCAATGATCGTAGAACGAAGGTCTTTACCGGCAAAACGCAGAGGCTTTACACAAAAAGCAAAAATAAATGGCCAGGCTCTGTTCTTAAGAACCGGCGAATACAGTGACGGCACTTTAGGTGAAATATTTATTGATATGGCAAAAGAAGGGGCTACGATGCGCAGTATGTTAAACTGTTTCGCCATCTCCATTTCTATTGGCCTTCAATATGGCGTTCCTTTGGAAGAGTTTGTAGAAAAATTTGTGTTTACCCGCTTTGAACCCTCAGGAATGGTAGAACATCCGAATATTAAATCCACTACTTCTATTATCGACTTCATGTTCCGTTCATTGGCTTATGAATATTTGGGAAGAAACGACTTAGTGCATGTTTTGGATAAACCGGAAGTAGAAAATTTAGGCAATCAACCTTGGGATGAAAATACACCAACGATAGGAGAACGAATTCCAGAATTGAGTGAAATAAGGGTAACCGGTTCTTCAGCTATAAGACCGCAAAAATCTTACAGGGTTGAGCATGTTAAAAAGACAAATTCTGCTTTAGACGCCGTTAACGCGGCTTCAAAAAATATGCAAAGTGATGCACCGGCCTGCAACACGTGCGGACACATAACCATCCGTAGTGGTACCTGTTACAAATGTTTAAACTGTGGCAATAGCATGGGCTGCAGCTAAAAACAGTTACAGAAATGAAAAACATGAAAAGACCACCTTGTGAGAGGTGGTTTTTTATTAATACCAATATAATTTTTGAAGAAATATTTGGCAAATTAAACTTCTCGACCCAACTTTGCGCCAGTTCTTTGTGATTGACTTATCAAGAAAGGCAGAGGGAAATGGCCCGAAGACGCCTTAGCAACCTAAAATGTTTTAGCAGGCATTAAAAGGTGCTAACTCCATCCTGATGGTAATCAGGAGAGATAAGACAGATTCAAGTTTTAATAGCACTGGCGCAGCCACAAAATATATTAACTCACCTGATCTGTCGGGTGAGTTTTTTTTTGAGTAAATCCGACTGAAGAGCTGGATAAATTCAGATTTTTAAAAAGTAAATAAAAGACAAAATGGACACGCACAAGAAACTGGTTTTAGGAATTTTTGGATTTGGAGTGGTGGGTGAAGGACTGTACAAAGTACTTAATCAAACGCCTTCCCTGAATGCAACTATCAAAAAGGTTTGTATAAAACACCCCAATAAGAAAAGGAACGCGCCCGAAGAACTTTTTACAGTAAATAAAGAAATATTGCTAAAAGATAATGATATCAATATTATTGTTGAATTGATTGATGATGCGGATGCTGCTTACGAAATTGTAAAAACTGCTTTTGCAAATGGAAAATCGGTAGTAAGCGCAAGTAAAAAAATGATTGCTGAGCATTTACCTGAGTTGATCGAATTAAGCCAAAAATCCGGTTGTTCCTTTCTTTATGAAGCGGCTTGTTGTGCCTCCATTCCTGTAATTCGCAATCTTGAAGAGTATTATGACAATGATCTTTTGCATTCGATAAATGCAGTAATAAATGGGTCTACCAATTACATTCTTACCAAAATGTTTGAAGAAAAACTTTCCTTCAAAAATGCATTGATACAGGCGCAGCAATTAGGATTTGCCGAAAGCAACCCAATATTGGATGTTGAAGGATATGATGCATTGAATAAATGGACATTCCTTCTAACTCATTCGTATGGGATTTTGCCAAAGAAAGAGGAAATCGTTTTTACAGGCATACAAAATATCACTTCACAGGATGCATTGCAGGCAGATAAAAAAGATTGTGTGATTAAATTGGTGGCATCAGCTAAAAAAATGAAAAACGGCAAAGTTTCGGCATTTGTATTGCCACAATTTGTAAAGAAAGATGATCAACTGGCTTTTATAAAAAATGAATACAATGGAGTGGTGATCGAAAGTTCTTTTGCTGATAAACAATTCTTTTACGGAAAAGGCGCGGGAAGTTTTCCAACTGCGTCTGCAGTCTTAAGTGATATTTCTGCTTTGCGCTACGATTATAAATATGAATACAAAAAACTGTACAATCAACAAAAGAACGAATTAACGAATGCTTTTTATGTAAAGACTTACGTAGCTTTTAAGGACTGGGAGCATGTGCGTAAAGATGATTTTGAAAGTATAGAAGAATGGCATTCAAATGAACAAAGCAATTATTTGGTAGGTGTTATTCATTTCCAAAAATTACACGAAAATGATTGGTGGAAAAAAAACGGCGTATCGCTGATCCTTAATTCTGATCCTGTCATTGAATCTCTCGATATCGTGAAATTGAAAAAAAGAAGCCTTGAACTTGCAGGCTTTTCGGGGAATTATAGTTTAGCCTGATCATTTTGTTTGTTTTTAATTTGAAAAAAGCCATCTGATGGGATGGCTTTTGATTTAATAAAAATTTGAAGTAAAAACTATTCACATATTTCTTTTTAAGCTTCGCCTACTCATTACGTGAGGAACAATAAAAACAGAAATAACAATTGCTAACGTCTTTAATATTCTTACATATCTCTTAAAATCAGAAAAGCCGGAGTGTTAACTCCGGCCGTTTATCTTTTTCCTTTGAAATTACGCCACTTCAACTTCAGCGCCTGCTTCAGTCAACCGGTTTTTAATTTCTTCGGAAGTTGCTTTGTCTACACCTTCTTTGATTGGTTTTGGTGCATTGTCGACCAATTCTTTAGCTTCTTTCAAACCTAAGCCGGTAAGTTCTTTAACGATCTTAACAATACCCAGTTTGTTAGCGCCCGGTGCTTTCAGGATAACATCAAAAGATGTTTTTTCTTCAGCGGCTGCTGGACCGCCTGCACCTTCAGCACTCGCAACTACTGTTGCTGCTGCCGGTTCAATGCCATATTCTTTTTTTAAGAATTCAGCTAATTCCTGAACTTCTTTTACGGTTAAGCTTACTAAATTTTCAGCTAATGCTTTTACGTCTGCCATGATTTTTAGTTTAATTTTTTCCACCTTCTTTTCATTTAATGATCCGGTGGAGGGTTTTAAAAAAATTGTTTATTTATTAATTTAATCAACCAACTAGCTAATGAGCCATTGAGCCAATGAAATTTCAATTTATGCTTCCGGCACTTTTTCTGAATCTTCAGTTGCCGGTTTTGCTGCTTCGTCAACCTTTGAAGTTTCAGCTTTCGGAGTTTCCACTTTAGGTGCTACTTCTTCACTTTCAGCTTTTGCCTGTGGTGTTGCCTCTGATTTAACCTCAGCTGCTTCCGGTGCTTTCGCTTCTGCAGTTTCAGGTTTGTTTTGTAATGCACCAATTACTCTTTGAATTGGGGACAACAACAATCCTATCACATCCCCAATTAATTCATTCTTGGTCTTGATCTTCGTAAGATTAAGCAATTGATTATCTCCAACAAAAATATCTCCGTTTAAAAAGGCAGCTTTCAATTGCGGCTTCTCACCATTTTGTTCTTTACGGAAACTACTGATGATTACTGCAGGGTCTTTGGGGCTTTCGCTAAACATCAATGCAGTTACTTTATGCAAAGAATCGTAAACACCTGAATATTTTTCGCTGTCAAGGCTTTCCAATGCTTTCTTGATCAAGGTATTTTTAGCCACTCTCATTTCTACCTGCTTGTTATAGCAATGGCGGCGAAGATTGTTTACCTGGGCAACAGAAAGGCTTTCTGTATCTGTAATATAGAAATTAGAATACTGAGAAAATTTATTTTTCAGCGTTTCTATCACTTCTTGTTTTTCTTCTTTGTTCATGTTATTTTTTTTGTGCTTGTGAACTGTGAACTACAATCCGAAACAAATAATTTATTTAATTCTGAACTGATTTTGTGTCGATCATAATGCCGGGGCTCATCGTGCTTGCCATGCTAAGTCCTTTTAAATAAACACCTTTTGACGTGGCAGGCTTTAGTCTGATAATCGCATTGATCAATTCCTGGCTGTTAGCTTCAATTTTTTCAGGAGGAAAACTTACTCTTCCAATTGAAGCGTGTACAATACCAACTTTATCAACTTTAAATGCGATCTTACCACCTTTTACATCATTTACTGCCGCAGCTACATCGTTCGTAACTGTTCCGGTTTTAGGATTCGGCATCAGGTTTCTTGGACCTAATACTTTACCTAAACGACCGATCTTCGGCATTACTGAAGGAGTAGCGATGATCACATCCACATCAGTCCATCCCGCTTCAATTTTAGAAATATATTCATCAAGGCCTACATAATCAGCGCCCGCTTCTTTTGCTGCTTCTGCTTTATCAGGCGTGCAAAGCACCAATACGGTCTTAGTTTTACCTGTTCCGTGGGGAAGGGAAACTGTACCACGTACAGCCTGGTCTGCCTTTTTAGGATCAACACCCAAACGGATGTGAAGATCTACAGAACTATCAAATTTGGTTGTATTTACTTCTTTTACCAGCGCAGCAGCTTCTTTTAATGAGTAAGCTTTGTCCGCTTCAACCTTGGCGTTGGCTGCTTTTCGTTTTTTAGTAATCATTTTATGAAAGTTTTATTCCCGCTAAACGGGACTCATTTACAATTAATTTTCCCACGGGGCATTTCCCTCTACGGTTAAACCCATGCTGCGGGCAGTACCGGCCACCATTTTCATGGCGCTGTCCAGACTGAATGCATTAAGATCGGCCATTTTATCTTTGGCGATCTCCTCCACCTGCGCCCATGTAACTTTTCCTACTTTATTTCTGTTAGGTTCTTTACTACCTGACTTTATTTTAGCAGCATCCATTAACTGAACAGCAGCGGGCGGAGTCTTAATGACAAAATCAAACGATTTATCGCCATAAACTGTAATGAGAACGGGAAGAACTTTCCCTTGTTTGTCCTGGGTTCTTGCATTGAATTGTTTGCAAAACTCCATAATGTTGATTCCTTTGGAACCGAGTGCAGGGCCTATCGGCGGTGCGGGGTTGGCTTGTCCTCCTTTACACTGGAGCTTGACATAGCCTGTAATTTCTTTTGCCATAATTAAATTTTTGGTGTTAACGTCCCGATTTTACCGGAACTCCCAACGAATATTTCTAAATAAAGAACTTTTTTGGGAGTGCAAAAGTAGGTCAAATAAAACAAATAAAAAATAAAAAATTGTCAATAATAACTCTTTGACATAACCTGCTTAGCAGTTTGAAACAAAATAAAAAGCTTACTTTATTGTTGGTTTACTGGTTTATAAAAAAAAATTGCTATTCGTCAACAGCTGCCAAAAGCAATCTTATCTCCCCAAAAGAAATGTTTTCCGGCAAATTTCGTTTCAATGCGCTTAGGCTTTGTTTGCCATGCGCTATAATGGCTTCTTTAACCAAATCTTGTTTTTCGACAGGAAGCAAATCATCAATATTTATTTGCTTACCGGCAACAAATGCAATTAAATGTCCTTCAATAGTAGCCTCCGACAAGTTTCTTTCTTTCGCTATATCCGCAATGGTTTTTCCTTCTTTAAAAAGATTGAAGGAAACGAGATTAGTTGGCGTTTTGGTTTCAGTGGATCTTTCTTTCCGCTCACGTTTAGGCGTTTCTTCTTTTGCGGCCATGTTACATTCGATTTCATGCTGGCTGCAATAGTCAACAACCAGACCTATAATGTCATCGCCATATTTTTCAGCCTTGGCTTTTCCAAACCCACTCAGTTTTACCAAATCATTTTTACAAAACGGCAAGTATGTGGCAATCTCTTTTAATGCATTCTGATTGGCTACTATGTAAATCGGAACGTGTGTTTCTTCAACAATTTTATCGCGCCAACTTTTTAGAGAATCATACAATTCCGGATTTGGGATGTCTGAAAAATTTTGCTTTTTACCACTCGCATAAGCCGAAACCTTAATTCGTGGAAGCGAATACTGTAACTTATGCTGCAGAAAGGAAGTTACAGAAAAAGGTTGTTTACAATATTGCAGGTAATAATTTTGAAGATCTGTTGCGAGCAATAGTTGGTTCAGAGGTTCATTAACAAAGTTAGCAGCTTCCCTGTATTCAGTAACCAAAGGATGATTTAGAACAGCTTCCTGCAGTGATGCAAATTTTGGAATAAAGTGTTCCGCTGCGTCATTGATCCTTTTTTGCAAAGCCATATTTTTTTCAATCATCGCTTTCTCTTTCATAAAGCCTCCGATATGACTTAAAAATTTCAAACCAATTTTCCTATCACCAGTAAACAAAGTTTTTAGGTCATTTATCCATTTTGAAGACTCAGAATTAAGTCTTTCTTTCTGGTCATCGATCCGCAATTGCAAAACGTGCACAAGCCTGTTTGTTTCGTTAAATGAAAAGATTTCTTCCAACAACTGCTGCGTGAAAATCTGCCGGGCTACTTCAAATTTTTCTGCAAGTCGACCTTTCGGCACAAGCGCTTTCTCGCCTTTCACCACGTGTTCATTACTGAAAATAACCGATGCATGAATTTTGGAAAGCAAAACAATTCCATCGAGACTTACGCAACGGCTTAACGCCACATATACCTGTCCACTACTAAAAGCGGCTCCGGTGTCGATCATTACTTTATCAAATGTAAGTCCCTGGCTTTTATGAATCGTAATGGCCCAGGCAAGCCGTAATGGGAATTGGGTAAATATTCCCAAAATTTGCTGCTCCAGTTTTTCGCCCGGCCGGTTTAAAGTATAGCAGGAATTTTCCCAGGTTTCCTGGGGGACATAAATATCTTCGCCATCGCAATCAACGATAATTTCTTCCTGTTGCAATTTTTTTATCACCCCAATCTTCCCATTGAAATATCTTTTCTCTGTATCGTTTTTCAAAAACATTACCTGTGCGCCTTGTTTTAAAACCAAAGTGCCTTCAGCGGGATACATACTTTCCGGAAAATCTCCTTTAATTTCCGCTTCATAAGAAAATGAAGCGGATGATAGCTTTTGCAGTTCGCGGTGATTGATCAGATCAGCCTGCTTATTATGGGAAGTAAGCGTAATATATTTTTCTTCCGATGAAGGGCGAAAATCCCGTAAATACCTTTTGTGCAAATTTTCAAAATCATCTGCGCCCATTTGATTGTTACGCACTTTATTTAAAAGAGATACAAACGAATCTTCTTTTTGACGATAGATCTTGTGCAGTTCGATCAGCATCGGCATTTGCTCTTTAATTACCACGCTGTCAAAAAAGAAAGGGGAAGAATAATATCCCTGCAAAATACTCCACTCCTGCCTTTGCGCCACCGGCGGCAACTGGTATAAATCGCCGATGCACAATAATTGTACGCCTCCAAAAGGAACATCATGCCTTCTGCGAACTGAACGCAAAATAGTATCAATAGAATCTATCACGTCACAACGCACCATGCTGATCTCATCAATTACCAACAATTCCATTTTGCGCAAAAGGTCCTGTCGTTGTTTATTATATTTCAATTTTGCCAGCAATTCGCTTTTGCTGTCACCGGTTGGCAAAAAAGGAGTAAATGGCAATTGAAACAAACTGTGCAACGTAACGCCGCCTGCATTGATTGCGGCCACACCTGTCGGCGCCGTTACAATAATATTCTTTGAACAATTTTCACTTAATATTTCAGAAAAGTCGTCTTTCCTGTTCCGGCTTTCCCTGTAAGAAAAATATTTTCACTTGTTTCCGTTACAAAGCGGTAAGCCAGATTAAAAACGGTATTGAGGTCTATATTCGATTGATCCATCAGTTATTTGCATCTTGTTTTCAAAAAAAGAAGGCCACGGATTTTTTGCCATACATCCAAACTAAACAAAATTCCATAAAATCCATGGCCGATGAAAACTAAGCAGAAGCTTTGGCGCCTATAAGTAACAACTCATTCACCACTACTTCACTACCATACATTTTGTTACCATCTTTAGCTATGTAATTATTGTTAACCAGTTTCCCTTCAATAGCAACTTCAGTTCCTTTTGCCAAATACTTCTCCGCAATTTCCGCTACTTTCCCCCAGGCTATCAATCGGTGCCATTGGGTTTCTTCTACTTTTTCACCTTTGGAATTGCGGTAAGTTTCATTAGTAGCCATTGAAAATTTAGCTAATTTTCTTCCCCCTTCGATCGTCTTTACTTCAGGATCGGTTCCTAATTTTCCAATCAGTTGAACTCTGTTTCTTAATACATTCATGACTTTGAATTTTGCGCCCACAAATTGGTGGACTGTTTTTAAAATTGTTTTTATTTCAGTTGATGAGATTTTTTCATCAACACCGCAAAGATGCAAACGTCAAAAAGCGTTATTCGGTTTTTATTCGTTTATAGTTGGATATAACCGTTTGTAAACGGTTGTACTTGAAAATTAAATGCTACCTTTCTTCTGTAAAACGATACCAAACAAAATGACACCTACCGAAACTGCTAGTTGTCTCAACTGCAACAAGCGACTGAAAGGCCGAACAGACAAGAAGTTCTGCGATGACTACTGCCGCAATTCTTACAACAATCAACTAAAAGCGTCAAAAAATAACCTTGTAAGAAACATCAATAATGCGCTCGGAAAGAACCGGCGGATATTAGAAAGTTTTTTTAAGCCGAAAGAAGATAAAGTGAATATTCCGAAAGAAAAATTACTGGAAAAAGGATTCCAATTTAAATACATCACTCATACTTACACCACGCAAAAAGGCCATGTTTATTTTTTTTGTTACGATCTTGGCTACATGCCTTTAGAAAACGACTGGTATTTATTGGTAAAATGGAAGAAAGAAAAATGGGTGTGAAGGAAAACGCAAATGTTTAAATTTGTTGGTTTGCATGAGCAATCCAAAGACAAGAAACAAAGGACAATTTCAATACTGAATTCGTTTTTAAAAATAAATATCTCATGTCTAATGTTTCCAACGACAAAAATAAAATTGGCCCAATTTCTTCGTTTAGTACAACTCTCCTTACGCCGAATTTCTTCCCGCATTAATAATCCCGAATGAACAGCGCATAGCAAGTTTTTCGTAAGTAGGTCTTAGCGGATCTTTTATTTGTTCCTGCTCTATTTCACGGATCTTCATCATGGCATATTGCTGAATGGTTACCAACGGCAAAATCATTTTTTCGCGCATATCCACAGAAAGCTGCTCTACCGGATAATCACCCATTAGTTCATTGTGGCCGGTGAGTTTAAAAAGATACTTTTTGGTTCTCTCGTATTCCTCATATATCATGTTCCATATTTCACTGAACTTTTTGTCTTTTGACAAGTATTCCGTTATGGGGAAATAACATTTTTTCATTGCCATCTCGCAATTATCTACCAGTGTTTTAAAAAACAACGAACCGTTATACAATTTCTTCAGCGGACCAAGTTTTCCTTCCTGCTCCAAAATTTCAAGGGCCGCTCCAAATCCATAATAACCGGTTACATTTTGTTTGATCTGGCTCCAGGAACCAACAAATGGAATAGCACGAAGATCATCCAAATTCATTTTTCCTTTCTTCCTTTTTGTGGGACGACTTCCGATATTAGTTTCGCTGTAAAATTTCAAAGGACTCACCTGAACGAGGTAATCCATAAAATCAGGATGATTTTTTAACTCGCTATACGATTCAAAACTTTTTTCAGCCAGTTCCTGCAATAATCCTTCTTCTTCCTTGTCAAGTCTGATATGCCTGTCAGAAAAAATATCATTTGAAATTCCGGCGTGCAGCAATTGTTCCATATTGTATTGCGCCGATTCAATCGTTCCGAAATTAGAACTTACCGTTTGGCCTTGTATCGTTAATTGTATTTCTTTATTCGAAATATTTTTTCCCATCGCTGCATAAAATTTGTGGGTCTTCCCGCCACCTCTTGCCGGAGGGCCGCCACGTCCGTCGAAGAAAACTACGTCAACATCATATTTTCGTGCCACTGCGGTAAGTTTTTCTTTTGCCTGGTAGATCGCCCAGTTTCCCATTAAATAACCGCCGTCCTTTGTCCCATCAGAAAAGCCAAGCATAATCGTTTGCTTATCGTTGCGGCGTTTCAGGTGCTCACGGTATTCTTTGTTTTCAAATAAGGTCGTCAAAATAATAGAAGCGTTTCGAAGGTCTTCGATAGTTTCAATCAGTGGAACGATATCCACTTTCATTTTGTCTTTTTTCCATCCGCATAAAATAAACAATCCATAAACTTCAAAAACATTAAGTGCAGAAGCGGAATGACTTATAATATAACGGTTACATCCTTCCTCGCCGTTGTATTGCTGGATAAGTTTGATGGCTTTTATACTGTCAAAAGTATCGTTGATGATCGGATCACCATAATCTCTTTCAGGAAGTACTTTTGTGTTTTTTGTAAGGAATTCGATCTTTTTCTCATCATTCATCTTCCCATAATCAGAAGGGAAAAAAGTATCAGAAGCAGCCATTGCTGCAAATACTTTTTTGTGAATCGAACTGTCCTGTCTTATATCAAGCGAAGCGAAATACAACCCGAAAATATACACCTTATTAATGAGATCATCAATGAGATGACAGAATAAACCATTGTGCCTGTAAATCAAGATCTCGCGGATATCATTCAATATTTTGAGAATATCCTTTTTGGTAATATCGGTTCTGTTACCGGGAATAAAAATGTTATTGTACAACTGCTTTTCGAGATCCAGCATAAGAACGTCAACGCCCTTAAAAGTAAGCCTGCGCCTCAACTTCCTAATCTCCAGGTAATAGCATTTGATAATTGCACCACGCAATGCATCCGCGACTTTCAAAGTGGTATCGGTGCTAACGAAAGGATTTCCATCTCGATCACCACCGGGCCAAAAGCCCATTTTCAATATAGCGTTATTTTGAAAATCTGCTTCAGGAAACTGGTTTCTCAAAAACGAAACAATTCTCCCAATTGCCGCAAAGAATACATTTTCCAAATACCATACAAGGCTCATCGCTTCATCGTACGGCGTAGGCTTTTCCTTTTTAAAGAAAGGCGTTTTACCAAGTTGCTGAAGGTACATGTTGATACGAGCTGTATTGTTTTCAGAAAGGGACTTGGAAAGATCGTTGATAATCCCCAAAACCGAACCGGGATAAAATTGTGTAGGATGGGCGGTAAGGACTATTTCTACTGAAAAATTATCCAGTTTTTTTACCAGTTCTTTCTCTTTTTTATACTGAACCGTTTCCACTTCTAATTGCTTTAAAGTACCAGGACCGGTGGTATCATGAACAAATTTAAAAGCAGCATCTTCGAGCGCATCAAAGAGCACCACCTGGCGTTCTACAAACTGTATAAAGCGGAAAAGAAGGTCTAATTTCTCTGATTCAGATTTGAAAGAAGTATCCTTCCTGAAAAACTCTTCAATAATTTTTTCGGGGCTCTGTTTCTTTTTATAGCCTTCTTCGCAAATATTCAAAAACAAGGACAAAAGCATTCCGGTTTTCTCAATCCTGTAAAAAGGAAGTGAAGTAAAAAGACTATTATATAGTTGAAACTTTATACCAACGTAATTCTTAAAATTGTCCAAACTGTGCGAGGCATGATGCTCAATCATATACAATAAATTATAAAAAACTATAAATTAATTCGATAAAAATCGCGATGAAGTTACTTCAAAAATCCTTAAACTTTTTTAAGCTTGCGGATTTGACTGTATATTTGCAATCGATAACAATGAAAAAAATACTATTCATATTATGCGTGACCTTCGGCTTATCTCTTGCTGTATTACATGCTGATGCGCAATGTTCCATTTGTGCAAAAACGGTAATGCAAATGGGCAACAAACCCGCTCAAGGCTTCAATAATGGCATCCTTTATTTAATGGCAATTCCTTACCTGGCAATTGGTGTAGTCGGATTTAAATGGTGGCAAAACGAAAAAAGGAAATCTTAATTATCTACTTTTCATCTTCCCTGTGTTCATAATTTTTTGCAAAAAGATACATGTTGAATCCGCTTTTTGAAGCTACTTCTTCTATTTCCGTTTTCATTTTTTGTTTGTCGAATGGTTTCATTTTTTCATTTTGGATCAAAGCCCAAATCTTTTCTGTCAAAAGATTTAGTTTGTATTGAGAATAATTTTCAGCTTTCCATTCTTTGATTTTTTTATACAAACCATCAATCCCTTTTTTTTCAGTTGCAACCGTTTTAAAAACAGGAATTTCTTTTCTGGTATGGTTAAAGGAGGGACCGAGGATTTGGATTAAATTGTTATAAAAATTTTCAGAGCCAGGCCGATCTGTTTTGTTCACCACAAATATCTCAGCTACTTCCATCAGGCCGGCTTTCATTGATTGTATAATATCACCGCCTTCAGGCACAAGCATTACAATCGTGATATCTGCAATCGCCGCGATATCTACCTCACTCTGACCTACACCAACGGTTTCAATAATTACATAATCAAAACCGGAATTTTTTACGAAGTCGGCAATCTCAAAAATTTGCGGATGCAACCCTCCTAAAGATCCTTTGCTGGCCAGGGACCTGATAAAAACATGCGGATGATTGTACCATTCACTCATACGAATCCTGTCGCCCAAAAGAGCGCCTTTATTAAAGGGTGAAGAAGGATCCACACATAATACAGCTACTTTTTTGTGATCATTGATCATCTCCCCTATCAAAGCATCTGTCAATGAGCTTTTCCCAGCACCCGGTGCCCCAGTGACTCCGATGATTTTTGCGGATGAAGTTTTTAAATTGAACAACAACTCTTCGTATCCTTCCAGTTGGTTCTCTATTTTAGAAATGCCACGGGCTAACGATTTAAGATCAGTATGATTGTTGTTTTCATTCAATTTAATCAGCAGCGATTTGAAAGTATTCATAAAAATAATCAGCGGGTTTCAGATTGATCCAGCTTAAACGATTTGCATCGAAATCTTCAAATGTAAATTTCTCTATTTCCTGCAAAGTATAATTCAAAGGATTTTCGGGCTTGCCAAATGTGACGACACCAAGTCCGTGATCGCAATCTAAAGTGAATACATTGATATCATTTCTTAAGCTGCGCAAATGCAAAAGCGTCCGCCACACATCGCCATTCCACGTTCCGGCAAATTTGCGCGCTTTCCATTCTTCAAAAGAAACCGAATCGGCTTTCACTTGCGGATTGCAATCGTGCAAAACGATGACCCCATGATCAGACAAATAGTTCAAACTGTTTTCAACGTCCCGCAACGCATAAGTGTATTCATGCATTCCATCGATAAGAGCAAATTCTAATTTTCTATCTGCCAATAAATCAGGGGCATCTTCAGCAAAAAAATTATCACTTGTCTTTTTAAAATATTTATTGAATAAATTATAAGGATTTAAAAAAAGTTTCCCTGTTTTGCGCAATAAATCAAACCTGAATTCAGGATCCACTGCAATTTTAAAAGTGCTTTTTACCCGAAAAAATATATGGCCATTAAAAACACCTATCTCCAGGTAATTAGCTAAGTGCTTTTTTTTCATTAAAGTGAGGATCACTTTTTCTCTATCCATATTTTGTTACTGATTTTTAATTAATGAAGAAAATTAAGCAGTGCCTGTTTTCTAAAAAGCTAAAATAATTTTTTTTATTTTGTTAATACAAAGTTTTTGACTTGCTGGAATTCCGTGGCTGCTTTTCAGAAAGGGTATTAAAATGTAATTTGCAAACACGGTATTTTTTATGAGTTACAGTAAACATATTAATTAAGAAGAATTGCATTTTATAGACTATGACAAATTTTATTCCGATTTTCCCCTTATCGATTGTTGTGTATCCGCATGAAAACCTGAACCTTCATATTTTTGAACCGAAGTATAAGCAATTGATTAACGAATGCTTCGAACAAAAGAAATTGTTTGGAATGCCGGTAGTGCTCAATAATAAATTGCAGGAACTTGGGACATTATTGGAGATAAGAGAAATAACAAAAAAATATGAAAATGGTGAAATGGATATCAAAACAAAAGGCACAAAAGTTTTCCGTGTGCTTGAGGTGATCGATTCTGTTCCTGAAAAACTTTACAGTGGGGCTATTGTAAATTATCCTCCTAATCATGAACATGGAAAACGGTTGCTGATGAACAAAGTGCTTGATGGAATTCAACAACTTCATCAAATATTAAAGGTTGAAAAACCTTTGCAAAAAAACCAGGAGGAATTGTGGAGTTATGATGTGGCTCATACCGTAGGTTTAACACTGGAAGAAGAATATGAATTACTGACCTTGATGAATGAACTTCAGCGGCAGGAATATTTAAAAAGGCATTTGCAAAAAGTTATACCGGTAGTGGCAGAGATGGAATCTTTAAAAGCGAAAATCAAATTAAACGGTCATTTCAAAAATATTTCGGGTTTCAATATTAGCTAAAGAAGTTTTTCATCTGAAATATTTTATCCATTTAACAAAGAACCTTTACTTTGCCACGCAAAAAGTATAATTAATATTTTGAGTAAAACAACCCTTTGTTTTGATTTTGGAAATACACTTTTAAAGTGTGGTGTATTTGAGATAGACCAATTAACCGATATCGTTACTTTAGAAAATGACCGAGCGGAAACGATCAGAGGGCTTTTGGATAAGTACAAACCAGATCGCACCGTCCTTTCTTCCGTGGTGGAACATAATTCACAAATTGAGACCATCCTTGCAGAAAGAAGTTCATTCTTAAAACTTGACTCCTCTGTTAAGTTACCTTTTACGACACCTGTAGGCAAACCGGAAACCATCGGTGCTGACAGGCTGGCCCTGGCGGCTTTTGCTTCTTTTTTTTACAAGGATCAAAATACACTTGTGATCGCCCTTGGTTCATGCATCACTTACAACTTTATAAATAAATACAACAGTTTCAATGGGGGAAGTATTTCGCCAGGAATGGAAATGCGTTTTAAAGCATTGAATCATTATACGGCAAAATTGCCTTTGGTAAAAGTTGACTGGGATTTTCCATTGATCGGGTATGATACTACAACAAATATTTTAAGCGGAGTGCTGCAGGGAATGACGTCTGAAATTGACGGTATAATAGACGAATATAAAAAAAAGTTTGGGAAATTTAACGTGCTTTTAACCGGTGGCGATACGCCCAATTTTGTAAGGCATCTTAAAAATAAGATATTTGCCGACCCCTATTTGATTCTTAAGGGCTTATATGCAATCAGCAAATACAATGAAGATATCATACATTAAATTCACCTGTTTCATACTGGCTGCGTTACCGCTCTTTTGTTTTGCCCAGCTTAATTCTCCTTATTCAAGGTATGGAGTTGGCAACCTAGTTCCACAGGCAAACATTGCCAATCGTGCCATGGGAGGAATTTCGGCAGCATATGCTGATCCAACTTCTATTAATACCGTAAATCCTGCAAGTTACAGTGATCTTATCTATTCAACACTTGAGATAGGTTTGGAATATGACGGGCTGAATTTAAAAAGTCAAAACCCGCAGGGAAATTTTAAATCCAACAACGGCATTATTCCCTACCTCGAATTTGGTTTTCCGTTATTGAGAGGTAATAAAAAAGCTCAAAAAAATAAGACATCCTGGGGAATGGCATTTGGATTGAAACCTATTTCAAGGATCAACTACAAAATAGGAAGCAGTACTTTTTCTACCGACAGTTCATTGACCAGTTACGAAGGATCTGGCGGGCTAAACGAAGCGTTTGTGGGTACAGGAATCAGGTTCCATAACTTTAGTATCGGGTTCAACTCTGGTTATCTTTTTGCCAATAAAAACTATGATACGCGTTTAATCTTTAATAATGATTCTTTGAATTATTCCAAAACGCATTATGGATCCCAGACGCGTTTTGGAGGAGTCTTCCTTGATGCCGGATTACAGTATATGGCAAGAATAAAAAAAGACGCGGCTTTAACCTTCGGATTGTATACTACCCTTCAAAAAACCTACAAAGGTTCGAAGGATGATTTGCTGGAAACTTATAATTACAACCTTCAAACGGAAGCTCCGCAGACGATCGACACCGTTTCCTATATTTCTGGACAAAAAGGAAAAGTAGTAATGCCTGCTACTTTTGGCGGCGGCATAGCATACTCAAATGAACATTTACTTATTGGCGCTGATTATGAAACCACTCAGTGGAATGAATACAACTTTTTCGGACAAAAAGATAATGTAAAAAACAGTTGGAATGCAAAGCTTGGATTACAGTATTGGCCGGCTTCGTCAAGTTCGACCGGTTATTTTAATTATGTGAAATACAGAGCCGGCGTTTCTATCGGACAAGATTATATTAATGTAGAAAATTCGCTTCCCGTTTATACAATAAGTATTGGTGGTGCATTTCCATTAAAACTCAAACATAGCTTTTATGATCACCAATACAGCATCATGAACTTTACTTTTGAATATGGAAATCGCGGCAACAACAATAACAACCTTACAGAAAGTCTTTACAAGATAAGTCTTGGCTTTTCTCTCAGTGATATTTGGTTTCTCCGGCAGAAATATCAGTAGCTGTAATGCGTTTTCTGCATGATCAATGTTTATCTTCATGCAACATTTTGTAAATGAAAGGTCTGAAATTCCATACTTCTTTATTTTTTACTTCAATAATTCTACTCAGTTGCTTTCTCGTTTCGTGCGAAAATTCTTTAGAAGACATTAATAAAATTACTGCTAAAAGGATTGGTGTGGAAACCGCGAAAGGCGTTACAATTATTTACAGTATCGGTAGCCAAACCAAATCGAGAATTACTGCCCCATTAATGCTGCGGCACGAGGAAGTAATGCCTTATGTAGAATTTACAAAAACGATTCATGCAGATTTTTTTGATGATACATTAGGAATAACAAGTAAACTGGATGCGCATTATGCCAAATATTTTGAAACAGAAAGCAAGGTTTTTCTGAAAGACAGTGTAGTTGTGATTAATACCAAGGGCGATACACTCTACTGTAATGAATTGTATTGGGATCGTAAAAGAACCGGCGAAGAATTTTATACCGATAAACCCGTTCGCATTCGCACTCCCACAGAAATCCTTGACGGCGATGGACTTGATGCACCACAGGATTTTCATAACTGGCATTTAATAAATGGCAGGGGAATTGTGAGAGTAAATTCATCAGAATTTCCTCAGTAATTTTGCGAAAAACTATTCTTCGGTAAATTTTAATAATAAAACATTTTTTCATCATTAAAACCAAATAAAAAATGAGCAAATATGCAAACGCCGAATGGCAGGGAACAGGAAAGGAAGGTAAAGGCACTTTAACAACAGAAACAAAATACTTGAACAATACGCCATTTACTTATGCTACGCGGTTTGGAGAAGCTAAAGACGGAACCAACCCCGAAGAATTAATAGCAGCGGCACACGCAGGATGCTTTTCAATGAAATTAAGTTTTGTTTTGAATGAAGCAGGCTTTACTCCGGATAAAATAGAAACAAAGTCCGAGATCACTTTGGCCAACGGTGCCATTACAAAATCACATCTGACAGTAAAAGCAAAAATACCGGGCATCAGCAAAGAAAAATTTGATGAATGCGCAAAAAACGCAAAAGAAAATTGCCCGATTTCAAAATCACTCAATTCCAATATTGAAATTTCGATGGATGCTTCTTTAAGTGAATAACATTTCGTTTATCGAGAACCTGTCCGGTCACTTTTAGCAAGTGACCGGATTTTTTTTATTTGAACTTCTAAAGTAAACAAACAAATAAAAAGATATTGTCTTTTTGTTTTTAACTGCTTCATTTACCATTCAAACTAAACAAACAGAATTTTATTTCACAGTTCCCTTATATTGCATTATATTTTTTATTCATTGCTTATGTCAATACTCACTGTTGAAAATCTTTCCAAATCTTATGGACGAATACAGGCATTAAAAAATGTAAGTTTTTCTGTGCCTGAAGGAACCGTTTTTGGAATACTCGGTCCGAATGGAAGCGGTAAAACGACTACCCTCGGAACCATCACTGATATTTTAAAACCAACTTCAGGAAGCTACAAACTTTTTGGTGAACCTACTTCTGCAGCCAGCCGGAGAAAAATAGGAACGTTGCTTGAAACTCCTAATTTCTACCATTATTTATCCGGAGTAAAAAATCTTGAAATAGCGTCGGAAATAAAACAACATGGAAAAGAAGACATAGACCATGTATTGGAAATGGTAGATCTGACAAAAAGAAAAAATTCCAAATTTAGCACCTACTCTCTGGGAATGAAACAGCGGTTGGCGATTGCTTCGTGTTTGCTGGGAAGCCCTTCTGTGTTGATCTTTGACGAACCAACAAATGGTTTGGATCCTGTAGGAATTGCTGAAATAAGAGAGTTGATGAAAAAATTATACCGCGAAGGAAAAACCATAATCATGGCGAGCCATCTTTTGGATGAGGTGGAAAAAGTTTGTACTGATGTAGCCATTCTGAAAAAAGGTGAACTGATCGTTTCAGGCAAAGTGAATGAGATTTTATCGAATGAAGATATGGTGGAAGTGGCCGCAAAAGATCATACAAAACTGGTACAAGTATTAAATGAAATGCCGGGAAAATCGAGGATAATTGACGAGCATAATGTGGTAAAAGTTTTCTTTGCTGTCGGCAAAGCCGATCTTTCTGCAGTAAACAGTTATTGTTTTAATAACGGAGTTGTACTCAATCACCTTACACTTAAAAAACAAAGCCTTGAAGCAAGGTTTTTTGAACTAACCAATAATTAATCCTTATGCTACATCTGCTAAAAATTGAATGGCTTAAAGTAAAAGATTATAAAGCATTCTGGATATTTATCATTTTATATTTATTCGCCATCCTGGGCATTAATTACATTGGATATTACATCAATGAAGTAACCGTTGAAAGTATGCCAGCAAGCCAGGTGCTGCTTGGAACGCCTTATGCTTTTCCTAAAGTGTGGCAAACAGTTGGATTCATGAGCAGCTGGCTCTTATATTTTCCGGGAATACTTTTTATCATGCTGCTTACCAATGAATTTAATTTTAAAACACATCGGCAAAATATTATTGATGGCTGGACACGAAAAGATTTTGTAACTGTAAAATTTGTTTTCGCACTTTTATTTTCACTGGCTGCTACAATTTTTAATTTTTTAGTAGCGTTGCTGTTCGGAATGATTACCACCGGCTCTCACTTTTCATTTGCCGGAATTGAAAATATCGGGTATGTTTTTATTCAAACTGTTGCCTACATTACCTTTGCTATGTTCCTTGCGATTCTCTTCAGAAAAAGTGGCGCTGCCATTGCAGTTTTTTTTCTTTACGGGTTGATTTTTGAATGGCTCATAACGCTTTTGATCAACATTAAATTCGAGTTATCGCCGGTTGGATATTTTTTGCCTTTGCAAGTCACCGATGTGATGTTACCAATTCCATTTGGCGATAAAGTAATTTACAAAGGCGCGCCAGAGGTTTGGATCATGGTACTGGCAAGCGTGGTATATATCGGCGGCTATTATTTTTTTGCATTGAAAAAATTTACAACTGAAGATTTGTAATATGAATGAGTCGACAGTAAAAAAATGAATAACTGCAAATTTTATTTTGCAGGATTCACAACCAAATCATCGATTGCCGATTCAATGGAAGGGTATAAAAAGGTGAAGCCGGTAGCTTTTATTTTTTTATTGCTAACGGTGACGCTTTTCAGTATTTCAATACTTCTTTTCCCAAAAACCAGTTTTAAAATAAATGCTGGTACATACACAGGTATAAAAAATCTGTTGCGCATTTTTTGACCTAAAATAAGGATCAGTTCTTTTTGAGTAACAGGATTTGGTGCGACAGCGTTGTAACTTCCATTCAAATATGGATTTTCAATAGCCTCTGAATACATACGGCAAAGATCATCAATGTGAATCCAGCTTACCATCTGTTTTCCGTTTCCTAAAACCGGTGCTACACCAAAGTTTAAGGGAGTTTTAAACTCTTTTAATTCGCCACCTTTATTGCTTAATACAATTCCAGTTCTCAATTTCACCAATCTTATTCCCAACGACGTAACAATTCCTGTGCTTGCTTCCCACATTACACAAGTTTCACCCAAAAAATCATTTGAAGGCAAATCCGTTTCAATAAAGCCTTCCTTTCTTTCACCGGCTTTTACATCCTCGCCGTACCAGCCAATGGCCGAAGCGGATAGAAATGTTTTTACATTGTGATCATTGTCTTTCAAACAATCAATGATCAATTCAGCACTTTTCGTGCGGCTATCAACAATTATTTTTTTATACTCGTTAGTCCATTTCTTATCCATCACACCTGCGCCGGCAAGATGGAAAATATGATCTGCTTTTTTTACTATTTCCGCATCAATAATTTTATCTTTCACACTCCAGTGGCTGTAAGATATTTTGGGATTATTAGAAGACAAATTCTTGCGTGAAAGAATTACAACTTCAAATCCTCTTTCAAGTAAGTGATTAGTAAGATGAGAGCCGATTAATCCTGTTCCACCGGAAATTAAAACAACAGACATAATTATTTTTTACTAAATTAGATTTTCAAATTTAGACGATTTGATTTTCATCTTAAATTTAAAAAATGAAACCACTACTGCTTATCTTCCTTTCCTGCACCAGTATTTGCATGATTGCACAAAGAGTTGTTTATCCCGAAAACACCTATGGAGAAAGGGTAAACAACATTCGCTATTTTCAAATTGTTGGCACCATCAATAACCATCTTTTAGTGTTTGAAAATGAAAAAGCACATCACTTTCTGCGTGTTTACAATGACTCGATGGAACTCCTGGAAAATACGGATCTTTCTTTTGTTCCGAATGGTCTGGAATATGCAAGATTTATTCCCTACACTGATTTTGCGCGGTTCATTTATGTGTATGAAAAAAGCAACACTTATTATTGTATGGCGGCTAAAATTAATGAAGATGGCAAATTGATTAGTAAGCCCAAGCTCTTATTTACTACTCCTGGAAGGGTTGGCATAGATGTGTTCATGGATGTTGTCACAAGCGAGGATAAATCCAAGATACTTCTCTATAAAGACCAAAGGCAGGCTGATCAAATTCAATTTACCAATTGGATTTATGATGACAGTTTGCAGTTGCTTCATAAAGCACAGAATGTAACTTATTACAAGAAACATGAAGAGTTTTTTAATAATTTTTCAGTTAACAACGAAGGTGACTGGATTTTTACACGAGAAAAACGGCCAGATCAGCAAAGTTATCCAGGCTCTAATATCGTAACTGGTCAGTTGTGTATTCAGTATCACAATGAAGATACTTTGAGGGCAAATGACCTTTCAACCGGTGGTAAATTGTTGGATGCGCTGGTGCTTAAAGTTGACAATAAAAACAAGCATATCTTGGTGAATTCGCTTTACTCCTCGAATTCAAATATCGAAGGGCTGTATACTGCTAATTGGAATGAAACAGATACAGATTGGGCTACTACAAAGGTGTCTGAGTTGGGCAACACCGTCAGAACGCTTGCCAACGATCATGGAAGAACTGCAGCAGCTTTAAACAATTTTTATATTAACCACATTATATTAAAAAAGAACGGAGGTTTTATAGTAGCTGCTGAAGAAAGAGTTGCAAACTACACAACCGCGCTTCCAAGTCTTCCTTCCGGTAGCACCTATTTTTTTCTCTATGATTCATACCAAAAAATTGGAAGGCAATACCTGACCGGTAGCCCAACACATTTAAATACCAGTTTGTCGGGGGTTGATTATGGCAATATTCTTTTGCTCAACGTAGACAGTAGTGGTAATCTTGAATGGGGAAATGTTGTTTCCAAACAACAAATCGGAGGCACCGATGTTGGCTGGTTTTCTTTTGCAACAGTTTTTCGGGGCGGCAATCTGAACTTCATTTATAATAGTCCCTATAAAGACGCATGGCTTTTACAAAATGAAAGCGTTACAGCTAATGGAAAAGTAATCGTAAACCCGCTGATGCGCGGATTAAGAGATAAGTATCTTTTTATGCCTTCACAAGGCAAACAGATTTCAGAAAATGAATTTATCATTCCAGCTATTTATCACGGCAATCTTAGTTTTGCCAAAATAGAATATTGAATTAAATATTGATCTCCTGGTGAATCGCTTGTTAAAAATAGCTTTAAGAAAAGGAGTTAATAAAACATTGGCATTTTTGTCAGGTGTATTTTTCATACATTAGTATGGTTTTAAAATCTACAACAACGAACGGCTCAGACAAAGCAGAAAAATTAAAGACAGTTTATGAAAAACCTTTTTTTATTTTTAATATCTCTCACTTTTTATACTTTCTCTTTTTCACAACAAATCACCTATTCGCAACCGGAATCGCAGGATTCACGCGCGCTTAATTTTGAAATCATTGGTAAGATTCATGATAACTTTTTAATCTATAAAAATATCAGGAACAATTACGCGATCTGCACTTATGATAATTCAATGCAGCTATTGAATCATATTGATCTTAAATTTATGCCGGATAATACATTGAATGTTGATTTTGTTACTTACCCGGATTTTTGCTGGCTCATTTATCAATATCAAAAGAGAAGCATCATTCACTGCATGGCAGTAAAAATAAATGAAGATGGAAAATTACTTAGTGATCCAATCGAGCTCGATACGACTCATATAAACTTTTTTGCCGATAATAAAATCTACAGCACGATAAACAGTGAAGACAAGTCTAAGATCATGATCTACAAGATCCAAAGAAAAAACGGTAATTTCAATTTCACCACTTTACTATTTGATGATAGCTTAAAGCTTATTCACAAATCCCGGATACCAACTGATTTCGATGACAGGAAGGATTTATTCAGCGACTTTTACGTGGATAATGAAGGAAATTTTGTTTTTACAAAAGGAAATAAATCCAATACCAAAGATTTTATCCAAGAGCTGGCGTTGGTGACCAAAAAACCTGATGAAGACAACTTTACATTAAACACGTTTGATCTTTCAGGAAATTTTCTTGATGCCATCAAGCTGAAGATCGACAATGTAAACAAACACTATATCATTAACTCCTTATACTATGAAAAGAGGCACGGGAATGTTGAAGGAATATACACTGCAGTTTGGGACATCAATAATAAAAATATTATTACACAGGTGTTTCAAAACCTTGGAGATTCCGTCCGTTCGATTGCGAAATCCAATGGCAATAATAAAGTTGCTTTAAACAATTATTTCATCCGCGATATTGTGTTGAAGAAAGACGGCGGTTTTATTTTAACAGCTGAAGATTATTATTCCCAGTCGCGCTATAATCCATGGAACCGCTACGATTACCTTTATGGTTATCCGTCGTTTTCGCCATATAATTATTACATGTATTCTCCTTTTTCATATGGATATTACGGCCGCTATCCTTATTATAATTCTACGGGACAAAACAGGTATTATTACAACAATGTTCTTGTTCTCGATATGGATAAAACCGGAAAAACTGACTGGGCGTCTGTCGTAAATAAAACCCAATATGATGATGAAACGGATAACTTTCTTTCTTATGTAATAATGCTTACAGGAGGCCAGTTACATTTCCTGTTCAACTCAATTGAAAGGCGTTCGTATCTGCTGGTAGATCACAGTGTTTCTGCTTTCGGGAAAGTTACTATCAATCCTCCGTTTAAAACACTTGATCGTGGTTTTGAATTTATGCCACGCTATGGCAAACAAGTGAGTGCTTCCGAAATCATTATTCCATGTACTTACCGCAATTATATTTGCTTCGCAAAAATTGAATTTCCATAGAAACGGATTTCAATTCTATTGCAAACAAGTTTAATTATTTATTTTTGTTTTTCAATTAATTATTTATAGTGACAGGAGTTTTCAGGACCAATAATCCACTAAATACTTTCCTGCTTCTCGTATATGGAATTCTTTTAAAATTTTTTTGGCTTCTTCATCCGCAAATACCGGTAATTCACAAGTCTTCTGGTTTTTTGTTTTATGAAATTATGCAGACCATAAAACCTTTCCTGGATCCATTTCCAAAATCTTATTTTCTCATAGCTTATTTATTGATCTTTTCCCAGGCAGCTACTTTTAATCAAATAATCATAAGCCGCAGGATGATGCAAAAGCCTAATTTTCTGCCAGCAATGAGCTATCTTTTAATTACTTCTTTTTTCCCTGCTTGGAATATATTAAGCTCTCCTTTGATTATTAATTCAATTCTGATTTGGGTGTGGTCTAAAATGAGCAATCTCAATAATAACCGCCATCCAAAGGGCACTCTTTTCAACATTGGTATTGGAATCGGCCTTGCGTCTTTTTTATATTTACCCTCTTTTGCTTTTGCGATGTTTGTGATTCTTTCTCTAATAATTACAAGACCGCCAAAAGTAGCCGAGTGGCTGATTACTTTTCTGGGTATTGCTACTCCATGGTACTTCTTGCTGGCATGGTTGTTTTTGACAAACAAATTATATTCATTTCATTTCTCAGGCTTCGGTATTTCGCAGCAGGCTTTTAATTTTTCTTACAATGAATGGATTGGAATAGGGCTCATCACTTTCATGATATTCGTAGGAGCATTTTTTGTACGAGCCTTTATGAAAAAACAAATATTGCAGGTAAGAAAAAATTGGGGATTAATGTTATTATATTTATTTATTTCTGTTGCTGTTCCTTTTATCATTATCAATCATAATTTAGGATATTGGTTACTGGCGCTCGTTCCGGGTTCTGCATTCATTGGATGTGCCTTTTATTATCCGCGAATAAGATGGATACCAATGGTGATGCAATGGCTGATGGTAGCATTTTCAATTTATATGGAGTATTTCAAAAGATAAAAGAATCGGAATGTTTAATTTTGCGTTCAACTTAAAAAACAAAGAATGAAATTTGGTGTTGTAATTTTTCCCGGCTCTAATTGTGACAGGGATGTGATCGATGCACTTCAAAATGATTTGGTCCAGGAAGTGGTCACTTTATGGCACAAGCATAAAGATCTTTCTATGTTTGACACTTCAGATTGTATTGTGCTTCCCGGCGGATTTAGTTTCGGCGATTATTTGAGATGTGGTGCTATTGCCCGTTTCAGCCCGATGATGCAAAGTGTGATTGATTTTGCCAATAAAGGAGGAAAAGTATTTGGCATTTGCAACGGTTTTCAAATTCTTTGTGAAAGTGGCTTGCTTCCGGGAGTTTTACTGCAAAATGCTAAAATGAAATTTACCTGTAAAAATACTTTCATTAAAAACGACCTTACGAACGAAGTTTTGAAAATACCGGTAGCGCACGGTGAAGGAAGATTCTTTTTAAAAGAGAACGAACTGGAAGAAATTGAAAAAAATGACCAGGTAATTTATAGTTATTGCAATGAAAAAGGCGAGATTCATATTGATCATTCACCCAATGGTTCTATTCATAGCATCGCCGGAATATGCAATAAAGAAAGAAATGTATTTGGAATGATGCCTCACCCTGAAAGAGCGTGTAGCAAAGCTCTCGGCAATACAGACGGGAAAAAAGTTTTCAAAGAATTGTTTTCAATTAATTGAAGTTTACTTCTTTCTTAAATAGCAAACAAATTAACAAAGAGTATATTCTTATTGTTGTTTTTACACCTTTGCTTGCTGATTAATTTCACCTTTTCTTTTATTGCTCAAGCAATTAATCAACAAAAACTAAAGATTTTTATTTTCATTTATTTAAATAAAAAATCCCTTCGTTTGAAGGGATTTTTACTTGTGGTTTCAGAAGCTGAAGTTATAAAGCAATTTGTTTTTCAATCATCATTTTTCTTAGGTTAATAAGTCCGTAACGCATCCGGCCAAGAGCAGTGTTAATGCTGCAACCTGTAATATTGGCAATTTCTTTAAAACTAAGATCTGCGAAATGACGCATCACGATCACTTCTTTTTGATCTTCAGGCAGCATGTCGAGCATTTTTCTAACTCTTTCATGGCTTTGTCCCTGTATCATTTTTTCTTCCATTCCCGGCTCAGAAAAATTAAGTACTTCAAAAATGTCATGATCAGTACTTGTTTTGATCGAAGGGCTACGTTTTACCTTTCTGAAATGGTCAATGCAAAGATTGTGGGCTATGCGCATCACCCATGGCAGAAATTTTCCTTCTTCATTGTAACGGCCACCGTTGATTGTGTCAATTACTTTGATAAAGGCATCCTGGAAAATATCTTCTGCAAGAAATTTGTCCTTAACCAATAAATAAATAGAAGTGAAAATTTTGTCTTTGTAGCGGTCTACAAGGGTTGAAAGGGCTTCGCTATCTCCGTCGAGATAAAGATGGATCAGTTGCTGATCGTTTAAACTGTTCATGGTTTTCATAACCTGTTTTGTAATTTAGGCGTTTAGGGATATTGTGTAAGTTCCAATTTAAGAGAAAACGATGAGGCAACTAAGTGCGAAGTGCAGGAGGTTCTTCATTCTTTCTGGAAAATTGGAATGCTAAAATTAGCAGATATATTTAGTTGACCAAAGGAAATGCTAATTTTTTTAATCATATTTGAAAAAAAGGGCAAAACCACTTGAAAATGCGCGCAATACCACTTTTCATCTTGCTGCGTAAAATTACTATTCACTAATTTTGCCAACCTGAAGATGAATACAAAAGCAATTTCTTCCCAAAAAAATAGGAACAATACTTCAAATAATATATTTATTAAAGGTGCGCGAGTTCACAATCTTAAAAATATAGATGTGGAGATCCCACGCAATAAATTAATAGTGGTAACAGGTGTTTCCGGTTCAGGAAAATCGTCTTTAACCATTGATACGTTATTTGCCGAAGGCCAGAGACGCTATGCGGAAAGCATGAGCGCTTATGCAAGGCAGTTTATGGCGCGAATGAACAAACCCGATGTGGATTATATAAAAGGGCTGTGTCCTGCAATTGCTATTGAGCAAAAAGTAATTACAAGAACGCCACGATCTACTGTTGGCAGCATGACGGAAATCTATGATTACCTGCGTTTGTTATTCGCGAGGATCGGAAAAACCATTTCTCCCATTTCAGGAAGAGAAGTAAAAAAAGATGATGTAGCTGATGTGGTAAAAGCCATTAATGAATTAAAAAATGGCGATAAAGTTCTTTTACTGGTGGCCTTCAGGCAAATGCATCATCGCGATATAAAAGAAGAATTGCACATCCTGATGCAAAAAGGATTTTCCAGGCTTTATATTGATAATAAAATTATAAGGATAGAAGAGATTCAAGAAGAAAGAGACCTGGAATCATTTTTTTCCCATAAAACCGTTTACGTTTTAATCGATAGATTGGTGATAAAAGATTTCGATGAAGAAGACAATCATCGCATTGCCGATTCTGTAAATACCGCTTTTTACGAAGGGGAAGGAGAATTGCTGCTGGAAGTAAACGCGAAAGGGCATCTTCATTTTTCAAATAAATTTGAATTGGACGGAATCAAGTTTGAGGAACCAGTACCGAATTTATTTTCTTTCAATAATCCTTACGGCGCATGCCCTGTTTGTGGGGGATTTTCTCTCGTTCTCGGTGTCGATCCTGACCTTGTTTTTCCTGATAAACGATTAAGTGTTTTTGAAAATGCAATTGCTCCCTGGCGGGGAGAAAAGTCGGCGCAATACCGGGACAAGTTAATCAGGGCAGCCAAGCATTTTGATTTTCCTATTCACAAACCAATAATAGATCTTACCACTGCACAATACAATTTATTGTGGACCGGTAATGAATATTTTGAAGGCATCAATGATTTTTTCAAAGAAGTGCAGCAGAATTTATACAAGATTCAATACCGTGTTTTATTAAGCCGGTATCGTGGCAAAACTTTGTGCCCGGAATGTGATGGATATCGCTTACGAAAAGAAGCTTTGTATGTACATGTAGCTCACAAGCACATTGGCGAGTTGTGCGAAATGCCGGTAAAAGATTTGCAGAAATGGTTTACTGAAATTGAATTATCTGATTTTGATAAAACGGTTGCCAAAAGAATTTTAATAGAGATCAACACAAGATTAAAGATATTATTGGATGTTGGTCTGGGTTATCTTACTTTAAACAGGTTGGCGAATTCCTTGAGTGGAGGGGAAAGCCAACGAATTCAACTTACAAGAAGTTTGGGAAGTAATCTTACCGATTCCTTATATATTCTCGACGAACCTTCAATTGGATTGCATTCCCGCGACACAGAAAACCTGATAGAAGTATTAAAAAATTTACAGGCATTGGGAAATACAGTGGTTGTGGTGGAACATGATGAAATGATGATGAGAAAAGCCGATCACATTATTGACATGGGACCTTTTGCAAGTCATCTTGGTGGAGAAATAATAGCAGAAGGGAATTATGATTCGATCATTAAAAATCCTGAAAGCCTTACTGGTAAATACCTTAAAGGAGAGTTAAAAATAGAGCCACCAAAAATCACGCGTAAATGGAACCGTTCAATTAAAGTGGAAGGGGCGCGTCAGAATAATTTAAAAAATATTGATGTTGTTTTTCCATTGAATGTTTTGTGCGTCGTAAGCGGTGTAAGCGGAAGTGGCAAAACAACTTTGGTAAAACAAATTTTATATCCTGCCTTAAAAAAGCTGAAAGGGGAATTTACGGATAAAGTGGGGCTAAGCAAAGGCATTTCAGGTGATGTGGATTTTATTTCAGAGGTTGAAATGATCGATCAAAACCCAATTGGAAAATCTTCAAGAAGTAATCCCGTTACTTACATTAAAGCGTACGATGAAATTCGTGAACTTTTTAGCAAGCAATCTTTAAGTAAAATTCGCGGATATCAACCCAAACATTTTTCATTTAATGTAGATGGCGGAAGATGTGACGCATGTAAAGGCGAGGGCGAGCAGCTTGTTGAAATGCAGTTTCTTGCAGATGTTCACCTGGTTTGCGATGTATGTCATGGAAAAAGATTTAAAGAAGAAGTGCTTGACGTGAAATACAATAACAAAAGTATTTTTGATGTGTTGGAAATGAGTGTGGAAGAAGCTATCGCTTTCTTTTCAAAGGAAAAATCATCTTTAAAGAAAAATGAGATTTCAGGAGCAGATATTGCCAAAAAACTTCAACCACTGAGCGATGTTGGACTTGGATATATTAAACTAGGTCAATCTTCTGATACGCTTTCAGGAGGCGAAGCACAGCGCGTAAAGCTGGCTTCTTTTTTAGGGAAAGGAAAAGGCACAGGAAACCTTCTTTTTATTTTTGATGAACCCACTACCGGCCTTCATTTCCACGATATTAAAAAATTACTTGCTTCTTTTGATGCATTGATAGAGCAAGGGCATTCGATCATAGTAATTGAACATAATACTGATGTTATCAGAACCGCTGATTGGCTAATTGATCTTGGCCCTGAAGCCGGCGATGACGGTGGAAACCTTGTTTATGCGGGTGTTCCGGCAGCTCTAAAAAAAATTAATGAAAGTTATACAGGCAAATATATTTAACGCAAATTGAATATTGCTTCCTATCTCAAACGATTGCTTTCTTTGATCAATTTAGAATCTTTGTAAATTCCTCTTGCCGCGAGAACGAGGAATACAATGATAAGAATGTGAAGGATTGCCCATATATTAAAATTTCCCTGTGAAAACTTTTCCGTTTCACGGAAGTATAAAAAGACGATAAGACACTCCATTAAAATTGCCGCAATTATAATACGTATTTGGATGCTGCGGTGTTTGAATAAAAAAATGTTGATGATAATTCCTGTTCCAAGAGCACTGGTAAGAATTAGAATTAAAAAATTACCTGTAGCAGTTACAAGTTGGTAACTTCCGTCTGTAGCCATTGTTGTAGCTGCGTTTACCCCATTCTGAATGGTGAGAGTACCGCTATAAAAAGAGAATTTAATAGAAAGAAAAACAGCAATTGCTGCAAGAATCATCCATATAGTTTGTACACGCTGTATCATAATAATAGATTATGCTACGAAAGTAAAGACAATATGATTAGGATGAAAAAAATTAAATCGATTTTACTGTTGCAATCCCGGGTATAAAGGAAATGCCGTCATAAATTCCTTTACTTCATTTTTTACTGAAGCAATTGTTTTTTCATCATTGATATTCATCAAAACTTTATCTACAAAATTCACCACGGTGATCATATCGGCTTCTTTCAAGCCTCTTGTTGTAATTGCGGGTACGCCTACACGGATGCCGGAAGTAACAAAAGGACTTTTATCATCAAAGGGTACCGCATTTTTATTTAAAGTGATAGCAGCTCTGTCAAGCGTTTCCTGTGCTTTTTTACCGGTTATATTTTTATTTCGCAGATCGATCAACATCAAATGATTGTCTGTTCCATTGCTTATGAGATCATATCCTTTTGCATTGAATGCCTTTGCCATTGCTTGTGCATTTGCCTGTATGTGTTTCGCATAAGCAGTAAAATCTTCGCTTAATATTTCAAAAAACGACACAGCCTTTGCAGCAATTATATGTTCAAGCGGACCGCCTTGTGAACCGGGGAAAACCGCCATATCCAATAAATGACTCATCATCCTGGTTTCACCTTTAGGCGTTTTTAGACCAAAAGGATTTTCAAAATCTTTCCCCATCAAAATAATGCCGCCACGCGGACCCCTCAATGTTTTATGTGTAGTAGAAGTTACAAAGTGACAATGTTCAAATGGAGAATTCAATAAACCTTTTGCGATCAAACCTGCAGGATGCGCCATATCACACAAGACAAAAGCGCCCACTTCATCGGCAACTTTTCTTATTCTTTCATAATCCCAATCGCGGCTATAGGCAGATGCACCGCAAATGATCATTTGAGGTTTTACTTCCCTTGCCTTTTTTTCAAGCATATTATAATCAACAAGGCCTGTCTCTTTTACGACACCATAAAAATGAGGTTCATAAATTTTACCCGAAAAATTTACCGGTGAACCATGTGTAAGATGGCCCCCCATACTAAGGTCTAAACCCAGAATTCTATCGCCAGGTTTCAATACGGCAAACATAACCGCAAAATTTGCCTGTGCACCACTGTGGGGTTGTACATTGGCATATTCACAATTAAATATCTTTTTTACACGCTCAATTGCTAACTGCTCAGATTCGTCAACATATTCACAGCCACCATAATATCTTCTTCCGGGATAGCCTTCTGCGTACTTATTGGTAAGCACACTTCCCATTGCACGCATTACTTCAGGCGAAGTAAAATTTTCTGAGGCGATTAATTCGATCCCTTCGCGCTGCCGGTTTAATTCCTTGTGAATAATGTCAAAAATCTGCTTGTCTTGCTGCATGAAATAAAATTTGCGCAAACCTACAAAAAACTTATGAACAGGAAAGGAGGAAAGCTAAACGCACCATGGAAAACCCGATTCCCAAACATTTACTATATTCACATCCCTTTTTAAAAAACCGGATAATAAACTTACATACATGAAGGCCATTATACCTGTAGCAGGTGCAGGTACTAAATTACGCCCGCACACATACACCCAACCAAAAGCGCTCATTCCTTTGGCGGGCAAAACGATTCTCAGCATCAATGTGGACCAATTGCACGAAGCGGGTATCAACGAATTCATTTTTATCGTAGGATACCTCGGAGAAAAAATCCAGGATTATATCAACTCAAAGTATCCACAGCTGACCTGTCATTTTATTTACCAGAACATTAGAAAAGGAACGGCTCATGCGGTCGATCTTTCAAAAAAGCTGGTTGGAGACGATGAAGTTTTTATCGCGTTGGGTGATACCATTTGCGAGTATAACCTTAATGAAGTACTTGCTTCGCCCGACTCAATGCTGGGCGTAAAGAAAGTAGACGATCCTCGGGATTTTGGAGTAGCGGAAGTAAACGAAGAAGGCATAATTACCAAGTTGGTAGAAAAACCGGCGATTCCGAAGTCGAATATGGCACTGGTTGGTTTGTATAAAATTAAAGACTCGCACCTTTTATTCAAATGCCTGTCAAAGATCATTACGAATGGTATTAAAAGCCACGATGAGTTTAATCTGACAGATGCACTCGAGTGTATGATTGCAGGAGGCGCAATCTTCAAACCCTTTAAAGTGGAAAACTGGTTTGATTGCGGAAGAAAAGAATCTCTTTTGCAATCGAATTCTATCTTGCTTCAAAAGTTTGGGGGAACGATTGCTGAACCTAATAATTTTGAAAACACGATTTTTATTCCCCCGGTTAGCATTGCAGAAGGCTGTGATATAAAAAATTCAATTATTGGACCCCATGTTGCAATGGGCGAAAATACAATCGTTCATTCTTCGATCATAAAAGCTTCAATTATCGGTTCCTTTTCGAAACTTTACGATGTAATGCTGGATGATTCACTGATTGGTAATGATACAGAAGTAATTGGCGAAACACGGTCTCTTAATATCGGCGACAATACCGAAATTGACCTGGGTTGATTAATTATCTGATCAGCGAATTAGCTAATTTGCTAATTCGAACCAAATAGTACATTAACAAAAGATACAGATTTTTATTCAAGCTTTTTACAGTAAATCCCGGAATTTATAATATTAAGAGCGTTGAAAAATTTAGAGAACAACCGCGTCAGACAATTACTCAATATTGATTATCCAATCATCCAGGCCGGGATGGTTTGGGCCAGCGGTTGGCGGTTATGCAGCAGCGTTAGTAACACCGGCGCATTGGGAGTGATTGGTTCAGGCAGCATGTATCCGGAAATACTCGAAGAAAACATCATCAAATGCAAAGCAGGCACAAACAAGCCTTTTGCTGTAAATCTTCCGATTTTATATTCTGATATTGAAAATCATCTTGATATAATTTTTAGAAATAAGATTGAGATTGTAATTACCTCTGCCGGAAATCCTGCAACTTATACGCCGATTTTAAAAGATCATGGAATAAAAGTATTGCATGTTGTAAGCAGCAGGCGTTTTGCCGAGAAGGCAGAAAAAGCCGGTTGTGACGCTGTCATTGCTGAAGGGTTCGAAGCAGGAGGTCATAACGGAAGAGAAGAGACCACAAGCATGGTTTTGATTCCATTAGTTTCATCATCAGTTTCAATACCAGTCATTGCGGCGGGCGGCATCGCAACCGGAAGACAAATGCTTGCGGCAATGGTTTTGGGCGCAGAAGGTGTGCAAATAGGAAGTAGGTTTGTCGCAAGTGAAGAAGCTTCATCACATGTTAATTTTAAAAATAAAGTTATTCATTCTTCAGAAGGAGATACTGTTTTAACATTGAAAGAACTGGCGCCGGTGAGGATCATGAAAAATAATTTTTATGAAGAAATATTGCATGCTTATGAAAAGAACGCCTCGGTAGAAGAACTTAAGAATCTCCTGGGAAGAGGAAGGGCAAAAAAAGGAATGTTTGAAGGAAACCTTGAAGAAGGCGAATTAGAGATCGGGCAGGTGAGCGCATTAATAACAGAGATAAAACCGGCCGCACAAATCGTTAATGAAATTTGGCAGCAATTCAATCAGGCATTAGAAAATCCGCTAAAATAAAAATTGTAATTAAACGTTCTTGTTGGTAACGCACTAACATTGAACCCCTAATGAATCCCCTTACAAAAGGCAATGCCTTCACAAAATTATTTATACTGTTTTTCAGCGTGTTTTATTTTTCGCTGTTAGCGGACAGTGTCTTTGCACAATTACCTTTACAACAAGACGATCTGCAAATAGATCCGAATTCTTTAAAAAATGCTTCTCCTTCTGAATTGATCAATTATCTGCAGGATTTTAACCAGCAGAAACAAAAGGCGGGGGAAGATGTTCATAAAATAAATAATGAGCAATCAAATAATCCTTTTTCGGGCAGGAATATTATTGTGAAAGACAGTACTCAAAAAGACGATATTAAAAATTCTATCACCGGGCCACAATCCGTTTACGGAAGTAATATTTTTCAAAACAGCCAGATCCTTCAGCTTTCAGAACTTTCTACTCCTCCACCAGATTACCCGATTGGCGTTGGTGATCATATTGTGGTTTCACTTTGGGGCGGCGCGGATTTCGAACAGGATTATATCGTGGCGCGTGATGGTTCTATTTTTCCACAGGGATTAGGAAAAATTACTGTACAGGGATTAACTTTTGCGAATGCCAAATCAATCATTTATGAACGGTTCAAAAAAGTAATTCCGCAATCAACAAATATTTCTGTTACACTTGGGCAACCCCGTTCTATTGTTGTACAGGTTTCAGGAAATGTAGCCAACCCCGGACCTATGGTAGTTTCTGCTTTTACCAATGCATTAAACATTGTGGCTATGGCAGGTGGAGTTACCCAATATGGAAATATGCGCAAAATATTGATCTCACGCAACGGCAGCATTATTGATTCAATAGATGTTTACAGATATTTAAGTACAGGCGATTTTGGCAGACACCTTTACCTGCAAAATAATGATTTTGTGATTGTTCCTTTTTATAGTAAAAAAGTACTCGCCAGCGGGCAGTTTAAACGACCGATGTATTACCAGCTGAAACCGGATGAAGGAATGGCAGCGCTTCTAAAGCTTACCGGCGGCCTAACTTCAGATGCCTATTCTTCTGGGGGAATGATCATCAGAAATGTGAATGAAAAACAAACAATTAAAACGATTAACCTGAACGCTATAGGCCTTATCGCAAATGGAAGCATCACTGATGAACCATTGTATGACGGAGACATGGTCGTTGTAAATCCGATTAATCCTGGAGTAACAAATAAAGTAATTGTGAAAGGAGAGGTGGCTTACCCGAATGTATATGAAGTAAGAAAAGGTGACCGGTTGTTTGATGTAATCAACCGGGCTGGCGGTATTACTCCGAATTCTTATTTGGAACGCGCTTATGTTTACAAAGGAGCAGGT
>Ga0157371_10000648_pt1 | contig 41246 bp, 38 predicted proteins | sample C45metaG_FD_113462 | JGI IMG/M metagenome (GOLD analysis project Ga0157371, IMG submission 113462) | Corn rhizosphere microbial communities from Kellogg Biological Station, Michigan, USA - C4-5 metaG | ecosystem: Host-associated > Plants > Roots > Rhizosphere > Soil | place: USA: Michigan... | reverse complement strand
GTTTTTTCAGAGAATCTCTAACAACTTCAACCACTTGACCGCTTCGATCTCTCGTTAGCGGGAGGCGAATTCTACAGCGTTTCAAACCGCTGTCAACCACCTTTTTCACCGCTTCCGATCTAGTCGATCGAAACCACTTCCTCGCCGCCTACTTCGGTTAACTCATTGAATCTCAAGGAGTTTTCCGTTTCGTCTGCGCCGGAAGTGGGGCGAATTATAGACAGATCCACAGGGGCGTCAACTCTTTATTTTCAAAAACCTGCGATGGCCTTTAAAACAAAGGACGAACCCGGGGTTCGTCCTTCTATACAGCCGTTACATCCACCCTGCCCTACAGACTAGGGAATGCAAACTGCGAAGCTTCATGACTGGCGCGCTTGGGCCAGCGCTGGGTAATGGCCTTGCGACGGGTATAGAAGCGCACGCCGTCAGGTCCATACGCATGCAGGTCACCGAACAGCGAGCGCTTCCAGCCGCCGAAGCTGTGGTAAGCCACCGGCACTGGCAGTGGCACGTTCACACCGACCATGCCTACTTCAATCTCGTCGCAGAACAAACGCGCGGCTTCGCCGTCGCGGGTGAAGATGCACGTACCGTTGCCATACTCGTGCTCGTTGATCAGGTGCATTGCCTCTTCCAGGCTGTTGACCCGAACGATGCACAGCACCGGCCCGAAGATCTCTTCCTTATAGATGCGCATCGCCGGGGTCACTCGGTCGAACAGGCAGCCGCCCAGGAAGAAGCCTTCCTCATGGCCGGCAATGCTCAAGCCGCGCCCGTCGACCACCAGCTCGGCACCGGCCTGCAGGCCATCCTCGACGTAGCCACTGACCTTGTCCCGATGCTGCCCGGTCACCAGGGGCCCCATGTCCAGCCCACAGGCCGTGCCCGCGCCGACTTTCAAGGCCTTGATCTGCGGCACCAGCTTGGCCACCAGCGCATCGGCCACCTGATCGCCGACACACACCGCCACCGAAATCGCCATGCAGCGCTCGCCGCAGGAACCGTAAGCAGCGCCCATGAGTGCACTGACCGCGTTGTCCAGGTCAGCGTCGGGCATCAGCACGGCATGGTTCTTCGCCCCCCCCAACGCCTGGACGCGTTTGCCGCGGGCGGCGCCTTCTTTATAGATGTACTCGGCAATCGGGGTTGAGCCCACGAAGCTCAGCGCCTTGACCTCAGGCGCCTCGATCAGCGCATCCACGGCCACTTTGTCCCCGTGAACCACGTTCAGCACGCCCTTGGGCAGCCCGGCTTCGAGCAGCAGCCGAGCGATATACAGCGTCGAGCTGGGGTCGCGCTCCGAGGGTTTGAGGATGAAGCAGTTGCCACACACGATCGCCAGCGGGTACATCCACAGCGGCACCATCGCGGGGAAGTTGAACGGGGTGATACCTGCCACCACGCCCAGCGGCTGGAAGTCTGACCAGGCATCGATGTCCGGGCCGACATTTCGGCTGTACTCACCCTTCAGCACTTCCGGCGCCGCGCAAGCGAACTCCACGTTCTCGATACCGCGCTTGAGTTCGCCAGCTGCGTCCTCGAGGGTCTTGCCGTGCTCCTCGCTGATCATCTGTGCGATTTGCGCTTCGTTTTGCTCCAACAGTTGCTTGAAGCGAAACATGACCTGTGCGCGCTTGGCGGCCGGGGTCTTGCGCCAGGCAGGAAACGCCGCCTTCGCCGAATCGATCGCCTGCTGGACCGTTTCCCGACTGGCCAGGCCAACCTGGCGAATGGCCTGGCCGCTGGAAGGGTTGAAAACGTCGGCCGTGCGCTCACCGCCACTGACCAGCTCGCCGTCGATCAGGTGTTGAATCGTGCTCATGCTTTAGCTCCTTGAGAATAATCAGTCGACTTGATTGAGCGCTTCGCCCACGGCGTCGAACAGCCGATCGAGATCTTCCGGCAACGCATTGAAGGTCGGGCCGAATTGCAGTGTGTCGCCACCAAAGCGCACATAGAAGCCGGCTTTCCACAGCTTCATGGACACCTCGTAAGGGCGCACAATCGCGTCGCCGTCACGGGGGGCCAGTTGGATAGCGCCGGCCAGGCCGAAATTGCGAATGTCGAGGATATGGTTCGCGCCCTTGACGCCATGCAGCACCGACTCGAAATGCGGCGCCAGTTCAGCTGCGCGCTGCACCAGGTTTTCCCGTTGCAGCAGCTCCAGGGCCGCCAGTCCCGCCGCGCAGGCCACGGGGTGAGCCGAGTAGGTATAGCCGTGGGGGAATTCGACGGCGTAGTCGGGCGTGGCCTGATTCATGAACGTCTGATAGATCTCGCTGCTGGCCACCACCGCTCCCAGCGGGATCGCCCCATTGGTCACCTGCTTGGCGATGCACATCAGGTCCGGGGTCACGCCGAAGGTATCGGCACCAAACATCGAGCCGGTGCGGCCGAAGCCAGTGATCACTTCGTCGAAGATCAGCAGAATGTTGTGCTGGTCGCAGATTTCACGCAGACGCGGCAGGTAACCCACCGGCGGAGGCAATACACCGGCCGACCCCGCCATGGGTTCGACGATCACGGCGGCAATGTTGGAAGCGTCATGCAGCTCGATCAGTTTGAGCATTTCATCGGCCAGCGCGACCCCACCTTGCTGCGGCGCGCCCTTGGAATAGGCATTGACGGGCAGCACTGTATGGGGCAGGTGATCGACGTCCATCAACTGGCCGAACATCTTGCGATTGCCATTGACCCCGCCCAGGCTGGTACCGGCGACATTCACCCCGTGATAGCCGCGGGCCCGCCCGATCAGCTTGGTCTTGGTCGCCTGCCCCTTCAGCCGCCAGTAGGCGCGCACCATTTTCACCGCCGTGTCGGCGCACTCCGAACCCGAGTTGGTATAGAACACGTGATTCAGGTTGCCCGGCGTCAGCGCGGTGATCTGCTCGGCCAGTTGGAACGACAACGGATGGCCATACTGAAACGCTGGCGAGTAGTCCAGCACACCGAGCTGGCGCGCCACCGCTTCCTGGATTTCCTTGCGCGTGTGCCCGGCCCCGCACGTCCACAGGCCCGACAGGCTGTCGTAGATCTTGCGCCCCTTGTCGTCCGTCAGGTAGCTGCCCTCGGCCGCGACGATCAGGCGCGGATCACGCTGGAAACTGCGGTTGGCGGTATAGGGCATCCAGTGCGCATCCAACTTGAGTTGGCTGGCGATACCGGCAGGGGCGTTTTCAGGCATGTTCATCGGCATTAACCTCGCAATACAGGTGCATTGTCGTCAGGGGCAGGCGTTGTTGCAGATAAATTGGCACGGGGATAAGGTTGTGAAGATTCACTATTTACGATCTTCAGTTAGATAACCACTAAACCATGAGCCGACGCCCCGACCCTCTCGCGCAAGTCAGCGATTTCGATATTCGCCTGCTGCGCATCTATCGCAGCGTAGTCGAGTGCGGCGGTTTTTCGGCCGCCGAGAATGTGCTGGGCATCGGCCGCTCGGCAATCAGCCAGCAGATGAGCGACCTGGAGCAGCGCTTGGGCCTGCGCTTGTGCCAACGAGGCCGCGCCGGGTTTTCACTCACGGAGGAAGGTCGCGAGGTCTATCAGTCGGCCTTGCAGTTGCTCAGTGCATTGGAAAGCTTTCGCACCGAGGTCAACGGCCTGCATCGGCAGTTGCGGGGCGAGCTCAACATCGGCTTGACCGACAACCTGGTGACCCTGCCGCACATGCGCATTACCCACGCCTTGGCGCAACTCAAGGATCGCGGGCCGGAGGTGCGCATCCAGATCCGCATGATCGCCCCCAGCCAGGTCGAGCAAGGCGTACTCGACGGCAGCCTGCACGTTGGCGTGGTACCCCAGGCCAGCCCGCTGTCGGGCCTGGAGTACCAGCCGCTGTACAGCGAACGCTCGCTGTTGTATTGCGCCGTGGGCCACCCCTTGTTCTATGCCGACGATGCCGAAGTGGATGGCGAGCGGCTGAACCAGCAGGAAGCCATCGCTCCGACCTTCCGCCTGCCGGCCCCTATCCAGGCGCACTATCAGGCGCTGCGTTGCACCGCCAGCGCCTCTGACCGCGAAGGCATGGCCTTCCTGATTCTGACCGGACGCTACATCGGCTACCTGCCCGATCACTACGCGGCATTCTGGGTGCAGCAGGGTCGCCTGCGTGCGCTCAAGCCCGGCACCCGCTTCTATGACCTCAGTCTTTCGTGGGTCACGCGCAAAGGACGTCGCCCCCATCTGGTGTTGGAAAGCTTTCTGCAAAGCCTCGGTGAAACCCGCTGATGCGCGCGAGTCTTTTTCGGCGCAAGGCTTGTCTGATCCGCGCGGTTACGTTATCAACGCTTGAGCCCACCCCACACGATCGGTTCCGGAACTGTCCATGACCCTTGAAGTCCCTGCTCATCACGCAGCCAACGGTAAGCCTGCCAGTCGCATCCGCCAGAAGAACGAGGAGGCGATTCTCAAGGCGGCCGAGGATGAGTTCGCCCGCCATGGTTTCAAAGGCACCAGCATGAACACCATCGCGTTGAATGCCGGCCTGCCCAAAGCCAACCTGCATTACTACTTCACCCACAAGCTGGGGTTGTACATCGCGGTGCTGAGCAACATCATCGAACTCTGGGACAGCACCTTCAATCATTTGACGGTGGAAGACGACCCGGCCACCGCCCTGACCCGCTATATCCGCGCCAAGATGGAATTTTCCCGGCGCCAGCCGCAAGCGTCGCGCATCTTCGCCATGGAAATCATCAGCGGCGGCGAATGCCTCAACGCCTACTTCAGCCAGGACTACCGCACCTGGTTCCAGGGCCGCGCTGCGGTGTTCCAGGGCTGGATCGACGCCGGCAAGATGGACCCGGTCGACCCCGTCCACCTGATTTTCCTGTTGTGGGGCAGCACCCAGCACTACGCAGACTTTGCCACCCAGATCTGCCAGGTCACCGGTAAGAGCCGCCTGACCCGCGAGGACTTCGAAGAAGCCAGCGACAACCTGATCCGCATCATTCTCAAGGGCTGCGGTCTGCAAGCGGTGACCTGACCTCCTCCCTGCGCTGCCTACCGAGCCTGCCATGCCTTTTACCCTGCTCGGCCCGTGTGAATTTCGTGAAGAGATCCGCAAGAGCCGCTTCATCACCCTCGCCGCGCCCATCACCTGCATTGCCGAGGCCCAGGCCTTCCTCGAGCGTTGCAGCGATCCGGCTGCCACGCACAATTGCTGGGCCTGGAAGCTGGGCGAGCAATACCGCAGCACCGACGACGGGGAACCTGGGGGCACGGCCGGCCGGCCGATCCTCGCCGCCATCGACGCACAGGAATGCGACAACGTCGTGGTGCTGGTGATTCGCTGGTACGGCGGCATTCAACTGGGCACCGGCGGGCTGGCCAGAGCCTACGGCGGCGGCGCCAACAAATGCCTGCAGCAGGCCGAAAAGCGCCTGCTGGTCGCTCGCACGGCGTGGTCCTGCTCGTGCGCGTTCAGCGAACTGGCCTTGGTCAAGCTACGCATCGCTGAAGCCGATGGATTGATCACCCAAGAGACTTTCACGGGTCAAGGCGTCGACCTGAAACTGGCGGTGGCCGATGAACATATCCACAGCGTGCAGCGCCAGCTCGCCGATCTCAGTCGCGGCCGAATCCGATTGCAGGCCATCGCGCCGAAATAGCCCACATCCACTGTGCACCTGCTTGTGGATAACCTCTGCGCATATGTCTCCAGCCCTTGAACGACAAGGGCTGCGCCAACATGATCAGTTTTTGATCAAAAAGCCATGAACCGTAGTGCAATGCTTCTCGAAACAGTCACTTAGGGCGTTTTCAGGAGCTCTTTAGGGTATTTCCCAAGGCGGTGCCCGAACCTGGGCTGTTGCGCACAATAACTGTGGAGCAGGTTGTGGATAACCCGTGCGCGATCCGCTACACACCTTATGGCAGGCCGGCGGGCGGAGCCTGTACATTTTTTGATCAGTGATGCGATCCGTTGTGGCCCACGCTTGCCCCGTGACGCCCCGCAACGGTGCCGCCGACGCCTCGGTCCAACCGGGCGAGTCGCCCAATGCCGCGGCCCTGAGCCTCGCGCTGCAAAACCTGACCTGTTGGCCAAGAAATTGCTTTAGCCAGCGCAGTCCTTTTTGAGCCCGAGACCGTCATGCACAACCCCGCCCCTGGTGCTCGCTTGCAATTGCGTGGCATCACCAAGCACTACCCCGGTTGCCTGGCCAACGACCGTATCGACCTGACCATCGCTGCGGGAGAGATCCAGGCGTTGCTGGGGGAGAACGGCGCGGGGAAAAGCACCCTGATGAAAATCATCTACGGTGTGACCCAGGCCGATGCCGGGCACATTCTCTGGGAAGGCCGGGAGGTGTCCATGCGCAACCCCGCCCAGGCTCGCGCCATGGGGATCGGCATGGTCTTCCAGCATTTCTCGTTGTTCGAAACCCTGACCGTGGCGCAGAACATCGCCCTGGCCATGGGCCCGCAGTGCACGCCGCAACAGCTGGAGCCGCGCATCCGCGAAGTGTCCGCGCGCTATGGCATGAGTGTGCAGCCGCAGCGCCTGGTGCACAGCCTGTCGATCGGCGAGCGCCAGCGCGTGGAGATCATTCGCTGCCTGATGCAAGACATCCGCCTGCTGATTCTCGATGAACCGACCTCGGTGCTGACGCCGCAGGAAGCCGAGGAGCTGTTCGTCACCCTGCGGCACCTGGCCAGCGAAGGCTGCAGCATTCTGTTCATCAGCCACAAGCTGGCCGAAGTGCGCGCCCTGTGCCACAGCGCGACCGTGCTGCGTGGCGGCCGGGTGTCCGGGCATTGCCAGCCGGCGCAGTGCACCGACGCCGAGCTGGCGCGCTTGATGATCGGCGAGATCGCTGCCTCCATCGAGCCCCACACCAAAGGGGTCGCCGGCGAGGTCATGCTCGATGTCGCGGGCTTGACGTGGGCCAATCCCGACCCGTTTGGCTGCTCGCTGCAACAGCTCGACCTGCAGGTACGCCGTGGCGAAATCGTCGGCATCGCCGGCGTGGCGGGCAACGGCCAGGATGAACTGCTGGCCCTGCTCAGCGGCGAGCAGCGCTGCGCCCCCGGCCACCTGCGTTTTGCCGGCACGGAGGTATCGTCGCTGCGTCCCGACGCCCGGCGTGCGCTGGGCCTGGCTTTCGTGCCCGCCGACCGCCTGGGGCATGGCGCGGTGCCCGACATGAGCCTGGCGGATAACGCACTGCTGACCTCATTCCAGCAAGGCCTCGTGCACCATGGCCTGGTTCGGCGCAGCAAGGTCGTGGCGCTGGCCGAGGCCATCATCGCCCGCTTCGGCGTGAAAACACCGGGCCCGCATGCCGCTGCGCGCAGCCTGTCGGGGGGCAACCTGCAGAAATTCATTCTCGGCCGCGAGATTCTGCAACAACCCCGGCTGCTGATCGCCGCTCATCCCACCTGGGGCGTCGATGTGGGAGCCGCCGCCACGATTCACCGCGCGCTGCTAGCGCTGCGCGACACCGGCGCGGCGATTCTGGTGATTTCCGAAGACCTCGACGAGCTGTTCCAGATCAGTGACCGACTCGGCGCGCTGTGCGGTGGTCGGCTCAGTGCCCTGAAAGACACGGCGGCGAGTACCCCTGTGGAAGTGGGCGGCTGGATGGCCGGTCGCTTCAGCGCCATCGACACCCCGCCCACTTATGCCCCCGGGAGCCACTGATGCTGTTATCCCTCGAACCGCGCGGTGAACATTCGCGCGTGATGCTCTGGTGTTCGCCGATACTGGCGGCCGTGCTGACCCTGACCTGCGGCTTCGTGCTGTTCCTGGCCTTGGGCCACGACCCGCTGCTGACCTTGCACACCCTGTTGATCAAGCCGGTCAGCGACCTGTACGGCGTCTCCGAGCTGCTGGTCAAAGCCTTGCCCATTCTGCTGTGCGCGTTGGGCCTGGCCGTGGCTTACCAGGCGCGTATCTGGAACATCGGCGCCGAAGGCCAATTGCTCATGGGCGCCCTGGCCGGCAGTGCCGTGGCGGTCAATATCATCGACCTGCAAAGCCGTGGCGCACTGGTCATGGTCATCGCTGCCGGCATGCTCGCCGGCGCGGCCTGGGCAGGGCTGACGGCCTGGCTGCGCACGCAGTTCAATGCCAACGAAATCCTGACCAGCATCATGCTCAATTACATCGCGCTGAACCTGTTGCTGTTCTTCGTCCATGGCCCGCTGAAGGACCCGGCCGGTTTCAACTTTCCCGAGTCGGCCATGTTCGGTGATGCCAGCCGCCTGCCGCTGTTGCTCGAGGACGGACGCGTGCATGCGGGCGTGTATTTCGCACTGCTGGCCCTGGTGGCGGTGTGGGTGCTGCTGCAGCGCAGCTTCCTCGGTTTCCAGATCAAGGTGCTGGGCCTGGACAAGCGCGCAGCCGGCTTCGTCGGCTTTGGCGAGAAGCGGCTGGTGTGGTTCACCCTGTTGATCAGCGGTGCACTGGCGGGCCTTGCCGGGGTAGGCGAAGTCAGCGGGCCGATCGGCCAACTGGTGCCGCAGGTGTCTCCGGGCTACGGCTATGCGGCCATCACCGTCGCCTTTCTCGGGCGCCTGAACCCGTTCGGCATCGTGTTGGCCAGCCTGTTGATGGCCTTGCTGTACCTGGGCGGCGAAAGTGCGCAAATGAGCCTCAACCTGCCGCAGGCCATCACCCAGTTGTTCCAGGGCATGATGCTGTTCTTCCTGCTGGCCTGCGATGTGCTGATCCTTTATCGACCGCGCCTGAAAGGTCGCCGGTCAGTGCCAAAAGACAGCACCGCTGTCGTGGGAGCGGTGTGATGGACCTCGATCTGCTGAGCAATATTCTGTACGCCATGGTGCGCTGCGGTACGCCCCTGCTGTTGGTGGCCCTGGGCGAATTGGTCTGCGAGAAAAGCGGTGTGCTCAACCTGGGCCAGGAGGGCATGATGCTGTTCGGTGCCGTGGCGGGTTTCATTGCTGCCTACAGCACCGGCAACCTGTGGCTTGGGGTGGTGATGGCGATGCTGGCGGGCATGCTGCTGTCGGCCCTGTTCGCCTGGGTAGCGCTGGTGTTCAACGCCAATCAGGTTGCCACAGGCCTGGCCTTGACCATTTTCGGTGTGGGCCTTTCCAGCTTTATCGGCGCCGCCTGGGTGGGCAAGCCGCTGAACGGGTTCGAACCACTCAGCGTGCCCGGTCTGAGCGAGATCCCTCTGATCGGGCGCATGCTGTTCGCCCAGGACGTGCTGGTGTACCTGTCCTTCGCGCTGTTCGCGCTGGTGGCCTGGGTCATCCTCAAAAGCCGTGTCGGGCTGATTGTCCAGGCCGTCGGCGAGAATCCCGACGCGGCCAGTGCCATGGGCCTGCCGGTGCTGCGGGTGCGCACACTGGCGGTGTTGTTCGGCGGCGCCATGGCCGGTCTGGCGGGGGCGTATCTGTCGCTGGCGTACACGCCGATGTGGGCGGAAAACATGAGCGCCGGGCGCGGCTGGATCGCCCTGGCCCTGGTGGTGTTCGCCAGTTGGCGCGTGGGCCGACTGCTGCTGGGCGCTTATCTGTTCGGCCTGGCGAGCATTCTGCACCTGGTGGCCCAGGGCGTCGGTCTGGCGATTCCGTCCAACCTGCTGGCGATGCTGCCGTACGTGGCCACCATCCTGGTGCTGGTGCTGCTGTCTCGCGATGCGCTGCGCACCCGGCTGTTCGCACCCGTGTCACTGGGCAAGCCATGGCGGCCGGGGCATTGACCGAACGGGCTTGCTGCCAACGGTCAGCCGCGCTAGCGTGGTGGCTTCGCATAATGTCTAGCACGGGGAAAAAGCGACCATGACGCAGCAAAAATCCGCACTGATCATTGGTGCCTCGCGTGGCCTGGGCCTTGGCCTGGTACACCGTCTGCTCGAAGACGGCTGGCAAGTCACCGCCACGGTACGCGATTCGGCCAACGCGCCGGCCCTGCAGGGGCAGCCCGTCAAGATCGAGAGCCTGGAGATGGCCGACGTGGCCTCCATGGACGCCCTGGCCCAGCGCCTGGGCGACCAGCGCTTCGACCTGCTGTTCATCAACGCCGGCATCATGGGCCCCACCGGCAATACCGACGGTGCCAGCGTGCAGGACATTGGCGAACTGTTCGCCATCAACGCCGTCGCACCGATTCGGCTGGCCAAACGGCTGCTGGGCCATGTGCAGGACCACGGCACTCTGGCGTTCATGAGTTCGGTGCTGGGCAGCGTGGCCCAGCCCGACGCCCCGGATGCGGCGCTGTACAAGGCCAGCAAGGCCGCGCTCAACTCCACCACCAACACCTTCGTCAGCCAGTTGGGCGACACCGGCCTGACCGTGCTGTCGGTACACCCCGGCTGGGTCAAGACCGACATGGGCGGCGCCGAGGCTGCCATCGACGTCGAAACCAGCACCCGCGGTATCGTCACCCAGATCGACGCGTTCACCGGCAAGGGCGGTCACCACTTCATCGACTACCAGGGCAAGACCATCCCCTGGTAAACCGGCCAGCGGCGCGCCCGTGCGAACGGGTGCGCCGCCTTCATACCCCCAGCAGCGACAGCATGATGAACGTCGCGAACAGCACGAAGTGAGTCATGCCTTCGATGGCATTGGTTTCGCCATCGTTGAGGTTGATCGCGCACACCAGCAACGTGATCAGGATCATCACCGTCTGCACCGGGGTCATCGCCATCTGGAACGGTTGCCCGCTGTACAGCGCCAGCCCTTCCATGACTGGAACGGTCAGGATCACCGTCGACAGCGACGCCCCCAGGGCAATGTTGACCACCGACTGCATGCGATTGGCCAAGGCTGCCCGCAGGGCGGTGAGTATTTCCGGCGCTGCCGAGATGGCCGCCACCAGCAAGGCCGTCAGCACCGGCGGCGCGCCTGTCCCTTGCAGCCCCAGGTCGACCGCCTTGGACATGACCTCGGCCAGCGCACCGATGACCACCACACCAAACACCAGCAAACCGATCGACAACCCCAGGTTGGCCGGTTTCGGCGGCGTATCGGGCTGGCCCTTGCGCCGCTTTTTCTCGGGGTAGCTGTAACTGAAAAAGTAACTGTGCGGGCCCACCTGCATGCGCAGAAACAACGAATACAGCACCAGCATGGCGCCGATGGTGAAGCCCGAATACAGCTTCCAGTCGCTCTGCGGAATGAACTCCGGCACCACCATCGACACGCCCATGGCCGTCAGGATCATCACGCTGTAGGTGCGCGCCGAATCATCGTTGTAGGATTGCTCGCCATGCTTGAGCCCGCCCATCAACGCGGCCAGGCCGAGAATGCCGTTGATGTCGAGCATGACCGCCGAATAAATGGTGTCGCGCACCAGGGTCGGCGACGGCTGGTTGTTCATCATGATCGCCAGGATCACCACTTCGACCAGCACCGCCGCCAGGGTCAGGATCATCGTGCCATAGGGGTCGCCGACTTTCTCTGCCAGCACTTCGGCATGCCCGGCCACGCGCATGGACGCCAGAATGATCGCACCCACCAGGCCCAACCCCGTTGCCAGTGCGACGACCTGCCCTTGCCCCAGCAGCCAATGCTCGGCGGGAAACGCGATGCAGGCCACCAGCACCGCCAGCAACAAAAACTTTTCCTGCTTGATTAATTCGCCCATGGGCATCCTGTGCAGCTGAAATGGTTGTAACAGTTAGTTTCAGGCGATGAGAGTGCCGACCTGCCGCAAAGGTTTCAACGCACCAGCGGGCAGCGCGTGGAGAGCGTTCTGCACTGTTATGGCAATACCTGCCAGCGCCGTTGCCCATGGCGCCGCGCAACGGCGGCAAACGCGGCGGCACCTGTCTCTCTGGTCAGCTTTTTGCATTGGGATGAACGCTCGACTTCCCGGCGCTGCCGTCACGATCACAGGAGCTTCACCGCATGTCATTCACACCCCGTAAACGCCGACCGTTGAAGACCCTGCTGTGCAGCCTCGCCGCTGCCGTGGGCATTGCAGGAAGCCTGCAGGTCGGCGCGGCCGAGCCCTTGAAGGTCGGTTTCGTTTACATCGGCCCTATCGGCGACCACGGCTGGACCTATCAGCACGAGCAAGGGCGCAAAGCGTTGATGGCAGCCATGGGCGACAAGGTCACGTCCAATTATGTGGAAAACGTCCCCGAGGGGGCCGATGCCGAACGGGTCATCCGCAACATGGCCAAGGACAATTACAACCTGATCTTCACCACCTCGTTCGGCTACATGAACCCGACCGTGAAAATTGCCAAGCAATTTCCCAAAGTGACCTTCGAACACGCCACCGGCTACAAGCAGGACAAGAACCTGGGCACCTACCTGGCCCGCACTTATGAAGGCCGCTATGTCAGCGGCTTCATTGCGGCCAAGATGACCAAGACGCGCAAGATCGGCTATGTCGCCTCGTTCCCGATCCCGGAAGTGATTCGCGACATCAACGCCATCCAGCTGGCGCTGAACAAATACAACCCGGGCACCGAAATGAAGGTGGTCTGGGTCAACTCCTGGTTCGACCCGGGCAAGGAATCCGACGCAGCCAACGCGTTGATCGACCAGGGCGTGGACGTGGTCTTCCAACACACCGACAGCCCCGCCCCCATCCAGACCGCAGAGCGACGCGGGGTGTACGCCGTGGGTTACGCCTCGGACATGGCCCATTTCGGGCCGAAGGCGGTGCTGGCCTCGATCGTCAACAACTGGGGCCCGCACTATGTCCAGGCGACCCAGGCCGTGATCGACGGCCAATGGAAGTCGCAGGATTACTGGGGCGGGCTGAAGGAAGGCACGGTGCAGTTGCCGATCAGCGACCTGGTGCCTGCCGACACCCGGCGTGAAGCGCAACAGCTCATCGCGGACATCGAAAGCGGTGCATTGCATCCCTTCACCGGCCCGATCAAGGATCAGGCCGGTACGCAGAAGCTGGCGGACGGCGTCAGCGCCAGCAATGCCGAGCTGGCCTCGATGAATTACTACGTCGAAGGCATGACCGCGACACTGCCCAAGTAACCGACCCACGGGAGGTCGCCCCTGGCCTCCCCTTCCTTTCGCGCACGCCGGAGCTGCGTATGTACAGCCTTCCCATCATCGACATCGGTCCGCTTTACCAGCAGCAGCCCAACGGTTGGCAGCAGGTTGCCGATGCCATCGACCACGCCTGTCGCCACTGGGGGTTCTTCTACATCACTGGCCACCCCATCAGTGCCCAGCGCATCGAGCAGCTACAGGCCATGGCCCGGCAGTTCTTTGCCTTGCCCATGGCCGAAAAGCTGCGCATCGACATCACCCAGACCGCCCATCACCGTGGCTATGGCGCGATCGCCACCGAGCAACTGGACCCCGCGCTGCCCAGTGATCTCAAGGAAACCTTCGACATGGGCTGGCACATGCCGGCCGATCACCCCGATGTGCTGGCCGGCAAGCCGTTGCGCGGGCCCAACCGGCATCCGTCACTGGCCGGCTGGGAAACACTGATGAACCAGCACTATCAGGACATGCAGGCCCTGGCCCAGACCCTGCTGCGGGCAATGACCCGGGCGCTGGGCGTGCCGCGCGACTTCTTCGACCAGCGCTTCCAGGAGCCGGTCAGCGTGCTGCGCATGATTCACTACCCGCCGCGCCATGCCGCGTCCAGCGCCGACCAGCAAGGTGCCGGCGCCCACACCGACTACGGCTGCATCACCCTGCTGTATCAGGATCAGGCCGGCGGCCTGCAGGTGCGCAACGTCGACGGCCAGTGGATCGATGCGCCGCCCATCGACGGCACCTTCGTGGTCAATGTCGGCGACATGATGGCGCGCTGGAGCAACGACCGTTATGTGTCGACGCCGCACAGGGTGAAAAGCCCGCTGGGGGTAGACCGTTATTCGATGCCGTTCTTTGCCGAACCGCATCCCGACACACCGATCCATTGCCTGCCCGGGTGCCAGGACGCCGCCCACCCGCCGAAGTATCCGGCGACCACGTGCGCACAATTTCTGCTCTCACGCTTCGCCGACACCTATGCTTATCGAAGAACCGACACCGTGGAAAACTGAACCTGCTGGTCAGTTTTCACCCGAGCCCCCCTTCAATCTCTGTAGAATGCCGCCCTTGCATTCATTGAGAGGACACCATGTACGACTGGCTCAACGCATTGCCCAAGGCTGAACTGCACATGCACCTGGAGGGCTCGCTGGAGCCAGAGCTGCTGTTCGCCCTGGCCGAACGCAACAAGATCGCCCTGCCCTGGAACGACGTGGAAGCCCTGCGCGGCGCTTATGCGTTCAATAACCTGCAGGAGTTTCTCGACCTCTATTACCGCGGCGCCGATGTGTTGCGCACCGAGCAGGACTTCTACGACCTGACCTGGGCGTACCTGTTGCGCTGCAAGGCGCAGAACGTCGTGCACACCGAACCCTTCTTCGACCCGCAGACCCATACCGATCGAGGCGTTGCCTTCGAGGTGGTGCTCAACGGCATCGACCAGGCCCTGCGCGATGGTCGTGAGCAACTGGGCGTGGAAAGCGGGTTGATCCTCAGTTTCCTGCGCCACCTCAGCGAAGACGAAGCCCAGGCCACGCTCGACCAGGCCCTGCCCTATCGCGACAGCTTCGTGGCGGTGGGCCTGGACAGCTCGGAAGTGGGCCACCCGCCGAGCAAGTTCCGGCGTGTGTTCGACCGCGCCCGCAGCGAAGGCTTTCTCACCGTCGCCCATGCGGGCGAGGAAGGACCGCCGCAATACATCTGGGAGGCGCTGGACCTGTTGAAGATCGAACGCATCGACCATGGCGTGCGCGCCATCGAAGACGAGCGCCTGATGCAACGCATCATCGACGAGCAGATTCCGCTGACCGTCTGCCCGCTGTCCAACACCAAGCTCTGCGTGTTCGACGACATGGCCCAGCACAACATCCTCGACATGCTCGAACGTGGGGTCAAGGTCACCGTCAACTCGGACGACCCGGCCTATTTCGGCGGTTATGTCACGGAGAACTTCCATGCGCTGCACACCAGCCTGGGCATGACCCAGGATCAGGCCCGGCGCCTGGCGCAGAACAGTCTGGACGCGCGTCTGCGCAAGCCTTGACCGGACCGGGCTAGGCATCCTCGCCGATGCGGCCGATTTCCAGCGACCCCAGCTCGGTGATCTCCACGGCCCGCGAGTCGTCGCGCAGCTTGATCCAGCCGGACTGCGCGAACAGTGTCAGCAGGCTGGCGCCCAACGCCCCGCCCAGGTGCGGGCGCCTGCTGCTCCAGTCGCAGCAGGCGCACACCGTCTCGCGCTCGCGATGCACCAGCGCCTGGGTAAAGATGCCCCAGCGGGCCAACTGCAAGCTGCCTTTCTGGGTCAGCACCGCACCGCGCTCATGCGACTCTATCCAGCCGCTGCGGCTGATCCGCTCGTAAAGACCGGCCGCCACCTCCCCGCCCAGGTGGTCATGGCACAAGCGCGCCTGGCGCATGGAAACCAGCGATTCCTTATCTGCCGGCCGCGCCTCGGCCTGGGCCACGGAGACACTGGCCAGGGCTTCCACCGCCGCCCCCACTTCAGGGGCCGCCAGCTTGAAGAAACGTTGTCGGCCGCGGGATTCGCGCGTCAACAGCCCGCCGGCCGACAGCCGTGCCAGGTGCGCCGTGGCCGATGACGCGGACAGGCCGGCGACCGACGCCAGTTCCTCGGAGGCCCGCGCACTGCCGTCGATCAAGGCCCACAGCATTGCACTGCGCTTGGGGTCAGCCAGCAATGTGGCGATATAACTGATGCAAGGTGCATGTTCCATTGGTTCACTCCCTGTGGAAACAATCGTCAATCCGGCAATGGCCGCGGGGAGGATTATATGCCGCAGAAAGTTGTACGGAATTGGATCAATTTGAACGCATGGCGTGCGACCCCGGTGGTTGGTCAAAGCACCTCACAGGGAAACCTGGGCCCGGGTTACCGACATGATTTCTTACATCCGGCCAAGCCTTGCTAGGGAAGCGATTCCAACTGTCGGCAACCAATTGTCATAAAGCGGGGGTCACAACTTCCCACACCCGCGACCGCATTGTCCTACCGGTAACGTCGAATGCGTTGGGTTGTGAGCCGCGTACGCCCGCGATGCACGCTGAAAAAACCCGGAAAAACGCCCTCGCCCCGCACCCACGCGGGTCTTGCAACCGTAAACGCGAGAGCGCCACGACCGCACGTCCGGACGAACGGGATTGTCATGTGTTCGTCCTTTTTCACGGCCTACACTCAGCGCTCCGTAGTTTCCACCGTAGGGAATCAGCCGATGAAGATCCTGATCACGCAACTGCCGCCCGCCCAGGGAAGTCGCTGGCAAGTCCAGATGGACCAGCATGCAGTCACCTTTCGCACGGAACGCGAGGCCCAGACCTTTGCCCTGACGCTACAGACGCGTCTTGCGGCCCCTCACGAGCTCATCGAGCCGCAGCGTGCCGTCGGCTGACGGCCGCTGTCCTTCGCCTAGGCCTAGGCCTGGGCGGTGCGCCGCGCCTGCCAACCGCGGGTCAGCATCGCCAGGGTAAAGGCGCACACGCCGCAGCCGGCGATGACCAGGCTCATGGGCACGGCCGTGCCGTCATGCAAGGCACTGACCAGCGAAGCGACACCGGCAGCCAGGCTGAACTGCAGACAACCGAGCAGCGCCGAGGCGCTGCCGGCGCGGGCGCCTTGCCCGCTCATGGCACAGGCCGATGAATTGGGCACGATACAGCCAAGGCTGGCCAGGCACACGAACAGCGGCACCAGCAATGGCCACAGCGCCTGCGGCTGCCATGCACTGATCCCCAGCAGCACCAGACCCGCCGCTGCATACACCCTGACTCCCATCCCCAGCATCTTCAGCGGGCCACGCCTGGCCAACAATCGCGCATTGACCTGGGCCACGAGAATGAAGCCGGCGGCATTACTGCCGAACAGCCAGCCGTAGTGCTCGGCCGGCACCCCGTACAGCTTGATGAACACGAAAGGCGAGCCGGCGATGTAAGCGAACATCCCGGCCATGGCGGTGCCGCCGGTCAAGGCATGGCCGATGAACACCCGGTCCATCAGCAACCGCCCGTACATCTTCAAGGCGCCGCTCAGGGGTTGACGCGGCTGGTGGGCGGGCAGGCTTTCGGGCAACCCCAGGGTCACCGCGACCGCGCAACCGGCACTGAACAGCGTCAGCAGGATAAAGATCCACTGCCAGCCCCAGGTGTTGACCAGCAACCCGCCCAGCAAGGGCGCCAGGATCGGCGCCAGGCCCATCACCAGCATCAGTTGGGAAAACACTTTGGCCGAGCCGATCGCATCGCAGGTGTCACTGACGATTGCCCGCGACACCACCATACCGGCGCAGCCTCCCATCGCCTGGACGAACCGTGCGATGACCAGCCACTCCAGGGTGGGCGCGAACGCGCAGGCCAGGGAAGCCAGGGTGAATACGCCGACCCCGAACAACAAGGGCAGGCGTCGCCCGAAGCGGTCGGCAATCGGCCCGTAGATCAACTGGCCGATCGACAGCCCCAGGAAATAGGCTGCCAGGGTCGTCTGGATATGTTTTTCATCGGTGCCGAAATGCGCCGCCATGGCGGGAAAGCCCGGCAGGTAGAAATCAATGGCCAGGGGCGCGAAGGCGCTCAGGGCGCCCAGGATCAGGATCGTTTTGAAATTCATCGAGCACTCGCGCAGGCGGCCAACAGAAACAGCGGGGTAGTCTAACTGGGTTTGCCCGACCTGCGCAGGTGGATCCGTGCGACATCAGGCCCCGGCCGAGACCGTATAACCCTCTTCGGCGATCAACGCAGCGAGGGTGTCGCGGCTCAACGCGCTGCTGACCTGCACCTGGCCCTGCGCCAACGCCACCTCGACCTGGGCAGCGGGATCGTGCGCCGTAATGGCTTCGGTGACTGCGCGAACGCAGTGGCCACAGGTCATGCCTTGAACGTGGAAAACATGCATGGAGAAAGCCTCTTGAAGGAAGGTGCCGTACAGTTTCAAGCTTGTCACTCGGTCAAGGTCAAGTTCTGCGACAACCTGCCGGGCTAGCAATCTGCCCGGCGCTCGGCCAAGCTCAGGGTTCGTGGATATTCAAGCAGGAGAATCAGCCATGCGCTGGTCAGTGTCTCGCCTTGTCGGCATTCTCGGTCTGATGACCCTTCCTGGCTGGGCCCAGGCACAGGCAGGCCAGGATTACAGCGTATTGATCATTTCCCGCGAGCGGCTGGAAGTGGCGACGCCCTGCGAGATTGGCCTGTACCTGCAGGATCAATTGGTCGGCCGGCTGTTCCAGGAGCAGACGGCCTCCTTCAACCTGCCACCCGGCCCGATCACGATACGTCTGCGCTTGCTGCCGGGCCAGGCGGTCGGTTGCCTGCCGGGTATCGAGGGGTCGAACACCAGCACACTGACCCTGCGCGCCGGCGAAATCAAAAAATACCGCATTGCCAGCGGCGCCAATGGGTTGTACTTGAAGCCTGCTGCACTGGGCTATTGACCTTCCCAGCGTGTCAAGGTTGAAGCTAGGGCATTCTTCAAGGAGGACTGCCCGTGGCGACCGCGTCGACCGTGGAACTCAACATCACTGGAATGACCTGCGCCAGTTGTGCAGGACGCGTCGAGCGTGCCCTGGGCAAGGTGGCCGGGGTCGGTGACGTCAGCGTCAACCTGGCCAGCGAACGCGCTCACCTTCGACTCGACCGGGCCATCGACCCCGAGCTGTTGTTGCAGGCGGTGGACAAGGCCGGTTACACCGCGAACCTGCCACAGCGCCCGGCCCCTGCTGCCGCCGACCGCGCACGCGCGCTGTCTCGTGAACGCTGGACGGTCTTGCTGGCGCTGGCGCTGGCCCTGCCGCTGGTGCTGCCGATGCTGGTGCAGCCGCTGGGCCTGCATTGGCCGTTGCCGGCCTGGCTGCAATGGCTGCTGGCGACGCCGGTGCAGTTCATGCTCGGCGCCCGGTTCTACCGCAGCGCGTATGCGGCCGTGCGAGCAGGCGCGGGCAACATGGACCTGCTGGTGGCGGTGGGCAGCACTGCCGGCTATGGCCTGAGCCTGTACCTGTGGCTCAGCGCACCACCCGGGCACACGCCGCATCTGTATTTCGAGGCCTCGGCCGTGGTCATCGCCATGGTGTTGCTGGGCAAGTACCTGGAAAGCCGTGCCAAGCGCCAGGCCGTCAGCGCCCTGCGCCTGCTCGAAGCCCTGCGTCCGGAACAGGCCCTGCGGTTGCGTGGCTCGCGGGAAGAGCGGGTGGCCGTCGAACAACTGCGCCGCGGTGACCTGATTATCGTCAAACCCGGCGAACGCTTCGCCGTCGACGGCATCGTGATCGAGGGCCGCAGCCAGGCCGATGAAGCCTTGATCAGCGGCGAAAGCCTTCCTGTGAGCAAAGCGCCGGGCGATCGCGTCACCGGCGGCGCGATCAATGGCGAAGGCCGCCTGCTGATCGAAGCGGCAGCCCTGGGCAGCGAGACCGTTCTGGCGCAGATCATCCGCCTGGTCGAGGATGCCCAGGCCGCCAAGGCGCCGATCCAGCAACTGGTCGACCGGGTCAGCCAGGTGTTCGTGCCGGTGGTGCTGCTGATCGCCACGCTGACCCTGCTCGGCTGGTGGCTGAGCGGAGCGCCGCTGGAGCAGGCCATTATCACTGCCGTGGCGGTCCTGGTCATCGCCTGCCCATGCGCCCTGGGCCTGGCCACGCCTGCCGCGATCATGGCCGGGACCGGCGTGGCCGCGCGCCAGGGCATTCTGATCAAGGACACCCAGGTGCTCGAGCGAGCCCATCGGGTCACCGACGTGGTGTTCGACAAGACTGGCACACTCACCTGCGGCACGGCGCGCGTGGTTCACCTGCTCGCCATCGAAGGCAACGAGGCCCACGTGTTGCGCCTGGCCGGCGCGCTGCAGCAAGGCAGTGAACACCCGCTGGCCCATGCCGTGCTGCACGCCTGTCGCCAGCTTGCCCTCGCCGTGCCGCCGGTCGCCGACAGCCAGGCGCTGGCGGGCCGGGGGACTGTCGGCACGGTGGACGGTATCGCCCTGGCGCTGGGCAACCGACGCCTGTTGCAGGATTGGCACGTGGAACAGCTTGCCTTCAGCCCGCAGGCAGACGCCTGGGAAGCGCAAGGCCTGACCCTGTCCTGGCTGGTGCAGCACGATGAAGAACCGCGCCTGCTCGGCCTGCTGGCCTTCGGAGACACCCTCAGGCCCGGCGCTGCACCGGCCGTCACCGCGCTGACCGCACAGGGCATCGCCTGCCACCTGTTGACCGGCGACAACCAGGGCAGCGCCGAAGTCGTGGCTCGCGCGTTGAACATCGCCAGCGTGCACGCCCAGGTATTGCCCGCCGATAAAGCGCAGGTGATTGCCGACCTGCAGCGCAGCCGGCACGTGGCCATGGTGGGTGACGGCATCAACGACGCGCCCGCGCTGGCGGCCGCACACATCGGCATGGCCATGGGCGGTGGTACCGACATCGCGATACAGGCGGCGGCCATCACCCTTATGCGCCCCGACCCTCAGCTGGTCGCCGCCGCCCTGGACATCTGCCGGCGCACCCATGCGAAGATCCGGCAAAACCTGTTCTGGGCGTTCGTGTATAACGGAGTCGGCATCGTCCTGGCGGTGTGCGGCCTGCTCAACCCGGTCTTCGCCGGGGCAGCGATGGCACTGTCCAGCGTCAGTGTGGTCAGTAACGCACTGTTGCTGAAAACCTGGAAACCCGCCCTGGCGAACCCACCACAGGCTGAAGCCTGAGCGAGGCCCCATGAATATCGGTCAAGCCGCCCAGGCCAGTGGCCTGAGCGCCAAGATGATTCGCTACTACGAGTCGATCGGCTTGCTGGCGCCTGCGCAACGCACCGGCAGTGGTTACCGGCAGTATCAGAAAGCCGACCTCGACACCCTGACGTTCATCAAGCGCTCGCGCGACCTGGGGTTTTCCCTGGAAGAAGTGGCCAGGCTGCTGACCCTGTGGCAAGACCGCCAGCGCGCCAGTGCCGATGTGAAGGACCTGGCGCACCGCCATATCGCTGACCTGGATCGGCGTATCGCCGAGCTGAGTGCGTTGCGCGACAACTTGCAGGAGCTGGTCGCCTCGTGCCATGGCGACCAGCGGCCGGACTGCCCCATCCTGAAAAAGCTGGCGTCCGGCGACTGACTATTGCAGCCACGGCGGTGGCGGCTCTTCCTCTTTCTTGGGCTGGTCGTCGGCTTCACGGGCCGCACGCTTGCGAGCGTCGTCCAGCCGCGCGGCCTCGATCTCACGGATGACGCCGCCCACGTCAGCCTCGCTTTCATCCTCGGCGAACTCACCGGTCAGCAGGCTACCAGGGTGCAGGGTACCGGCCTCGAACAGGGCCCACATTTCCCTGGCGTAGCGGGTCTGTTTCAGTTCGGGTGCAAAGCGCCCGAAATAACTGGCCATGTTGCCGACATCGCGCTCCAGCATGGCGAACGCGTGGTTGTTGCCGGCAGCGTCCACGGCTTGGGGCAAGTCGATGATCACCGGGCCCTCGGGGCCGAGCAGCACGTTGAACTCGGACAGGTCGCCGTGCACCAGCCCGGTGCACAACATCAGCACGATCTGCTGGATCAGGAAGGCGTGATACTCGCGCGCCTGGTCGGCGTCCAGCACCACGTCGTTGAGCCGCGGTGCCGCATCGCCGTATTCGTCGCAGACCATTTCCATCAGCAAGACGCCTTCCAGGAAATCGTACGGCTTGGGCACCCGCACACCGGCCCCAGCCAGGCGGAACAGGGCCGCGACCTCGGCGTTCTGCCAGGCTTCCTCGGTTTCCTTGCGCCCGTACTTGGAGCCCTTGGCCATCGCCCGGGCCTGCCGGCTGTTGCGCACCTTGCGTCCTTCCTGGTACTCCGCGGCCTGGCGGAAACTGCGTTTGTTGGCCTCCTTGTAGACCTTGGCGCAGCGCAGTTCCTTGCCGCAGCGCACCACATAGACAGCTGCCTCTTTCCCGCTCATGAGCGGTCGCAGCACCTCGTCCACCAGACCGTCCTCGATCAGCGGTTCAATGCGTTTTGGAGTCTTCATCAGCTTTTATTCTGGGTCCTTCGTGGCCAAACACGCGAATTCTGACGGCATCCTCTCACAGCAAGCGACGCTTGCCGACCGCAGGCTGCAATTAGATGCAAACTGCCCGCCAACCGCTGCGATGATAACCACATCCGGCGACGATAATCTGCCAGCAAACGCGCTCAATAGCACCTTCGTGTGACCACCCACGCACTGCCTCATTGGCGGAACAGCTCGCCGGGTGTGGAACCGAACAGGGTCTTGAACGCGGCGATGAACGCTGAGGTGGAGTCATAGCCGCACATCAGCGCCGTGTCCGTGACGCTGCTGCCCTGTTCCAGGCGGTTCAACGAGGACAGCAGCCGCAGCCGCTGGCGCCAGCAGCGAAAGCCCAGCCCGGTTTCGCGCTGAAACAGGCGCATCAGGGTTTTTTCCGACATGCCCAGGCGCATCGCCCAACTGCCCAGGCTGTCATTGTTTTCAGGATGTTCCAACTGCTCGTTGCACAACGCCAGCAGCCGTGCATGGCGGGGCAGCGGCAAGGAAAAACCGACGTCCGGCAAGTGCGCCAACTGATCGAGCAGCACGTGCACCAGGCGCGCCTCTGCCGTGTCGCCCTCGGGGTAATCGGCGGGCAGCGCGCAGAAGTGCTTGATCAGCTCGCGCGCCAGGGGCGTGACCTCCAGCACCCGGCAGTGGCTTGGCGCCCAGCTGCAGTCTTCGCGCCGCACATACAGGCTACGCATCTCGGCGCGCATGGAGGTCACGATCTGATGCTCAACGCCGGCCGGGATCCACACGCCCCATTGCGGCGGCGCGAAGAAGCTGCCGTCGTCGGTGTGCATGCCCAGCACGCCACTGATCGCATAGGAAAACTGTACCCAATCGTGGCAATGCGTGTGCGTCCAGGACCCTGCGTGCAAGCTTTCCACCCGAGCGTACACCGGGCGCGGCAACTGGCTGAGCTGCGGCACCTGCCGGTGCAGGGCTGATTGTCCATTAGTCGGCATTGGTTGGCCTTATAGCGCAAGACGGCTACAGCGTGACTCAGTTAGGCTGCGCCATCAATCCTCATTCACTGGCGGACACCGGCCATGCAACTCCTCAGGCACCTAAAACGCATCGTCACGGACTGGTTTCTTTGCTGCATGTTGCTGGCCGTGGTGCTGGCATGGCTGATACCGAGCTTCGGCGCCAAGGGCGGGGCCATGCATGCCGAGGTGGTCACTAACGTCGGCATCTTCGTGGTGTTCTTCCTGCACGGGGTCAACCTGTCCAGCGAGCAGATTCGCCATGGCCTGAAAAGCTGGCGCCTGCACGTGATGGTGCAAAGCTTCACGTTCATCGTCTTCCCCCTGCTCTGGCTGCTGGCCGATCGACTGCTGGGCAGCTACATCGCGCCGATGTTGATGCTCGGCTTTTTGTATCTGTGCGCGCTGCCCTCGACCATTTCTTCGTCGGTGGCCCTGACCGGGGCAGCGGCGGGCAACGTGCCGGGTGCCATCCTCAATGCCAGCCTGTCCAGCGTGCTGGGCATCGTCATCACCCCCTGGCTGTGCGACCAACTGGCCAGTGCCGGCGCTGCGGATATCGATCTCAGTGAGACGCTGCTCGACCTCAGCCTGATGCTGCTGTTGCCCCTGGTGCTGGGGCAACTGGTGCGGCCACTGCTGGGCAAGTTCTTCGCTCGCCACAAGCGCTACACCAACCTGATCGACAAGTGGGTGATCCTCCTGCTGGTCTACGCGGCCTTCTGCAACTCGATGGTTTCCGGGCTGTGGCAAAGCCAGGGCAACTCGGTGCTGCTGATTGCCTTCGGCGGCAGCGCAGCGCTGCTGGCACTGATTCTGCTGCTGACCACGCGCAGTGCACGACTGCTGCACTTCAACCATGCCGATCGGGTGGCGGCCGTGTTTTGCGCCAGCAAGAAATCCCTCGCCGCCGGGGTGCCCATGGCCGCGCTGATTTTCGGCGACCATCCGGCACTGGGCCTGATTCTGCTGCCGATCATGATCTACCACCCGCTGCAGTTGGTGGTGTGCTCGATCATGGCCGAAACCTACCTGGCCGGGCACAAACGCGCCATCGCCCAGGCCGAACACTCACTCCCGGTGGACCGCGCGCTCAACGCTCCATGATGGCGGTGACGCCCTGACCGCCGGCGGCGCAGATCGAAATCAGGCCACGGTCCTTGCCCGCCGTGGCCAACAGCTTGGCCAAGTGGCCGACGATGCGCCCGCCGGTGGCCGCGAACGGGTGACCTGCTGCCAGTGAACTGCCGTGCACGTTCAACCGCGCCGGGTCGATACGGCCCAGCGGCGCGGCCAGTCCAAGGCGCGTGCGGCAGTAGTCGGCGTCCTCCCACGCCCGCAGCGTGCACAGCACCTGGGCGGCGAAGGCTTCGTGGATCTCGTAGTAATCGAAGTCCTGCAGGCTCAGGCCTTGTCGCGCCAGCAACCGCGGCACGGCATAAACCGGTGCCATCAGCAGGCCTTCGTCGCCCCCGGTGAAGTCTACTGCCGCGGCTTCGCCGTCGACCCACCAGGCCAGTATCGGCAAGCCCCGCTCCAGGGCCCACTGCTCGCTGGCCAGCAACACCACCGAGGCGCCATCGGTCAGTGGTGTGGAGTTGCCGGCGGTCAGGGTGCCGCTGGCGCTCTTGTCGAACACCGGCTTGAGCGCAGACAGCTTGTCCAGGGTGAGGTCACTGCGCAGGTTGTTGTCCCGGGTCAGGCCGTTGAACGGCGTGATCAGGTCGTCGTGCCAGCCTTGCGCGTAGCTGTCGGCCAGGCGTTGATGGCTGGCCAGGGCCAGGTGATCCTGATCGGCACGCGGGATCTGCCAGGTTTTGGCCATGAGTTCGCAGTGTTGACCCATCGACAAGCCGGTGCGCGGCTCGCCGTTGCGGGGCAGTTGCGGTTTGAAATGATGCGGGCGCAAGTGCGAAAACGCCTGGGCCTTGGCGGCGAAGGTCTTGCCGCGGTTGGCGGCCAGGAGGATCCGGCGCAGGCCTTCATCCACGGCAATCGGCGCGTCGGAAGCGGTGTCGACGCCGCCGGCGATGCCCGACTCGATCTGGCCCAGGGCGATCTTGTTGGCCACCAGCACCGCCGCTTCCAGGCCGGTGCCACACGCCTGCTGGATGTCATAGGCAGGCGTCTGTGCCGACAGCCGCGAGCCCAGCACGCATTCGCGGGTCAGGTTAAAATCCCGCGAATGCTTGAGCACGGCGCCGGCCACCACTTCGCCTAGGCGTTGGCCATGCAGGTGGTAACGTTCGATCAGGCCCTCCAGCGCGGCGGTCAGCATCGCCTGGTTGCCCACCGTGGCATACGCACTGTTGGCCCGGGCGAAAGGAATTCGATTGCTGCCCACGATAGCGACCCGCCGCACTGCCTTCATCACTGTTCTCCCGATTCAATGGCAGCGGTCACTCGGCCGTCGTGGCGAACGTCCGGCGCTGCGCTGTGGTCCACCCTTTGAACCCCATGCAATGGAGCGCGTTCCATGTCCGACCGATATATCGACTTTGCCAACTCCGACCTCGGTCGGCGCCTCGTCGGCGCCGTCGGGTTGCCCAGCCCCGCTCATCTGGAGCGCTGGCAGCCGGGCCGGCTGCGGCCGGTCGAAGGGGCACTGCTGATCGGTGGGCAAGGCCCCATGGCGGGCAAGGTCGCCGCCATCGCAGCGCGGCTGACCGGCCAGGCGTTCGGCGACGGTGCCGGGCTCAACGCCTGGACCGCCGGGCTGGGGCCCAAGCTCAAGGCCGTGGTCATGGACGCCTCGACCCTGGCGGACAGCACGCAGCTGACAGCGCTGCGCGAATTCTTCCAGCCCTTGATCAAAAGCCTCGATGCCAGCGCCCATCTGCTCATCCTGGGACGCCATCCCGGCGCCTTGCGCGCGCCCGGCGCACAGGTCGCCCAGCGTGCCCTCGAGGGTTTCAGCCGCTCGCTGGCCAAAGAGCTGCGCAACGGCGCCACCGCGCAGCTGCTGTACGTCGATGACAACGCCGAGGACCAGCTGGAAGGCGCACTGCGCTTTCTGCTGTCACCCAAGAGCGCCTACGTCAGCGGCCAGGTTCTGCATTTGCAGGCGTGCGCCACCCAGGTCAGCGACTGGACCCGACCACTGGCCGGGCGCAGGGCGCTGATCACCGGCGCAGCCCGGGGCATCGGCGCCGCCATTGCCGAAACCCTGGCGCGAGACGGCGCCGACGTCGTGCTGCTGGACGTGCCCCAGGCACGCAGCGACCTTTCGGCGCTGGCCTCGCGCCTGGGCGGCCGCGCCATCGACCTGGACATCTGCGCGGCGGATGCCGCCTCCCGGCTGATCGAAGCGCTGCCTGACGGCATTGACATCGTGGTGCACAACGCAGGCATCACGCGCGACAAGACGCTGGTCAACATGACCCCGGAATATTGGGATTCGGTGCTCGCGGTGAATCTGACCGCCCCGCAGACCCTCACCCAGGCCCTGCTCGACAGCCATACCCTGCGCGACAACGGGCGGGTGATCCTGCTGTCGTCGACCTCGGGGATCGCCGGCAACCGTGGCCAGGCCAATTACGCCGCGAGCAAGGCCGGGCTGATTGGTCTGGCCCAGGCCTGGGCACCGCTGATGGCCGAACGGGGCGCCAGCATCAATGCCGTCGCCCCTGGTTTCATCGAAACCCACATGACCGCACAGATGCCCTTTGCCTTGCGCGAAGCGGGCCGGCGCATGAGTTCGCTCGGCCAGGGAGGCCGGCCGCAGGATGTCGCCGAAGCGGTGGCCTGGCTGGCACAACCCGGCAGCGGCGCCATCAACGGCCAAGTCCTGCGCGTGTGCGGGCAAAGCGTTTTGGGGGCCTGACCATGAGCATCCAATGGCACGACGTGGATCGCGCGCCCTCCCTGCCGAGCCTCTATGCCCGGGCCGCACTGCGGCGCAAGATCACCGGCAACACGCTGCCAGCCACCGGGCTGCGCACCTGGCTGACCCTCGACCCGGCCCCGTTGGACGATTATCGACGCGTCTGCAGCGACACCAGCACGGCGGTGTTGCCGCCCGCCTACCCGCACACCCTGGCGTTCCCCCTGCAACTGCAACTGATGACGGCCGACGACTTTCCGTTTCCATTGATCGGCCTGGTGCACCTGCGCAACAAAATCCGCATCCTGCGCCCGCTCGGCGGCCTGGGCGGCGTGCACGTCAGCGTGCATGCGCAGGGCCTGCGGGCGCACGAGAAAGGCGCCACCTTCGACATCGTCACCCAGCTCCAGGACGGCCTCGGGCCGTTGTGGGAAGAACACAGCACTTTGCTCTGCCGAGGCCTGGAATTACCGGGTACCCCGGCCGAACCGGGCACGCCCGTAGCCTCCCTGCCCTTGCACGATGTTACCCGCTGGGCGGCTGCGGCCGACATCGGGCGCCGCTACGCCTGGGTCGCGGGCGACTATAACCTGATCCACCTCAGTGCCCTGAGCGCCAAGCCTTTCGGTTTCCAGCAGGCCATCGCCCACGGCATGTGGACACTGGCCCGCAGCCTGGCGGCGTTGCAGGAGCACATCCCGGCGGCCAACGTGGAAATCGACGTGCAGTTCAAAAAGCCGCTGCTGTTGCCGGGCGAAGCGATCCTGCAGGCCAGCGAGGCTGGGTCCAGCGGACAGTTGCGGGTGGCTTCGGCGGCCGACGAACCTTATATGACCGGCACCTGGGGCCCCCTGGCGTGATGCAGACTGCACAAAGCTTCTAGACACTCACATCCCGGTGCAGGCTAATCTGGGCATCTGATCATTCTGGTCACAGGTACCCAATGACCCCCAGTAACTGGATTGACCTGGCTCAGGACGTGGACACCGGCATTGAAACGTTGCGTGCGCACTTCCAGGGCCATGCCTACGACCCGCATTGGCACGACGCCTACCTGGTGGGGGTCACCGAAACCGGTGTGCAGCAGTTTCACTGCCGGCGTCAACGCTATGCCAGCCTGGCCGGCCAGGTGTTCATGCTGGAACCGGGCGACGTGCACGATGGCGATGCCCCGCACGCCGGCGGCTTCACCTATCAGACGCTGTACCTGGCGCCGGCCTGGGTCGAACGCGAATTAAGCCAGGTGTTCGCCGAAGCACCGGACCATTGCCAACTGGGCTTCGCCCAGATTCAGGCCAACGACCCGCGCCTGGCAGCCACCACCGCTTTCGCCTTCAAGGCCTTGCACCAACGCGAGTTGCGCATTGTCCGCCAGGCGGCGCTGGATGATTTGCTGACCAGCCTGACCCGCCACCTGCACTGGCGGCTGCGCGCCCATGCCGACCCGCGCTTGCCACAGGTCGCCTTGCGCGCACGCGAGTACCTGCACGCCCATGCCCATCGCGACCTGGGCATGGACGAGCTGGCCCTGGCCTGCAACATCGACCGCTTTCGCCTGACCCGCGCCTTCAAGGCCGCCTTCGGCCTGCCGCCGCATGCCTACCTGGTGCAACTGCGCCTGGCGCAGGCGCGTCGCTTGCTTGCCACCGGCCGTCACTGCGCGCAGGTGGCGGCCGACCTGGGGTTCGCCGACCAGAGCCACCTGGGCCGCTGGTTCGTGCGGGCCTACGGCATCACCCCAGCCGCCTATCGCATGCGCTGCACAAACCTTCCAGACTGAGCCGGCACCGTCGCGCACCCTGAGCGTCCCTCGACACGGAGCGCTGTCATGCTGGCCTTTATTCTGTTCGCCCTGGTTTCCTCGATCACGCCGGGACCGACCAACATCATGGTCCTCGGCCAAAGCGCCCGCTACGGCCTCAAAAGCACGCCCGCCCTAGTGCTGGGCGGTTGCGGTGGCGCTGCCGCCCTGGTGCTGGCCGTCGGCCTGGGCGTCGGTCATTCGCTGTTGGCGATGCCTGGCGTACGCCAGGGGATGGCGATACTGGGTGCGGTATGGCTCAGTGGGTTGGCGTTGAAGCTGTACAGACACGCCGCCTGCCCGGTCAGCGAGCAGCAGGCGGCGGGGCGCGTCGGCCTGCTGAGCGCCGCCGGGCTGCAACTGGTCAACCCGAAAACCTGGATGATGGCTTTGGCAGTGGTCAGCGTGTTTGCCCAGAGCCCCGAGCACTGTGCGTGGCTGGCGCTGGTGTTTTTCCTGGTGTCGCTGCCGTGCATGACCTGCTGGGCACTGCTCGGTGCCGGCTCGGCCAGGCTGCTGCGCTCACCGCGTGCCATGGCCGGGTTCAACCGGTGCATGGCCCTGTTGCTGTTGTTGTCGACCTGGGCCGGCGTGCTGCTCTAAGGGCCCCGCGTACTTGCACCTCGTCTCAATCCCCCTGAAGCTATAGCCTTCAGGAGACCATTGATGAACCTTCAAGCCCTCACCGAACGCCTGCATCGCATTCGTGACACTAATGACTGGAAACCCTTTCACAGCCCGAAGAACCTGGCCATGGCGGCCAGCGTCGAAATGTCGGAATTGCTGGAAATCTTTCAGTGGCTGAGCGAGGACCAATCCCGCCAGCTCAGCCCCGAACAATTGCAGCATGCCGGTGAAGAGGTGGGCGATGTGGTGCTCTACCTGCTGCTGATGTGCAGTGAGCTGGGCCTGGACATGGATGAAGTGGTACGTGCCAAGTTGAGCGACAGCGAACGGCGGTTCGCCCGATGAAGGACCGGCACTTCGACGAACTGGCCACCCGCTTCGCAGAAAAGATCTACGGCGGCGCCAAAGGGGCGATTCGCCTGGCCGTGCTGCAGGCCGACCTGGAAGAAGCGCTGCCGAGCAAGCCGTTGCGTGTGCTGGACGTGGGTGGCGGCCTGGGCCACATGTCATTGTGGCTGGCCGAGCAAGGCCACTGTGTCACCTTCAGCGAGCCGGCGTTACCGATGCTCGAGGGCGCGCGCGAGCGATTCGCCGTGGCCGGCCAGCAAGCCACGTTCCTGCATGCTCCGTGGCAACGACTGCCCTCGCTGCTGGACGAACCGTTCGACCTGGTTATCTGCCATGCAGTGCTCGAATGGCTGGCCGAGCCCTTCGCCATTTTGCCCGTGCTGCGCGCGCTGACCGCGCCCGACGGGCACCTGTCCCTGGCGTTCTACAACCGCGACGCATTGCTTTACCGCAACCTGCTCAAGGGTCATTTGCGCAAGCTGCGCAGCAACGAACTGGCCGGGGAGAAGCAAAGCCTGACGCCGCAGACGCCGTTGGACCCACGTGAGCTGGCCACGCAACTTGACGGTCTGTGGCAGGTCGAAACAGTGAGCGGCGTGCGGGTTTTCCATGACTACATGCCGGTCGATTTCCAGGCCAAGGCGTCCTTGCCCGACCTGCTGGAAATGGAGCTGGCGCATCGACGCCACCCGGCGTTCGCAGGCCTGGGGCGCTACTTGCACTGGATATGCCGCCCGATTTGAGTGCTCACCGTTGTGGAGATGTTCATGCGCCGCCTGGTTTCATGCCTGCTTTGCCTGGGCCTCGCCGCCTGCCAGAGCCCCAATCCTTACACCGCCTCGTCCCTGCCGTTGCCGCCGGCGCCGGCCCAGGCCGCGACCACCTTCGACGCCAGCGCCTACCCGGCACCGCCGCGCGACTATGGGCGCTATCGCAGTTGGGCATGGGTCAACAACCAACTGCCGGCAGGCACGTCGTGGGCAGATTCCGCGCAGATCGCCGAAGCCGTCGGCAATGGCCTGGACCAACGCGGCCTGCGCCCTGCTCGGGGGCCGGCGGCGGCGGATCTGCGCGTCAGCACCGAATTGCGCATGGAAACCCGCCTGCAACACGTCCAGGACGATTACCGCGCCGGCGGCTTTGGCGGCTACGGGCCTTACGATCGTTATGGCGGTGCGTATGGCAGCTACCCGGTGACCCGAACGTATCAGGTCCAGGTGATGGTGGTGCGTATCAACCTGTATGACGGCAGCAGCGGCCAGCCAGTGTGGAGCGCCAGTGCCGAAACCAGCAGCCAGGGCAGCTTGAGCGATCGTAACGACGCGTTACGAACGGCTGTGGAAAAAGCCCTGACGGCCTATCCTCCTTCCTGAGCCTTGTGGAGCAACGTGTATGTGCACCCGTCTTGCCTTGATCGCCCTCGCCGTGATGCTGAGCGCGTGCCAGAGCCCTTCCGTCAATCGCGACTTCGACCCCAGCCGCGACTTCGCCAGCTACCGCACCTGGTCCTGGAAAGAGCCAGGGCTGCAGTACCGCCCCGATGACCCGAGGATCAACAGCGACCTGACCGAATCACGCATCCGCCAGGCCGTCAGCGAGCAACTGGAGCAACGCGGCCTGCGCCAGGCGACCAACGGCACCAAGGCAGACGTCAACGTGCAAACCTATTTAATCGTTGATACCCGCCAGCAGCAGCTCAGCACCCAGTATGCCGGGGGCTGGGGTGGTTATTGGGGAGGCTACTGGGGCGCGCCGATGCTCAGCGAAACACGCAATGTCGAGTACAAGGTGGCGACCGTGCAGATCGACCTGCTCGATGGCCGCGATGGCAAGTTGGTCTGGCGCGGCAGCTCGGAAAAGCTGGTGAACGATACGGTTTCGGCACCCGGCGAACGCGATGCGGCCATCCGCAAGACCGTCGCCGAGGTGCTGCAGGCCTATCCTCCGCATTGATCGGAAACCGAGGCCAGTGGCAGTTCGACACAGAACCGCGCGCCGTACGCGGCGTTATCGACCGTCAGCCGGCCGCCCATGTTCTCGACGATGCCGTAGCTCACCGACAGGCCCAACCCGGTGCCCACGCCGACGGGTTTGGTGGTGAAAAAAGGCTCGAAGATTTTTTCCAGCAAGGCCGGTTCGATGCCCCCGGCGTTATCCTCGACGAAGATTCTGAGCGTGGCGCCCTGGTTCTCCAGCGTCACGGCCAGCCACGGCTGAAGTCCCGTTTCGATGTCGCGCCGGCTGCTCAGGCCATCGCGCGCGTTGACCATCAGGTTGACCATCACCTGCTGCAACTGCTCGACATGGCCACGGACCACACCCTGGCCCGGCTCGCGCGTCAGCCGCAGGTCGATGCCCTGGCTCGTCAGCGTCTGCGCCAACAACGCCCGCGCCCCTTCCACCGCCAGCCAGGGGTCGAACAACTGTTGCTGCCCCTGCGCACGGCGGCCAAATACGCGCATGTGATCGACTACCTGCGCCGCCCTCTGCACCTGGGCGTCGATGCGCTGCAGCTTGTCTTGCAGGTAGTCGCGCTGGAGATCGCCATGGCCCATGCGCTTGAGCAGGTTGACGATAGCCATGCGCATGACGTTCAGGGGTTGGTTGATCTCGTGGGCCAGGCCGGTGGCCATCTCTCCCAGGGTGGCCATCTTGGCACTGTGGGTCAGCGGCTGCGGGCTTTCGGCCAAGCGCGCCAGCACCGGTTGGGCGACCGCTGCCAGCCACTGCTGGGCGTCGTCGAAGGTGACGCCGACGGGCCCCTGGCACAGCAGCCACGCCATCGGTTCATGATGATTGCGAAAAGGCACGGCGCTGCCGTCAGCCAGGCAGGCCAGCGACTCGGCTTCCCAGCCGGGCAAGCCTTCCAGGGCTTCGGCGACCTGCGCATCGGCGGGCCAACCGCTGGCGATGCCGGGCTGCACGAAATGCGCAACGATTGACCAGCGCCGCGCGGGCGTGCGTATCGCCAGCGCGGCGCCATGAAGGGTGCAGGCCTGGGCGAGTGCCTGCAGTTGTTCCACGAGCGCTGGCGACAACTGGGCGTCATCGCAATGGCGCAAGCGCTGGTTGGCCTGCCATGCCAAGCCTTGGATAACACCGCTGTCGACCACTGTGACGTCTTTTTGCGGAGAAGGGAGGCTGGCTTTCATGTTGGCGTCTACCCTGACGAAAACGACTCTATGCCAGAGCATAGATCCATTCGTCCACCCAGGATGGTTTTTACCAGATGCCCAGCCTTGTATTACTTGTCTGGTTCACCTTGTGCGCAGAACAAGACATTCGCCAGCGCACCATCGCCAATGAGCTGACCCTGGGCGCGGCGGCCGTCGCCCTGGCCTATCTGTTCGCCACCGGCCGCACCTGGCTGGGTGCCAGTGTGGCGGAGGGGGGCTTCGCGTTGGCCCTGGCGATTCTGCTGACCCTGCCGGGCTATATCAACGGCCGCCTCGGGGCCGACGACGTCAAGCTGCTCGGCGCGCTGGCCCTGGCCACCGACCGCGTGCACTTGCTGGGCACCTTCATCGGCGCGGCAGTGGTCATGGTGGCCTGGGTCCTGTGCGGTGCGCTGCTGTGGCGCCGGCTGAACAGGAAACTGCGCCAGCGCCTGGCCAACCTCGACCCCACCACCACGCTTCACCCGCCCTTCGCGCCGTTTCTACTGATCGGCTTCGTACTGACTTTATTTTGGATCCACTAGTCGGCCCACGCTGTAATGCTATGTACATAGCTCGAAAGTACGTCTAGTTTTATATCGCGGTACCGCAACAGTGCACAGGGTCACGTGCACACGGACAAAGCCCACAATGGCTAAGCGGCATGGAGCAAGTCATGAACATTCGCGTATCACCTGTCAAAGTTCTGGTGGTCGACAGCCAGTCTTCTGTCGTCGCAACACTTTGCGCCTTCCTCGACAGCAACGGTTACCAATGCATTCCCTGTGAGTCCAGTGTTTCGGCCATGCGCCGATTCGTCGAAGACGAGCGGATCGGCCTGGTGGTGTGCGACCTGCACATGGCCGACCTCAATGGCATCGAGCTGCTGCACGAGCTCAAACGCATCGGCGGTAAACAGCGCGCCCTGGAAGCCATCATGACCACTGACCGGGCCACCAAGCAGGAAGTGGTGCATGCGCTGCGCGAGGGGTTCGCCGACTATTACCGCAAGCCGCTCGACCTGCAGGAGTTGCTCGAAGGGCTGCAACGTCAGGAGCAGGCGCTGCAGGGCCGGCAGCGCTCTTACCAGTACCTTGGGCAGCTCAATGAAAAACTGCAGTTTCTGGCCGAGTCGATCAATGACCTGTACCAGGACCTGGAACGCGCGCGCCACCCACGTGGCGGGGCCGGCGGGACATGGCCCGAGCCTGGCGAGGCGGTGCCGGAAATCTTCGACAAGCTGTCGCCGCGCCAGCTCGATGTCGCCCGACTGGTGGGCAAGGGCCAGACCAACTATCAGATCGCCTGTGAGCTGGGCATCACCGAAAACACGGTGAAACTGTACGTGTCCCAGGTGTTGCGGTTGACCAAAATGCACAACCGCACGCAACTGGCCCTGGCCCTGTCGCCACGCGTCAGCCGACTGCCCGCAGCCGAGTACTGAAGCAGGTCGCCGCTGAATCGATCGGTAAAACAGGTCGCAACTCGACGTGGCATTGGCTACTGTTAAGGGAATTCGATGACCTATGGCAGGTAATGGATATGCCGGCTTCCCAACGCCAACAACTGCTTCTGGTCGATGATGAAGAAGACGCCTTGCTGGAGCTCGCCGAGTTGCTGCAAGGCGAAGACTTCAACTGTTACACGGCAACCTCCGTGAAACTGGCCCTCGACCACCTGAGCAAGCACCCCGACATCGCCCTGGTGATCACGGACCTGCGCATGCCCGACGAGAGTGGCCTGTCGTTGATCAAGCGGCTGCGCGAGCACTCTAGCGGCCAGGACCTGCCCGTGATCGTGACGTCGGGCCATGCCGACATGGACGACGTCAGCGACCTGCTGCGCCTGCATGTGCTCGACCTGTTCCGCAAACCGATCTATCACGTGCGGCTGCTGGAAACCCTCGACAATCTGTTTCCCAAACCCGAGGCGCGGCTGGCTGGCCAGTGAGTGTGCGGGCCTACTCGCCGACGCTGAACTCCACACGTGCCGTCTGCCCGCTGTCGTCCAGCACGCTGACCTGGTGAGGGCCCGAGCGCTCCAGGCCTGCCGACCAGGTGTCGGCGCCGGTGGTCTGCGCCAGTGGCTGACCGTCGAGGAACCACCAATGCCGGCCACTGCCGCCCAGCGCCCCCAGCCTTAACTGCAACGTTTGCCGACTGCCCGCCGGGCGGCGCAGCTGATCGCCGGCGCGCACCCCCACGATCGCCAACGGCGTGGCAACCGTGAGTGGCGGGGGTGGACATTGCGCGTCAGCGGCCGGCACGCGCGTCGAACGCCGCTCGCCCGGTGGTAGCCAGGCCTCCAGGGGCGCCGGCCATAGCGCCAGGCGCTGCGGGCGTGCCTCCGGGCAGCCGGCGCCGACGCGCAGCCCCGCAGCGTTGACCCACATCGCCACGTCCAGGCCGCTGGCCAGGGGTTGATCGGCCGCCTGCAAGGTGGGTGGCGTGGTGCCGTCCAGGGTCCAGGCGAAGCGCTGGCGTCGACAGTTCGGGTCCTGGCGATCCAGGGGCTGCCCCAAGGGCCAGCAAATCGCTGCGACGCCGACGCTGGCCGGTACCGCCTCCGCCGGTGATGGCAGCCCGCGCTGACGGTCGCGGTGACCGAGCACATCATTGACCTGCAGCATCAAGGGTGCCGCCGAAGCCAGGCCGAACTGGCCGGGCACGGGCGTGCCGTCGGGACGCCCGACCCAGACCCCAATCAGGTAGCGCGGCCCGACCCCGATCGACCAGGCGTCCCGAAAGCCATAGCTGGTGCCGGTTTTCCAGGCCAGCGCCGGCGGCTGCAACCACTGTGCGTAGCGTTCCTGCCCGGGGCGCGCCTGACCGCTGAGAATCCGCCGCACGATCCAGGCCGCGCCCGGCGACATCATGCTCCGTTCACGCAGCACATCCTGCGGCTGCCAGCGCAGGCTGGCCGCTTTGCCGCCGCGGGCGAAGGCGCTGTAGGCAGCCACCAGATCATCGAGACGGCTGCCCACGCCGCCCAGAATCATCGCCAGCTTCGGCTCGGCGGCCACGGGCCAGCTCAGGCCCAGGCCACCGTTGCGCAATTGCGCGGCAAAACGCTTGGCCCCCAGGCTTTCGAGCAACTGCACCGCCGGCAGATTCAACGACCGGCTCAGCGCAGCGCTGGCCGACACCGGTCCGCTGAACCCCTCGGAGAAATTGCCCGGCCGGTAGTCGCCGTAGCGCCAGGGGACATCCTGCAGCAAAGACTCGGAATGAATCAGACCGGCATCCAGGGCCATGCCGTACAGGAACGGTTTGAGGGTGGAACCGGGGGAACGCAACGCCGCGACCATGTCGACGTGACCAAAGCGTCGCTCATCGTTCAGGTCCACCGAGCCCAGGTAAGCCCGCACGGCCATGGTGTGCCCATCCACCACCAGGATCGCCGCCGAGGTGCGCGGCGGCAGGCGCGCACGCCAGCCCAGCAGCAGGTCTTCGAGGCGACGTTGCAAGGCAGCGTCCAGGGTGGTCTGAATCAACGCGGGGCTACCTGGCCGATTCAAGCGTCGCGCCAATAACGGGGCCAACGCCGGCTCCTGGCGCGGCGCCAGCAGCAGCGGCTCCTGCAGCGCATCGGCAACCTGTGCAGCGGGCCACACCTGGTAGTCGGCCAGGCGTTGCAGCACCTTGTCGCGGGCTGCCTGGGCGCGCGCCGGGTGGCGGTCCGGGCGCAGCCGGCTGGGTGCCTGGGGCAGCACGGCGAGCAAGGCCGCCTCGGCAGGATCGAGGTCGCGAGGCGATTTGCCAAGGTAGGCCCAACTGGCTGCGGCGACGCCTTGCAGGGTGCCGCCGAACGGGGCCCGGTTGAGGTACAGCGTCAGGATCTGCGTTTTGCTCAGGTGCCATTCCAGTTGCGCCGTGCGCCACAGCTGGCGCAGCTTGCCTGCATAAGTCCGCGGATGCGGTTCGAGCAGGCGCGCGACCTGCATCGACAGCGTGCTGCCACCGGACAGCACCCGGCCGCCATTCAGGTTCTGCCAGGCGGCACGGCCCAATGCCAGCGGGTTGATCCCCGGGTGGCGGTAGAACCAGCGATCTTCGTAGGTCAACAGCGCTTGCAGGTACAGCGGCGACACCTGCTCCACTGTCAGTGGATAGCGCCACACCCCGTCCGCATCCGCGAAGCGCCACAGTGGCGTTCCGTCCTCGGCCAGCACTACCCGCGCCTGATCGTCCTGGGGCAACGGCAACGGCCAGAGCCGGTCGGCCAGCCACACCAGCGCCAGGCCCGCCAACCCTGCCACGGCCAGATAACGCCAGCAGCGCCCGCGCGCTTTGCGTAACATCAGGCGCACACACCTTTGTGCCCGGTCGAGGAACTTGCTCGTGCCGAACGCGGCCAAAGGCTCCAAGACGGCACCGGTGCCGCGCCACTCAACAGGATGAAAACATGCGTGTAGAAGGCTTTTTCGAATGGCTGGGCCAGGCCCTGGGGGCCATCATCCGCTTCATCGTCGATGGCTTGGGCTGGTTCTTCGATATCCTCGGCAATGCCGGCGGCAACTTTGTCGAGGGCATGTCGCGAACCCTGGGCATGGACACTTCGCTGATCAATATCATCGCCCTGATCGTTGGCCTGCTGTTCCTGTATTCGGCGGTGCGCGCCTTCATGCGCGCCTCCATCGTGATCGGTATCATCTGGGCGATTCTGGGCCTGTGGCTGCTCAGCTGGATCATCCACTGAACGCATTTATCGCGCCTCGACCCGCAGGCTCGGCGGCGTCACACCCAACGCGTGCCACTGCGGCCGATACATCGACTCCACCTGCGGCGGCGGTACGCGGTAAACCCCTGGTGTGACCGCACGCGCCAGGTACAACAGGTGTGTGCTGCCATAGCCATCGAGCTTGAGCGCGGCCACGTAGCGATCGTCACGAAACTCCTGATGGTCGATCCCGGCGTTTTCCATCGATTCGCGCCATTGTTTGACCTCGCTGCTGGCGTTTTCCAGGCTGGCCGCGCTTTGCGCCAGGTTCTGGTTCTCCAGCTCCAGCCCGGCCGGTAGCAGGTCGACCACCAGCGCATCCGGCACCCGTTGCTTGGCCCCCACCTCCAGATGAACCAGCACCAGCTCGCCACTTTTCAGGGCCTGGAAGTCGATCGGTCGACCGTCCATGCCCAGGTAGTCGCGGCGGATCGTCAAGCGCTCGCTGCTGGGCGCTGGTGCCTGGCGCGGGTAACCGGAGACGGTCAGTTGCTGATAGAGCGCCGCGCTGCCCGCCGGGGTCACGGTCAACGGCAGTGCCAGGGCGGCCTCGGCGAGTTTCACCCCCGACTGCCGATCACTAAGGTTCACCTGCAGGCTGCCGCTGTCGAGCCGCGCAGTCCAGGGCGCCTGCGGCTGAGCCAGCAGGCTGCGGCCGGCGAGGAACAGCGCATTACGCTCCTGGGTCGACAGCCAGGCACTGGCGGCCAACTGGTCGGACAGATCGAACAGGCGCTGTTCGCGCGTCGCGGCGGCCATATTGTGCTCCTGCAGCAGCGCCAGGATCATCGCCTGATCACGCAGCGCACTGCCATAGTCGCCGAGCCAGTCGTCGTCGCTGCGCTGCACCGCAAGACCCGCCTGCAACGCCTGATCGGCCCTGGGCTGATCGCCCATCGCCTGCAAGGCGATCGCCAGCTGCACCAGTGGCAGCCCGGAGCGAGCGTCGGCGCGCCGTTCGAACAGGCTGCGCAAGGCACCCAGCGGCGCCTGCTGGCTGCGCGCCAGGACCAGCCCCGCGTAGGCCTGCACGGCGAAGCGGGTGTGCGCCAATTGGTCGCTGTAGTCGACTTCGATCAGCTGACTTTCCTGCACGTAGCGCAGCAATCGCTCGCTGGCTTTCTGCAAGGCTTGCGGTGGCACTGCATAACCCTGGTCGCGGGCGCGCAGCAGGAAGTCGGTGACGTAGGCGGTCAGCCAATACTCCTCGGCGCCGTCGGCCCCCCACAGGCCGAAGCTGCCGTTGTAGCGCTGCATGCCCAGGAGGCGCTCGATGCCGATCTCGACCTTGCGCTGGCGCTCGGTGTCGCTGTCGCCTTCCACACCCAGGCGCTTCAAGGTGGCGGCGTCGCTGTACAGCGAGGGGTACAAGCTGCTCGCGGTCTGTTCCAGACAGCCGTAGGGGTAGGCCTTCAGCGCGCGGATCTGCTCACCCAGGTTCAGTGGCGGCCGGTCTGCCAGGTTCAGCAGCGCCTCGCGACCCGCGGGGTCGAATGCCTCCAGTTCACTGGCCGGCAGGCTCCAGGGCTGCTCCTTGAGCACGGTGCGATAACTGCGCACCATCGCCGGGAAGGGCGGGCGCACGCCGAGTGTCCATTGGCGAGTGAATGCCGCGAAGTGTTCATCGGCAAGCGACAGCCCCTCGACGCGCGCGCTGAGCGTGCCCTGGCCATGACCGCCGCTGGCGCGCACGGGAATGCTCAGGGTCCGACGCTGGCCCGGGTCCAGCTGCACCTGTTGGCGCACTTCGCCGGTTAGTTGCAGCGGGCCCTCGGCGACCAGGCTCACGGTCAGGCCCTGGCGCGCGTCGGTCAGGTTGGTCAGGTCCAGGGCCACGCGGGTCTGATCGCCGCCGGCCAGAAAGCGCGGGGCCGCCAGCTCGGCCACCAGGGGCGCTGCGACCACGGTGCGGGCCTGCGCCATGCCGTAGCGTTCATCGCTCCAGGCCTGGGCCATCAACCGCAGCTCGCCATTGAAGTCGGGAATGTCCAGGCTGATTTCACCCTCGCCCTGTGCGTCGAGGGCCAGCGGTGCGCTTTGCAGGGCGACGATGTTGACCTGGGTCGCCGGCCGCTTGCCGCCCTGGCTCAGGTCGGCGTCGCCGCCGAACGCCAGGCTGGCCAGGCGCGCCTGACCGGCCTCGATCAGTTGCCCGTACACGTCCAGTTGATCGGCCCCGTAGGCCTTGCGTCCGAACAGCGCGGCGAACGGGTCGGGAGTGGCATAGTCGGTGATGTTGAGCACGCCCACGTCCACCGCCGCCAGCAACACGTGCGCCCGGGCCGGCACACTGCCGTCGGCCGCCCGCGCCTTGACCTTGACCTTGAGCGGCTGCCGCGGGCGCATGCGCTCCGGCGCCTGCAGGGTCAGGTCCAGCTTGCGCTGGGCCCGATCGAGCGGCAGATGCAGAATGCCCACGGCACGCTTGGGCGTGATGTTGGCCTTGCGCTCGCCGGGGCGCACCACCTGAGCGCTGAGGTAGAGGTCATGCCGCGCCCAGCCGGGATCGATCTGCACCGTGAATTGCTTGCCCTCGGCTGGCACATCGATGGCTTGCCACCATAACGGTCCCTGTGCCGACTCGACCAACAGGTAACCACTGCCGGCCGCCGGGGGCGTGACCGTGACAGTGGCCGTGTCGCCATTCTGGTAGGCGGGCTTGTCGAGCGCCAGCTTGACCTGGTCCGGGCGCACCGCGCCGCCCTCGGTGTTGTCCTGCCCGGCGTAACCGGCCCAGAACCGTTGGCTGCTGACCAGTCCGGTCTGCGGGTCTTCGACCTCGACCCGGTAAGGGCCCCACTCGACCGGAAAGGCGACCTTGGCCGTGGCGCCCGACGCGATCGCCAGGCTTTCCTCGGCCAGGTTGAGATACTTCTCGTTGTAGTTGTAGCTCCAGCCATCGCTGTCCGAGTAGTTCCAGTAATAGTCGCGGCGCTCGCGGATCAAACGGACCTTGAGGTGTTCGGCGGCAAGTTTCTGTCCCTGGCGGTCGGCGAGCACCACCTCGAATTCGACGGGACCGTCGCCGTCGACATGGTCGCCTTCAAACACACCGCGCAGCCCCGGCAAGCGCTCCGCCGGCCACACCGGCTGCACCAGACGCCGGGTGACCGGGCGGCCGCCGGACTCCTGCACGCTGGCCTGCACGATCAATTGCAAGGGCGAGCGTGCCGCTTGCCATTGGCTGTCCAGGCTCAATTGGCCCTGACCCTGATCGTCCAGGGTCAGCTCCGGCACCTCCAGGTCCTGGCTCAGGTGTTCCTCGGTGACCGAACCGAATTGGAAACCCGGCAGGCCGGGCACGGCATCGCGCAAGGGCCTGACGTACAGTTGCCCGGCCAGGCGATTGCCACTGGCCGGGGCGCCATACAGGTAGCGCGCACTGACCGTGATATCGGCAGCAGCCTCAGGCGCGAGCGGGCTGTCACTGCCCTTGAGCTCCAGCGCCAGGCGCTCGGGCAGGAAGTCTTCGACCTGGAACGCGTAGACCTGCGGTTGACCGTCGCCCAGGTCCATCGACAACTGCCAGCGCCCGGTCGGCGCCTCGGCGGGCAACGCCAACTCGTAGCGATACAGCCCGGACGCATCGGCCTTCCAGACGAACTTGCGACTGACCTGATCATCCGGCCGCCGCACCTCGACGCTCACCGGTTGCGCCTTGGGCGCCCGGCCATCGCTGTCGCGCAGCAAGCCGTTGAGCAGCACCGTCTCGCCTGGGCGATACAGGTCGCGCGGGCCGAACACGAAGAACTGCAGCGGGTGCGCCTTGGGGCCATCGATGGCGAACTCGGCCAGGTCCAGTGCGGCGCCATTGAGCCG
>Ga0157371_10000647_pt1 | contig 41250 bp, 29 predicted proteins | sample C45metaG_FD_113462 | JGI IMG/M metagenome (GOLD analysis project Ga0157371, IMG submission 113462) | Corn rhizosphere microbial communities from Kellogg Biological Station, Michigan, USA - C4-5 metaG | ecosystem: Host-associated > Plants > Roots > Rhizosphere > Soil | place: USA: Michigan... | reverse complement strand
TGTGGATGTTTCGGGTAGGAGGATGTTATTAATGGGAAAAGAACAGGCTGGCATTGATGAAATTTGGTCCCATCCATTTATGGCTTTCCGAGATATCCAGGCGGGTATCCGGCTGAAAGGCCAGGATACCGTTACATGGCTGCAGCAGCTGGTGCCGGAAATCACCGTTTCCCCGGAAATGCTGATTCGAAAATATACCATAGGTGCAGATACACTTTCGGAGGTCATAACAGTAGATTTTGACCAGCCTGCAGGTGTTTTGCATTTCCAGTGGAGCGGAGATCACTTCAACCGGATTTATGTACGCTATACTTCCAATCTTCGGGAGATGTGGCCATACAGTGATTCTGCCGCTCCAATCATTCAGTACCAGTGGTCTCCCCGGATGAATGCGTCAGTGGTAAGAAATGGACATGAAGGAGTTTTAAGCATATTTGGTTTTTCTGACCGCCCTGCAAATTACCTGGAAGGCCCTTATAATGGATTTAAATTGAACGGAACCTTTTTTGAAGGCATGCCTACTACGCTTCGACAGGTCAATGGCATTTATGATTTTGAGGCAGATAAGCTAAAGGGAAAACTCAATGTTTACCTGCTGGCAGGAGAAGGAATGGATAAGACCCTACAATTATATGAAAGCGAGATTCCGCTTCTAAATACCCTTTACAAAGCTTCATCGGCTTACTATAAGAAATTATTAAAAAACCAGTTGATGATCACCACCCCCGACAAAGATTTCAATCAGGGATACCGGTGGGCAATGGTGAGATCTGACCAGTTTCTTCAAACCACACCCGGCCTAGGTACTTCAATGATGGCTGGCTTTTCAACTACGGCCACAGGATGGAACGGAAGGCAGGCAGTTAGTGGCAGACCTGGCTATGCATGGTATTTTGGCCGGGATGGCGAATGGAGCGGCATGGCACTGGATGCGATGGGAGGATTTGATAAGGTAAAAAAAGTGCTGGCGATGTTTGTAAAATACCAGGCTTTGAACGGTAAGATCTTTCATGAGCTTACCTCCAGTGGTTCGGTGCATTATGATGCAGCGGATGCAACTCCGTTGTTCATTCTGCTGGCGGGTCATTACCTGCATTACAGCGGTGATATATCGTTTATCCGCAGTATCTGGCCATCTATCGAAAAAGCAATCAGTTATTGCTATAGTACGGATACTGATCATGATGGCCTCATTGAAAACACTAATGTAGGGCATGGATGGATTGAAGGAGGCCCCTTATTTGGCTCGCACACGGAATTTTATCTGGCCGGATGTTGGGCCGCAGCTCTTGATGCAGCTGATTTTATGGCTGGAGACCTGCAGATGCCGGCATTGCAAAAGAAATACCGTGAGGATTCCCGAAAAGTTAAAGAGATCATTGACAGGGATTTCTGGTCCAGCGAGCAAAAGTCCTTCTATAACGGGAAGATGTTAGACGGCACATACATGAAAGACGAGACTGTTCTGACGGCGGTCCCGATATTGCTGAATACCGTGACCGACTTCAAAAAAGCCAGCAAGACAACTGAATCCTTTGCCGCCAGCAATTTTTCTACTGACTGGGGCATGCGCATCATTCCCGAAGACAATCCCAAATATAATCCGTATGCCTATCATGCCGGTATGGTATGGCCGCTGTTTACAGGTTATGCTTCCCTTTCAGAATACAAAACGGATCGCTATACAAGCGGTTTTACCCATTTGATGAGCAATTTGTTGCAATATTCTAAGTGGTCACTCGGTTCTGTTGCAGAGACCATGAGTGGTTCGATTTGCAAACCTGCAGGAGTGTGCAGCCAGCAAGGGTGGTCAGAGACGATGGTAATACAACCTGCGATTGAGGGAATGCTTGGCTTTTTGCCTGATGCAACCCAACAACAATTATCCCTTACACCATGCTTTCCATGGAACTGGAAGTGGGTGAAGGTAAGTCATATGCGGGTCGGAAATACGGCTCTTGATATGAACTTTCATAAGGATGCTCATTCGTTTGTTTATGATTTTACTGCTAAGGGAGGTGCCGTTTCCCTGGAGTTTAACCCTGTATTTGCGCCGGGAACTGTGATTGCGAACATCCGCGCCGATGGAAGGCCTATTCATTATACCACCGAAATGGAAGATGAAGGCGTAAAGGTGATCATGCAGAAACTACCCATTCAAAAAGGAATGAAGATCATCATTGAATATTCCGGTGGAACAGGAGTACTTCCTCTGATCAACCGCCTTGACCCGGGAGCGTCCAATACAGGAGCAAAGATCACACAGCAACACTGGCAAAAGGATAAAGGCGTGGTCAAACTGGAAGGTATCTGCGGTAAAAGGTACCAGTTTAAGATATTTTCCACTATCCCTCCTAAATTAATCACAAACGGCACAAGTAGTAAAGCCGGTGAAAATACATACCTGATCAGCACACAGATTCCCGATGGGAATGCTACTTATGGATCAATAGAGGTGAGGCTGGAATTTTAAGATTGTGGTCCCCCCTGAGCGGGAGTGGCCGTCGACCTGGGTAAACCGTACCGTTCAAAACAGAACGCCTGCGATCCCCGGTCATGAATTGGCTGGCGCGGTCACCGCATTCAGCTATGGAACCACAGGACTATCAGTGGTACAGCGGGTATTCGGCCTCGCAGAATGGTATCGTGATGGCACACTCGCTGAATATGTGGCAATCGAAGCACCTCATCGCTCGCCACTGCCCGGCGACGTCGACTTCACGGTAGGCGCGTCCCTGCGAATCTCAGGTCTGACTGCCTGGCAGGGACTCTTTCAACAGGGCAGGCTCCAGGCGGGCAAAGGATTCTCGTGCACGGCGCTGCTGCCTTAAAGGCCATTTTCCGGAAGAAATTCAAGTGTTTTCCACTTAGTATTTCATAATCTTTAACTTTCATTTCAAAAAAGCAGCATCTACTTCATGCAATGCAGGGACCTCAGTTTTTTCTTATAAGCTGTCAATACTTCTTTACGGTTTTTATCAGTCAGCTTCAAAGCGTTGGCACAACCTGCTGCATGATCATTGTGTTTTTCTGACCATTGCCTTAATTCAATTATAACCGGTAACAGGTCAATACCTTTTTCAGTGAGAAAATATAAACTGCGGCGCCCGTTGTTGGGGTCAGCCGATTTTCTTATCATTCCATTTGCTTCAAGCGAGAGTAACCGGGCGGCCAGTATATTGGTAGCAATCTTTTCATCAGAAGCCTGCAGTTCACCATAAGTACGCTTTTCGGTAAACATGAGGTCACGCAGAATCAGCAGTGACCATTTATCACCAATATCTTCCAACGCCATGCTGATGGCACAGTATGAACGGCGGCATAACTCTTCTTCTTTCTGTTGCATAAAAAAAATACTTGCATTTTACAAGTAATCATGTATGTTTGTACTTGCAAATTGCAAGTAAAGGTAAATCATTATTGAATAAAGAAGCCCTATACTTGCAATAAGCTACTTATAAATATTGCAATCATTTAATAAATATACAAACAAAAATCATGAGTACACCCTACCGGTTATTATACAGTGAATATACACTTGGCAATACCCGGCTTGCGAACAGGATCGTTATGTCGCCAATGACACGCAGCCGTGCTATTAATAACATGCCCAACGAATTAATGGAAAAATATTACAGCGACCGCGCCGGTGCGGGGTTGATTATCACCGAAGGAACGGCACCTTCTCCTGACGGACTTGGATATGCTCGTATACCAGGCTTATTTAATAAAGAACAGGTGGCCCAATGGAAGAAGATTACTGATGCAGTGCATGAAAAAGGCGGAAAAATATTTGTACAGTTAATGCACACGGGCCGCATATCGCACCCGCTCAACCTTCCGGATGAAGGGATTGTAAAGGGTGTATCTGCCGTGGCTGCTGCCAATACACAAATGTACACAGACCAGGAAGGTATGCAGCCACTGCCGGTACCGAAAGAGATAAGCAGACTAGAAATTACAGATCTCATTGCTGAATTTGTGCAGAGCGCTAAATACGCTATTGAGGCAGGCTTTGACGGCGTGGAACTACATGGCGCCAACGGGTATTTACTCGATCAGTTTTTAAACGCAGCCTCCAACCACCGTACCGATGAATACGGAGGCACGCCGGCCCACCGCAACCGTTTTGTGCTGGAAGTAACGACAGCCGTTGCGGATGCTATCGGTAAAGAGAAAACCGGTATCCGTTTATCGCCTTTTGGTGCCTTTAACGATATGAAGGCTGATGAAAATACAGAGCAGCAATATATACAGCTTGCCGCTGCCCTTAAGCAAACCGAAATTGCCTACATCCACATGGTAGATCATTCATCTATGGGTGCACCGGCGGTGCCGCAAAGTGTGAAGGATGCCGTGCGTGAAGCATTTGGTGCGACGATTATCCTTTCCGGCGGCTACGACGCTTCCCGTGCAGAGGCTGACTTGGAAGCAGGTTTAGGCGAGCTGGTGGCTTTCGGCCGTCCGTTTTTAGCTAACCCTGACCTGGTAGAGCGTATACGTATCGGGGCTGCATTGAACCAGCCGGATTTCAATACCTTTTATACACCAGGTGAAAAAGGTTACAATGATTATCCCGCGTTAACAGAAGTACTGCAGGCGAATTAAGTAAAGACTCACAAAAGAAGTAAATAAACTGCTCCGGGTAAAACGGCGCAGTTTTTTTTGTGGTCAATTATACAGGAACAGATAAGGGAATGCCACAAATTTACTTTGTCCAACCGAGCGGGGAAGCCTTTCACTTTTATAAACCGGACGAAGCTAAGTGGAATATTCTGATCGTGATTTTACACAAATGAATTGCTGTAAGATTTTAGATGAGAATAGGCAATGGCCACATATTCTTCTTTAATGAGTTTGCATTTACGTTCGCTCCGGGTTTGTATTTCATTCAATACTTCTTAAACAAAGATGAAAAGTGAATTTTTTTATTTATAGGTCAACTTACAAATGCGATAGTTATAATTATCGGATGCGTATAAAACACCGTTTTTGTCTATTGCCAATCCATTAAGGCCATAAAATTGAAGGGGTTCTCTTGTAGTTGCGCTGATAAATGCGCCTATTGTTTCTACTTTCCCATTTGGTTTGATAAACCTGATCGTATTGTCAATGTCCACCTCGCTAACATACATAGTACCGTCGGGCGCAACACGTATTGCGTATGGATGATCAAATTCCGCTTCAGTTAGAGCGTTGCCATCGTTTGAACCCAACGAACCTGTCCCTGCGATAGTTGTTACCATTCCTGCAGGGCTGATGTTACGAATCCGGTTATTGTAATAGTCAGTTACGTAAAGATTGCCTGCTTCATCAATATCGATCCCCATGGGTCTTTTAAATTTGGCGAGGGTTCCCGCCCCATCTTCATAGCCCCCCCGGACGCCGGCAAAAGTTGTAACAATACTGTCATGTGATTTTCCTGATGCATAAGTTGTCTTTGTCAGCCATGAAAATATTTCCGGCAGCATCAGCAGCAAGATCTACCGGTCGGTTAAATTTGGCAGCAGTTCCTGTTCCATTTTCGAAACCGCCGTGGCTCCCCCCGCAATATTTGTCTTTAGGAATTCAGAATTTACCAACAGTTTTTCGATGTCCATACCGAAGTTCAATTGACAAGTTATCCACTGCAATCGTTGCCGGAAACGTTATTTTCAATAACCCCTTTGAATATTTTGGAATCTTTATTTACGGTATGTAGGTTTGGTTAACAGACTTAGATAATGAGAAGTTACTGAAATTTATTTTATAAGCAAGGACATAAGACTGCAGAATTCCATATAATACAAAAATTGTATTTAATAATATAAGACAGGGAATTGATTCTCAAAAATAAAACCAGGGAGTTGAAAATTCTTTTAGCTCTTTATTAGGTGCATTAAACAATAATTATAAACACTCATCATGAAAACACCTTTTCATTTATTAACTGTATTGTTCCTTTGTTTTTGTTCCTCATTAAGTGCCCAAAATAAAGTCTCCGGTAAGGTGATCGATGCTGATAGCGGATCGCCGCTGATAGGAGCATCAATTAAATTAAAAGGTACGCGTCTGGGAACCACTACCAATACAAAAGGTGAATTTTCAATTTCGGCTCCAGGGACTGCAGTATTGATTTTATCAAATGTTGGCTATGTGAGCCAGGAGATCCCTATTCGGGGCAGAAGTGTCATTGATGTTGCCATGAAAACCAGCAACAGCAACCTCAACGAGGTAGTTGTGGTGGGTTACAAAAGTGTGATCAAGAGGGACGTTTCCGGGGCTGTTTCTTCAATTGATATGAAAGACCTAAAGGATATTCCGGCTGCCTCCCTGTTAAGCTTGCTTGCAGGGAAAGCCCCGGGAGTACAGGCCGTAACCCGTACTGGTTTGCCGGGTGGTTCCGGTGGAGGTCTTGTCATTCGTGGTAATACCAGTTTGTCCGATGCAAATGACGTAAACGGACTCAGTAATCCGTTGTATATTGTTGATGGAGTTCCTATTTCTTTGACTGATCTTGCCGGATTTGATGTCACACAGAATGATTTCTTTGCAACATTGAACCCCAATGATATCGAATCCATTGATATACTCAAAGACGCCGCTGCAACTGCCATATATGGTTCACGTGGAGCAAATGGAGTAGTTATCATAAAAACCAAAAAAGGCCATGAAGGTCAGACTCATTTCAACTTCAGTGCAGTGCAGGGAATCAATTTCCAACCGAAAAAACTTAAGGTATACATCGGGGAAGCAGAAAGGGAAGAGAAATTAAAACTTTACCAACAAAGCATGACCGCTCTCTTTGGCGATAAGGCATGGGTGGATTTGCGCAACGGAATGGAGGTAATGGGTTATCTTCTTCCGCCGGTATTGACTGATAAGAATAATCCTGCTTTTAATAATGCCTATGATTACCAGGATATGTTTTACCAGACAGGACTTTCCAATCAATATAACCTTGACATGAGCGGTGGTACTGCAAAAAGTGCTTTCCGTGTAGGCATGGGATATTATAAAGAAAAAGGGATCCTGGTTGGGTTTGACTTTTCGCGCTTTACCCTCAATGCCAGTCTGACCAATGATATTTCCAGAAGTATCCATAATGATCTATCGCTTCGTCTCACTTATTTAAAAAGGGAAGGAGGCCAGACCGATAATATGAAGTCGTTCCCTACAAGCCCTACCAACCTTCCCTCTTCCCTGTATTATAAAACACCAGATGAACTGAGAATGTTGTCAGGGCAGTTAAGTGATACGTACCAGGATAATAAAAGTTACCTCGCCTCAATTAGTGAAGCGCTTCGCATCAATCTGACTAAAGGACTGACCTGGGATAACCAGGTTGCATTGTCCTCAAATTTTGGTCATCAGGATTATTTTGTGCCTTCAACTGCCGCCGCCAATGGGTTATCAACCAGTATGGCAGCATCCAGCGGAAATATTACTGTCAATTCACACTCGATACTGAGTTACCTGAAGAAAGCCGGTAAACATGAAGTGGCAGTCCTGGCAGGAACGGAAGCAAATGAAGAAGAGCAAACCATGATGAATCTTCTGGGCGAGGGTGGCCCCAGTGATTTTATCAAGGTGGTCCAGGGTTATAAAAAAGGGGATATCAACGGTACCAGCAACATTGTAAAAACGAATATGCTTTCCTACTTTGGTGATGTTTCATATGGTTACAAAGACCGGTATAAAATAGAAGGAGTTTTAAGGCGTGATGCTTCTTCACGTTTTGGTGAAAATAATAAATGGGCGACCTTTCCCTCAGTGAAGAGTTATTGGATCTTTTCAGATGAACCTTGGCTAAAGTCCATTAGTAATGTGCTTTCATTTGGTAAGCTGAGATTATCTGTCGGATCATCCGGAAATATAGACGGCGATCCCCTTTTGCAGTACAACTCTTTTATTCCTACTTCCAATATCGGTGCGGGCATCAATGATATTTATGAAAACAAACTGGATGTAGCTTCTTATGGTGGCCAGGGCGGTCTTATTTCCGATTTTAATAAAATTGCCAACAAGGCACTTTCCTGGAGCAAATCCACCGAGATAAACTATGGATTAGATTTTGAATTTCTTAATCATCGTATTTACCTGACCACGGATCTTTATTCGCGCTATATTAAGGGATCCGTATTTACTTCCCAGCTGGCACCCTACATGGGTTTTAATTCAATCCGGTCCAACCTTGTTGACCTGATAAGCAATGGTTGGGAAATGAACCTTACCGGTTACCTCTTCCCGCGTGACAATCTATTTCAATGGGACTGGACGCTTAATCTTTCAAGAAACAAGACAGTTGTTGCCAAGCTGGGTAACGGGGGGCGCGATTATATATCCGGCAACTATGCTTTTGTACAAGGGATGCCGGCTTTCCAGTATTATACCTATGAATACTTAGGTCCACTTCAGGATATAAATGACCTTCCCGTAAATCCGATGACGGGCCAGCCTTTATCCTATTACGGAGCAGATGCAGGACTTGCGCTGAAAGAGCAGGGTAAAATATTCCCGGGAATGCCACTCTTTACTGATGTAAACGGCGACTATAAAATTGATGGAGATGATTACGGGAATGATAAAAAGATCATCCAGGGAAAATCACCAGAGCCGAAGATAATGGGAGGGCTGAGTACCCATATCAAATACAAAGATTTTTCACTTCGAATTGAGAGTTCTTTTGCTTTTGGTTCTTATGTGTTCAATACTTCACTTCAGCAGATGCTTTCCCAGTATGATGACAACATCGCCTTTTTTACCAATGCCTTGTATGACTTTTCAAGCACCGTTAAGTTTTGGCAAAAGCCAGGTGATAAAGCTTATTATCCAATGCGATTTATTACCTATAGTGATGGCGGGAGTGCCCGTTCGTTCCGTGAATCCTCCATGTTCATTGAAAAAGGCGATTACTGGAGCATCGATAATGCTACTTTATCTTATAATCTTCCAAAGAGACTAATACAAAGGTCAGGAGTTAAAGGAGTCAATGTATATACCACCGTCAGGAATGCGTTCATGTGGAAGGCATCTGCCAATATTCCGGATCCCAGGATGGTCACCAAAACCGGTTATTATAACGGTCAGGGTTACCCTATCTCAAGAAGTATGGTACTCGGCATCAATTTAAACTTCTGATAAATTTAAAATCATGATAAAAAGATTCATAAACTATACCGCATTACTGGTTCTCCTTGCAGCTTTTTCTGCGTGTAAAAAGGATTTTCTCTCTCCCAGGCAGGTTGACCTGGTTTATAATGAAGTGTATTGGTCCAGTGAAAACGATGCTGAAAAAGCTGTTTTGGGCACCTATTCTCTTTACCGGGGACTCATGGTCAACGGGCAGATGTTTAATCGTGGAGATATGACTACCGGGTATTTTAACCGGGGTTGGAATGGCGGTTCAGATAATCAATTTTATCTTCCAGGAAATTTTCTGGATGTAAATGGAAACCAGAAATCCTGGGGTTCCTTAGAATCCTATGCTGACTGGAATGGATTTTATAAAGTAATTGCCCAGGCTAACCTGGTGATTGCTCATATCCGCTCCATGCCCGAAAAGCTCTTTGCCAAAGGGCACAAAGAATCACTCCTGGGAGAAGCGCTTTTTCTAAGGTCACTGACCTATTATAATGTTGCCTGTATTTGGGGAAATGCGCCTCTCATCCAGGAATCAATAGAAAGTTCCACACAGGTAATCAATAGTGATAAAACACTGGTGGACATTGCCCGGTCGCCGGATATTGAAATAATGGATTCAGTACTTTCTGATGCCACCCAAGCCTCCACAATGCTTGATTATGGAATTCCGGGTAGTGATACCTGGGGCATCAGGGCCAACAAAGGAAGTGTGGAAGCACTTTTGGGCAGTGCCGATCTTTGGATGGCCTTTTTAAAGAAAAGGGACGGACAAGCCTTCAATACTTATGTATCAGATGCAGTAAGTGCATTGGAAAATGTGGTAAACAATGGCCACTACAGTTTAGCCAGTTATGCCGGGCCTGATGCTGTTCATGAAATGTTCAAGGGACAATCATCCGAATCAGTATTTGAATTGAACGTGTCCTCTGCCCAGAATGAAACCTACCGCGTCGACAATGGCGGGATTGAGTTCCTGACCTGCGAACTTCCACCACTTGATGGCGATGTAAGTAAAGATCGTGCCAGCAGTATCAATTTCGTGCCTTATGACCAGAAACAAAACATCTATCCTGAATATCCAACCGATTTAAGAGCCAATTTATTTTTTGATGCATGGCAATCGAATTATAACGAACCTTTTTCTGATGTAAGCCAGGTAGCAACAGACCGTAGCCTTGTAACCTGGATGACTAAATATGCCACTTTTGTGGTAGACCCACAACATCAATGGAATGAATATGTTGCCTATCTTGCTGAAGCCAATATTCCGGTTTTCCGATATACAGGAATCAAATTACTACTTGCTGAGGCTTATATAAAGAATAATGAACCTGAAAAGGCACTTCCAATTATCAATGAAATACGCGAACGCGCCGGACTTGAGGATTATACCGGTACAGATCTGCTCACTGAGGTACTTCAGGAACGTACAAGCGAATTGATCGGCGAAGGAAAGATCTTTTTTGATTGTGTTCGTAATGACATCTTTCCTTCATCTGCTTCGATGACTCCGGAAAGATATGCTCAGAAAGGGTATTACTGGCCGGTCAGCAGCAACGTGCTTACAACAAATAAACTCATCCGTCAGACTCCTTACTGGAATGGAAAAACTACCTGGTAAAACTGATAAAAAAATAATTATGAAAAAGCTGAATCTGTTTCTTTGTGCTTCCCTATTGTTACTGGTTTCTTGTTCAAAAAGTAAAGATTACATCATTGGAGGCAAGAAAAACCCTACCAATAAAGTGAACGAGACCACTTCTGATTTTCTAAAATCTTTTGATGTAACTACCGAAACCGCGCGGCTTTTTGAAAGGGCGGGAATGAATGGTGAAATCAATGGGAATGTAACCCTTATCGCACCGAGCAATTATGCGGTAGACAGGTACCTGACCAGACGTAATAACAGGAACCTGAGGCTCGATCCTACAAGCAAATTAATGACCGTTGACGATATTCCAGTCGAAGATCTGCAGCAATTGAAAATGTATATTGTGGATAATAAATACTGGAGTGATAATATTCCTGCTGAAGGAATTATATTACCTACACATCTGGCGGGAGACAGCATCCGTTTATATACAGCTACCTCCAATTCCGAACCGGGAGCTGCCTGGGACGGAAGCGGTGAACCCGGATTGGGTTACCAGTATTCCAATTTCATGCAGACCCTCCCGGTAAAAGTATATGTGCAGTTCAAAAGAGGGGACAACTGGGAAATGGATCCAAATGAAAGGGTATCGCTTGGGTATGATAATCCAGAGTGTGACCAGGTTTACGAAATGTATATTTCGGATGTGATCACCACAACAGGTGTAGTACACGTAATCTATAGTGGTGACTATAATTTCAGTGATCACTATTATTACCACAGCCTGTTTTTCTTTGGAACAAGGGCAGATGATCTTCTTTAATACAGAAATCCTCCCTTTTAAAAAACTCATCAAATAATTCAATTAATATGGCATTTATGAAAAAGATTTTATTAAATTCTGCGCTGCTGTTTTTGTTGGCTGGTTGTTACAAAATACCTGTTAAAAAAGGCTTCTTAAGTCCTGATCTACACCTGAAGGGAGCCGATACACTGGTATTGCCCCTGGGTGGTAAGGGAACTACCGATGTTGCATGGCTGGATGGTTCTTCACAGCCTTGTGTCTTTTCAATAGATAATATACGCGATCAGAACGGCAACCGTTCCGACCAGTTCTTTCAGACCTTTGATTACCCTACGTGGATCTCCCCGTATGATCATTTTAAAGATACCACTCTTGCACTGATCAATGCCAAAATAAAGACGCTTAAACAGCCAAGTTTCAGTATTAATCCTGTAAATGGAAGTCTTCAATACTTCGAGACCACCAGAAATCTTAAAAATCCGGGTGATATCTTTAATGTGGATGTGAAAGTTAAAAATGCAAACGGGGAGAAGATCTATAAAAATTATACAACCCTTAAACTAGGTGCAAAATCAAAACCATTTGAATTTTTCCAGGGTGTTACAGCGATTATACTGGTGAATAATGCAGGACAGAACCTTTTTACTCTATACGATAATATCGCGCCGAGTGATATGGTTCGACGCAATAATATTGATGAACAGAATGGAAAGGAACTGATCAACATCTACAAGAAAAGTGATGAACCCTCAACCGGTATAAAAATTCTTATCCAATACCTTGATGCGGACGGCAATGTGTTTCCTTCACAGGACTACCAAACATATTCTACCGGCACTGAAAGTTATCTGGATTATGCTGTAAATCGGACAAACACGGCTGAAGGAGCAATGGTCGAATTTCCTATTACCCCATGGCCTGTAAAACCGGATCTACTGTCTTACTTAAAAGGCGGAACGATGGGATTTGATAAGTTGGATACAGCCGCACTTCACAAAGGGGTATATGTGGATCATAAGTATGCATTTTTAAATAACTGGCCAGATGCATCATGGGGTGCTTCAAAATGGTTTATAAGACTTCGCTCGCAGATAGAATTTTATGAGAGCGGAACATGGGTCATCTCTTGCAAATTTCCGTATACCCATCTTTAATCTGTCAGGATTTTTAGTTTGAAGCAATTGTATAAATAACTATTCCTTAAAAATTCGATTTGTTTTACACTTGCTGAGATTGGAAATTACTCCTCTTTGGTCTATACTTTGTCCATAAGCAAACTTGGCAGATTTACAATATGGCTCTCCAGGGTTATTGGTAATAGCGATTTCAGGGAAGGTAGTAATACCCCGAAAAAAGGCTTTGTTTAGGAGAGGATTATGCATGCTCAACAAGCATTCAGGATATCACTTCCATGTTTATTTTTTAGTTTGATATTTCACTGTTGGGTTTTAAAATTGAAAAAGGTTCAAAGTGTGGAATTGGCAAAATAAAAACCATCTTTTTTACAAAAGGTGTCAGCTCGTGATTGGGCTCGAGTAAAAAACCCTCCTTTTAACTGTAAATCTCTTTTCATAATCAAAAACAAATCAAATCGTTGATGATTTTCTAATCTGTCAACCTTTTGATTCTATTAGATACTTTTGGATCGCTAAACTGCCTATATGGTTAATATTTTGTTCAAGCAAGAAATTAATTCAAAAGTCAATTATGAAGAATTAATGTTAATTATGCAGAAAAAGGATATTAAATTAACTGATCGTCTCGAAAAGATAATAGCCTTGCAGGTAATGTTGTGTTAAAAAGTCCTACACAAAATAAATCACAAACTTCAATCAATGCCTTTATCAGTATGTTGATATCCGGCTTTGCGGTTCCATTAGTTTTTTAAATTTAATGGGTGTCGATACAGTTACGCGAGAATAGATTAGCAAACTTTAATGCATATAAACAATATCAGCAGAAGAAAATAAAACATTATATTATTAACTCCTTCCGATATTGACTGGGCGTTTTATTAGTAATTTTTTTAAAAAAATTATTAAAATTCGTCATGTTCTGATATCCGGATTGAAAACAAACATCTGCAATTGATAAATCCGGATTTAGTAAAAGTTTGCATGCATGGCCAACTCTCAGACCATTTAAAAATTCAGTAAATGATCTTTGTGTTCTCTTCTTAAAAAAATTACAAAAAGCTGGAGGAGTCAAATTCGCCACAGATGCAATGCGTGATAATGAAATCGGTTCAGTAAAATTCTGTATTAAGTATTGATAAACATCATTCATTCTCTCCGTATCCTTTTCATTGAAAGAATGTTGATATCCGGGAGACGTGAGATATTCGTATTCGTCTGATACAAGAAATAAATTTATGATATTAAGGAATTCAATTACTCTTTCCAAGCCATTTTTATTGAGCATTCCGTTAAGTTTATTAGTCACATTTTCATGTGTTTTGCCATAAAATCTGATCCCCCTTTTCGCTCTATCTAGCAAATCTTTAATTTTTAAATCATATTGCGATTCTTTGCAAATGCTAATCAAAAAGCGCGGATTAAAATAAATAACAATCGCCTTGGCAGTTGCTAAATCATTTTCCTTAAAATAAAGAGGATCATTATACCAAATGTGAGGAAGGTTTGGACTCATAAGTACCAGATCTCCCGATGCAAAGTTTGAAATATTGTCACCAACAATCCTTTTCCCAAAACTTTCTACAACATAATTCATTTCACATAAATCGTGGAAATGAAATGGACTGCTAAAATGATGCTGGTCAATCTTTTTAATAGAAAAAGAATGTTCTTTATGGATTCCTACTTCAATTAAATGCGCCTTCATTCAACAATTTTTTAAGTTCTACTTATGCTTAAAAGTATAGTATATTTTTTATTTTACCTGTGAATTTAAAATATTGATTAAAATACTTGTAATTCTCCTTAAGAAAATGTTAGATATCGGCAAAAGGTCATGATATCTTCGCATTATAATTATTGTATTGCATGTTGCTTGATGATCCTAGAAAAATGAGAGAATAAATTAATTTCAAAAAAGGTTTTTTGCTGAGGGGCAAATCCATAGTTGAATTAATATAGTTGCCTTAGAGAGCACCAAGGTCCTGTTTTTTACGAAATGAAAATTCAGGCTCAATTATTCTTTTAAAAGTTATTGAATTATCAAATTCGGTCGCCTTAAAAAGGCGCTGCATGCATACTTATAATTAAAATCAATATAAATTAATAACAATAAACAGAATGTTATGAAAATCAATCTACAAAGGCTATTTAAAAAGCTGGGATTTACAGTTTGCATTTCTTTGTTCTTTTTTTGTATTTCCTCCACAACCAATGCTCAACAGGTGAAGCAAATACATGGATCGATTACTGACGCCTCAAATAATCCTTTACAAGGTGTTTCAGTTGGAATCAAAGGATCTGATAGGTATGTTCTTAGTGATAATCAGGGACATTACAGTATAAATGCGACCCAGGGAGCTACATTACAATTCACTTATGTTGGAATGGAAAAAAAGGAGGTAAAGGTTGGATCGGATAATATAATAGATGTTAATCTCAAACCTACCGCAAATTCCCTTGGCGAGGTTGTTGTCATAGGTTATGGCACAGTTAAACGTTCCGATCTGACAGGTTCAATTTCAACCTTAGATACAAAGGAACTGGAAAAAAGAGTGTCCACTAATCCCTACTTACTATTAGCTGCTAAAGTTCCAGGACTTAATATTTTTAATAATAATGGTAATCCCGGTGGAGATATTAGCGTTAACATCAGAGGATTTTCTTCTATAAATGGATCCAATTCACCCTTAATTCTTGTTGATGGAGTCATAACTAATAATCTTACAGGATATTCTGCTTCTGACTTTGCATCAGTCAGTGTTTTAAAAGATGCTTCCGCAACAGCCATATATGGTGCCAGAGCGTCTAATGGCGTCATTTTGTTCACTACAAAGAAGGCAAAATCAGGCGATTTCAACCTCACATATGATGGAAATGTTAGTATTGGAGTTGCTGCGAGACATATTGATATGTTGGATGCAAATGGATATATGGAACTTTTTAAAAGGATGTGGAATTATGATCCTGCCCGAGGATCCTATGATGTGGTTATTAAACCGAATCTCCATAAGGATTATCCGCTTCTTTTTGATGAAAACAATAACCCGATTTATAATACTGATTGGCAAAAAGCTACAGAGGGGACCGCTATTTCTCCCCATCACTACTTGTCTTTAACTCAAGGGAATGAAAAGTCAAAATCAGGTATCTTCTTAGGATGGAACGATGAAAGATCTCTTTTCAAAAGTGATTATCAAAAAAAGTACACTTATCGTTTTAATACTGAGTACAATTTGAAATCATGGCTAAAAATTGGTGGTGAATTAAACGGGTGGACTATAAAGCAACAAATTATCAGTAACCAGGGAACAGGCGGGGAAAATCTACCAAGGCAATTATTAGAGATGCCTTCAATTTTACCTGTTCAGTTTCCTGATGGAAGTTATTCTACTTTCAGAAGTTGGGGTTACGACATAACCGGTGCTAAATCACAATATTATCCGTATGGGAATAATTCAGTGGCGTTATCAAACAATTCATTAGGTACGCAACCTAATAAGCTATCTGACCTCAGGCTAAGTTTAAATACTTCCGTAGATCTTACAAAAGATTTGGTTTTTAAATCCATTTATACCAATGAAGCTTTTTCCAACTTGTTTTTCCGTTGGGGATCTATTGCCAATATAGACAATAATGGAATTGGTTATGCGAGTGGTTCCACTGCCAGAACCTCAACCTGGACTTCTCAAAACTATGTTACCTATAATCATATTTATAATGAAAAGCATCACATTAATTTCCTTGCGGGAGCAGAATGGTCATCTTCTTATACGCAGTCAATGGGCGCCTCCTCTTCAGGTTATTCAACCGATTTTTATCAATATAATAATCTAGGTGTTGGATCTCTTCCGTCTACTGTAAGTTCTAATTATAGTGCTTTTCAAACCAACTCTTATTTTGCAAGACTGAATTATTATTATTCTGATAAATACCTTTTGACGCTATCGTCCCGTTATGACGGATCCTCTGTTTTTGGTGCCAATAATAAATACGCGATGTTTCCTTCAGCAGGATTGGGTTGGGTAGTTTCCAAGGAGAATTTTTTCGCAGATAGTAAAGGTCTGTCCAAAATATTTTCATACTTAAAGGTAAGAGGTAGCTATGGGGTGACAGGTAATTCTCCTGCTCAGTACTCTTCACTTGCTACGGTAGGATCATATACTGTTAACCTTAACAATCAAATTGTGAAGGGATCCGGAATTGGCGGAGCACCCAATCCAGATCTTCGTTGGGAAAAAACAACTCAATTAGATATCGGTACTGATATTCGGATGTTTAATGACAGAGTGTCTTTAACTGTTGATCACTATTTAAAGAAAACTTCAGATCTTTTATTCAGTGTTCCGGTTTCAGTTGTATCAGGTTATTCTGCTGTAACAACAAACATTGGAAGTGTACAGAATTCGGGACTTGAATTTGATATCGATGCAGGAATTGTAAGGAACAAAGATTTCGGCTGGGATGTTAGTTTGCTTTATTCAAAAAATAACAATAAGGTTCTTGCGTTGGGAAAGACAAATGCTGACGTCATTTCTTCCGGGTTTTTGGGTGCATCAACTCTTCTTAGGGTAGGAAAACCGATGGGATCGTTTATCGGTATTCAAAGAATAGGTACATGGGGTACCAGTGAAGCAGAAGAAGCGGCAAAATATGGTAAAAAACCCGGCGACATTAAAAGGTTGGATGTTAATCATGATTACAAGTTTGATGAAAAGGACATGCAATTTCTTGGAAGTCCCTTTCCAAAATATGATATGACTTTTTCTACTTCAGTCAGGTACAAAAACTGGGATCTGAATGTAGATATACAAGTGAGACAAGGAGGTAAGGTTGAGAATGTGGCAGCATTGACTATTGAGGACAGGACCTGGTTTGCAAGTGGTTATGCTTCAGTATTAAAAGATGCATGGACACCTACTCACCAAAATACAATGGTGCCGGCGCTTAGAATGGCTGCTGATCCATGGAATACTGATTTTGGAAGTTATGCTGACAGCCATTGGTTTGAAGACGCCTCATTTATAAGGGGAAGGAGTCTGAATTTAAATTACAATATTCCACGAAGTCTTGCTGATAAGATGAAACTAAAGGCTCTTAGACTTTATGTGAATTATGATAATTTCTTTTTAATCGCTCATGATCATAATAGGCTATTTGATTTGGAAAATTCATCATTCGGCGGCGGATACGCAGGCCAGGGACAGACTTTTTATGATACACCAAGACCAAGGACACTTACTTTCGGAATAAATGCAAACTTTTAAAATTATTAAAAAATGAAAAAGTATCTAATTATACTCATTGTTTTTGTGGGCTTCTCATCCTGCAAAAAATTCCTCGAAGAAAACCCAAAAAGCTTTCAGACAACGGATAATTTCTATAAAACTGAAGGAGACGCCCAGTCGGCTGTAAATGCGATTTATAGTTTTTTATATCCTCCATATACTAAAACAGGTTTTGATGACTTGCCAAGCGCTATGTTGGAGATGATTACTGGTCAATGGAACAATGTATCACAATGGCCCGAAACCGGATATTATTATACACTTACTAATTCTTCCGGCAGTTCCTATACTCTTAATTGGTGGACCAGCTGCTACAAGGGGATTGAAACAGCTAACTTAGCTATTAATAAGATTCCAAATATTAATTTTTCTGATTCTACTGTAAAGAACAACTTGTTAGGGGAAGCGAGGTTTTTAAGGGCTTATTATTATTATATGCTTGTAAATATTTTCGGGGACGTTCCATTAAAAACCACCTTTACTGTTTCACCGGCAAAAGATGGATTAATTCCAAAAACTCCTGTGAAGGATATTTATAATAATGAAATAGTTCCGGATTTGTTGTATGCCGAAAGTAACATAATAAATGCTACTCCTGAAGGGAATGGCAGAGTTTCCTCCGGTGCTGCCAAAACCCTATTGGCAAAGGTTTACCTTAGCATGGCAGGTAATCCAGTCAATGATCCTTCTGCTATGGCCCTTTGCAGTGCAAAGGCATTAGAGGTAATCAACAGTCATTCATTTTCGTTGTTTCAGAGCGATGCAAATGGAACCTGGTTTGATAAGTTGAATAATAAAGCCTATGATAATAAGGAAGAACAAATATGGGATCTGAATTATAATTACCCTAATTTGCCATCTTATTTGAATACTTATTTTCTTCCAAAAGAAGTAAGTTTCACTCCTTCAATCCAATTTGGTGGCTTCTATCCGGACTCAAATTTCCTGAATAGTTATAGCCCTTCAGATTTGAGAGGACGTCATAATATGGGCTTTTTTTATCACAGTTTTACTGTAAACGGTCAAACCTACAATTTCCCATGGGCAATCTATAAATTTTTTGATAAGGACATTTTAACAACTTCTCCTGGCAGTGGAAAAGGATTTCCATTGTTAAGATATGCTGATCTATTATTGACTTATGCTGAGGCGCAAAATGAAACAGATGGAAGTCCAAATGCTATTTCTTATCAGGCAGTAAATCAAATCAGAGAAAGGGCCGGATTAACCGATTTACCTGCAGGATTGAGCAAAGAAGCATTCAGAGAAGAAGTTTGGAAGGAACGTTATTGGGAACTGGCTGCAGAAAATAAAACTTTTTTTGATATAGTAAGAACCCAACAGGTTTACGATACAAAACAGGGTAAATTTGTTCCTCTTATTGGATTTAAATTGCCAAGTGGAGCGGTGGTAAGTCAAGGTTATTTACCTTTTCCAATTCCATTATCGGAAGTTCAAATTAATCCGCTACTCAAATGATTTTCAAGGTTAGATAATTTTTTTAAATAGTGTCAAAGCAGGATATGAAAGTTAATGGTTCAGTTTATCTCATATTAATTTGTATCACCGCCGGCCTTGGTGGATTCTTGTTCGGTTTTGATACAGCAGTTATTTCTGGTGCTATTAATTTTTTAAGAATTCAATTTCACCTAAGTCCAGCTATGGAAGGTTGGTTGATGAGTTCTGCTTTATTAGGATGTGTAGGAGGAGCTGCTATTGCCGGATTGCTATCCGATAAATATGGCCGAAAGAAGATTTTATTACTTTCTGCACTGTTGTTTATCATTTCTGCTTTTTGGTGTTCCATTGCTCAAAGCCCTTCTGTGCTTGTTATTGCCCGTTTAATTGGAGGAATAGGTGTCGGATTTGCGGCTATGGTGGCACCGATGTTTATATCGGAATTATCACCTGCATCATTAAGGGGACGGTTGGTTTCTGTTTATCAGTTATCTATTACGCTGGGAATACTGTGTTCCTATTTAACAAATGCATGGTTACTTGGAATTGCAGCCAAGGGAATTGCACCAGGCTTCATGCATTTTTATATGGTAGATGAAGTTTGGAGGGCTATGCTTGGATCTAATATGGCACCAGCTACAGTTTTCTTCCTTCTGCTGTTAATGGTTCCCGAAAGCCCAAGATGGCTTATAAAGAATCAGGATTACAGCCGTGCGAACCTTATCTTGACAAGAATAAACGGTATAGAAAAAGCAAATATTGAGTTAACAGAAATAAAAGAAACTCTAAGGGAAGAAGATGGAAGCATAAAACAATTATTTGCTCCTAAATGGAAAATAGCATTAATGATTGGATTGCTTCTACCTTTTCTTAGCCAGCTTACAGGTATAACTACTGTGATGTATTATGTACCTGCGATTTTTGATAAGGCTGTTTTCCAAGGTGGGGCAGCTATGAGTAGTGCAGCCTTAATTGGGTTCTTTAATATGATTTTTACAATAGTGGCTATCTGGCGTATCGATGTTTGGGGAAGAAAACCATTACTGATTTGGGGTTTTGTTGGATTAAGTATTGCATTGTTTTCAATAGGTTTGCTTTTTTACCAAAATGGAAGCAGTAAATTTCTTTTAGGAGCTTTTATTTATTATATCGCTGTTTTTGCAGCTACCCTTGGGCCAGGAGTGTGGGTGGTTATATCTGAAATATATCCAACAAAAATCAGGGGGCGGGCAATGTCACTGGCAACACTTTCTTTATTCGTTGGTTCCACCTTTGTTACTCAAACATATCCTATTTTAAGAGATTCACTAGGGATTGGAATTACTTTTATTCTTTATGCAGTGATGATGCTTCCTGCCGCCTGGTTTGTGAAGAGATTTGTTCCGGAAACTAAAGGAAAAACGTTAGAAGAAATTGAACAAAGTTGGAAGGCAAAATCACATATAAAAGTTCCAATTAAAAAGGTTGCTTGATTTTAATAAATAACAACTCCCTCAACTATATACTCTCTAATATATAAAAAACAAAAATTATGAAAATATTTAAAAAACTGAGAATTAGCGTAATTGTAGTAATTGGATTTTCGGGTTTTACATCTGTTGTAAAGGCACAATCAATCTTTGGTCCGAGTGGTTCTGCAAACTCAGATCACTCCTTTTTTAGCAACGGTATTGTGAATATAGTTAGTTCCAGTCACCAGGATATAGCCTGGATGGATTCAATAGCAGCTTGTGAGAAATTCAGAGATGAACATATGATTACTCCTGCATTACAGATTATGAAGAAGAATCCGAATTATTGTTTTAGTGTAGAAGATGCTTTAAGTCTTCGTGAATATCTTAATCGGCATCCTGACAGGTACAATGATATACTGAAGTATGCCAAAGAAGGGCGGTTGGAGTTTGGAGCAACATACAATATGCCATATGAATCAATGTATGATGGAGAAGCTCTAATCCGGCAATTGTATCTTGGAAAAAAATGGTTACAGAAAAAACTACCCGGATGTCAATTCCTAACAGATTGGAATGAGGATGTTCCGGGTACTGCACTTCAGTGGCCGCAGATTTTGTCTAAGGCTGGTGTAAAATATCTTTACATCTCACGGCAAGAACCGGGGATTTACCAATGGAATAGTAAAGACGGCAGTCATGTTTTAATGTTTACTCCTGGACACTATTACAATGGGAGTCGTTCTTTAGATGGCGATGGGGATAGTACAAAGGGCTTAATGAATTATATTAATGGATGGAGCGTTTATTTTAAGAACCATAAATTTAACCGCGCGCTTCCATTGCTTATCACTACAGATTGGAACAAGCCAAGTGATCTTGCTTCTTTGTTTCGCTCATGGAATTCGCAATCTAAGAATGAGGGACTCCCTACATTAAAATATTCAGATGCTGCTACCACCTTTAAAGATTTAGAATCCCCTAATGCTATTTATACGAATTTAACAGGTGAACGTCCAAATGAATGGTTGTATATTCATGGGCCTACACATGAGCGTGCATTGACTGCATCAAGAAAGGCAAATCGTACCTTAACTGCCGCAGAAACATTTTCTTCAATTTATGCCATCCTCGGAAAGAATTTTTCTTTGTATCCGCAATCAGAATTAACTACTGCATGGGAAGAAGCAATTTATCCTGATCATGGTTGGGGAGGTAAACACGGTGATTTAACCGACCTGACATTTAGAAGAAAATTCGAGGATGCGGATGCTATTGCAGAAACCGTCTTATCCCAGAGTTTAAATGGTATTGTTTCTCACATAGGCTTTAACAGGAAGGGAAAATCTATAGTGGTTTTCAACCCGTTATCGTCAAAAAGAACTGACAAAGTTGAAGTTAGTTTAAATGTGTATGGACAGGATACCGTATCGTACAAATTGATGGATGCCACTACCGGTAAAGAAGTTCCTTTTCAGTTAGAGAAAGCGAACCCTTCAAATGAGGACGATGAGGATATTACAATCAGCTTTGTGGCCAATGACGTACCATCTTTAGGATACAAGACATATTCTTTAATTCCATTTGTAGAGAAGTTAACAAACGGAGTTCCTGAAAAAGCAACAGATCCTTCTCTTATAAATGCAGAAGCAGGATCCGACGTTTATGAAAACCAATTTTATAAAATAGAATTTGCATCCGGAGGATTGAAAAGTATATATGATAAGCAATTAAAAAAGGAACTATTAAATACTGATAAATTTTTAGGGGGTGAAGTATTTCAACTTCAATCAATAGGTAATGGAGCCGGTGAGTTTTCAGTTATACAACCAGTTAGTATGAACGGTTTTGAAAAGGTAAGTACATATAAACCGAAGTGGAATTGCACAGAATACGGACCTGTTAAAAAATCATGGGAGTTTACACAACAGACGAAATTTGCCGGTATTCATGAAAATATTACAACGTATGATAGCATCAAACAAATTGATTTTACAGTTGAAATTCTAGGTTTTTCCGGTGAACGATATAGGGAATATCGAATGGCTTTCCCATTAAATCAAACTGACTCCAAAGTTGCATATGAGGTTCCAATGGGAGTCGTTGAAGTTGGTAATGATGAAATCAAGGGGGCCGCTGGTTATTCTTATAACAACCAGATCTATTCAACTGAATGCAGTAAAATTCATCCGAGAGAAGTTCAGGATTGGTTTAATTCAAGTAAGGACAATACTTCAGTTACAATCAGTAGTTCTGTAGCCGCATTTGATTGGATTGATCCGACTGATAGTTTGAATAAGACAACTATTCTGCAACCTCTTTTATTAGTAAGTCGCAAAAGCTGCAACTCAGAAGGTAATTATTATTTACAACCTGGTAATCATACATTTCATTTTCGGCTGACTTCTTCGGACGGTGACTGGACATCGGCAACATCGACTGGTAAAGAACAGAATCAGCCACTTCGGCCGGTAGTCATAAATGTAGCTGAAAAAACAAATGGATTACCCTCCAGCTTTAGCTTCGCCAGTGTGAATGCAGGCAATATCCTGATTTCTACAATTAAGAAATCCGAAGATGAAAATAGTCTCATAATGAGATTAGTTGATATGCAAGGGAAGGCTACAAACGCAAATATTAATTGGTTTGGAAAAATTAATGGCGTTACAAAAACTAATATTATTGAAGAAGATGATAAGCCTATTGGAGAGTCGTCCAATTCAATAAAAATTAAGGTGAATCCTTTCTCCATAGAGACTTTGCGAATTAGGTGATTTATTAGGATGATACTTTAATGTAAAATCAAAGAATTTTTGTTGAAAGAATAGCATGATTTAGAAAAGTAAAAAGTATGAGGTTAAAATTTTTAAATTTTTTGATTGTTTTTCTTTGGTTTATTGGACCAAGCTTTGCCCAAGAATCAGCAATTGTATATAGAAGGCCATTTCACTGCGAAAAAATAAATGGACAGTTGCTAGCCGATGCGATCATTATTTACAAGGGAGATAAGACGGGTCTAACAATAAGGCTTGGGGAGAAAAAAATTGAATATACGCGTGAAAAAGATTCTTTAAGAGTTCAATTGCCATTGATTGGTAAAGAAAGTTTACTTGTTTTTGAGCAAAACGGACGTTCGTCTGCAAGCCAAAAATTCTTTCCTTATGTTTCCTCAGACTGGGGTTATTTTAAAAATGGAACAATCGATATCATCAATACTTCTCATCAGGATATTGCATGGATGAATACCCCTGATTCATGCAAAGATGAACGCATACATAAGATCATAATACCGGCTCTGGATATTTCAGAAACAAAACCAGGATTTAGTTTCGGTATGGAACAAACACTGAACTTAAGGGAACTATTAAATGAATATCCTAATTACAGAGATTCCGTAATTGATGCTTATAAGAAGAAAACCTTTTCATGGGGAGCAACTTTTAATCAACCTTATGAAGGGCTGTTATCAGGTGAACAACTGTTAAGGGAATTATATCTTGGAAGAAAATGGATTCATAACGAGTTTCAAGGGCAGGTAGACACAAAGACTTCTTTTAACATGGATGTACCAGGAAGGACGATGCAGTTTCCACAAATACTAAGTAAATCCGGTGTGAAGTATCTTGTTGTCAGCAGGATGAAGGAGGGTTTTTTTAATTGGTATAGTCCTGATGGGACACATGTACTGACTTATAGCCCCGGTAATTATGGATGGGCTTCGATGTTTTACAAATATTTTAATGAGGATGCTCCAACTGCCATGCACAAACTTAGTAAAGAATTAAAAAACTGGAATTCTTATTATTCCGCAAGGAACATACCTCCTCATTTTGCTGTCGTTATCAGTAACGATGCAGCTGGCCCGATATATTATAAAGATGTAGTTGAAGAATGGAACAAGATTGCTGAGGAACAAGGCGGGGCGATACCTCGGTTGAAATACAGCACTGCCGAAGAATTCTTATATTCTGTTGATAAGCCAGGTGCTAGGTTTGATTCAATATCTGGTGAACGGCCAAATTTGTGGTTGTATATCCATGGCCCTGCTCATTATGAGGCTATTAAAGCCAAGAAGAATGCAGGCATTCATTTACCGGCTGCGGAAATGTTTACAACTATAAATTCTTTAATAACAAATAATTTTTCACAGTATCCCAAAATCGAATTCGATTCAGCATGGTATAAATCACTTTATGATGATCATGGTTGGGGAGGAAAACATGGAGAAATAACTGATAGTATCTTTAGTGCCTATCTACATCAGTCTGATGAAATAGCTAAACAATTATTAAATAATTCATTGAGATCGATAAGTTCCCGAATAAGAACATCGAAAAAAGATGCAATAGTTGTGTTTAATGACCTTTCATGGAAAAGAAACGGTATAGCACAGGCTATTTTACCGGGAAATATGACTGAGTACTCTGTGGCAGACGAAGTTGGGAACTTAATATCTTCACAAAGTATTTATAAAGGAGACAGTACGCTAATTCAATTTTTGGCCGATTCAGTTCCTTGCATAGGTTACACTACTTTCTATCTCTCAAAAAAGAGAAAATCTACTTCCCTCCATAACCATACAGCAATTCCGAATTTTTGTGAAAATAAATTCTATAAAATTGATTTTGGAAACGGTGGAATTAAAAACCTTTATGACAAAGAAATCGGTAGGGATATTTTGAATACGACACGTTTTGCAGGTGGTGATGTTATGGATTTAGGGTATGATGGAAATGGAGCTGGTGAATTTACTGAGATTACAGCAACAAATATGAACCATTATGATAAGTTAAGTAATCATACTTCAAAATGGAGTGTCATTGAAGATGGTGATTTATTCTCCATATTTCAATCCGATAATGACGTTAACGGTGTACAAATCATTCAAAGGATCACAGTTTATCACCAAATCAAAAAGATAACCTTTGAATACCAAATACCTGATTGGACCGGTGTTAAAAACCGGCAATTGAGGTTTGCCCTTCCAATAGAGGCAGAGAGTGCTGCCATAAGTTATGATGTACCCATGGGAATTTCTACCGTCGGAATTTCAGAATTGAAAATGAGACCCGGAGGCTGGGGATGGGGCGGAACATATCGTCAACTGCCTTCAGATATACATCCTAGAGAAGTGCAGAATTTTGTTTCCGCAAATACAGATGATTTTGGATTAACGATGTCATCAGAAATTTCAGTTTTTGATTGGATAGATCCTACTGTAGATGCTGTATCGTACCCTGTAATACAGGCAATCATGCTTTCATCTCATAAGAGTTGTCATGGAGAAGGAAATTGGTACTTACAAAAGGGTCCACATACTTTTCGGTTTTCTATCACGTCACATAAGCCTGGTTGGAAAAACGGATATGCTTTTGGAATAAGTAATAATCATGATTTTTATACGGTTCACGAAAAAGGAGACAGGAATGTAGGCACTTTGCCTCCGACTTTAAGTTTTATAAGATCATCATCTCCGTTCGTGCAAATAACTGCATTTAAGAAAGCAGACAATAGTAATAATGCTGTTATAAGATTTGTTGAAATGTTGGGAAAGAAACAGAAAGTTAATATACAATTTTATAAGCCGTTTGAAAAAATAGGAAAGGTAAATATGATTGAAGAAGACGAACAAAATATGAATCAGCACAATAGTAATTCCATTCATGTGAATCTAAACAAAAATTCCATTGAGAGTTATCTGATTCATTTCTAAAATTATAGGTTTCGGTTATACAATATTTTAAACAGTAATTATAAATCGCGATTTTTTTCATGGTTAGACTTAAAGGCATAACATGGGATCACCCAAGAGGCTATGAACCCTTACGAGCTTTAGCCAAAATATGGAAGGAGAAGACAGGCACTGAAGTTACATGGGATGTACGCACCTTAAAGGATTTTGGCGATTGTCCAATTGAAAAGCTGATTAATGATTATGATTTTATACTAATAGACCATCCTTATATGGGGGAAGCAGCCTTTAATGAACTTTTAGTTCCGGTGGATAATTTTCTGGATAAATCATTTATGAATTTCCAGGAATCGCAGAGTGTTGGCCCATCTTTCAATAGTTACGAATATGATGGACATTGGTGGGCATTACCGATAGATGCAGCCGCACAAGTAGCGGCCTATAGAAAGGATATCACTGATTTTCTTGATTGGAAGAAACCAATGAATTTAATGGAATTGCATGAAGCCGCTTACCAATTGCCGGCCGTATATAAAATAGGAGTTCCATTATGCCCGACGGATATATGGTGTGTATTTCTTTCCTTATGTGCCCAATACAGTGGTGAAAAAGTCTTCAATGAACTCGGTGTAGATGTTGAAACAGGTGGATGGGCATTAGAACAGATCCGGTCGTGGGAGGTGTTTCTACATTCAGCTTCTTTCAAGATGAATCCAATTCAAATGCTGGAACACATGAGCGCTACTGATGAAATTGTATATATCCCTTTTACTTTTGGTTATACAAACTATGCAAGAAAAAATTTGGGAAAAAAGAGGATTCATTTTTGTGACGTTCCTATGTATGACCAAACGAAGAAGTCGTCCATCTTAGGGGGCGCAGGTTTGGCCATTTCTTCGAAAACCAAAGAATTGCGTGAAAGCCTTTCATTTATGCAATTCATACTTTCAGGTGATATTCAGAAAACAATATATTATCAAAACGGCGGTCAACCAGCTCATTTGGATGCCTGGCTTGATAAAGAAAATAATGAGGATTGTTCCGATTTTTTTTCCGACACGATCTTTACCATGGAGCATGCATATGTGAGGCCACGAATTAAAGGATTTAATCGTTTCCAGGAAAGTGCTGCCGATCTTATTCATTCGACTGTGCAAGAAAATGTACCAGCTAATAGCATAATGGGAAAGTTAAATGAATTATACAAATGTTATTGCGTATGAAGCATTATGAAACTATAGAACTCAAGGTACAGGATGATGTTGCCATACTCACATTTAATAGACCTGAATTTTTAAATGCGATGAATCGTCAAATGATGAACGAAATCATTGATAGTTTAGAGATGATCATAAATGATTCATCCCTTCGTGTAGCAGTAATTACTGGGAATGGCCGTTCATTTATGGCTGGTGCAGATATCAAGGAATATGCCATACAGACACCTGAACAATTTAAAGACTTCCAGCAAAAGGGTACAAAATTGTACCAGATAATCGAGAACGCAGATATTCCTTTTATTGCTGCGGTAAACGGTTTTGCTCTTGGGGGAGGGTTTGAAATTTCATTAGCCTGTGATTTTATCATCGCTGTTGATTCTGCAAAAATGGGATTACCTGAAGTCCATCTTGGATTAATTCCCGGAGGAGGAGGTACTCAACGGTTGCTTTATAAAATTGGTATGAATCGGGTGAAAGAAATGCTAATGATGGGACAATCATATTCTGCAAAACAAATGTTGGAATGGGGCGTGGTGAATGTAATTTGTCCTGATGATGATTTAGAAACGACTATAAACGTCACTGTAGATAAATTTAAGCGAAGACCTTCTCAATCATTAAGGGCTATAAAAAAGCTATTGCATCCTGACGTAATTGAGTCGCCTTTCAGAGATAGAATAGCTAAAGAAGGAGATGAAGTCTTTGACCTTTTCTATACCCCGATAGCACAAAACTTAATTAAACAATTCACAAAAAAAAATCAATGAAGTCATGAATCTGGAAAGGAAACAAATGCTTCAACAAATTATTAATGAGCACCATTTAGGGGCATTGATTTTTTGGCGTCCGGATGAATTAGTGATGACCCTGGGATATATGCCACTATGGGGATTATCATTTTTAATGTACACTGCAGATGATAAGCCTGTTTTATTTGTTCCAGAATTAGAACCCGAAGATTTATTGCCCTCAGATATTACAATACAAAAGTTCCCATGGGGGATCATGTCCTGTCCTGATCCTTGGGATGATTTGTTTAATCAAATGAAATTGCTATTAGAGCAAAAAAAGTTGAATGAACATACCGTTTCATTTATACCTTCAATTGGTGGCTCAGCTCCTTGCCGCATGTCGGGCGAACAACCTCCGCTGCCTGCTAATCTTATTGAAGCATTAAATGGTATAAGCAAAAAGGGTTGGGTAGATGTAAGTGTGGATCTGCTAAGATTATATTCTTATAAGACTGCTTCAGATATAATACAACTAAAGGTTACGCATCAAATCAGCGCAATAGCAGTTCAAACATTTAATGCAAATGCAATTGCAGGTAAAACCGAAGCAGAAGTTGCAGCTGCTGTAGAGTATGAAGTTTCAAAAAGTTTAAATCTACCACATATTCATTTTGCGAGAGCATGGGCAATGATTCAATCCGGGCCTAATGCTGTATGGGGAGGAAGATATAACCGCACCTCAGGGAAACGATTAGAAAATGGTGAGTTAGTAATGATGGAAATGGGGATATGTATAAACGGATATTGGGCGGATATTACCCGTACTGCAAAAATCGGAAATGTGACAAAAAATCAAAATGAAATTTATGATTTAGTGAATGATGCACAAAAATTAGGAATTAGTATGATGAGGCCAGGAGTAAAGATGAGCGCGATAGATTCTGCTGTCAGAGATAAAATTGAATCAGCGGGTTTTGGCGAATACTTTAAACATGCCCTGGGACATCATGTTGGATTCCGATATCATGATTTTGGTCCGACATTGTCGCCTCATTCGGATGGTGTTTTAGAAGAAGGAATGTTGTTGACTGTTGAGCCGGGTATATATGGTGAACAAATAAAAATGGGTGTCAGAATAGAAGATAATGTACTAATCACAAACAATGGTTGTATTGTTATGTCTTCGTACCTCGATGCTACAAATTGACTTAATGGTATTAAATGAACAATAAGAGTGTTATGAGTAAAGAAAATGTGGGTCCATTAACGGGAATTCGGGTGGCCGATTTTACGCAGCTTGCACAAGGGCCATGGGCTACCCAAATGTTAGGTGATATGGGAGCGGATATAATTAAAATAGAACCTCCAAAAGGAGATTGGATGCGTAATTATGCTTATGGTAATATGTATCCTGGTGGAGAAAGTGTATCGTTTCTCTGTTTTAACAGAAATAAAAGGAGCATTGTTTTGGATTTAAAAACTGAAGAAGGTATTTCTACAGCTAAAAAAATCATTGCTCAATCTGATATTCTGATTGAAAATTTCCGGCCAGGGGTAATGGACAGATTAGGGTTGGGATATGACCTCATTAAAGAAATCAATCCAGGGATTATTTTTTGTTCAAGTTCCGGGTATGGCTCTGATGGTCCATATATGAATAGGCCGGGACAGGATATAATGGCACAATCGCTTGCGGGAGGTGCTTATTTAAATGGTAAAAAAGGCGATATTCCCATTGTAACAGCGGTGGGTCAGGCGGACTTACTGACAAGTTTATTTATTGTACAGTCTGTTCTTGCTGCTTTATACTATAAACAAGTAACAGGTAAGGGACAAAAAATCGAAGCATGTCTTTACAATTCGATAATTGCCTTTCATATTCAGGAAATAACCGCCTTCCTTCATAAAGGTTCTAATCCTGAAAGAAGTGAGAGTGGAATTCCCAATCCATGGTTAGGTGCTCCTTATGGACTATTCGAAACGAAGGATAGTTATATAAGTATTGGTATGAACTCAGTGAGGAAACTTGCAGGTTTATTGAATGTTCCTGAGTATGATAATGCCGAATTCGAAAGCAATAATGTGATAGAAAACAGAGATCAAATTCGTTTTGCATTTGCTGCCGTTTTTAAAAAGAAGTCCACCCAAGATTGGTTAGATATTTTGTTGCCACATGACATCTGGTGTTCTCAGGTGAATAGTTTTAAAGAGATGGTTGATGATCCCCAGGTTCAACACAACAATATGATTATTGATTATGACCATCCGGTAGTTGGGAAAATCCGTACCACAGGATTTCCAGTACGGTTTAGTGAAACCGAGCAATCCTTGTATCGGCCAGCCCCCTTATTAGGTGAACATACAGCAGAAATAATCAAGGAACTAAATTTGAATAAGGAATAAACATAACGTATAAAAAATACTAATGCAAACGTTAGAAAAAGAAAGTTATAATGAATAATAGTATTGATCTAAAAAATAAGCTGGTATTAGTAACTGGTGGAAGTCAGGGTATTGGGTCTGCAATCTGCACGTCAATGGCCGCTTGTGGTGCTAATGTGGTTATTAATTATCACATTCATAAAGATAATGCAGAAAAGATTGCAAATTCTTTAAGAAGCCAATATGGGATAAGGGCCTTGACCTTCGGAGCGGATATTTCTAACGAGGAGGAAGTTAAAAACATGTTTTTATTCATTGATGACAATTTTGGATCACTTGATGTTCTCGTAAATAATGCAGGTTGTGAAACTGTTTCACACGCTATCGATCTTGATTTGAAAGTATGGGATAAGATATTTGATGTGAACTTGAGAGGAGCGTTTCATTGTTCACAATTAGCTGGACAAAGAATGGTTGAGAAAAAAAGCGGTGTTATTATTAATATTTCATCGATCCATGATAAAGTTCCGCGTAAGGGATTGGTTCATTATTGTTCTTCTAAAGCCGGTTTAAACATGATGACCAAATGCCTCGCGCTTGAATTAGCGGAACATAATATTAGGGTGATAGCTGTTTGCCCCGGCGCAATAGAAACTGAAATGAACAAGGAAGAAATAGAAAAATTTGGAAGAGATAAATTTAATAAATGGATTCCATTTGGTAAGGTTGGTGTAGTAGAGGATGTCGCATGGGCTTGTGCATTCCTGGCGAGTGAAAAGGCAGGTTATATTACAGCAACCGAATTGTATATCGACGGAGGTTATAAAGAGAGTACAATTCCTTATGATCCGCGTCCGAAAAGATAAATTATGAAAGAATTGATTGAAACTTATTATCATGAAGGGATGGGATACAATCCATTTTTCATTAGGGATAATTGGCAGGTAGCTCAATTAAATTTTACTGATGAACAGGGGTTATATGCAATCAAAAAAATGGATAAGCATATGGAGACAGATGAGGTATTTGTTCTTACAAAAGGGACTGCAGTATTAATTGGGGCTGTAATAGTAAATGAACATTTTGACTTCCAATTAAAAAAGATGGAGATCGGCACAACTTATAACATTCCCGTAAACCTTTGGCATAACATAGCTATGGACAAAGATGCTGAGGTAATTATTATTGAAAAAAGCAATACTCACTTGGGTGATTTTGACTATAAAGACCTTAATAAAAACGAAACTGAACACCTTAATAATATGATATATCGGTTAATAAACGGAACAACTTTGTAAACACCACTTATGATAATTATAAATGAAAGCTATGGAACCTGTTAACTTAAAAGATGAAAAATACACCTCCGAAACTGACCACAAACTTTTTGAGTTTTTCAAAAATGATTTATATACCTCAGTGGTCGGAGATATTCTGGACCAGATGGGATATTATCACCAGTTTTTGCCACAACAAGTGCATCCTCTACAAATAGCTGATAAAATTGTTGGAAGAGCAATGCCTGTTTTAATGATTGATGTTTTTGGTCCACAGGACAAGCCCTTTGGGAGGCTTACGGAAGCTCTTGACCAACTTGAATGTGGTGAAGTATATGTTGCAGCAGGAGGAACTATGCGGTGCGCTTATTGGGGCGAGATCTTAACAGCAACAGCTAAAATGCGAGGGGCAGTTGGTGCAGTAATCAATGGTTTTTACAGGGATACACCAAAAGTAATAGAGCAAAATTGGCCTGTCTTCAGTAGAGGACGATATGCCCAGGACTCAGCGGTTCGCACACAGGTAGTAGATTACCGATGCAATATTGAAATTGGCGAGGTTTTGATCACACCGGGTGACTTAATCTATGGAGATATGGATGGTGTATTGGTAATACCAAAAAAGATTGAGAAAGAAGTTGTCGAAATGGCATTGAAGAAGGCAAAAGGTGAAAAATTAGTAAGACGGGAAATTGAAAATGGAATGTCCAGTACTGATGCTTTTCGTAAATACGGAATTCTTTAATTTTTAAATAAAATATGATGAAGCTGGGATTGGGTTTATATAATCATATGCTAAATAAGGCACATTTTGATTTTGCCAGACAATGCGGTTGCACCCACTTGGTAGTTCATTTGGTAGATTACTTTAATAAGGGAAACCAAAAAAAGAAGAATGACCAACCTATCGGTGATGCCAAAGGTTGGGGCATAGCAGGAAAATCTGAAAATTTGTGGGAAGTAGAAGAATTGCTTCGGTTGAAGAAAGAAATAAATGACGTCGGATTAGAATGGGAAGCAATTGAGAATTTTGATCCTGCTGATTGGTACGATATATTACTGGATGGTCCAACCAAAAAGATTCAGATAGAAAGAATAAAACAATTGATAAGAAATGTAGGAGAGGCAGGAATTCCTGTTATCGGCTATAATTTTAGTTTGGCTGGAGTTTGCAGTAGAATCACCGGGCAGTTCGCAAGGGGCAAAGCGATTTCAGTAGGTATGGACGGAGTGGATGAACATCCGATTCCAAATGGAATGGTTTGGAATATGGTTTATAACCCAGACGCCCCGAAAGGTTTTATAAGAGAAATTTCGCATGATGAATTATGGCAACGACTTCAATACTTTTTGAGTGAAATACTTCCTGTAGCGGAAGAAGCAGGTGTTATCATGGCTGCTCATCCGGATGATCCGCCGATGCCAGTGGTGAGAAACTCCCCACGTCTGGTTTATCAACCGGATATGTACAAAAAATTATTAAATATCAAAAGGAGTAAAAGTAATGCACTGGAATTTTGTTTAGGCTCTATAGCAGAAATGACCGAAGGGAATATTTATGATGCAACTGAACAATATGTTGACGACATTGCCTATATACATTTCAGGAATGTTAAAGGAAAGGTTCCTTTTTATAGGGAAGTTTTCCTGGATGAAGGTGATATTGATATGGGTAAAATATTGGGAATATTAAAAAGGAGAAAGTTTAATGGTGTGCTGATTCCGGATCACACTCCTCAAATGACCTGTGAAGGATCTTGGTATGCAGGTATGGCCTATGCTCTCGGTTATATGAATGCTGCAATTAAAATGATTAATTGAATACTTGATTCAAACCCGACAAATAAACTAAATTTTAAGAAGTAATTTTTTAGGTTTTTTTTAATTCTCCTGTTTTGTGCAGGCAGAATGGTAATTTAAAATAGTGAATACTCATGGCAAAAAAAGTTGTTACGCTCGGTGAAATCATGCTTCGTTTATCTACACCCGATTATAAAAGATTTGTTCAGGCTGATAGTTTTGATGTTACGTATGGTGGCGGAGAAGCGAATGTTTCAGCGGCTCTTTGTAATTACGGTTTACAAGGCGTTTTCGTTTCAAAAGTTCCTGACAATGCGATTGGTCAATCGGCTATTAATCACCTGCGCCGTTATGGTGTAGATACCCGATATGTAGCAAGAGGCGGAAAAAGACTCGGCATTTATTTTCTGGAAACAGGTGCTTCAATGCGCGCTTCACAGGTTATCTATGACCGCGCTGATGCATCTATTGCAGAGGCAGAAGTGAATGACTTTGATTTTGATAAAATATTTGAAGGTGCTTCGTGGTTTCACACGACAGGCATTACACCAGCCTTAAGCGACAAAGCCGCTGCCCTTACCGAAGCTGCTTTGAAAGCAGCAAAAGCAAAAGGTGTAACGACAAGCATTGATTTGAACTATCGGAAAAAATTATGGAGTAAAGAAAAAGCGAAAGAAGTAATGACAAACCTTTGCCAGTATGTGGATGTATGCATCGGCAATGAAGAAGACGCCGAAACTACTTTAGGATTTAAAAGTAAAGGAACTGATGTAACCAAAGGCGAATTAAATCTTGAAGGATACAAAGATGTTTTTCAGCAGATGAAAGAAAAATTTGGATTCAAATATATCGCTTCCACTTTGCGTGAAAGCCACAGTGCTTCAGACAACGGATGGAGTGCTCTGGTATTTGACGGCAATAAATTTTACCACACCAAACAATATGAAGTCAGAATTGTTGACCGTGTTGGAAGCGGCGATTCTTTTGCCAGCGGCTTTATTTATGGATTAGTTGCAGAAATGAATTTGAAAGATGCGGCCGAATTTGGTGTCGCTGCTTCCGCCTTGAAACACACGATACCAGGCGATTTGAACCATGCAACACTAAGTGATGTAATGACTTTGATGAAAGGGGATGCTTCAGGACGCGTGCAGAGATAGCATTTTCAACTCAAATTCTTTTATGTAAATGATAAAGCAAGATTTAGAAAAATTAATTCTTCAACAAGGGATCTTACCCTTATACTTTCACAAGGATTCGATTGTATCAGTTGAAACGATGAAGGCTCTTTATAGAGCTGGAATTCGTGCGATTGAATATACGAACCGCGGAAAAGAAGCATTGGAGAATTTTGTGAAAATGCGTAAAATGATGGAGGAGTTCGATTCTAAAATGTATTTGGGAATTGGAACTATCAAGGATCGGAAAATGGCTGAGCATTTTATTAAGGTGGGCTGTGACTTTATTGTTTCTCCCGGACTTTCAGAAGATGTTGCAGAAGAGGCTGATAAAAATGGTATACTCTGGATCCCTGGTTGTATGACTCCTTCAGAAATCATGCGCGCTGAGTATATCGGTGCAACTATAATTAAAATTTTTCCGAGCAATATTCTTGGTTCCTCATTTATAGCATCTATAAAGCCTTTGTTTCCGCATCTGATCTTTATGGCGACGGGTGGTGTTGAAATTAAGAGAGAAAATTTTGTTGAGTGGAGGAAGGCCGGCACATCCATCTTGGGAATGGGTAGTAAATTAATAAGCGAGAATTTAATGGAAGAAGGCAATTACGATGAAATTGAAGAAAATGTGAAGCAGGCACTTAAATTATTTAATTCTATTTACAAAATATGACGTTCTGAGCAATTTTAATTCTTTTCATAATCAAAGACTAATCAAATCGTTGATGTTTATTTAATCGGTTGACCTTTTGATTATTTGAAATTTCTTTGAATTAAACTTTATGAAGAGGAAATTGCGCTTCTGAAAAATGAACATGGCAATTGATAGACGACTTACTTAGTGTACTTTAAAAAGTTCTTCCTTTGAGATATCGATGTTCGTTGTCCTACGTTATATTAACCGCAATCCTCTAATGCTGCAGAGCAGCAACAACTTTTGAAAAAAAGAAAAAGCGGGAAGAGTTATATTGACCACAGACGCAATCGTTCATAAAGAAATCAGTTCAGTAAAATTCTGTATTAAATATTGAAAACATCATTCATTCTCTCTGTATCCTTTGCATGACAGTAGTGATGGGTTAGTAAATAAGAAGTTATTCTTTACAAAATCTTTATTTCCTTATCACTACTTTTATGTTTCAAACAAACGTGGACAGGTGCAACTTTCGGGCTCAGGAAAATTACCGGTTAAAACGCAATACTTTTTAAGTGTGTTACCGGTGTTTGTTGTTTCACTTGTTTGCTTTTCGTTTAAGAATCTTATAGATTACAAAATTGTAGCGTTGATATTATTGATGACGGTTTCGGTAGTCGCCATGCTGTTTGAAATTTTGCCGGTACTGCTGGCAGCCATATTAAGCGCTGTTATCTGGAACTTCTTTTTTATCCCGCCGTTATACACTTTTGATATTGGCAACACGGAAGATGTACTGATGTTTCTTTTATATTTTTTAATTGCACTGGTAAATGCGGTGCTCACTTTTAAAATACGTCAAGCTGAAAAAAAAGCGAGGGATAAAGAAGAAAAGGAAAAGGAATTAAGACTGTACAACACTTTGCTTAATTCACTCTCGCACGAGTTGCGAACACCTATTTCTGCCATCCTTGGTTGTGTGGATGTGTTGAAAGAAGGTATACATAATCTTTCTGCCGAAAACCAGGCAGAATTATTGAACGAAATGGAAATTGCTGCCAACCGTCTCAACCGGCAGGTGGAAAATATTCTCAACATGAGCCGGCTTGAGAGCGGAATGTTAAAACCTAAATTGGATTGGACCGATATGAATGAACTGGTAAATAACGCGATTCACAAGCTCCTCCCCACGAACCATCAATTTATTTTTCAAAACAGCGAATGCTTGCCCCTGTTCAAATTGGACAGCGGACTGACAGGCGAAATTGTTTACAACCTGTTGCACAATGCTGTTCAATACACACCTGCCAAGAGCCGGATTGAAATCGCGGTAAAGCACCAGGATGAAAATTGTACGATAGCTGTTTCCGACAATGGAAATGGTTTTTTGGCGGAGGAAATACCATTGGTTTTCGATAAGTTTTATCGTATTCCCAACAGCAGGACCGGGGGAAGCGGCCTCGGTCTCTCGATTGTGAAAGGATTTACAGAAGCACAAAACGGTACCGTAAAACTCGAAAACAATCAATTTGGCGGCGCTACCTTCACCATTGTAATTCCATCTGAAACTTCCTATTTAAACAACCTGAAAAATGAATAAGACGGAGATATTGATAATTGACGACGAACCGCAAATACGCAAGCTGCTTGAAATAACTTTGGAAAGCAACGGCTACAAAGTGGTGCAGGCCGAAACCGGTAAAGAAGGTGTAATACAGGCAGCGAGTCATCCGCCTGAATTGATTTTGCTGGACATTGGCCTGCCGGATAAAAGCGGTCATGAAATACTGAAAGAACTTAGGCAGTGGTACAACAAATCCATTATTATCCTGTCTGTACAAAACAACGAAACGGATATAGTTACTGCCCTGGATAATGGCGCGACTGATTATCTTTCCAAACCGTTTCGGACGGCAGAATTATTAGCACGTATCCGTTCAGCGATCCGCAGAAATCAAACTCCCAATAATACGACAGTTGTGGATGCGGGGGATTTGCAGATTGACCTGGCGGCGAGAACCGTTAAGAAAAATAATGAAGTATTGAAACTCACCTCTACAGAATTTAATCTCATTTCACTTTTTGCCCGCAACGAAGGCCGGGTACTCACACACCGGTTTATACTAAAGGAAATCTGGGGAGTAGGCTATCAAACCGAAACACAATATTTGCGTGTTTTTGTTGGTTCACTGCGAAAAAAGATTGAAGACAATCCCAATAATCCACTGCATATCATTACCGAAAGCGGTGTTGGCTACCGCTTTCAGTAATCTTTATAAAATCTTTATGCTAAGGATAGTTTTTTTTATCTTTTGTTTATGTAGTAACAGGTTACTTCGCATGAGTTGAGTTAAAACTCGGTCATGGCTCTACCCGGTTTACATACAATAGGTATATTCCTTCTTGCATGCACACTTATATTACTGCTGATGACATCGGTTAAAGAAGTGGTTGAAGAAGAATAAAAAACGTTACCTCAAACCCTTCATTGATTTTATAAAATCTTTACGTCCGGCGCTAATACTTTTACATTTTCGCTATACCATTCCTTTCAATTTTGCATTATCAATTTTGAATGAATGGAAAAGATAAAAAACGGAATTAATGGTAAAGTAACGGCGACATCTTTGCTCGTTGCCCTGGGGATTATTTATGGTGACATAGGAACGAGCCCATTGTATGTATTAAAAGCCATTGTGGGTGAAAGGCCGGTTTCGACAATATTGGTTTATGGTGGTATTTCCTGTGTGTTCTGGACGATAACTTTTCAAACCACCTTCAAATATATCTATCTTACTTTAAAGGCAGACAACCACGGCGAAGGTGGCATCTTTTCGCTGTACGCGCTCGTGCGCCGGTACGGCAAATACATGATCATTCCTACTATCCTTGGCGCTACTACTCTACTTGCGGACGGAATTATTACGCCGCCCATTTCTGTGGCTTCTGCAGTTGAGGGTTTGACTATTGTAAAAGGACTGGAACACCTGCCGACAGTACCGGTGGTAATTATAATTTTATCGGTATTGTTTTTCTTTCAGCGATTTGGGACATATAAAGTGGGCAGCACGTTTGGACCGGCCATGCTGGTGTGGTTCACGATGCTTTCAATGCTTGGCATCATACAAATCCTAAAACACCCTGCTATTTTCAAAGCACTGAGCCCTGTTTATGCCTATCATTTTTTGGTGGATTATCCACACGGCTTTTGGTTACTGGGTGCGGTATTTTTAGCAACTACCGGCGCTGAAGCGTTGTATTCTGACCTCGGGCATTGCGGAAGAAAGAATATCCGCATTACATGGGCGGGTGTAAAGACGGCCTTAATGCTGAATTATATGGGACAGGCTGCGTGGATCATGAACCTTGGGAAAGGCGCTTTTCTGCAGGGGCGCAATCCTTTTTATGAAGTGATGCCTCACTGGTTTTTAATCGCCGGAATCGTCATTGCCACCATTGCCACCATTATTGCTTCGCAGGCCATGATCAGCGGAAGTTATACACTTATAAATGAAGCAATGAACCTGAATTTCTGGCCCCGGATTGCCGTAAGGCAACCCACGGAATTAAAAGGACAAATCTATATTCCGAGTGTGAACAATATTCTTTGGGCAGGTTGTATTTTAATGATCTTATATTTTGAAACTTCTACCAATATGGAAGCTGCCTATGGTTTTGGGATTACCATTACCATGATGATGACCACATTCCTGCTGATGCATTTTCTCTTTTATAAATTAAAATGGAACAAGTTTTTAGTTTTGGCTTTACTGCTGATTTTCGGAACAATAGAAATTTCTTTCTTCATTGCCAACGTGGCAAAAATAGAGGAACGGTGGAAGTTCCTTTTCTTTGAGTTTTGCATTTTCACTACCATGTATGTTTGGTATTATGCAAGGAAAATCACCAACCGTCTCACGCGGTTTGTGGATATGGGAAAATATGTACAGCAACTGAAGGTGTTAAGTGAAGACAGCCGGATACCAAAGTATTCAACACAATTAATCTACCTGACGAAAGCAAATCAACGGCATCATATCGAAGAAAAAATCATGAAGTCAATTTTTTCCAAAAAGCCGAAGAGAGCGGATGTTTATTGGTTTCTGCACATCAACAGAACCGAAGAACCGTATACGCTTTCCTACAATGTGTCTGAGCTGGTGGATGACAAAGTGATAAAAGTAAATATCAATGTCGGTTTCCGTATTCAGCCGCGGACGGAACTGTATTTCAAAAAAATTGTCCAGGAACTGATCAGCAACAAGGAGCTCAATTTACACAACCGCCCCGATGGATCAACACAATACAACAGCGAACCCGATTTCAAATTTGTGGTGATCGAAAAATTCCTTTCCGTGGAAAATGAATTCTCACTGCGTGAGGGATTGTTGCTAAACACTTACTTCTTTCTGAAACGCCTGGGACAAAGTGATGAAACAGCGTTTGGTTTGGATAAGAGCGATGTGACCGTCGAACAAATTCCTTTGGTGTATCAGCCCGTTACCAATATTGAATTAAAACGCGAAGTGACCAGTTTTAATGTAAAATATGAAGAACATCTGCAGTCAACAATGTAACAATGGAAAAAGATTTTTCAAGGCTTTTGTATGACAAATATTTTGGTCTTGCCAACCCGAACATTGTCGTGAAATTGAAAAACGGAAATGTTTTCAGTTGTATAATTATTGGTTTCTATAAAAGCGGTGATGAAGACGATAAACCTTACATTAATAAATGGCATATCACGGGCGTAAAAGAAAAGGGTGCTTTAGCTATCAATCCTTTTGACCTTCTGAATGGGCAGATCATCAAGAATAAAGACATAGCAGAAGTTGATTTCCTCGCAGATAACACAATTTTAAGATTCCCATAGTTTTGGTTGTTTCTGGTTGTCCTTCCATATGAGCCGAAAATGAACAAGCAGCAAAGTCTTGATGATCTGCTGAAGAAAGCTGCTGATAAAATCGAAACGGAGTTGAAACAATTTTTGAAGTCGCTTGTATCAGTTCACCCTTACCTTTGCTGTAAGTTTTCTTGCAAGACGGATTGCATCGACGGCTGGTTTTTTTGTTTGATGCAGCAACACGAATAATGATCACCGATAATGAATGCAGATGTCAATGCGCACATGTTTGCTACAGACCATATTTTCTGAAAATATCAAAATGATAAACCAACCGGCAAATTATGCTGAAGATGATTAGTATATTATTTGCGGCTCTTTTGCATGCCGTATTGGTTGTCTTACTGCCGAAGTTGTCATTTGTTTCCAAACATTCGGAGTAATAAAAAAGATCAGTATTCTATTTAATAAGCTAATGGGAAAATTCCAAAATGTGGCTAATGTGAAAATGAAAAATTAGGGTGATCTATTTTGTTGTTTAGTTTTGAGCCGGGTGAATCAGGCGAAAATGTGATGTCTGAAAATGAGGGTAAATGCAGAAATATGAATGAATAATGGAAGCGCTTCGTACATTTAAGGCTCAT
>Ga0157371_10000645_pt1 | contig 41300 bp, 32 predicted proteins | sample C45metaG_FD_113462 | JGI IMG/M metagenome (GOLD analysis project Ga0157371, IMG submission 113462) | Corn rhizosphere microbial communities from Kellogg Biological Station, Michigan, USA - C4-5 metaG | ecosystem: Host-associated > Plants > Roots > Rhizosphere > Soil | place: USA: Michigan... | reverse complement strand
GGTCCGGTGGGCAGACCGGCGGACCGCTCTTTTCCTGCCACGTAAATTCGAAGGTCTCCCGGTTCTCGCCAACAACTTGCCAGGAAATCTCGATCTTGCCAGTCGGCGTCGAGAGCGCTCCATACTTCACGGCATTGGTGGCAAGCTCATGGAGAATAAGGGAAAGCGACAGCGCCGGGCGAGAGCCGACATGGATTTCCGGCCCGTCAACAACGAAGCGGGGCTCGCTCGGGTCATCATGCACCGCCAGCATCTGCCCGACGAGATTGCGGACCGTGGAGGAACCTAGCCCTCCCTGGATCACAGTATCGTGGGCGCGGCTCAAGATATTGATGCGCTCGGCGAGCGTCTGCCGCGCCACATTCATATCCGGTGCAGATCGCAATGTTTGCGATGCGATGGCCTGAACCATGGCCAACTGGTTCTTCAGGCGATGCCCAAGTTCATGCGCCACCAGTTCCTTGTGCCGCTCTTCGGCCAGGCGCTCGGTCACATCCTGCGCCTGAACCAGGATGCCGAAGATCTCCCCCACGGCATCACGCATCGGCTGATAGACCAGATCGATCGACCGGTCCTGCTTTTCACCGCCCGGCCCGCGGTTCAGTTCGATTGACTGGCCTTTTGCGACAAAGGGTTTACCTGTCCTGTAGACCTCGTCGATCTTCTCGATATGCCCCTGCTGCGCCACTTCCGAAAGCGCCTCGGCGATGGGCTTGCCTATGATCTCACGCCCGGCACCGATGATGGAATAGCATTCCTCATTGGCAAATTCGAAGATGTGGTCGGGACCGATCAATGTGGCGATACCACCAGGGGACAGCTCGAAGACCTGCCGCAGGCGCTCCTGCTGCAGCTTCTGCTCACGGCGCATCAGCACCTCACCGGTAATTTCCGAGCACGCGCAGAACATGCCGAGCACCGTCCCCGAATGATCGCGAACCGGCGTATAGGAAAAGGCAAAATGCGTTTCTTCCGGATAACCCTTGCGGTGCATGGTAAACTCGATGTCGTCCATCGAGGTGCCCTGGCCAGCATAGGCGGCACTGATGATCGGCTCGACCTTATCCCAGATGTCAAACCAGAGATCCTGAAAAGGCTTGCCAAAGGCGTCCGGATGACGGTTGCCGCACATGAGCGAATAGCCGTCATTATAAAGGGTGATCTGCTGCTGCCCCCAAACCATCAGCATCGGCTGAAGCGAGCCAAGCATGACGTTGACGAGAACTTTCAGCTCGACGGGCCATGCATCCTTTGGCCCTAGGGGATTGCTGTCCCAATCAAACTCCCGAAAAATCCGCCCGCATTCACCGCCGCTGACATAGTGCAAAGACATCCCCTTGGAGCAAGCGTATCAAGGCAGCATCGTTCCCGAACACGCCAACCGCAACTATAAAATCCGAATACCAAAATCCCAGTTGGTCCCGACGAAAGTCAGCGTTACCGTTGCCGGCAGCGACCACTCCATGCCGTGACCTCATTCAAATCAGAAGCACAATAGCCGAATACAAATGAACGTGCCAGAGAGCCCGCTGATAGGCAAAGCGTCGCAGGCTGCGTGGATTTCCGAAACTGCGTTTGAGTGCCCTGGAGGCGCTTATTAAACTGTCTTGAAGAGACATAGCCACGCGCGAACGTTCTGTTTCTCAAGGTCGAAATCCTAGAATACAGATACTTACCGAACTCCGAGACTCCTTAGCCGGCGCGATATCGAAACCCTGCCTATTCCCAGGATCGCAATTCGCATGGTTTTCAAGACAAAAGAGAATTTTACACTTGCATGGCGCCATGGCTGTGGCTATGAACGGCCCGCTTACCACAGCGCGCCGGAGAGGTGGCAGAGTGGTCGAATGCACCGCACTCGAAATGCGGCATACCTGCAAGGGTATCGTGGGTTCGAATCCCACCCTCTCCGCCAAGTTGTAATCACTCTCCGCCAGATTACCTGCAAATCATTGGATTTCCTCGCAGAAGCTCTGCTCGCCAGCGGCCCACGAGGAGTGAAAAATGATGCGGGTATCGCGCCAGGTACAGCTTCCGGTACATGTCGGGGTATCGCCAGAAGTGGCGAATCGACCCCAGTCAGAAAGGTCGAGCGGCGGAAGGCCGCCGGGTCCATATCTTGCCAAATCCGGAGCGATTTACATCTTCCAGATCAAGCTGCCGAAGACGAGCGGCGGCTCACGTGCTATTCCACCCCTGCGGCTTAGCTTGGGCGCCTGCTCACACAGGCGCGCAAGGCTACTTGCCGACCTACTGGCAGCGAGAGCCAGGTTGATGTTCGACGCGTTGAGGCACGGCAGAGCAATGCAGGAAGACGACGACAGCGAGACGCGGGCACTTGAAGCCGTGATCGAAATGAAGGGCGAACTCAAAGCCTATCTTCGGATGATCGACCGCTCGGACGCACCGATTCCTGCTTCGGAGCTGCAGAAGGCCGCAGGCATTCGCGACCTCGTCAGCCTGAACCGCGAATTGGAAAAGGAAACACAGGGCGAAGCCTTCAACGAACTCGTTGTTGGCAATGCGGAGATGCTGAAGCAATCGGCGATCGCGAAACTCTCCTCATCATCAGCGCTCGCAGATCCTACGCTGCAGCCGGGAAAGAAGGCGAGCGTCGCCCCAACCACGCCTCGGGCCGCAGACGAGGCAGGCCCACCAAGTGCTGCTCACGTTCCTCCGGCAGTGCCACCGGAACATCCGCGTGACGCCAACGGTAAACTCATTCCAGCTTTCGAGCTCGATCGACGGACGGCTTGGCGTCCAGTCTCGCAGAAAAAGCTCTTGAGCGACGTCATTCCCACGTACCTTTCAGGCCGCAGACTTTCCGGCGGAGCCAACATCGCCCGCGATCTTTCCACTGCAGAGAACCGGCTCGCTCTGTTTATCGAACTGATCGGCGACCACCCGGTCGATACGTATGTGCCTGCGGATCTTCAGGCCTTCGTCAATTACATGCAGTACTGGCCTGGAGACAACAACCAGCGTGATCCGGATATGACGCCGTGGGAAGTCATCAAGAACAATAAGGACCTTCATCTAAAGCCGCTTGCAGAGAAGACGCTTAAGGAGGGTTATCTCGCTGTGATCAAAGCCGCGATCCGCTCCGATATCACGGCCGGCGGCTTCACCGATCCTTTCGGCGGGGCAACGATCAGAATCCCGAAGACCGCTGCAAGTCCGGTCAAGGCGACGCCCATTGGGGCAGCGAAGATAAATACCCTGTTCAAAACCGGCGTCGCGTCGGGGCTTATGGAGGACATCATGCTCCCTCTTCTTGGCCACCTCACCTCTCGGCGCCTCGGACTCTTGATCCACTTACGTGGAAATGACATTCGTGAGCAGTTCCCGGAGGTCTGGGTCGGCCAGGTGACACGTCTGTCGCAGATCAAGGGAACATGGACAACTATTCCGGTGAAGACGCAGGACAGCGAACGATACTTCGTGTTGCATGATTTCCTGAAAGAGATCGGCTTCATCGAGTGGGCAAGCCGTCAGGGCTCGAAGTTTCTGTTCCCAAACATGATGAAACTTAAAGACCCTAGCAAGAGTGCTTCATCTTATATGCAGCGGCTATTCAAACAGGCTGGGATCAAACCAAAGGCTGGCGAGGATAGCACTGGCCGACGCGAGGTGTTTCATTCTCTTCGGGGCGGCAGCATTCAGGATATGCGTGACTCGGGCGTCGACCCGCGCGATCGCCGGATGCAGGCAGGCCATAGCGCTGGAAGCGATGAACACGATCTTTACGGTTTCGACGTCGCGACCGAAAAAGAAGCTCGTAAGCTGAAAGCTCTGCCGCTCGACCCTGAGATCGATTACTCGGTTTTCCGCGGACTGGACTTTGATGGGATCGCCAAGCGCAAACGCGTGGGCGGTCCTCAGAAGCGGAAATGATTTCCGATGCTGCTGCTCGCCCAGCCCTTCGCTGGTGATTTAACAGAAGTAGCTCCAGCGATCAGCCTATTCGCATTCTTCGTGGTCACTGCAATGAATGCGAGTGAACGATCGGAGGCATAACGGCACAACGAAGTGCCTAGAGAAATACTCCGCGGAGGCCCCTTGCGGGAACGCTGTCATCACCAGGATCACCTGGAACTTGAGACCTGATGCGCGCCCTTACTCAGCCGCGTCAGCCCCGAAACTCTTCCGGCTCTCCCATTCCTGTGGAGTCATCGTCTTGATGTCGAACTGGTCGCGGGTGCGGCTGTAGGTATGGCCACCCATGCGACCCACGGCGTCCATCATTTGCTGGTCGATATGCATGTTGGATGCGTTGACTGCGTCGCTACGGACGAAGACGCCGACGACTTCGCCGAGGATGATCTCGCGGGCGGGACCTACCTGCAACGTGGTATGACGACGGCACTCAAGTGCGGCAGGTGCGGCGAGAATGCGCGGGCTGCACACCATCTCACCGGGCGCGGTTTCGAGACCCGCCTCTTCCATCTCGTTGATGCCTGGGCCGAATTTGATGGCGCAGATCTCCATCTGGTCCACGAGTGCGTTGTCGCAGATATGGACGGTGAATTCACCAGTCTCACGGATGTTGCGGGCCGTATCCTTGAAGCGCATGTCGGCATAGTTCTCGACACCGATTGCGACGATTGCCGGATCATGGGTCAGCACATTGAAGAAGCTGAACGGCCCGGCGTTGGGGCGACCGTCTCTGTCGATGGTTGTCACAAGCGCGATCGGGCGCGGGATGACGGTGCCGATCAGGATCTTGTAGCGCTCGCGCTCGGTGAGCCTGGAAAAATCGAAATGGGTGTGGGCTCGGGTCATATCGGTCATCTCAGGCCTCGGTAGCAACGCGGTGGGTTTCAAGCGGAGTGTGGCGCGACAGGTTTTCGAACCCGTCTTTGGTCACGACATACATGTCACCGACATTACAGCCGGCCGACAGTGGCTCAAGCCACTGTGTGTGGAGCACGAAGACCATGCCCTCCTCCATCCGATCGTAGTTATGGGAGGATATGTTGAAGCTATTCTGGCCGCCGGCCATGCCGACCGAATGGCCGAGATTGGGGTTATGCGGGCCATGAGTCGCCGGATAGACATGCATTAGCGTGCGGCCCTGCGCCTCCCAGTCGATGTTCTTGACATATTGGCGCGGGATAAGCCTCGCACTGCCGTCATCCATCGGTGCCCAGTTGTAAGGCATGGTGCGGGCTTCCGGCGACGCCAGCATCCCGCGCTCGATCATGGGCTCGAAGGCCGCATTGTTGACATCGCGCATCAGGGCGCCGGGGCGGATCAGCTTTTCCGCCCGCTTGACTCCTTCGGTACAGGCGGCGAGCACCTCTTCCTGACGCTTGGTGATCTCGCCAACAGCGATCATACGCGCAGTCTGCGCGGTATAACCTCGATAGGTGATGTTGGAGACATAAAGGTTGATCAGGTCTCCCGGTCGCACGACATGCCCGTAGGGCTTGCCGCAATGGGTGCCAAACTCGTTGATGCCGATCTGGTAACCGTCACCGGTCTCGCCACCGAAGGAGAGTTGCGCCTGGGTGAAGGCCGCGTAGATCTCGTGGTCGGTCACGCCGGGTTTTGCTACGTGATAGGCTGCCTGGGTGGCGATGCTGACCAATTGGGCGGCCGCCCGAAACATCTCGATCTCGCGTGGCGATCGGATCTTTTGCATGCGGTCGAGGATGGCATTGTCGGCAATGAATTTCGCCGCCGGCATCAATGCGTCGAGACCTGTCCAGAAGGTCAGCGAGGTGCGGTCGCCAATGCGGCCTATCTGCGCTTTCGATAGGCCCATCCCCGCCAGCAGTTCGGCACATTTTTCGGCGGTCTTGATGACGCTGTCGCCCGGACGGTCGGCATATTCCCGCCCGATCGGACCAATCTGCCAGATGTCTTCCACCAGAACGGGTTCGCCGCCCGGCGGCAGGAGCACGGACTGGGTAAAGAAGGACAAAAGCACCATTGGCTTGTCGACATCCGTCGGAATGATCAGCAGGCCTTCGCGCATCCAGTCGCAGATATAGCGCAGATAGTGGTTCGACGTGTGAAACCAGCCCACACCACCCGTGTGGACAATCAGGGCGTCATGCCCAGCCTCCACTGCCTGGCGGCGGATACGCCGCAGACGATCCTCGAATTCCTCGACGGGTAAGGGCAAGGGCGCTGCGAAATCGAAATCCGGCTGAAAGTCGGCGAGCGGCGAGCCGATGCGATAGGCTCCTGTTCTGGTGGCGGTCATGTTCATGGGCTATCCCTTCCAATATTGTTCTTGTTCGTCAGGCCTGCCGCGTAGGCGCCAGTACTCGCCTTGCCACCAGCATCACCACCAGCGTCAGGCCGATCAGCAGGCCGGACATGGCAGCAACGCGCACGTCGAGCGACTCCTCGATCAGCGCAAACATCCTGAGCGGCAGCACTGTCGTCTGCGCATCGGCCAGGAAGAGCGAGACGGAAACATTGTCGAGCGACTGGATGAAGACGAGAAATGCGCCAGCGAGAATGCCGGGTGTCAGCAAGGGCAGGATCACGCGTCTGAGCGTAGTGAACCAAGTGGCTCCCATCACTGTCGACGCTTCAGCCAGCGAGGGATTGATACCTTGCGCGACGACCGAGGCGGCGCGATACATCAGTGGCCCGAAAACCACCACATGGCCGACGACCGTGAGCCACAGCGAAGGCTGCAAGCCAACGAAATTGGCGACGATCAGCGCAGCCAGACCATACACCAGACTCGGCAAGACCAGCGGCGCGAGAAGCAACGGCTCGATTGTGTTGACCGATCGACGCTGCAATCGAGCCATGCCGATCGTGGCGGGCACGGCGAAGAGCAGCGAGCCGACGACGGCAAGGCCTGCGATCTTCAGCGAGTTGCCGGCGGCAATATGCTCCGTCCCGGAGCGGATCGGATCGAGCAACGCCTCGTACCAGCGCAGAGAGAAGCCCTCCGGTGGGTATTTGAGCGTCTGCCCGGATGTGAACGACATGGTGATCGCGATGACGATCGGGGCCACGAGATAGATCAGGCTCAGGCCGCCGAAGCCGAAGACGAAAGCCTTGTAGAGAATGGTGGGGACCGGGTTTTCGGATTTTCTACGCATGGCCGACAAGCCTCCGGTGACGGGAAATCATGGTCATGCCGACGAGAAGAAAGCCGGTCGACATGAGGAGCACGACGGCGATGGCAGACGCCATCGGCCAGTCGAACAGCGTGCCGACCTCCCGGTAGATCAATTGCGGCACATAGACGTTGCGCGCGCCGCCAATCACCGCCTGGGTGACAAAGGAAGCACTGGTGCTGGCAAAAACAAGAATCCAACCCGCCAGAAGCCCAGGCAGCATCATCGGCAACAGGACCGTGACCAGGATGCGCCACGGCCCGGCACCCGAAACCTGTGCAGCCTCGGTATAGGTGACTGGGATGCGCGACAGTATCGCCACCAGCGGCAGGATGATCAGCGGCAGGTCGATCTGGCACATGGCCATCACCAGGCCGAGTTCCGTCGACATGAGCGTGAAGGGACGGTCAGTCAGTCCAAGCGCCACGAATGTCTCGCTGATCGGTCCCTGCCGCCCGAGAATGACGATCCAGGCAAAAGTCCGAACCACATTACTCGTCAACATGGGGATCAGCGTCAGAAAAATGATGATCTGGCGTGCGGTCTTGCCGCTGTGCCAGTAGAACAGCGCGATCGGCACACCAAGCAGCGTCGTGGTGACGATGGTCTGCACACCGAGCTTGGCGGTGTTGACGAGAACGCGATAGTTGAACGCATCGCCAAGAAAGCGCGCGTAATTGTGCAGGGACAGGCCGTCGGGGCCGATGAAGCTGAACCCGACAAGGACAGCGAGCGGCGTCGCGAAGAACGCCACCGATAGCGCAAGCATCGGGATAACGTAGGGGAAGCCGCTCGCTTTCATGGTGTTACCTCAACCGGCGACGAGGGCGTCGAACTGGCGGATCCATTCCGGCCGGTTCTTGTTGATGGCAGACCAGTCCGGATAAACGAGAGATGCAAGCTGCTCGCGCTTCACATAGGCCTCGATCCCCGGCGTCAGTTCGACCTGCTTGTTCGTCGGGAACATTTCCGTTGGCGGCATCTTCAGCTTGTCCTGCGCGGCCTTGGAAATCGCGGCATCCATATAGGCATAGGCCGCGTCAACGTTCTTGGCGCCCTTGGTCAGATGAATGTTGACGGGCGCGGCGGGCGAACCCGTTTCCGGCTGAACGAATTCAGCCTTCAGCCCCATCGCCTTCAACTTCGCGACGTTGCCCGTCGAGCACATGAAGACTGCAATTTCACCCTGCTGGAACAGCGTCATCTGGTGGTTCGTGCTGGCCACCACGCCCTTGATTTGCTCCGGGTGTTCCTTGAACAGCTTGAAGACGGCATCCATGTCGGTTGGACCCAAGCCGTAAATCTTGGCGATCTCGGTATAGGCCATCACACCCGTGTTGGAGGCGAAGCCGGTCCAAGATACCAGGCCGTTATAAGCCGGGTTTTCAAAGAGATCGCGGTAGCCCTTCGGCGCCGGGACAAGATCGGGATTATAGGCTATGCCGTTGACCTCAACCGTGACGGTCGGGCCATATTCTCCCTGGAAGGCCGGATCGAGCATTCCCCAATTTTTGAGCTTGGACGGGTCGATCTTCTGGATGAGGTCGTTCTCGATGGCGATGGCCATCTGACCGGGCGACATCAGAAGCGTGTCGTAAGGCGGGTTGCCGGGGCTTGCCATGACCTTGGCGAGTTGGTCCTGCGCCATTGCCGGGGCGACTGTTAGATCGAAGCCGGCTTCCTTCACGAGCGGCGTCAGCACGGTGCGATAGCCGTCCTCCCAATTGCCTGGGAAGGTCGCGGCAACCGCCGTGCCACCAGCCGCACGTGCGGCGAAAGGAACGGTTGCTGCCACGGCCGCACCGGCGGCAAGCAGTCCGAAACGGCGTCTTGTGATGTTGAAGTCTTGCATCTGTTCACCTCTGTTGTTGTTATTCACGGAATGCTTCCGGTTCGCTCGGAAAGGCGTGACACCTCATGGTGTCTATCTCGGCAAAGAGCTGTGCTCCCGGCTCGGGAATTAAGGTCGAAGGCCCGCGGACTGCCGAGGCACGAAGGTTGGTCCCGTCTTCGAGAAGGAGATCATGGACCAGAGTGGGCCCAAGCGGCACTGACACGGTCAGCCGCGCCGGCAGGGCCGAGGCGCTCGGCGTGGCGGAGAGACGCACATCTTCGGGTCGGAAGGTGATGGTGACCTTGGAGCCGGCGGTGAAATTCAGCCGACGCGGGAGGACGAAGGCCCTGCCATTTGCCAGCGAGATCGTGGTTGCTTCCGTCTCCACACGGTCCACCGTTCCATGCAACACATTGGCCTGACCGATGAAGGTATTGACGAAGAGAGTCCTCGGCCGGTCATAAACGGCCATCGGCGTATCAATCTGCTCGACATTGCCCTTGTTCATCAGCACCAGGCGTCCAGCGAGGCTTTGCGCCTCCTCCTGGTCATGCGTGACGATCAGCGTGGTGATGCCAAGCGTTTTCTGCAGATGGAGAAGCTCCACCTGCAGGTCGAAACGCAGAGCGCGGTCCAAGGCGCCGAACGGTTCGTCGAGGAGCAGAAGCGAAGGCCGTCCGGCAATGGCACGGGCCACCGCGATGCGTTGCTGCTGACCACCGGAGAGCTCACGCGGCAGCCGATGACCAAAGCCTTCCAACTGAACGAGCGAGAGCATCTCCTCGACCCGTTCGCGCCGCTCGGAGCGCCCAACCTTCTGGCAAGCCAGCGGATAGGCGATGTTCTCGGCGACCGTCAGGTGTGGAAACAGCGCATAGTTCTGGAAGACCATGCCGATACCGCGCGCACGCGCCGAAACATGGGCAAGGTCTTCGCCACCGAGCTGGACCACACCGCTTTTCGGCTGGATCAGACCCGCGATAGCGCGCAACACCGTGGACTTTCCGCAGCCACTCGGCCCGAGTAGCGCAACGATCTCACCGGCTTCTATCTCGAACGAGATATCGCTGATGGCGTTCTGTCCACCGTAGCTATGGGTCAGGCCACGAACGCTAAGCTGCTTGCCTTCTGCTGCATTCGAAGTCTGCGACATGAATGTCCCCTCGGGTTGCGCCTTAAAGGCCGCGGGCGTCGCGCTCGTCGGCAGCAGGCGAAGATATGGTCGATCGGCAATTTTGAGTTCGCTCTCGGTCATGGAACCGCAATTGCAATTGGTGTGCCAACTGCGCTAACAACATCTCGAATAAATTCACAAGCCACTGATTATACGCATATATTTTTGATTTATGTATTTTCGTAACTTTGTAATCACAATAAATCTAATTTTCGTGTGAATTCAATAAATGTGCATTTTGGATCGGCCGCGGTGATTAGTTGTGCAGGTTTCTGGGGCGTGTACTTCTGAGCCGCCTTAGTTCCCGGCCTTTACTGCGGATGACAGCAGCAATACACCCCTGCTTTATCATAAAATTACACAACAAACTCAATTATGTAATGGCTCGCTTCATGGGCAGAATGCTTAAGAGCGACCTATGCGATATTTTTCATCATAAATTTGCGAAACTTTATGCGAAAATAAGATCACATACACACTCGTTCTCGATGCTGAAGAAATAATCGTTTAAAACCAGATACATAGCAGCCGATCCATCAAACTGGCATGCTGATTGCTTCGTCCAATCTGAAAATTCACGACAACAGATAATGTGAAGAAGGGGTTCCGCATGCATAGTTTCAAGAAGACTCTCACAGCCGCCCTGGCAGGCGTCACTCTAGTTCTCCTCGCATCAACCACGCAGGCCGCAGAAGGCACGCCCGTGAAGATGGTGCCGGAGGCGGATGTGGCCAAGCTTCCAGGCGTCGCCTTCAATCAGCAACTGGCAGACCGTCTGCCTGCAGCGATTAAGGAAAAGAAGGTGCTGAAGGTGGCCACGGATCTGACGCCGCCAATCAGCTTCCAGGACGAGGCCGGCAAGCTGATTGGCATCGATGCCGACCTGGCTGCAGCGCTCGGCGTCATTCTCGGCGTCGATGTACAGATGACCAATGTCGGCGCGGGCGCAGCCATCGTTCCCGCCGTGCTCTCCAAGCGGTTCGACATGACGCTTTCCGGTATCAATGACGATGTGGAACTGGAAAAGCAGGTCGACGTGATCGACTATATGTATGACGCAACGACCATCATGACGGTCAAGGGCAATCCACTGGGCATCAAGAGCATGGAAGACCTCTGCGGCAAGAAGGTTGCCGTGCCGGTCGGGACCTTCCAGAACAGGCTCGTGGTTGCTGCTTCGGCAAAATGCAAGACCGCGCCCATCGTGATCATGTCCATCCCGAAAATGCCTGACGTCCTGCAGGCCGTGCGAACGGGCCGCGCCGATGCGACGGTCAACGGTTACGCAACGAGCGTCTACACCACCGAAAAGCAGACCGGCAAAGGAGTCGGCTTGCAAGCCTTGCCCGATGTCCGTCTCGCCGTCGGTTATCTTGGCATGCTGGTCTCGAAGGATAATCCAGAGCTTCGGGATGCCGTGATAGCCTCGCTCCAGCACATGGTCGACAGCGGCGCCTATCAGGCCATCATGGAGAAATGGAGCCTTGGCCCGCTTGCCGTGAAGACCGTCAAATATAACGATGCTGTCTCCATGCCGGTGGAATGAGCCATGGCACTCTTTGCTCAACCGATCAGCATGACCATCGTGCCTCCAGTCCGCAAGCCGATACACTGGGGGCAGGTTGCAACCGGAACCATCGCGATCCTTGTGCTGGCCCTCATAGTCCTGGCTATTGGGCGCAATCAAAGCGTCCAGTGGAGCGAGATCCCGCGTTACATGATCGACCCCGTCATTCTTGGCGGCGTCGTCCTAACCCTCGAACTGACAGCCGGCGCCATGGTCGCCGGCATCGTCATCGGTTGCCTCATTGCCATTATGGCGACGAGCCAGAACATCGTTCTCAAGGCGATCGCCGTCGCCTTTGTTTGGTGGTTCCGCGGCGTACCGCTGATCGTCCAGATCTTCTTCTGGTTCAACATCGCGCTCTTCGTCCCCGAGATCGGATTCGGGTCCTGGTCGATTTCGGTAAACGACATCGTGACGCCCGCCTTGGCCGGCTTTCTGGCGCTTGGTCTGCACGAGGCGGCAAACATGAGCGAGATCATTCGTAGTGGCCTGACTGCGGTGGATCGTGGACAGCGCGAAGCCGCATCGTCTCTCGGCCTCAGACCATTGCAGACTCTGCGAACGGTGGTCCTCCCTCAGGCAGTAAGGCTGATCATCCCGCCGACCGGAAACCAGGCGATCGGCATGCTGAAGGCGAGTGCCATCGTTTCCGTCATCGGCATGCAGGATTTGTTGACACAGGCGCAGGCCATCTATGCCCGCAACTTCCTCGTCATCGAACTCCTTTGCGTTGCCTCGCTTTGGTATCTCGGGATCACTACGATCGCCTCCATCGGCCAGCACTATCTGGAACGGAAGCTCACGCCGAAAGGCCGCTCGAACAGCGGCAAAAATTAAGCATGGGGACGCCAGCGCGCAGACAGCGACGCCAGAAAATCAACCAACCAAGGGATCGCCACTGCAGCGCATCCCACTAGGAAACACCAAGGAGAGACCATTATGAGACTGGGTATTGATAGCCAGAAGCTTCCCGAGTTCGTGAAACGCGGACCGCTCGCAAGCCTTGACCTTGTCAAGGAGCTTGGCCTTGCGGGCCTGTTCTTCCCGACAGTTCTCGATATGAGCCCAACGCTCGACAAGGGAGCCCTTCGCGACATCCGCGAGAAAGCCGATGAACTGGGGCTCTACCTCGAAAGCGGCGTCGGCAAGATCAATCCCTATTGCAGTGCCGAGGCTCCGGAGTTCCGTGCGATCGGCGATGGCGACGTCATTCTGGGCTTTACCCGCATGATCGAGGCAAGCGCCACCATCGGCTGCCGCGAACTATGGATCTCGCCGGGCAATTTCAAATCGGAGTATCGTGGCAGGCTGGCAAACGACCGCTTTCGCACCGACGTCACCTGGGAAGAGCAGTTGCTAGCCATCGAGAAGGTCTTGCTGAAACTTGCTCCCGTAGCGCGCGCCAATGCTGTCCATCTCAATATGGAAACCCATGACGAGATTACGTCCTTCGAAATCCTCAGGCTGATCGAAAAGGTCGGTGAGGATTGCATGGGCGTTGTCTTCGACACGGCCAACGGCCTGCAGCGCGGGGAACATCCGGTTTACGCCGCAAGACGCGTGGCGCCATACGTTCGCCAGACCCATATCAAGGACGCCTATGTGGGCCGCGCTCCGGGCGGCCTCGATTTCCAGACCCGCCCCGTCGGTCGCGGCATCGTGGATTTTGCCACGATCCTTCCAATCCTGGCCGCGACGAACCCGGATCTCAATCTCTCATTGGAAGTTGCAGCCTCCGTCGAAGACAAGCCGCGCAAGCTCAATCCGCGCCAGTGCATCGAGATTGATGACCCTGCGTGGCGCGCTGCGCACCAGGACCTCGATGCCGAAGAGCTCGACGCCTATCTCTCTCTCATCGGCGCCTTTGAAAAGCGTGTTGCAGCCGGCGAGATTCCGGATTGGGAGACCTATGAGGCGACCAACTACGGCTACCCGTCTTATGAAAAGCAGGCCTATGGCTTCGACGCGGCCGTCATCTTCATTCGCGATTCGGCCAGGCATATCGAGACGATCTGCGCCGATAATGGCATCGATCTTTCCCCATCCGTGGCAAAACGGCAGGCAGCCTGATTTCGAACCACGCGATGACGGTGGAGATCTCTGCCGTCATCGTGCGAGACCCAAGATCAAGTGGATTTCCGGCGCGTATCAATGTACGCAACAATATGTGTATGGATGTAATCACATCGAGCAACCGACCGCTCGAATGCATGCGGAGCAGGACATGAAGAAGACCCGTCGGCAGACCCCGAGATCCGCCCCCAAGGCGCCGAGCGCCGCCGAAGCGGCGGAAAATGCCAATGACGACGTCTCCGAGCGCATTCGCACGACGCTTGCCACTGCCATCGGCGAAGGCGCGCTGAAACCCGGCACAAAGATTCTCGAAGATGCCATTGCCGACCATTTTGGCGTCAGCCGTACCGTCGTCCGTGGTGCTCTCGGCGTGCTGGAAAGCGACCATCTGCTGGAGCGCAAACGCAACCGCGGAACCTTCGTCGCGGAACCAGGTATCGAAGAAGCCAAGGCTCTATTCGAGGCGCGCCGCAAGATCGAACATGCGATCCTCGACCTTGTCATGTCCCGCGCCACCACCGAACAACTCGATGCGCTTGAAAAGCTGACCGACGAGGAAGAGCACATCCACCACCACGGCGACGAAAAGTCGAAGACGGTGCTTTCCGGAAAATTCCATATCGTTCTGGCGGAGCTTGGCGGAAATGCCGTCATGACCGAAATGCTCTCCAAAATCGTCGCGCGCCTTTCCCTCGTCATGGCGCTTTACGAGGAAGACAAGAAAGACGACTGCGGCGCCGACCACCACCGCATGATCGTCACTGCGCTGAAGGCGAAAGACCTGGCGAAGGCACAGCAGTTGATGGACCATCACCTCGCCGATATCGAGGGGCGCGTAAGGCTGACTGAAGGACAAGGCGATCGGCACACGTTCCTGGCCGTGTTGGAAAACTTTTCATAGGTCGCTTGGATAGAAACAAGCCGTGGATATTTCGTTGCGCCCAATGTGCGAGGTGGCGTCAGCATAGCGGAAATAATTTCCTGCGTGCAGGTGTAGCTCTATGAGGAAAAGCGGGGGCGCTGGCTCTCCGCTAAAGAAAAGCGTTTCCTGCCGAGAAGGCGTCATGAGACCGATTCAGTTGTAAACGGCGTTTCATGAAGTAACGGGGGGACGTAGCCCCCTGATGACAACGCCGTTTGCAAAAAGTCGGTGATCAGGCAGAGCAGATGGCCAGGAATCGTCAGCCCCGCAGGTGAGGCTTACTTCGGAAGGGACGGTCATCGCGTGAGTAACGATTAACGAGATCGTCAAAGACCTCGTATGCCGCCCGCTCGTCAAATCCTTTGTCAACCAGCAATGCGGTCACGGCGTCAGCGAGCTGGTCGATCCGATCGGAACGATCTTCCCTTAGATAGCCGGTGATCGCCCAGAACAGCATGGTGCGTGCAACGTCGTCTCGATCCGGGCGCCGCTCGGCCCGATGACGGTCCCTCAGCCGCTGTTGCCGCTCCCGCTGCTTCGCGTTCCGCTGCTCCAAGGTCTGTCGTGCCATGTTGTCCTCCCTGTTTTTGCTGCTGGCACTCTTATGGTCAGAGGACCGGCGGCACGGCGCAAGGCGTTTGTCGCCCAAACGGAATCATTGTGTTTTGAATCGGAATTTTCGAGTTTGGAATCGAATGAGCGCAATTTGTTTCAGATTGCGGGCAAGTCGAGACAGGTTGACGGCAATCCCACAGCTACATTCACGGCTCCGTAGGCACGGTGTCAGACCCTTTCGATAAGACGCGAATCCGAAATCTGGAAAAACGACACGTTAGCTCAGAGTTTGGAAACGCGGCCCTCGACCGTTGAATCGTTCGCCCGGAGGTTCGAATCGAATGAGCGCAATTTGTTTCGAGTTGCGAGCAAACTGCATCAAATCATTCCACCGCGGATCAACGTGCAGGAAACTTAAACCTGCTGGCCGAGGATCCAGCCTTCCCAGGTTTTGACATCATCTACTTCCGGTACCCCTTCGCCCCGTCGGCACTCGACGACGTCGATCATGCCGAGCAGGCCGACCGTCGCGTCGAACCGGTCCTCACCGTCCTTGCCGTTTCCGAAACCATCGCTGATCAGACTTTGGAGTCCGCTCCCCTCAACTTGTGGCCTGTCCTCCAGCCACCGCATCAGATGACTTGCCACGGACCGGCGTCCGTCTTGCTGTCGTTTGCTCCAAACAGGGCGCCGAGGAATTCCGAGCTGGCCATAGACGTCACCGGGATAGGTCTCGACGACGACGGTAGCGCCCGGCCTCATCAGCTCATGGAGCGGTCCGTCGAACGGCCATAGCGATAGCTTCTCGAGGTTCGGGAGGATGATTTCGCGCCAGCCGGTCAAGGCGGCCTTGCCCACTTGATTGCCACCAAGCGTCCAGAACAGCATGCAGGCGTCGCCGCGATCCAGCGTCGCCCGCTCGCAGCGGCGCAGAAGATCCGTGGCCTGAAATCCCAGCGCGTCGAAAAGGTGATGACGCCGAGTACCACCGGGCCGCATCGGATAAAAAGGCCGATCGATGGAAATTTCCCCACGATGCTCGGCGACATCGAACCACCGCGCAAATCGCGGATCGCCCAATGACGGCAAGAAAGAGCGAAAGTCAGCCAAACCCAGGGCTCTGCCGTAGGCGGCAGGAAGTCCGATTGGAAAATCGAACCCTATCAGTAGCGCACCATCCGCGCCTGCTCTCCGCCGCAGCCTTTGGATAAGGTTGTGGGTGTCGCCGACAGGTTCGGGAGCGGATAGGGTCCATCCTGCACCATTGCGCACAGCCACACACATCCATCGCTTTTTGCGATCGATACTCCAATCGCAATGCGCAATGATCGCCGCAGACATGCTGAACTCCCGTTCCTCATCTGACGTCTACGAGGCAGCAGCTAATATGTCCATGATGGCAGGCCCATCGAGCGCCTGGGCGTCGAAGAGTTCACGGACGAGCCGGTCGAAGATTTTTCGATTCTCCAGGATGACCTCCGTTGCGTGCGCTTGCGCAAACTCCAGCCGCCGGTGTACCCGTTCCGCCAGATCGGCATCGCGGCTAAGGATACCTGTCGGATCCTTATGCTCTCGATAGAGAAGCGGATGACGACCGCCAAAACCAAGCGACTGCTCCATATCCAGGGCGACGCGCGTCGCACGCGCCAGATCGCTCTCTTGCGCGCCACCCGATCCCGCAGAAACCGTCTTCAGGACAATCAGCTCTGCCGCACGCCCAGCCATAAGTAAGGCTAGAAGTCGTCGATACCAGTCCTCGGTATCCGGGATCGTGACCGCAAAGGCCAGCGTGTTATGGCCACCCTCCGTGGTGTCGATCGTCAGACCGCGGACTTCCCCAAGACGCAGAGCGTGATGAACCACGGCGTGGCCGGATTCGTGAATCGCCAGACGCCAGCGCACATCGTAGGGGACCGGCGGCCTGTGACCCCGAATTCCCGCTTCGATATCGGCGTACAGAACCCGTCGCTTCTCGCGCCGCGCTTTCAAGCGAGCTTCGCGCACGACGCGCTCGATGTCGGCGCCGGTGAGTCCTAGCGCGCGCGTCGCCAGACGTCGCAAGGCGGCTCCCTCCAGGCTATCACCATTCGTCGCCTCCGACGGTTCGACGCCGTGCTGATCGTCCCGTTCCAGCGCGATTTCGATCTCGTTCTCAAGGCCACCAATCTTTACATTGCCAGTCATCTGTCGCCTCCGATCTGAGTGTTCGAAGCGACGACAGCGTCGAGATCGCTACCCAGATGATGAGCGAGAATGCCTGCGAGCGTCGGAATATCTGGACGTGGGATCTCGATATGGGTTTCCAGTCGCCCAGAGCGGCGGATCGCTTCATCGATTTGATCCGGTCGGTTTGTCGCACCAACAACGATAACGCCGTCGGTCTTCATCGCACCGTCGAGCAACTCGAGGAGTTTGTTGACGCATGCATTCCAGTAGTCGGAGTAAGATCGTGACGCCGGAGCTCGCTGGCCGATCCCATCGATTTCGTCGATGAACAGAATGCACGGCGCCTGTGCTCTCGCTTTTGCAAACGTGTTGCTCAACCGGTCCAGTACATCATGCAAGTACTCGCCCTGCAGCCACGTCGATACTGACGTCACGACAAGCGGGATCTGCAACGTGTTGCACAGGGCCCTCGCAAACGTGGTCTTGCCAGTGCCTGGAGGACCAGAGAGCAGCAGCTTGGTGCTCATCTGAGACCAAGGAAGGTTACCGCTCAGATAATCCGCGAGGTCCAGCTTCAAGGCGAGTGCCCAATCGCTTGCGGCACCATAGCCTGTCAGGGTCTCGACCCGCAGCACCGGTTGCGCAGTTAACGAAGCACTATCATCACCTAGCTCTGGTTGGATGACCTCGGCACCGGTCGATTTGTCTTTCGGCGTGCCCTTGCCATTTGACTGTTTCGACGTTTGGGATGATTGCTGCTCGCCGCCCCTCTTGTCTCGAGACGACCGATCGTTCCGTTCGCTCGAGCTATGCGAAGCACGGCGATGCGATGAGCCGTCGCTGTCTCCGTCCACATCGGCCTTGTTGTGTTCCCGGTTCAGGATCCCGAGACCGCGAAGGGCATCGATGCTGCACTGGATCGGACGCCCTGGTCGAATGGCGATGGCGAGATCGTCGAGGGTAAGCGCCTCCGCTTCGATGTTCGAAATGGCGTCGTTATGGTGCATCACGGCGTCGAGGCCATAGACGGCTTCAAGGAGATCGGCGATCAGCAAGGCGGTGATCCCCGGACCGATCAGTCTAACGTCACAGGTCAGATCGACTTGATCGGGAACGCCATGATGTGTCTCCGAGACAGCAAGAACCAGCGTGCCATTCGCAAGAGCCCGGAGCAATTGCCCGCGCAGGGATGCGCGGCTCGGGCGGCTGGCCTCGGCGACCGCGATTTGCAGAAAGACCCGTCTGGGCTGATTGTTCTCCCACAGCCACAGGTCATCAACGAATGCAAATTCTGAGGACACCCCGGTATAAGGCCCGAACGGCACGACGTCTGTGTTCTCGATGAGCTGTGGCAACGCTCGCTCGAAGCCTTCTGCGAATACCTGCACGACGAGGACCGGTGCCGGCTGGCGCAGAAGTGCGACCAGATTGCGGAGTGTGATGCCAGATGCGTTCATCGCGGAGGCGACCATGAGTAAGATTGCCAAGTGTTTGACGTTCGTTACGGACCCGGCCGCGGCAACCACCCCGACCGCTTTGGCCAATGCGGCCTGGTCGTAAGTCCCGCCGTCTGCTGGATACCGACGCACGTATTCCGGCCACGCCAATGTTGATGGCGCTGCACCACGGCGGTCACCGCCGTCAGGCGTCGCTTCAATTAGGAAAGAAGCAAGATGATCTTGCACCCAGCGGTAATCGCGCGCGGTGTCGCCCGTCAGATGTGAGGGATCGAGGGCGGGGGTGAAACGGCCAACGATGTGCGCGTTGACGATCGCCGTGCTCATCTTCAACAACCCGTTGCGAACCGCGAGCCGGCGGACGCTTCGGCGCTCGACATGGGCAAGACGTCGGATCAAGAATGAAGAAAGACGATCCATCATCGATCCCCCTTTGTTGCCGGATCAGCGGAAACAATTTCCGTTGGCGCGTCATAATGACTGGTCTTTCCAGGACCATCATGAGCTTTTCTACCGATGTAGCTGAGAACAAGCTTGCAGGTCGAATCGCCGGAGCGTGCCATCTCGTGCAAGCGCGCGAGCAGCAAGCAGGGAATTTCCTGGCCGCCCTGCCCTTGCCGGCCACAGGTCAGCACGAGGCCAACAATAAGTGCCGGATCTTCCTTTTGGTGTGCAGCCGCATGCGGCTCGTAAGCCTTAAGTGTCGGCGACTGGCCCTGCTTGAGGTGTCCAGCCGTCGATGGTGCCACTGATGATTTCGATAAGATGTCTCTCGACATGCAAAATCTCCTCGCCGGTCCGACTTCAGCGGACGGCGTCTTCAGAGGATATTGGGAACGGAACAGGCTGCCGCGGCGTCACGCGCCGCAGCCATAGCCTCTTTACGCAATGGCGGGGTCGGTTCAGGCGTCGAGCAGACGCCGGGCAAAGCCAATGCGGATATGCTCAGGCGGCCACGAGACCACGTCATCCGCCAGCGCCTCCGGATCATCACGTTCGTCGCCATTATCAAAGGCGGGGTCTTCATAGCAATCGCAACGTCATCGGGTCCCGTGATCCTCGGTTTCGCCGGTGACGTCATCGCAGACCATCACGCGGGGGATAGCGCGCAGCGTCCCGAAGCGACGCACTGGGAGAGATGTCGTGGAGGCAGCAGCGGCGAGCACTGGGGCCGACATCACCTCCGGTGCCTCCGGCAGACCGAGTGCACGGCGCGCCTCGACCTCGAGAAGCTGCTGCACGCGACGCCCGAAGCGAACACGCAGTTCCGCCATGCAGGCAGCGGCACCATCGATCTCGAGAAGATCGTCGATTTCCGAGAGCGCCCAGACGCCCGCCTGATGATCGCTCGGGCGGCTGGCGCCATCAACGATCGCGACGCCCACCGTTTCGACCATCATCCGCTTCTGCGTTTTGTAGAGCCAGTCCGGCAGCACCATCGCTGACGCCAACATCTTCAACTTCAATTCTTCGAGCCGGCTGGTGTCGCCATAAGACGCGAGCGAGCGCTTGAGGTCGAGCACAAAAGCTGCGCGCTTGGCGCGGTTCACGATGATCAGGTCGGGCGTGTAGCTGCCCTTCGCTGGTGCCTCGCAGTCAAGCCGCACGCCCTCGAGCTGGCGCCAGTCGTTGCCGGCAACCGTTTCGATCGCAGCCTTCACCAGCGGCAGTTTGATTGACTGCATGAGGACGACTAGATCGGGATTAGCCTTGGCCAGCCGCTCGACGGCCTGCTCCAGCAACTTGCCTTCGCGGAAACTGACAGCGCGAACGAGGGAGGCCACATTGACGTAGTGCCCGAGGATCTCATCCTCGACCGGCTCACCGTCGGCAATCGCGGCGATGGCCTTGTCGATCAGCAGACCAAAATCAGCTTCGACGTCGGGATAGCGCACCAGATGCGGGTGACGGCGCAGCGCAGCGGGTTCAGCCTGAACAGCCGCAAGCTCACCGAAGTGGCGGCGCGACACCGAGGCGTCGGCAAAAGACATGGTGGAGGATGCCGCAGACGCGGCACGCAGAACTTCCCCGGCTGGGGTCTTGGCAGTATGAATGGTCACAGCCCGATTCCTTTCATCAGAAGGTTTGAGGGTCAGGCCCTTGTCGGTGGTGCAAACACCGACTTGGGCCGTTTGCTCCAATGCGTGGAGCCACTGATACCTGGCAGGACCGGAAACGGATCTCAAGGACCCCTCAAGCAAAATGAGAACGGATCCGGAACAAGGTTAACACCGGGCTCACGTTTGTACTAGATCCAAACTCGGATGGTAAACGCTTGGTAAACTGCGGCAGGCCATGCGGCGCCTCCGAGCGGACCGCAAAGTATCGGAATCAAGAAAGGGGCTCGAAAGCCCCTTTCTTATGTTCAGTTCACCGATGCTTCTGCAGGTTTTCGCATCAGTGATTTCGGTGTCCGCAGTCCAGTTCGTCTTTCGGCTGGACCGAAGGAAAGGATATTGGAACCCTCATCGTCCAAGGCCGCTCCAATTCCCGCAAACATCGTAGGCGGCACGTAGGTCGTGATCGCTTCATCTTCGTCCCCGGACGCTTCGAAACTCCCAGCCTCATGTCCGATGACGTTTTCCTGCCCCTCCAGCGTCGGCGCGGCGAGCGGCCATTGAGGCTGTTTGGTCCGAGAGGTTGCCCAGTCGAGCAACGGCAATACCTCTTGCTGCAGCCAAGCCTCAAGCCCTTTCACCTCCGGCCATGACTCCCGGTTACCCAGGTGATCCAAGGTCTGGAAGACTTTGTGCCAGTGACTTGCACCAGGAAGTTCCCGTTCGGAGACCTTTCGAACGTCAATGTCGCCCGGTACTTCCAACAGCAAGATATTGCCGAGGCTGCGTTTCGCCGCCCTTGCCAAGGGCTCAAGCACCGGGATCAGTAAGGTTTTCTGCAGCCGCTTGCCCTCAGGCTTGCTCTCCAGAATCTTGCTCACCTCTGCGACGAGCACTGCCGCACTTTCAATGAAGGCTGCGACACCGCTCTTCGTCTTGACGTCAATCAAAGCCCGCAGCCCGGAAAGACCGCCGACGTCGGCAAGCTCTCCAGTCGTGACCGATTTGGCGGTTTCTTCCGAGCTATCCGACAGAAGAGCCTTCACTTCGCTCACACGAATACCACCATGCTCATCGGCATGAGCAAGGGCAGCCTCGACCTTTTCTTCTGGCGCATAGGCCAGATGAAAAAGCACGGTCGGGCTGATCGCAAGCTCGATTGCCCGCTCGCGATAAGCCTCGAGGTTTCGAGCAACAGATCTGTAGTTCCGGGCCGTCTTCGATGAGATGTCGCATCGCTGCGCAACCCATTTTTCGAATGTCCCCGGCTCGACCAGTTCCGATGCCTTCTCCAGCAGCACGCCCAAATCGTAGGCCTGCTGCGTGGACCTGCGCCCGAGGGCCGGGATGTCAGCGGCTGACTCTTCCAGAGCCTTCATCTTCTTCGCGCTGATATTCAGCGCGTCGTAGTCGAAGCGGCCAAAGACCGCCTTCGTTGCATTCTTCATCATGTCAAAGATCCTTGCGCGTTGCAAAAGTATCAACTGCGTATGCGCAATTGATGCAAATATTGTCGCTTCCTCCAAAAAATATTTCAATGTATACAATAAGTTGTATATCAGAAAATACGCCAATTATACTTTATTTTTGTGTATTTTATACATTAAATTACATAAAAACTTCATCATTGAATATTTTTTTACATAACAGGCATGGAGTATTAATCGCGCAACCTAGGAGCGCAATATGCTTCATGCGGGCGTATTCTCTTAGCCCTCTCCACCTGGTAACAAGAATGCTTAACAATCAGGGGCCCGAGATGGCAAAGGCGGTTCTGACAACCAAAATCGACCCAACCTACGACGATCTTCCGGAGCAGCGATATCATTTCCCGCGGACCTACCTCCGGCAGGTAGAGGCCGCGCGCGGCGATTGGATCGTCTACTACGAGCCGCGGCGGCCGAGCGGTGACCTGATGAAGACGGGCGGCAAGCAGGCATATTTTGCGACAGCCAGGATCACCGATATCATCGAAGACCCGTCGAAGGTGGACCACTTCTACGCGCTCATCAAGGACTTCCTGCCGTTCGATCATGCCGTGCCATTCAAGGACGCCGAGCATTATTACGAAGGCGGCCTTCGCAAAGAGGACGGCTCAACTAACAAAGGTGCATTCGGCCGCGCCGTACGAAATATCCCTGACGCCGATTACGACATGATCCTGTCTGCTGGCTTCGCTCATATATTGGGAAATCGTGATCGAGTGCGCCCGACGCCGGATCCCGTAGAAGAGGCGCGCATAGGATTTGGCGATAACCCGCAGATGCCTTTTGAAATCGACAGCATCGATCGGCGGATCGTGTCGCAAGTGGTGCAGCGCCCCTTCCGGGACAGAGCATTCTCCGCAGCCATCAAGACGGCCTACCACGACACATGCGCCGTGACTGGCCTCAAGCTGATCAATGGCGGTGGACGCTCCGAGGTTCAGGCTGCTCATATTCGTCCTGTCGCAGACCGCGGACCAGATAGCGTTCGCAACGGTCTTGCACTCTCTGGAACTGTGCACTGGATGTTTGATCGCGGTCTGATTTCAGTCGACGACGATTACAGCCTGCTGATCGCGAGCGGCGGCGTGCCTGACACCATTACGCGGCTCATCAATCCGGAGCGACGCCTGCTTGTGCCGGCACGCCTGGACGAGCGGCCACATTCGCAGTTTCTGCAATACCACCGTGATAAGGTGTTCAAGGGGTGACGGGGCGGAAAAAATTTCCGCCCGAGAAGCCGGTCCTCATTCCTCAGCGAAGAAATCCTCGTCCAGCCGCTTGAATTCCACAGTGCGATAGCTGCGTACGCCGACGCCGTGTTCGATCATCAGGTCGGCTAGCTCCTGCCCATCGATAGGGATCACCCACTGCGCCAGATGCTTGACGTAATCGCGCGCTGGTTGGCTGAAAGTGGAGGTGATGAGGAAAACGCCCTTAGTGGCGCCGAGGCCGACGAGGCTTCCGACGAAGCCGTTGACATCCGGGCGGCCAACGGCATTGCCGGGAGCGTAGCGCTTGGCCTGGATATAAATACGGTCGAGGCCAAGGCGATCCTTGTTGACGATGCCATCAACGCCACCATCCCCGGAGCGGCCAAGTTGAGCGGCGGCGTCCTTGTGGCTACCGCCATAGCCCATGGCAACCAGAAGATCGACGATGAGCTGTTCGAAGAAGGCGGGGCTTTTGGAGAGGATGCGCTGAAGCAATTCACCACGCACGGCTGCCTGCATGGACGCATGAGCGGCATCGATCTGCTCTCCCGGCATCGTCCGGGCAGAGGTGTTCTGGACTGATTTAGAGGAACACCACTCTCTTCTGCTGCCGCGCCCTCGTTTTTGTAGAATTCACTGAACCCAGGATTCTGCATAAGAACAGGCCACCTCGACGCGTTCCGGGAAGTCGCCAGCGGCGCCTTGCCCTTGTCGGTCGTAACAAAATGACCTCGTGCGGGAGAGGCGATCAGTCCGGCGTTGCTGATATAGAACTTGGCGCGGTGGATGCGATTGCGCAGCACACGTTGGCGTCCACTCAGGAGAAGTTCGTCCCGCTCAGCCTGAGTTAGGCAGAGTTCATCGGCTAGGCATTCCGCCACGTCGGCTACGCTTCACGGCAGCGGCATGGCGCTGGACGGGTAGCATGATCGCTTGATAGCCGGGAATCATTTTCCTAGCTCACATTCGTTTTTTTATCGATCAGAGGGTCGTGCTTCGTCGATCCGCTAGGGGCCTAGATACCGGCTACCTCGCGAAACATGGTTGCGCTCACTCGTGAAACTCATTGACCAACCAGCGCTCTGATGACGGCGAATGGCCTCCTCAGAGGGATGTCCGTAGCCATTTCCTTTTCCTACAGAAATCACACATCTGCCATGACCAGAGTTGGGAGAGACCACAGCACCGCCAAACTTGGCTCCATGATGAGTGGCAATTATGTAGTCCGGCAGAGCGGCCGGTCTTAGTCGAACAAGATCGTAGTCAGCATCTCCCATGAAGAGGACCATCTTGCCAGACTGCAGTGTTGTTTGAATGCAAAGTCCAGTCTGGTTAAGAACGCCGACTTTTCCTTTGCATCGCCCGAGTCTGATTGGACCAGCCGAGACATTGGCGGAACTGACACCTAGAAGGCGATTATTCTTGGCGAGATTTTCGGCGACCAACTTTGCGCCAGGCCCAAGCCGCTGCACCGGCGCAACCCAAATGCTACCACGAAGACCCGCAATTGCGTGGTAACCATGTAAGTGATCCCAATCCCAGTGCGATAAGATCACAGGTGCATCTTGGATCGTCAGACTTGGCTTAATCGACACAGTCTTCATATTGTAAGAGATAGGCCAACCCGCATCTAGGTGAAAAAGCTCGTTTCCGTCTTGGTCAATCGCACTGCAAAAACTTGCTTGTCCGACATCTCTTACGACAATGCTGTGCGGAGTTGATAGGCTGCACAGCAAACTACCGGCCAAGCTGCTTTTACCGATAGCGCACGCAGGGAACTTGCATGCCTCCGCAATAATCTGCGCAAGCGCACGCTCTTCTGCAACAGCAGCGCCAACCGGCGCTAACGGGCTTTCGCCCTCCGAGAACAGAAATCGAATCTGATCTAGCACCAGCGGCACGTTTTCTTCATATCCTTCATCACCGAGTGAAGACGCCCAAGCAAAAGGACCTGACTTCTTACCGCGAGGAAGCAATGTTATGTGGAACCATTGACCATCGAACACCTCGCCGACATTCGACAGATACGCAAAATGGTCAGCCGTCGTCAAAATCTTGAGCAAGGCCAGACGAGACCTGTCGCGCTTGTCGTATATAGTGCCAACCGCATCGTCAGGACTCATGCGAGCATCGATCGTATCGAACTCGAAGGAGACGCGATTAGCCTTTTCCAGAACCAGATCTTCGTTAATGAGAGCTTCCGCCCGCACCAATCGCGCGATCAGGGCTACAGGCCCCTCCTTTAAAAAACTCACACGTTAACCCCTGGCTCCACGCCCGCTTTTGCCCTTCGGTGCCGCCTGACGCTCGGCTCGGATGCGGGCGAGCACGTGTTCGGCGGATTCGTCATTTTCGTCCTGGGGGACCAGTTCGCCACGGAAGGCTTTGGCCAAGATCGCCTCGTCCAACCGGCCCAGCAGTTCCAGCGCGCGCTTTGCCTCTCTCGCCAGACGATCGATCTTGGCGAAGGCGGTTTCGATACGGCGGACGATTTCATGTTGCTCTTCGAGGGGTGCGAGACAAATTTGCATCGCGCGGACTTCGGGAAAATAGATGGTCGTGTGGGTGGTTCCCTTGCCGAACTCTCGGATGTCGTCGCCCTCTGCCATCAAGGCATACATGAGAAATTTTGGCACCAAGGCTTCTGTGCATGTCCAGGTGACGAAATCCTGACTGGTTGCCATGGGCTTGCCCATGATTGTCACATATCCAACGGAGGCAGTTCGGGACAGGCAAACAGTTCCGGCAGGCAAGAGGCGCGCCGCGGAGTTGGCAAGACCTTCTTCGTTCGTGGTCTGGATCGTCTCTTCGATAACCCTTCCATGATTTGCACCTGCGTCCTTGATGCCGATCCATGGGATTTCACCGTCCCACCACTCTGGATGCGACCGGCTTGGAGTGTGCCCCGTTTCCTGTCGAGCGATACGGCTGAGCGGCACCCATCGCCATTTTGGAGGTGCACCGCGAGCCGGAGCATTAATAGCCAATGCCGCCTTCCCCTGAATCACTCTGTCAGTCGCCTCCCTGCCACCTTTCGGCTGAGGCGGCGTCGGGGTGCGATCGATCAAATCGAACGCGGTTTGAAGGTCAGCTCTTTTGGTACGCCAAGCGGATGTCATCGCTCCTAGAAAGGCAGACCTGAGAACTGCCTGCTTGTAGCGGGAGACGAGCGTTTCGATGCGGGCGAGTTCGGTGCGGGCGCGGGCGGATTTCGCGTTCAGCGCATCCAGCTTGGCCACTATGCGCTTTTGCTCGGCTAGGGGTGGGAGGGGCAATGTAGTCCCCTCAAGGAACGGCTTGGGTACTCGACGCTGACCCACAGCACCCGTCATTGAGCGCTCTGCCATCTGTCTGTAGCTTCGCTGGCGTAAAAAACGCCAAACAAAATCAGGTTTCACCGCGCCCTTGGAACGCAGAACATGAAACTCGGTTGAGCCACAAGCCATTCCATTTTCGAGGTCTCGGGCGACCGCGATCTTTCCATTTTCCATGCATGGCGTGATCTTGGCGAAGATCACATCGGCGTCGGCAAAATGCGTGTAGCCTTTCCAGACTTCCGAGAGCGGTCGAATGGCGGAGCTATCGACTATCGCCCCAGTCTCATCATCCACCGCAGGCATAGGAATGAAGCTAACCGTAGTCGCACGGTCGGTCTCAGGATCGTGCTTCGGATTGAACTCGCAGAGGTCTTCTAGCGTCGCCTCAACCCAACCCTTCGGCAACCCGCTCATTGCGCCGCCTCCGGTAGCTCGTCGCCAAGCTCCGCCATCAGCGCCTCGATCTCCAGCGTCGCGGCCTGCAAGTGGCCCAAAATGGCTGCGGCGATGTCGTCGGGTTCGACGAGACCTTCTTCCGCTTCTTCCTCCGCCTCGCGCAGCCAGGCGATATCGAGATTGTCACCACGGGCGGCGATGGCCTCGCGGGTGAACATGCGCCAGCGGCCGGCTTCGCCTTCATCCGGGCTGCGCTGCTGGCCATAGGGGTCTGTGCCAAAGGCTTTTTCAAACCCTTCGAAATGGGATTGTGTCAGCGGTGTCGTCTTGCCGAATTTCGGCATCTGGGCGCGCAGGTCATAGATCCAGACGAATTTGGTGTTGCCGCTCTCGCTCTTGCCCCGCGTCAGGAAGATGACATTGGTCTTGACGCCCTGCGCATAAAAAATGCCGGTGGGCAGGCGCAGGATGGTGTGCAGGTCGCACCAGTTCATCATCATTTGGCGCAATTCACGCCCGCGTCCATCTTCGAAGAGCACGTTGTCGGGAACGACGATCGCCGCGCGGCCACCAGGCTGAAGTGCGCGGATGCAGTGTTCGACAAAAGGAAGCTGGTAGGAGGAGACTGACGCGGTGATGGAGAGGTCATCGCGGGTCGGCGCGCCGCCTGCCGGGCCAAAGGGTGGATTGGTGAGGATGAGATTGGCGCGACCGAGGGTCTTCCCTTTGTCGGAGAGCGTGTCACCGAGATCGACATGGTCGCCGTCGATGTCATGCAGATAGAGGTTCATCAACAGCAGGCGCAGCGTGCCCGGCACGTTTTCCATGCCGTGAATGGCATTGCGTTTCTGCCAGGTGGCCTTTTCGCCGAGGTCGAAATAATTGTCGGTTCGAGCGCGCATATAACGATCGGCGGCAATCAGAAAGCCGCCGGTACCAGCGGCGGGATCCTGGATCACCTCGCCGGGCCGCGGCTGCATGAGGCGGACCAGAAGCTCGATCAGCACGCGCGGGGTAAAATATTGGCCCGCGCCGCGCTTCGTCTCTTCCGCGTTCTTCTGCAGCAGGCCTTCATAGAGATCGCCGAATTGGTCGCGCTCCTCGGAAAACCAGTCGAGCTCGTCGATGGCGGTGACCAGTGTCGTCAGGTTCTGCGGCTCGCGCAGGAAGGTGGAGGCATTGTCGAAGATCTTCTGCACCATGTCAGGCAATGGCCGGGCATCGGAATAGCGCCTGCGCTCTTCCGCGCTGGCGCCTTCGCCGGGTGACGAGAGGAGAACATCGTGTTCGCCAAGCCGCGTGCTGGTGGCGCCCAACGTGACCAGCACGTTCCGGTAATGCTCGAGTTTGCGCAGACCGTTCGCCGCGACCAGATCCGCCCAGCGCATGCCCCTGGGCAGGCTGCCCGTCTCGCGGTTCCGCTCGGCCATCATCTTCAGGAACAGCAGATAGGTCAGTTCCGTCACATATTGCTGATAGGTGATGCCGTCCTTGCGCAGGACGGTACAGAGGCGCCAGAGTTTCTGGACGATGGCATTGGCATTCATGGCATGGTTCTTTTCAGATCGGGAATCATGATTGCGGTTTTAGCGAGCGAGCGCCTCGGGTCAACGGCAGTCTGAGGGATCAGGCGGCAGGCGGCGCCCATATCGCCTCGTTGAAGGCATGCAGCACCTCGTCCAGCTCGCCATCGAACTCCTGCGCGATGCGCTTGAAACCGCCCTTGTCGGCAAAGGCGCCCTGGTCGAGCAGTGTCGGGTCAGCTACTGGCTTGTCCTTCAGGGCGCGACCGATACGGCGCAGCCACTCCTTCTGCTTTTGTGTCCACGGTCTGGAGGCCTCAATTTTAAGGATCGCGTTGTCGACACGCGTGGCATAGGGGATCAGCGGATCGCCCAAAGCCGCTTGGCGGACGAAGCCTATGATATGGGCGGCGATATCGGCATTGCGGGCGCGGCCGTAAGCTGCGCGCAGCATGGCTTCGGAGTAGTTCTTCTCGTCGAGAAGGCCCGCTAGTTCGGAAAGCTCCTTGCGGGTGAGATCACGCGGGCGCTGGGTGACGGCGATCAGCGCCGGGACCTGGTTCATGTTTTCGCGCACGAAGCGTTCGAAGCCAGTGATGTAATCCTCCGGCGTCGTGTTCTTGCCGAAGATTTCCTCGATGCGCAGCAGCTCGTCCTCATGGGTGGAAATCGCCACGCCATCACTCTTCGTCGTGATGAGGGGTCGGCGCTCCAGCAGCTCTACAGCCCGAGGATGGGCCGCCAACCACGCCTGAAGCTCGCTACCGGAACGAGTGGAGAACCGTTGCAAGGCTGCGTCAGGGCTTTCGCCGGTCTGTCGTTCGAAGCTTTCTCGCGTGTCTTCATCCATGCGCTTCACCAGGCTGCGCATGCGCACGATGACCTGGCCGGCAACCCATTGTTTGTCCTCTTCGGTTTCCGCCTTCTGCAAGTCTGCCACGAGTTGACCAAGCGCAATATCCGGCTTGACGACGACGGGTCGCATGTCGCTCATTTCCTGCAATTCAGCATAGAGATCGACGGCGTCGAAGATACGGAAATGCTCCTTTCTGATATCGGGGCAGAGCCGCGTGGCGCGACCGATCATCTGGTCGTAGAGGATGCGGCTCTTGACCCGACGGACGAAGACGAGATTGCAGATGGAGGGCACGTCCACCCCGGTGGTCAGGAGATCGACGGTGACGACGTATTTCGGATAGGGGTCGTTCTTGAACTTCAGGATCAGATCGTCTGCCTTGTCGACCGTACCGGTAATTTTTGCTACCATGCCATGCGGCACAGCGTCTGCGCCGTATTCTTCGCTCAATTCCTCGGCCAGCAACCGCACGATGTCATCCGCATGGGCATCGCGCGCGGCAAAGATCAGCGTCTTGCCAGCCTTGGATGGCGGGATTTCGGTGGCGATCGCCCGGCAGACGATGCGATTGAAGGCTTCCGAATAGACGCGCCTGTTGAACTCGGCGAGATCATAATCCAGCGAAACCTCGTCGGGCAGTTCAAAGAGATCAACCTGGCCTGTCTTGCGGTCGATGATCTCGACTTCCTCGCCACCCTTGAAATGGATACCGGCTTCGGACAGGGCAGTGGTGATGCGCCTTGGTGGCAGGTGGTCGTTGAGATAGCCTTCGACGACAGCCTGGCGGTAGCCATAATGAAAGACTGGATGGCCGAAGATCTCACGGGTGTGCAGCGCGGGTGTCGCCGTCAGCGCCACCTTCACGGCGTCAAAGTAATCGAGGATCTGGCGGTAGGCCGATTGGTAGTCATCGATGTTGCGAAAGCCAATATCGCTTTCGCGCAGCTCGGCATCCAACGTATAGCCGCGATGGGCTTCGTCCACGATGATGCAATCAAAGGTGCCAGGCGTCAGACGCTTTGTCGGATCAGGTTCGTTCAAGATACGGGAAATCAGCGACTGGACGGTCGCAACCTGCACCTGATCCTCGTCCTCCGGCAGCTTTTGCTCCAGCCCGGCGACCTTGTAGATCTGGGCGAAGTTCAGCATGCCCTCGATCTCGGTGGTTTCCAGGGCGTCGCTTGTCTGTCGGCCGAGCGCCTTTCGGTCCACGAGGAAGAGGATGCGGCGGAAGCGCTTGTTCTTCAACAGGCGATACATCAACGCGATCGCCGTACGCGTCTTGCCCGTGCCGGTCGCCATGGAAACAAGGATGTCGCGCTGGCCCGCAACTACGGCGTCTTCAATCGCTGAGATCGCCTCTTCCTGGTACGGGCGCATCCGGCCTTTGCCGAAGCTTTCTTCGGCCAGCCCCTGAGCTGCGGTATCGACATCGGTGGTCAGCTTGTCGAGGAGATCCTTCGGCGAGAACCAGCTTGTCATCGGGACGGCGTGGTTGGTCTCCCGCCGTACATCACGGTACCAGATGCCGGATTTTGTCAGCCACTGGCGAACATAGGGTCGACCGTTCGTCGCGAAGACGAATGGCACGCGGAAGGGCTCGTTCAGACCGTCTTTCCAAGGGCTCTCCGGATGGAGCTCTTCCGGAGAAAGCACGATGGTCCGAGCGTAACGCTCAGCCTGATGGAGGGTGGAGGGAACGTCAACGCTCTCACGTTTCGCCTCAAGGACCCCGACGCAGGTTGAACCGGCGAACAGTACATAGTCTGCCCGACCGCCATCAGACGGCCATTCGGCGATTGCGAGACTACGTCCCTCCTCCGGTCGCGCACCTTTTTGATAGGTGAGGTTATCGCTATCCGCCTCCCAGCCGGCATTGACGAGCTGAACGTCAATCAGGCGACGTGTCTGGCGCTCATCCAGTTCCAGGCGAGCCGCCGCCTGAAGGCCGGCCTGTTTGAACTCAATCTGAATCTGATCGGGCTGAGCCTCAGCGGCCTTCTGCAGTTCAGCAAGCTTGCGGGAGAGCGCGGCCTGATTGGCCTCCATCTCAACCGCCGTCCGCTCCCATACTTCGCTATCGGCCGCCGCCTGCCGGGCGAGCTCTTCGGCAGCAGCACGCGCCTTGGCGAGTTCCTCTGCCGAAGCATGGGCAGCGGCCAGCTTTTCCTCAGCTTCCCGCACTTGGGCTCGGAGAGAGGCCAGTTCTGTCTGCGTGGCTTTGTCGGCGTCGGCTGTGGCTCTGGGCGGCACGAAAGGGCCTGGGTTGAAATTTGGATCACGCCCGTAGGTGCGTCGATACCAGACACCGAGCGCTCGACAGAACTTAAGCGCCGCCAACGCCTCCGCGGACGATCCCGCCAAACTGTGGGCCGCCTTATTGCCGCTTCTGCGCACGGCATGGAAAATGTCGGAGACCTCACGTGGCAGGACCTGCTGCGTCTGAAGGCGCCGAAGGAGATCGTTTGTCGTTTCTCGAGCAGCGGAATCGTAGACGCCGGACAGAGCCGCGATCTCCTTGACCATATACTCGCCGAACTGGCGACTTTTGATCAGGGATGTGTTGGCATCTTCAGAGAAAAACCGCTCCGCAAGCACACCAAGACGATGGAGTTCAGGGCTGATCTCCTGCAAATGACCAAAGTTGACCGACAATGCCCCACCCAGATGCTTACCTCGTTGGCTGAAACATGCCACACGTTAGAGGAGTAGGCAAACTGGATGGAACAACTACGCAACTGATGTTGCCCAATATATTTGCGGAAATAATTTCCGCAAACTCTAAGTCAGCACGTTTTTTTGACCGCCACTGAAGTTCTTGTCTTAAAACATCATCTGGCCAATATTCGTAGTCTTCAATTGTCTCAAATATGGAAGTCTATGAGATTCCCAACGGAACGGTCAACTGACACGCGAAGCCGCTGGGTGGTAGAAGAGCGAACGCCGACATTGGCCATTTTTTGCGGATGTCCGGTTCTGGCCCTAAGAGGTCATTCCAGATCCGATTTTCACCTGCCTGCAACGGTCAAAGAAACATAAGCCCTTCATTCAGGAGCAAATCATGAGGTACCGAATTACGTGAATGGTGTCATCCGGCAGCTTTCGAAATCAAAGCATTCGCAGTCCGTGCAGGTAGTAGAGAGGTGCGGATCGCAAGTTTGAGAGCTGACGCCCGCTCTTCCTAACGTTGCCTTCGTTGACAGTGTCACTGCCGGGGCCTTGACGGTGAACAGCCATGCAAATCTTCTAGTTCAATGCAGTAGGCGTCAACTACACTGCGTTGTTCGCGCCGTGTGGAGCTTCGGCTCAGCTCCGAGGTAAAAGAAGAGGGGGCCAAGATGCCATGCTGAAAAAAGGCGGGATAGCTTAAGTCGGACCGTGCTCAGATATTGCCAGAAGTTGTACCCTCTGTAGAAATTTCCCAGTTCAGAACTCCCCCCTACGCAAACGGCATCGATGATTCTGCGTTAGGAAAACTCGGAAAACTGCGATGAATCCTCTCAAGAATATGTGGAAATTTCTAGTGGGCGGAACCGAGCAAGCGTTGCCGGGCGCAAAGTTTGTCGATCTTGCTCCAACGAGCGACGCCGACGAGACCGGAATCTACCACGATGCACTGCGGTTCGCTACCAACAGCAGCGAGGTGCTCAACATCGCTCTCACCGGACCGTATGGATCCGGCAAAAGCAGCGTCATCAAGTCGTTTCTGTTGAAGTACCCGCGGCCTTCGTTGGAACTGTCGTTGGCAGCGTTTTTGCCGGAAGGAGAGGTCAAGGGCATCAGGGTTACAAAGCAGGAGATCGAGAGGAGCATACTACAACAGATCCTATATGGCGCGGGCGCCGACAAGTTGCCGCTTTCGCGGTTCAAAAGGATCGAGATTCCAAGGGCGATAGTCGCCGCGTTTTGGTCTCTGACCGTTTTTTTGGGAGTGTCGTGCCTCTGGTATGTTTTTTCAAATCAGGCCGACATTCTTTCCGGAAATTACTTCAAATCCACCGTTGGATACAATTGGTTTAACATCATAGCGTTGATTACTTGTTGCGCCTTCGTTTGGGGCGCGATCTGCAGATTATACCTCAAGAGCTTCAACCTTTCTCTAAAAAGCATATCGCTTAAGGACATACAGATTGCTCCTAACGCGACCAGTGAGGAGTCCATCCTCAACAAGCATCTCGATGAGATAATCTACTTTTTTCAGGCCACAGAATACGATCTTGTCGTGATTGAAGACCTAGACCGGTTTGACAATCCCGACATCTTCGTCACGTTACGGGAGATAAACGCACTCATAAACGAAAACGCCGGGATCCGCCGGAAGATTCGCTTCCTTTATGCGTTGCGCGACGATATTTTCATCAACACTGACAGGACGAAATTCTTTGAATTCATCGTCCCAATCATTCCGGTGATCAACCATTCCAATTCAATAGATAAAGTTCTCCAGCACGCAAAGCGCATTGAGCTTGACCTAGACCGCCCACAGATGAAACGTTTTATACGTGATGTCTCCCACTTCTTGGACGATCTGAGACTAATCGCGAACATTTTCAACGAATACGTTATCTATTCCGCTAATCTAAGGCTTGATGCGGAGAAAGCCCTCGATCCCGTCAAACTTCTTGCGGTGCTCATCTATAAGAATGTTATCCCGACAGACTTTGCCGCGCTTCATCGTCAGGAGGGCGCGCTCTCCAAAGTGTTGAGCAGGTACGATTATTTCGTCGAGACTGCTGGAGATAAAATCCGGGAAGAACTCAAGACGTTGGAGCTTAATATGAACGAAGTTGACGCCCAGTTGCTGAGAGACTTTGGCGAGTTGCGCAGTGTCTACGTCGTCGCGATTATGGCCAAGGCGCCGCCCCAATACACCTTCCTAGACACAGCTTTTGGAACAATTGCATTCAATGAACTCGCTCGACATCAAGAATTTGAGCAAATTCTTGCAGAGCAGTCGATCAGAGCTAGAAACACGTACACGGGCCAAACTTTCAACATCGATCTCCGGGGGGTGGAAGCCGATGTAGATTCCCGTCTGTCTTACGCTGAGCGCAAGGCCCTGATTGAGCAAGGATCTACGGCGGACAGAGAGATCAAGAACCGCAAGTCTCAAGCCCTAAAACAAGAACTAACCGCGTTGCGCGCCCGGAAGTTTCACGAACTTGCCAGAGACAGTGCTAAATCAATAGAGGAAGATTTTGCTGAGGTTGGCGGGCAAAAAGACCTGCTCAGATTTCTCATTCTTGAAGGCCATCTGGATAACACCTACTACCAGTACACGTCGCTCTTTCACAGCGAACGTATGTCGAGAAACGACAATAAGTTTCTGATCAAGATCCGCAGCTTCAACAACCCTGACCCTGATTTCCAATTGGACAGCGTCGCAGAAGTAATTGAATCGATGCACGAAGAGGATTTCGGTCGTTCCTACGTGCTTAACCGCTTCCTGGTAGACTATCTTCTTGATAACGAAGGAAACTTCTCATCTCAGTTAGCTAGCGCGTCGGGGTTCATGGCGACAAACGTCGATGAGTGCGAAATGTTCTTTCAGAGCTACTACGCTCAAGGTAAGCACGTGGATAAACTGATAGCAACGCTGTTCAAGCTCACTCCGCGCTTTGTCATAGCTGCACTGAAGAGTCCTCTTGCAGTTCAGCATGCAGCAAGGATTATCGCGCATGCTCCAGTCGGCATTGATCCACAGAAACCGGTGGGCTTTGCATTGGCCCGATTTATGTCGAAAGCAATGGATGGAGTCCTGAACGAACGAGTGGCGTTCGATCACAGCATCCTCAAATCATTGCGCGTACAGATCGAGGATGTTTCAAGCCTTGGCGGGCACTCTGACATCCTTGCCTATGTTGCCTCAGAGGGTCTGTATCGACTGTCGATTGCGAATATTCGGCATGTAATGGAACACGTGGTTCAGTATCCAAAGCTTAGCGACTTTGAGACGAAACACTACTCAGCACTGTGCGATTCCGGCTACCGACCCCTAATAGAACTCGTCGAATCGAACTTCGAAAAATACCTGCAGGATGTTTTATTAAAATTGAACAGCAACACGGAAGAAGATTTGCAGGCGATAAAAGCAGTGTTGTTAAACGACGACATTGGTCTCGAATCACGGTCCGAGTTTTTGTCCATGCAGACGGCTATCTTTCCTTCGTTCGCGGGCGTTCCGCCCGAGTTTCATCAATTGCTGTTGCAAGAGCATAAAATCGAAAATACCTGGGAAAACTGCCTCGCGTTCATCTCAGCTAGCGTATTCGCTCCCAAAATCCTGACCGAATATTTGCAGGACGGTAAAGTTTGTCGCTCGTTGTCTCGGCGAATGCTGCCCAACGAGAGGCCAGCGTCGGTTTTGCGCAGTTTTGTCATCGAAAATGATGCGCTTTCAGACGACGTCTATCGATCATACGCACGTAAGCTTCCATCGCCTGTCGCGAAGTTTCCAGATGTGGGCCAAACGAAGATAAGGATATTGATCGAAGAGAAAAAAGTGGTTTTCTCAAAAGAGGCATTTGAGCAACTCGAAGCGGATAATCTGAAGGCTTTGTTCATCGAGCTCAACTTTGAATCCTATCGTAACGTTCGTGAAAAACTACCAATCGCCGACGAGATTCGTATTCGGCTATTGAGGTCCGACCTGGTTCTCTCGTGCAAGCTGGCAATTGTCGCAGACGTCGCTCCTAACACCGTTCCTGGCAATCCATCAATGGCTGCGGCCCTAGGTCCTGTTTTAAACTATTCCACCGAAACTGTTGCAGACTTTGACTACGCCTTTATCAATGCAGTCATCGTGAACTCACACCCGGCTTCCCTTCAGGTGTCCTTGCTCAACAAGTTGCACAGATCGATGACCCCGCAAGAGGTGCGTTCCATCATCCAACAACTGCCAAAACCTTATAGCGACATTGCTTCCTTCGGAAAGTCGCCCAAACTCGAGCGCCATCCACTCAACGAGGAACTTGTCTCATGGCTGATAGAAAGACGTCTCATCTCTTCGTCGACGCCAACCCTTCTTGGTGACGAGATCCGGCTGAACACATTTCGAAAGACGCCCTAGTAGCCATGAGGGTTGAGCATCAACGCGGACGCCTACGGTATTGTCGCCCAATAGCACACTGTCAGGACTCGGCGCGCACTTGACAGTGCGCTTGGCAAGGGAGTGTCCGCCTTTTTGGCAGAACGCTGCCCAGGCAGCGGTTGGCCCATACCGGTCATGTATAGCGGCACCGAAATCGCGTGCGGATCTGAACATCGGACAACTCCTGAAGTGGCTTACCATACAGGAAGATTTCTCCCAAATCGGTGCAATTCTTACCGATCGGGAAGCGGACACGGAGACGCTTACAAATTACGCCCATCGAGAAGTTTCGCCCCTTTGAGTCACTTCGAAAAAATCAGGTCCTTGAGATCCGGGTATCGCGTGTGGTACACCTGCGGGTATCGCAAATTACCGAATGGAAGCAGAGCCTTACGGAAACCCGAGGTTTTGCTGGTATCGCTGGCCTATTTGGGGGAGAGTCCCACCCTCTCCGCCATCGTTAGCCTTGGTTGTCAGCGTTCCACGTGATGTTCCGATTATTCAAGAGGGTGAATGCCGCTGCGCAAATTGGCGAGGGCCACATTTGAGGCGCATCGCACTTTCCTAGTCGTCAACGACCACCTCTGGTCCGATGGCGAGTGTGTCTACCGATTCGAATACGCATGCCTCGATTTTGAAGCTCGTGCTGCATCAGAACCGCAAACCGCTGCTCCCAGCCGACGGAATGGACTATTCGATCGAAATCGGAACTTGGAAGCTTTAACAACTCACTTCGAGGACGTTTTGAAAGTTCCTTCCAATCCGAATAAAGAACATACAGCGCGTTACCATATCTAAGATTCTCAAAGGCAAGGAGATCATCGGCAAATTTCGCACCTATGTAATTATCGTTGCTGCCCATTCCTCTCAGATATTCCATTGGTTTGAACTGTTCAAATAGCTGCAGACGCTCCAAGACCGTGTCGCGGCGCTGGCTATCAGTCCTCTCACCTAACCATGCGGTAGCCAGATCGTCGATCTTTCCCGGAGGGAAAACTGTCCATTCGAGGGCTGCGGTGAAAACGAATTCAGGATTGTCAGCCCCAACTATTCCCGAAACTCCGGAATTCTCTTGAAGTAAGTTCAGTGCGAACAGGAGGTCGCCCCCAAATGAAGGCACGTTGCGTGCAAATATCTGATCAATCGAGAAGACGATCCCATATTTCGACTCATCAATCTTTTCTTGAACGCACACATTTATCTGTAACAGGTAGGGAGGCACTTGGTCACGATGATATACATCTCGCGGAATCGCAGCAGTTGTCCAGCCATTGCGTGCGCCGTCGCCGTATATGGGTATATCTTGATAAAAATACTTTTGATACTTCGGAAGATCCTTTCGTATGATCTCCCACCCCTCAACGTTTCGAAAGGACGCCCGTCCTACTTCCGGACTTGGAATCACCTCCCACCGATCGCCTACATTCAAGGCATCTGACGTAAGGCCTAGATGGGAGTACGTTCCCAATTCAACATCAGCTAAGTCTATAACTTTACCAGCGACAACTTGAATATCATTAGAATCAATTTTTGCGAGATCAGCCTCAACACCGACCGGAATCTTTTTAAATGATCTCTTCCAAGAATTCATAACAAATCTCCGGATAGCCGCCCTGCGGGAAACCGAGGGCATTGGTTCGAGTTGGTCATTAAGTTTGCCTTCAGAGAACAGTTCTAGACGTCGGACCGCCACCTAGGAGGTAACGGCCCGATTACAGATTACTTCTTTTTGATCGTCTCGACGACGTGGGTGCGGGGCTTAGCCTTGGCCGTAGAGACCTTGGTGAAGCGACCAGTAACCGCACTGCGACCAATTTTCGTCAACTTACTCATTGTTAATTCACCTCCTTCCGGAATACCGATAAGTAGAGAGCGTTGCGAAATCGCAATCGAACTACTTAGTGAGCCGGAAAGTCTGGAGGCAGCTGGTTTGCAGGAGGGATATCGGGGAACATACGCCCCTTCATCACGTCTGCTATCCGGCCGAAGTTTAAACCTGCATAGTAACTCGAAATCCACGAGTAGGGGATATTTTTGATCCGAGCTAGCTTGATGATCGGAACCATGTCCGGCGTCACTTTACGGTCTCTCATTTCCTTCCCTTTCGAAGGCCATGACCGAATAACGGTTGACGAGATTAATGAAATGAATCATGGTCAATCTGTAAAGATGTCCGTTACGCGGCGTTGCTCTGACCCGAAACCATTTCGGGCCAGTCTTAGGCCAAGGCGCATGCGCCACGGCCTGGTGCCGCCCTCATGGCGACTGCTGAAGTAACCGGGTGAGCAGACCCTGTTAAATCAGGAAGCGGTTTTCCGTTTTGAAACGACGTTTTTCGGAGGGCTGTCCAACTGGTCCAATAGTTCACAGTCCTCCGAAGTAAGCTTATTTAATACGTCCTTCCTTCAGATATTTTGACCACATAACACGAGCAGCAGCTGGGTTCATTCTACAAGCGTCAGCAGCGCCATCAGAGTCTTTGAACAAATGAAGGTGGCGGGAAGAGAGCATCAACGTTCCTGCAAACTCATCTGCTTGCCATTCGCTGTCTGTGTAAATCTTATCGGTGTCCTCCCGGGACCGCGTGAATTTTACCTCACGGTGCATTAGGAAGTGCGCAAACTCGTGGCACGCAGTAAATCGGTCTCTACGATTCCCTTTACATGCCCCCTCATAAACGTCTTCCCGAAGAACAATCGAGTTCGAGCCTGCCAACACTCGGCCCTCATCGGGCCCCATCACTGCCGCTGTCTCGACGTCCAGGAAGAAGTCTGGCAGAACCTTTCCTAATTTGAATTCCAATACATCCATGATTGGAAACTCAATTTGATCATCAGAGACGAAAACCTCCCTGATTTTTTCTGCGAAGCTCCGAAGCTTGTTCGTTGACATCGGTGGCACCAATATCCCGCGACGCTTTCTAACAAAGGGCTGCTCGTCGCCCATCGATTTCAGGACGATTTTTTTCAGGGCTTCCATCAAGTCTGTCGGCACGTCATCAAGCTGGCGCGCAAACGCCGCGACCAGTTCACGCTGGTCACCGCGCAAGTTATCCACCCTGACTTCTTTGCGAGTCTTTTCAGCAGCGCCTCGAAGCAGCCGAAGTTCCTCGGCTGACAAATTCATCGCCTGCGCTACTTTACGAACATAGCCATCGGGAATTTGCTTTCGGCCCGTCTCAATAGCGGAAACAAACGCTGTGCTTTGATCAAGCTTGGCCGCAAGATCAAGGAGTCTCATATCCTTATCGAGCCTTAGTTTCCTGAGCTCGACACCGAACGGGGTGAGCTTTGCCATGTGATTCTCCCTCTGCTCTCTGGTTGGAGACTAGAACCTTTCACGATAAAAAATCAACCAAAAAGGAAGAATTATTTTTAGTCTCGGTTGAGCGTTCTTTCGAAGGGTCAACGAAGCTGCTCAGAACTCTGAATACACCATCATTCGCTAGATCTCGATGTGGCGGGATAATCCTTGGCACCCCTCAAAAGGCGTCCTACGCGTGAGCTTCAACTTCAACTGGAGATCACGATGGCGACAATCAGAAAACTCAGAGGACGCTGGCAAACACAAGTGCGGCGGCGTGGAATGAAGCCCCGGTGCAAGTCGTTCGACACGAAGCTCGAAGCTGAAAAGTGGGCGCGTGATCTCGAAGCACAGGTAGATAGGTTCCGCGCTGCACCTGATACGAAAATCCTAGAAAACACGACGCTCGGGCAGCTTCTCGAACTTTACCAGAGCGAAATCTCGCCTCTTAAACGCGGCGCGGTCCAAGAGATGCAACGCCTCGATGTGTTACGCTGTCACGATCTAGCCTACCGGACACTGGTTGGCTTGAGCCAGCAGGACATCGCCTCGTTCCGTGACGAGCGGCTTCAGTCAGTAGCTCCATCTACCACTGCGTGAGCTTGCAATCCTCAGCCACGTCCTTGAGGCCGCCATGCGCAATTGGGGTTTACCGCTATCGAAGAATGTCGTGAAGCAGGTTCGTCGTCCGTCAATACGAAATGAGCGGAGCCGCCGCCTCACACTGAACGAAGAGCAGCGCCTTCTGGACGCTTGCGATACCGGGAAGATACCTCTCCTCCGCACGCTACTCATCCATCGAAAAAGGGATACGCCGTGGCGAGCTTCTAGGACTGAAGTAAAGCGACTTCTCACATAATCGTCGAGTTCTGTCCCTAACGCTCACCAAAGACGGTTCCGGTCATAAGGTTCACAGGGTGATCTTAATCATCAGTTTCAGGCAGCGCGTGACGGCATATTGGCGTGCGCACGATCGCGCTAGGTGACAGCTGGCTGCGTTGCCTCATCAGCTTCTCGACGCAGGCGATCATGACGGCCCAAGTGGGCCGTCATGAGGCTTATTGCTGTTCAGCCGAAACCCATCAAGACCGCGGCGGCAGAATCGGAAGAGGTTCTGCGCGACCGACGATGAAGGCGTAGGAGAAGGCGCCGACCAGTGCCATGCCGGCCGCCATCATGAAGGATGGCGTGTAGCTTCCACCGAACATGTCCAGCAGGAAGCCG
>Ga0157371_10000644_pt1 | contig 41311 bp, 51 predicted proteins | sample C45metaG_FD_113462 | JGI IMG/M metagenome (GOLD analysis project Ga0157371, IMG submission 113462) | Corn rhizosphere microbial communities from Kellogg Biological Station, Michigan, USA - C4-5 metaG | ecosystem: Host-associated > Plants > Roots > Rhizosphere > Soil | place: USA: Michigan... | reverse complement strand
GTCAACTCGGCCTTCACCGGTCGGTTCCTGCGTCGGAGCCTGCGTGGTCTGCGCGACGACGACGGCCAGCCGATCTACCTCGACGCGGTCCGCTCCGACGGCAGCACGGCCAGCATCTACGGCTAGGACCTCCGCTACCTCACCAATGGTGGCTGGGACCGCTCCGCTGCCACGGCGCTCGTCGGCGACAGCTCCAAGGTGGTGTTGGGCATCCGTGAGGACGTCCAGGTCAAGCTCCTCGACCAGGCCACCATCGGCACCGGAGCCAACCAGATCAACCTCGCTGAGCGGGACATGGTCGCCCTGCGATTCAAGTTCCGAGTGGCGTTCGCCACGGCCTACAGCACGGCCCGGATCGGCGGCTCGCCGGAGGACTACCCCTTCGCGGTCCTCGTCGACACCGACCCGACCCCCGGTGACGGCATCGACGACGCGGGCGTCTAGGTAGCACTCAGGTAGTAAGGGGCAGGTAGCGGGTCTGCCTGCCCCTTACTTCTACCAGAAGGAGGATGTCATGGCTGCACTGGAAGATCTCACTGGCTTACTTGCCAGCTTGCCGAACTCCGCGCTGCTCACCGACAAGATGAAGCAGGACGCGCTTGCTCAGGCGCTCGTGCCCGACTCCTTCAACGTGTGGCCTGGTACTGAGGGCTACGAACCTACGTACGACATCTACTGGGCAGCGCTCAGTCTCATCGGCTTTCTGCAATCACAGCCCTTCGTCAAGCAGTCCTCCAGCGAAGGCACCAGCGTCACCGTAGACGCTCCCAACTGGGGAGGCCTAGCAGCCTACTACCGGAGTATGTCGCAGGTGGCTCAGGCTACCAGCGCTCCCGTGCTGAGGTCGGTTGCTATCCCAGGGGGGCCTCACGTTGACCACACAGACATGAGTGACTATGATGGGATGGGTAGGGTGAGGAAAGATGGCAATGTCGACACAGACCTTGGCTAACGCTGCCCTGGCCCTGTCTACCGTCCTGGTGGACTCGCTCCAGATCATGGAGGTTGGTGACCCGGTGACGGTAGGCATCAACGTCACTCGCACACTCACCCCTGTGGGCCAGCCGGTCGCAGGCATAGTGCAGACCACCACGCTGGACAACGCAGCAGAGTCCCGTACGGACAGCGTGTACTCCATCAAGGTTGCACGTGGTACTAGCCTCCAGTCAGGTCAGGCAGTGAAGGTACTGTCGTGCCTGGCAGAACCCGACCTCGTGGGTCAGACCCTCTTGGTCGACAAGGTCAGCAAGAACGGGCTGGCGCTCATCCGCAAGGCTGTAGCCAGCGACTTCGAAGTAGTAAACCAGGAAGGCAAGGGGGGTCTGTCATGAGCATGACGATGGGACAGCTTGCCAGCAAGTTTGCCAGGGCTGCAACCAAGGTGGACCCCGTAGCTGACCAGAAGCTCCGCACGCTGGCTCAGCTCGGAGTGGGCTACGTCAAGAAAGAAATCCAGCACATGCACGCTGTGGACACTGGAACCATGCTCAACAGCACCCAGGCTGAGCGCGCTTCCAAGACCACCTACCTTGTCGGCCCAACGGTCACCTACGCTCCCTATGTGGCCTTGGGTACCAGCCGGATGGCCGCTCGTCCCTTCCACATCGTGGCAGCTCGCAAGCTGGCCAAGGATGCTAAGGGGTTCATGGAAGCAGGTGACCTGGGACTATGAGCATCCTTACTGAGGTCAGCGACATCATCAAGGCTAGCAACCTGGCCGTCTACAACGGATACCCCACCACTGGGGCCACACTGCCGTACACGGTACACCGTCCTCTTATCATCGATGTGGATGATCTGGCCCTGTCAGGCGACACGCTCGGCTGGGACTACCAGACCGCGCTCTATGCCTGTGGAGCCAGCGTCGAGGCATCGTTCAACCTAGCGCTACTGCTCATGCGTACTCTCCAGGGCCAGCGCGTAGGCGGTACCGTCATCTCAACGTCCATGGGCTACTCAGGTGCTCAGGTCGAGGGTCACTACGAATCCCAGGTGACCATCCAACTCAATCAAGGAGGTATCTAATGTCACGTGGCATCGTCGTCGACCACAAGGATTCCGGGGTGCGGTACGCCGTCTCGGAGGCCAACTACAACAGTAAGATCCACAAGAAGGTGCGGGACCTCAAGCCCGGTGAGACCGTGCAGGGGTTCCGGCCGCTCCGCAGGGAGGCCTTGGGGGAGGAGGCTAGCACCTCAGCTACCCCCACCCAGGCTCGCGACCTCAGTACCGACCAGGAGACCGAGCGCAAGGACACCAGCGCCACTCCCAAGACCACCAGCAAGTAAGCAAGGAAGGAAACAGGAATCATGGCACCTCTTACCCAGTGGAACCCCTCCACTCAGATCAGCAGGGGCAACGTCGCCGTCGGGGTAGCCCCTGTCGTCGTTGACATCAACGCCCCTACCCTGGCCGAACTCAGTGCGGGCATCGGCCTCGACTGCTCGATCCAGACGTTCAATGGCACCAGCAGCACGGATAGCCAGTCGGTCGACTGGCTGTGCGACCCATCGTCCGAGCAGCTTCCGGGCAGCACCACCCACTCTATCGACGACCTGGTCATCAAGGGCACGGGCCAGGCGGACGAGGACCTCATCACCGGGCTCAGCATCGGCGACGTCGTGTACGTGTGGCGTCGGGACGGCCTCCCGCACGAGGATGCCCTCGCTGCTGCTCAGAAGGTCTGGATCTGGAAGGCCATCATCACCTCCATCGACCCGTTGGAGGCCAACAACACGTTCGTCGGCATCACTGCCCACATCACGGTCCAGGCACGCAGCGCGACCGCTGTAGCCCTGGCTGCCTAGGCCAGACCGGGCCTACCCCTAACCAGCATCTAACCAAGGAGACACAGAAATGGCATTCAACAGCTACGAGGAACTGAAAGCAGCGGTAGAGGCTCGGCGCAAGTCGGTACTCACGCTAGAGGTCGATCTGGGGGGCACCTACTCCCAGGAGCACGAAGACGCCAAGCAGGAGCTTCAGACGGCGAAAGCCATGCGGACGCTGGCAGGTGGGCAGGGGTTCCTTGGGGACAACATCGCCGACCTGGAGCAGCGTGTGGCCGACACCCGTCCGGAGACCAACAGCGTCTGGGTTCAGTACCGTCAGCTCGATCTCAACGAATGGGCCGCGCTGGTAAAGCAGCAGGGCCTCAGCCCGATCGAGCAGTACGAGAAGGTTCTGCCTAAGACGTTCATCGGCGTCTACGGCCAGGATCCGACCGAGTCTGAGGATGCCATCGAGCCGCTGTCAACCGACGGCGCTCTGCTCAGCTCCAAGGGCAACCAAGGAATTCTGCCAGGTGGAGCACTGCACCAGGTCGTGCAGGCGTTCATGTCCTGGCAGAACTCGGGCGGTGAGGTAACGATCCGCCCTACGAAATCGGGCCGCGACTAGCGTTACTGCTAGACATGGCTCTAGAGTCCGGGCATCCCCCGGTTCGCCTCCTTGACGAGGGGTGTCCGGACTCTTGGCAAGAGATAGACCTAGAAGTGCTAGCTCAATGGAAGTACCTCAAGGACGCTAAGTGCCCAGGGTGCGGTAGATCACTCGCTCAGCACTTGCACAACTCAAGACTGGGAAGAGAAGAGACCGTAGAAGACTATACGGCATGGTCCATTGAGTGCCCAGCAAGCCAAGCAATTGCTGAGGGCCAGGAGATGTGGAACACAGCCAACAAGTTGGCTATCGAGGCCCACAACAAGGGCCAAGGTCCTGATCCGAGAATGGGGACCTTCTGGCTCTCCCAAGGGCAGGGCGAATCTCTTCCACAACCGGAACACTAGCTCAGTAAGGAGGACAGCATGGCCGACAACGACGTGAAGATCAAGGTCTCACTCGACGGTGCCGACAAGGTCCAGAAGGGCCTCACAGGTATCGGTAGCGATGCCGGTGCTGCTGACTCCAAGCTCGGCAAGCTTGCAGGTGGCGGACTCAAGGGTGCAGGTGTGGCCCTGGTAGGGTTCGCCACTGCTGCCGTTGCTGCTGGTGGCGCTCTCGCTGCTGGGGTGCTCAGCCAGTACTCGCAGTATGAGCAGAACATCGGCGGTATCGAGACGATGTTCAAGTCGTCCGCCGGTAAGATGGAGAAGTACGCTGCCGACGCGTACAAGACCGCTGGCCTCAGCGCCAACGAATACATGAGCCAGGCCACGTCGTTCTCGGCAGCGCTGCTTCAGGGTCTCGGTGGGGACACCGACAAGGCCGCTGAGGTGGCCAATCGTGCCATCACCGATATGTCGGACAACGCGGCTAAGTTCGGCTCTAACATCGGTCTCATCCAGAACGCTTACCAGGGCTTCGCCAAGCAGAACTACACCATGCTTGACAACCTCAAGCTCGGGTACGGTGGCACGGCCACAGAGATGGCTCGGCTGGTCAACGACTCTGGAGTCATGGGAGACTCGTTCACGGCTACGGCTGAGAACATCAACAGCGTCTCCTACGACAAGATCATTGCAGCCATCGGCGCTGTCCAGGACAAGATGGGCGTCACTGGCACCACTGCTAAGGAGGCAGCACAGACCATCTCCGGTTCGGTGGACATGCTCAAGGGCAGCTTCGCCAACCTGCTGACGGGCCTTGGTAGCGCCGACCAGGACGTAGCAGCCCTGGCAGGCAATGTAATCACCTCGCTTGAGACGGTGCTCAATAACGTCACGCCGATCATCGACAACATCGGCACCAACATCACCAGGCTTGGGCCTCAGCTCGGCAGCATGATGACTGGTCTGGTAGGTGCTGTAAGCTCGGCAATCCCGGTCATCCTCCAGGCTGGTGTGGCCATTATCGGTGGACTCATTACAGGCGTCTCACAGGCGCTCCCAGGGCTTATCCCTGCTGTACTCCCTGCTGTGCTGAACCTCGTGACAATGGTGTCTACGCTGGTACCCTTGCTGCTGGATGCTGGCCTCAAGGCCGTGATAGCCCTGGCGGAAGGTCTGCTTAGGGCAGCTCCTGAGATCTTCGCGGCAGCTACTCAGCTTGTCACAGGTGTGGTGAGTACATTCCTGGCCAACCTGCCCACAATGATCACGATGGCTGTGGGTCTCGTGGTGGCTATTGCCCAGGGCCTGATCACCGCACTCCCGGCCATACTGGATGCCGCCTTGCAGCTCGTCATGGGACTGGCCGCTGGCCTCCTCCAGGCAATCCCCATGCTTGTGGCCGCGCTGCCACCACTCATCATGGGCATCATCAGCTTCCTGGTAGCAGCCATTCCGCAAATCATTACCACGGGAGTCAGCTTGCTGACCTCGTTGATCAGCGCTCTGCCTCAGATCATCACCACCATCGTAGCAGCGCTGCCTCAGATCATCACGGCTGTCATCAAGGGCGTGCTCGGGGCCATACCCCTGCTGATCGACGCTGGAATCAAGCTGCTGACGGCGCTGGTTACTGCACTTCCGGAGATCATCACAGCAATCGTGGCAGCCATCCCGCTGATCATCTCTTCGGTACTCAAGGCCGTCATTGGTTCCATCCCCCAGCTAGTCAATGGGGGCATCAAGCTCTTCATCGCACTCATCGGTGCTCTGCCTCAGATCATCAACACGGTAGTAGGAGCCATCCCCCAGATCATCCACGGGGTGCTCGGTGCCCTCACTGGAGCCATCCCACAGCTTATCATGGCTGGTGTCAAGCTGCTTGTGGCCCTGGTCCAGAACATGCCAGCCATTGTCGGTGGCGTGGTGAGAGCTATCCCGCAGATCATTGGAGCCATCGTCGGAGCCATCGCGGGTGCAGTGCCTCAGCTCGTGAGCGCTGGTGGTGACCTTATCGCTGGCCTATGGAACGGCATCGCTAACGCTAAGGACTGGATCCTGGGTCAGATCGGTGGCTGGGTAGGTGACGTGGTGGGTGGAATCAAGGACTTCTTCGGTATCCACTCGCCCTCACGTCGTATGCGGGACGAGGTCGGTGAACAGCTCCCAGCAGGTATCGGTGTCGGTATCGAGCGCAATGAGGATAAGGCGCTTGACCCGCTGAAGGATCTCAACAAGAAGATGATCCTTACGGCCACTGATATACCGCCTCTCAAGGTCTCGCACCTGGTCAACAGTGATATGCCTACCGCGATGGAGCTTGGGCAGAAGATCAAGACCTCGGTGCCCATGTCGTTCACCAGCACCCAGACCATGGACGTAGGCCAGAGCATCACTACCGCAATCAGCAAGGCGTTCGAGGGCCTCACCATTCAGCCAGAGGTTACCTCAACCATCGCTCGCTCCGACATGGACATGATGGCCACACGAGTACAGTCCGCACTTATCAACGTCAGGTCAGCCGACAGCCGCTCTGCTGCACTGGCCGCACAGCAGGGAGTACGCTAAATGTCACGATGGAGCGCTCGCACCGGGCACGGATATGTGTACCTGGACGTAACTCGCACCAGCTATAACCAGGCAGGGAACTACTCTACGTTCTCCTTCAACTTATGGTTTGACGCCGACTCCGGGTATGGACCGTCGTATGACTACGAGTCGTACTATCGTCTTGAGATCGACCCTGGCAACCACGTATACACACAGTCATCACACGATTTCAGCATTACCGCTGGTGGCACTCACACCTTCACAAGCGGTAGCCTCAACATCACACATGATGCCAATGGGTACCTGACGCTCAGTGTGGCTGCCACGGTTACGGCCCACGCTGGGTCCACCATTGACGGCACATTCAACATCAATGGTACCGCTGCTCAGCCACGTATTCCCAAGGCCCCCAGCCAGCCTCCGGCTCCGGTGTTGAAGGCGGTAACGTCTAGCTCTCTTGAGTTCTATCTAGACGGACCTTCTAACGTGAACGGGGCTGGTACCACTCAGTATAACTACCAGGTTGACAACGACTCCAACTTCAGCAGCCCAGTATCTGATGTAACAGCAAACGAAATTGTTGGACGCGACTCGGGTTCGGCGGGTAGCCTAACCCCTCCGGGATCGAAGTGGTACGTACGACAGAGGTGGGCCAACGTAGCAGGCTGGTCACCGTGGTCATCTGCACTCCCAATCACTCTGAATGTGGTTGCCCCTGCTGCCACCACCAAGCCTTCGGTCACCCGTGTCTCGGACACTCAGCAGACCATCAGCTGGACTCGCAACGCATCCACGAGTGCGCCGTACTCCTCTCAGCAGGTGCAGCGTCGCCAGTTCTCTGGGGGTGCCTGGGGAGCATGGACAGCAGTAGCTACGGTCGGTACGGCCTACACTGACGTCGGAGCTAACTCCATCACGGACTCTGGCACAGCCTCCAACGGTCAGTACCAGTACCGGGTCAAGGCTACCAACAATGCAGGAGAGTCGTACTCGGTAGAGTCCACATCAGCGTTCACCACTCCTGCCGCCCCTACCAGCTTCACTGCTGAAAAGCAGTCCAGCGGTAGCATCACGCTGACCCTGGTGCAGGGGGTCTCCCACGCGGCCTACAAGACTACAATCCAGTATAGCCTCAACGCTGGGGGCACTTGGACTGCTCTGACTACCCTGGCCAGTGGCATCAACACCTACTCGTGGACTCCTCCTGCTGGATCGTCAGTAGTGTTCCAGGCAAGTGTGGCCGTGGACGCTACCGGAAGCGCTGGCACAGGTCTCACCTCGGGCTGGACTCAGTCCAACAGCGTTGGCCTTACAGCTCCTCCGAACCCGCCGTCGTCTCTGGACCCCAATGGTCCTGCTTTCGACGCAGCCATTACGGCTAAGGACTTCACCTGGAAGCATAACACAGTAGATTCCTCTGCCCAGAGCGCCTATGAGATCCAGTACCGTATTGGCACGGGGGCTTGGGTTTCTACTGGTAAGGTCACCTCTACCACCTCCAAGAGGACCTTCCCAGCAGGCACGTTCGTCAATGGTAACTCTTACCAGTGGCAGGTACGCACCTACGGTGCTCACGCGACGGCGTCGCCCTGGTCTGCTACGGCCACATTCGTTGCATCGGCCAGCCCGAGCGTTGCCATCACCTCCCCCAGCGCTACTTTAGGTTCAGCCCTGGTTACCCTCACGTGGGACTTCACAGACCCTGAGGGTACAGCTCAGTCCATGTGGGAGGCAGAGCTGAGGCAAGGCGGTGTCGCTATCGAGACCCACTCCGGGTCCGGTGCTACTACCAGCGTCGACTTCACCACGCGTCTCACCGACGGCACTGAGTACCAGATCCTGGTACGTGGTCGTGATGGCTCCTCGCTGTGGTCGGCCTGGGACCAGCAGACGTTCACCACCGACTTCCCGTTCCCGGTCATGCCCGTGGTTGGTGCTGAGTTCGACACCAACACAGGCAACACCACCATCACGGTCAATAACCCAGCTGGGATCGCTGCGTGGACCGAGCTGGCACGCAACCTCGCTACCAACCCTTCCTTCGAGACTGCCTCGGGTACTGTGGCCGTACGGACGAACCTTGCCACCGACCCCGCAGCAGCGTCTGGCGGATCAGGATGGGGAACCTCAGGAACTACTGTTTCTGCTACGCAGTCCGCTGACACGACCTTCTTCCATAGCGGAAACACCTCTCTGAAGAAGGTCATCAATGCTACTGGTCAGACTGGTGCTAAGTGTCCTGCCACATTCACCATTGCACAGGGTGAGTATATATCGTGGTCTTTCTGGGTCTACAGCACTCGGGCAGGCATCATCATTCCGTACATCGACGGCACAGACGCGGTCACAGGGTCATATTCGGCTGTCAGCGCCTCTGCGCAAGTAGTCCCTGCGAACACCTGGACCAAGATCAGCGCAACTGGAACAACGACGCTCACCAACGGGTTCACGACTAAGCAAGGCGCTGGCGGATACAATCTTCAGGTCCAAGCTGGTGATACTGTTTGGTTTGATGAGTTCTTGATCGAAAAATCTCCAACTGTAAACAGCTACTTCGATGGCTCTACTCCGGCTGAGGGCGACTTCACCTACGCATGGACTGGCACAGCCAACGCGTCAACCAGCGTGCAGACAGCACCTGGTGTCGCCACTCTCACTTCCTCCCATGCTTTTGTTTACCAGTCCAAGGACTGGTCGTCTTCTGGCTCACTCTCCGCCTGTATATCACCGTTCGATAGCAGCAACGACAGCTTCGTCACGTTCGGGACTGAGTTCGCGATGCAGCTCGGGATGCAGGCGGGCAAGACGTACACGGTGCTGGCAAAATGCAGGCTTTCCGCCCCACAGACTGGGGCTACATACGCCGACCGCGCTCGGGGAATCTGTGTGGTCTCCAACCCCCAGGGCAATCGAACCGTCACCCATACGTCTCTTCAGGCTCCCAACGCGGTCGGCACCTTCGATGTTCTCTTGACTTTCACTCTCGACCCTACTGTAAACCAAGCCGCTATACGCGTGTACAACGGGGCCTCACAGGGTGGTGGCGACGTCTGGTGGGACGACCTTATCGTAGTAGAGGGTGAGTACGATGGCAACTACTTCGACGGTGACTCTGAGTCTCACTACCTAGCTCAGCACAGGTGGCTGGGTACCCCTGGGGCCTCGGCCTCAGTGTACGAGGAGCGGGATTACGTAGACTACGACACAGGCAACCCCACCACCCTGGAGAACGTTATCATGCGTTCCACCGACGGTGGCATCTCCTGGGACGAGGTCGGCTCTACTCCGGTGGACGGTACTGGCTTCGACAAGACGGTTCCTCTCGGCCTGGTAGATGTGCTGTACAAGGTTATCGCCTGGTCGGACCTGCCGTCGTCCTCTGAGACCGAACCAGTGGCAATTAGCACGGTGGTCTACCAGGGGTTCTGGTCGGCTGGCCCTGCCCTGGAGAACCTGCTGCCTCTCCGCATCAACAAGGGAGATCCGCCCAAGATCGACCTGAAGACCAGCCCCTACCAGAAGGTGCTGCACTACTTCGCAGGTCGTACGTCCCCGGTAGAAACGATCGGGGAGGCAACCCTCGTCGAGGGGTCAGTGGAGTTCATCGTTACGAGTGTGGCCGACAGGGACCGCGCTCGGGCAATGGCCCTGCTGCCTGCTCCTCACCTGCTCCGCTTGCCGGACGGTACCACGGTGTTCAGCTCGGTAGGCCCTGTGGCCGAGAAGCGGCTCGCTGAGGGCTGGTACCAGCTCAGCTTCGAGATCACAGAGGTGGACCGATGAGTTTCACAGGACATCGTGTAGAGCGCATCCGGGTCGAGCTGCTCACCTACTCTGAGCGGTCCCAGGGATACCTGGACGGAGTGAGTGGGGGCCAGCTTAGCTGGAACGCTAACGCTGACCTGCCTGGTGGTGGACACATCTCCCTGGAGGACAGGGGGCAGCTCATCAACGTCTCCAAGGACCGCATCCGCATCTGGTGGGAGGTCGTAGGGGAGGACCCCTGGCCGTTGGGAGTGTATGTCATCTCAGCTCCGAGCACTCAGTACCATGCCAGTGGCTCCAGCCGGGATATCACTCTGATCGACAAGCTCACTATCATCCGGGATGATGTGCTGACTACTACCTTGCAGATTCCGGCTGGGGCCAACGTGGTGCAGGCCGTGGTTCAGCAGGTGCAGGCCACTGGGGAGACTCAGATAGCCTCGACTACCAGTGACACGACTCTCCGCAACCCGATGACCTGGGAGCCGGGTACTACACGGCTCAAGGTAGTCAATGACCTGCTGAGTGTGGCCGGATACTGGTCTCTGTGGACTGACAATCGCGGTCAGTTCCGAGTGGAGCCTTACATCGAGCCTGCTGCTAGGTCGGTGGTATACACCTTCGCTGAGGGTGATGCTTCTATCCACTCTCCTGACTGGGAATACGAGCTGGCCCTGTGGGATGCAACGAACACGGTGGTCATGGTCTCCCAGGCTGATAGCTCCGGTACCACGTGGACCGCCCACGCTGTAGACGACAACCCAGAGTCCCCGACTTCGACCGTGGCTATGGGCCGTGTACTCAACCCCATCGTCGTGGAGAACGTAGAAGCCGCCTCTCAACTAGAGCTACAGCAGCAGGCAGACCGAAAGCTGCTGAGCAATTCCAACGTGGTGGGCAAGCTCAGCGTAGAGCATGCTCCGGTGCCCTTGTGGTATAACGAAGCGGTCATGTTCACCTCGCAAGGGATAAGTGCCCAGGCCACAGTAACCAAGATGTCTCTGGACCTAACTCCTGGGGCACTCATCAAAGCAGAATGGAGGCAGGCAGCATGAACGAATCCCCGTGGTCCGTAGTGCAGGCCTCAATCACACGCCTCAACGACAAGGTTAGCGCGCTCCCCTCGGTGCGAGAAGCCACAGTGGCAGCAGCTGTTCCGTTGTCAGTTATGTTCGATACGGACACGGTCCCTACACTCGTCTATGGCACACTGGTGGCAGGCTTGCAGCCCGGTAATCGAGTGCTCACCATTCGTCTCAGACACTACATCTGGGTGGTCGGCTTGCGTGGTGGGCCAACAGTCTCCTGGGGTGATGTGGCCGGTAAACCTACCACATTCCCTCCAGGTGCTATCGCGGACAGCGACATGCCAGCACGTCTACGTATTACCGCGATGGACATCAGCAGCAAGGACCTAAATGGCTACCGAGACACGGGGTTCTATCGTGGTGTGAACATGGTCAATGCTCCGACGGCGAACTGGTACTACGTCGAGGTAATTCGTCACGACAGTGCTAGCTGGTGCTATCAACGTGTGACTGGCTATGGCCCGGTCTCAGGTCACGTGGATACCACCTGGGAGCGCTGGCAGTCTAACGGCGTCTGGCAGCCCTGGCGCAGGGTAGGGTCTAACACAGCTGTAACCAACATAGCGAACCTGCCAACTGGAGGCAACCTAGTCAACGATGTTCTGTATGTAGAGGAAGTGAGTGGAAGCTTCCGGTGGACAGGGTCCAAATGGACTCCTCGCACTCTCGGAGGTTCTATCCCTCACGCGTCTATGACGGTAGGCAATGCTAGCGGAATATACTGGACTACTAACTACGCTGTAACTTTCGCAGTTCCGTTCGATAACCCTCCAGCAGTATACCCAGGGGAGAGTAACGCCAGCCAAATCCAGTGGCCTATCCTGCACTCAGTGACTACCACAGGATTCGAGTTCCGTATCCTGAAGGTTGGTAGCCAGCCTGGGACCGGTACATTCTATTGGCGTGCAGACGCTAGGTAAACCAGAAAGAAGGAAACATAGTATGGCCACCACATCACAGCACATTGCAACACGAAACGACCCCGACTTGCTCGAACGCTTCGTCGCAGCCGCTGAGCAGGCTGGTATCACCAGCGCTCGGAGCTGGGTAGAGTTCAACATGGGACAGCTCGCCACTGTCAAGGTAGATGGGGAACAGACCGTGGCGGACGTGTACGCCTACGCCATGGAGGTACGGCAGAACGCTGTCAACGCGCTACCGCCACTCCCAGGTATCAATCCAGGAGCTGTCACAGACGCGCACTTGGTTTCCGCCATCAGCGCTGTCCACGCTACAGACCCCACCACCACCCCATAAGGAGAATGAAAATGAAGGTAATCGCAGAGGGATACGACTTCTCGCACGCTCGGCCCGGCTGGGAGGCAATCTCCAAGTCCGGTCGTACGTTCGTTGGCCGGTACTTGTACCCCGAGCACGGTGGCAAGGCACTCACCAGTGACGAAGTAAGGGAGTACCTGAGCCACGGCATCGACATCTACACATTCTACGAAGCATACGCTGAGCGCATGCTCGAAGGCCGTAACGCTGGCATCGTAGACGCCCAGACCGCCCAACGGGAGCTTGGGGTCGTGGGACTACCGACCAACATGCCGATCTACTTCGCAGTGGACTGGGATGCCAGCCCCAGCCAGCAGGATGAGATCGACGCGTACCTCAAGGGAGCTGCTAGCGTCATTGGTGCCGACCGAGTCGGTGTCTATGGTGGCTACTACGTGGTCAAGCGTTGCTATGAGAACGGGACTGCCACGTGGCTGTGCCAGACCTACGCCTGGAGCGGCGGACTCATCTACGACAAGATCCACGTCCTGCAGTACGCCAACGGTGAGACCCTCAACGGGGGTGCTGTCGACTACAACAGGGCCTACCAGGAGAACTACGGCCAGGCATCGGCAGTAGGTGTGGCCCCATCAGCTCCGGCCACCAGCAAGCCTAGCACCCCTGCCAGCACCAGCGGGACATACACGGTCCGCTCGGGGGACACCCTCAGTGGCATCGCAGGCGCTCACGGCATGAGCTGGCGTGACCTGTACGACATCAACAAGGCAGCAATCGGCTCCGACCCAAACCTGCTCCGAGTCGGTACGGTGCTCCGGTTCAAGGCTGCTACCCAGGCACCCACTAAGGCCAGCACGTACACGGTCAAGAGTGGGGACAACCTCAGCAGCATCGCAGACCGGTTCGGCACGAGTGTGGCCGCGCTGACGAAGCTCAACGGCATCTCCAACCCGAACATCATCCACCCAGGACAGGTACTGAAGCTCTCGGGTAGCAGTGCCCCGGCCACACCAAGCACCTACACGGTGAAGGCTGGTGACAACCTGTCCGCTATCGCTGAGGAGCACAACACCACATGGCGGCAGCTTGCAAGTCTGAACAACCTGTCCAACCCGGACATGATCTACCCAGGTCAGAAGCTCCGCCTCAAGTAAGGACACCAAGCATGTCGAAGACGAAGCTCTACGAGATAGCAGCATTCCCCCTCACTGGGGTAGCGGTCTACCGTACCCTGGTGATCAAGTATGTGCTGCTGGCCCTCTACTCGCTGGCCTCGATCATCGACGGTGTCCCTGAGATCACAGCGGTAGCGGGGCACGCCTACGGACTCGTGTGGCCTGCCCTGCTCCTGCTGGCCTCCATTGCAGCCCTGGCCGGTGTGGTGCGCTCGCGGTACACGGGTAAGGTCAAGCTGGAGTACGCTGGTACGGTCTCCCTGCTGGCTGGCATGGCTGGCTACGCGGTAGCGATAGTGTGGCTGGCCGTCAGCTCGGGCAACTGGCACCATAGCCCTGGGGCGATCCTGCCCCTGGTGCTGTCGGCGTTCCCACTGGCTCGGCTGCTCAACATACTGGGTAAGAACAAGACGGTAATACCAGTGGTCACGGGGGAGGTTCCACGACATGAGTGATCCGCAGATATTTGGATTTTACATCACGGCTGGAGCCTCGGTGAGTGTGGCCATCATCGGTGGGGTTTTCATGGTAAAAGCCAAGAGGCAACCCCCACCACCGGATCCGGTGCCCATTACTGCCGTCTGGGAAGAGAACCGGAAGGTTCATCAGGAGGTAGCTGAGACACGCAAGCAGTTTCGGCAGGCTATGGCCGCAGTTGACGTGTTCGCTCGGTGGGCTCAGCGAGTCGTTGAGGACTGGGGAGGACCAACACCCCCGGTGTTTACACAACGTGAAATCGAGATACTACAGCAGGCAGGTGCTGAGCTACCATTCGACCCAGACTGGGACGATGAATACCCAGCGAGAGCTGGCCAACCGAAGGAGAGAAACTAATGAGCACCATCATCCAGAAGTACGGCGTGGGGATCTTCTCGTTCCTCATCGCAGTGCTCACAGCAGTGCAGGTCATGGCTCACTGGGGCTTGGTGGACATCCTCCAGCTCGCAGTGATAGTCATCACAGGCTTCACGGCCTACCTGCTGCCACTGGTCAACAAGGCCTGGCAGGGTGGCCTCAAGACCGGTGCCGACGTGCTCGGTGTGCTCGTCTTGCTGGTCATCCCGTACGCAGTGGCAGGACACATCACCGGGCCTCAGATCGTGCTGGTAGTCATTGGAGTCATCAAGGCGCTGGCTACTGAGTTCGGTGTGCAGATTCGCACCGACCCTACCGTGGTCCCCAGTGCAGGAGTCGTGGTGGATCGGCAGTAGCTCAAGCACGCAAGAGGCACCCCTGGCCAGTTTTGGTTGGGGGTGCCTCTGTGTTTAGGGCTGGCGCTGGGGCCTGCGTCTCGCTCCTGGTCCTCAGCAGGGGCCACCCTACCTACACCAGCACCCCAGCCGGGGTAAGCTGCCAGCGGTACTCCACGAACTGACCGTTGACCTTGTACGCGCTCATGTGAAGGATGCCCATCTTGCTCAGCTCCCTGAGCTTCAGTACGCGCTCGTCGGCAGTGCGTCCGAGCTGCAAGCAGATGATGCTTCCAGAAGTGAGCTGCTGGCTGAGGCCCTGCACGCTGGACACGAACTCCCCGATCCACTGCGTGCCCTCGTCCCTGGGGGTGGACTGGAGCTTAGCAGTGCCGAATTCACGCTGGTCGTGACGGGCCTTGTTACGGTAGTGGGCTGCACGGCTGGTCATTAGTTGTTCCTCGCAGCGTAGTAAGCGTTCATCCGAGCCACGGTTTCTGGCCTAGCGTTCAACTCAATGCCTTCGAGAAGGTTGTTGATTCCGCCCTCTTCCAGCATGGTAACGAGCAGGTCGTAAGCGTCCATGGCCCCTTCCCTATAAGCAGCGGCCTGGGTCTTGACTGAGAAGTTGATGTTTGACATGTGATTAGTTTGCACCAACCTTGACGTTAGCGCAAATCCGTCCAGCCATTGTGAACGAAGAAGCGGTGAACTCCTCGCAGGAGCTTGGTCTGTAGCCTGAACCCGCACACGTAGCACGGGTAGCAAACGTGCCTGCCGCTCACAGCCAGGCCCCCTTGGTCGGGCGGCTGCCGAAGCCGAAGCTAGCGTCGTCCTGGCTGGGGGAGAGTGTGGCCGTGAAGGTGATACGGCGTCCGACCACCTGGGGGAGCCATCCTAGTCCCAGCTCCTCTTCGGCCTGCTCTGCCTGAGCCTTAGGGATGGAGACGTAGATCCGGAACCCCTGGTCGTCCTTGACCAGGATCTTGTAGGATACACCGAAGTCGTTCTCGACGACCTTGGTGCTGGTGATCTCTCCGGTAACCACCACGCGGCCAGCCGGGGCCGGGTGAGCTGCCTGCTCAGCGGCCTTGGCTACGCGCTTGGCCATAGCGTCACGGGTAGCATCAATCATCTTGGGGGTGAACGGCCTGCTCGGTGCAACCCACCGGAGCGTCTCAGCCATAGCCCGGATGAACCCGTTGCCCTCGACCTTGACGTCGACCTGAGTTGCTGCCCACTCCTCGTAGGTGTCGTACTGGTCTTGAGTGTCGCTCTCAAGTGTGACTCCCATGAGGAACTCGTAGACGTCAGCGGCCTCAGCCTTCAGCGCCTCCTGGTTGGCTACCATCTTGGCAGCAGCCGCGTCGAGCTTGGCCTGGCGGATACGGTCACGCTGAGCCTTGCGCACGGCCTTCTCGTGGCACCACTTCTCGGCGGATTCCTTGCTGGGGAGCTGTTCACCGAGCTTGGCGCTGGTGTTACGGCAGGTGTAGCACAGGTCGTCAAAGCCATCGAACAGGAAGTGTCCGGAGCCACCACAGCGCTTGCAGCCCTTGAAGTACTCTCCCTCGAACTCCAGGTACGTGTAGCCCTCGTGCTCGATGTAGTTGGGGGTGATGTTGTTTGTCATGTGATTAGTTTGCCCCCACTTCACCCCGGAGCGCAAATCATTCTTCGATTATGGGCCTCTTGATGATCTTGAGCCTACTGTCGATATAGTGCAGGTCGTTGCCCATCTTGGTCTGCACTCCCAACCTGAGCAGGTCACTGTCCTCGCTGGGAGCCACGAGGTTCATAATGAAGTCGCTCCAGGCGTGCAGGGCAGTGCTGCCCAGAACCATCTCCTGGATGGACTCGCCCTTCTCAAAGACACGCTTGCGAGTGTGGTGGATGAACATGATAGCGCATCCGGTGGCCTTGGCTATGGTCTTTATGTCCTTGAGGATGGCATACATGTCCTTGGAGTTGCTGACGTCCGACTTGCCAATGGCCATGCTGAGGGTGTCGATGATGACCAGCTTCAGGCCGTACTTCTCGATGGTCTCATAGAGGCGTTGCTTGTCGGTGTTGTCGCTGAGGTCTATCTGGGAGAAGTTGGTGAACAAGCTGAGCGGCTGAGGAGGCTCCCAGCTCAGGTCCGGCGTGATGTGGCCGTCCCAGTGGTACCGGAACCTGCCGTGGTCTCTGTTGAGTGAGCCATCCAAGCGGCTGGAGAACAGGTACTCGCCGTCCTCCAGCGAGAAGAATCCAACGGCTGTGGGTCTCCTGAGTGCAATACCCAGCGGCCTACGGCCTGAGGCCAGCCCCAGGGCCATCTCAATAGCTATGCGCGTCTTGCCCACCTTGGGCGCTGAGACCAGCAGTCCGCACCCTGCCTCAGGGATGATACCAGGCACAACCCAGGAGATAGGCTTGCGGATGACCGGTCCGAAGCTGTCGACCGTGGCCATGCCCCAGGCTTCAACGTCCTCGGACTCCTCGTGGTGCTCACGCTGGTCCTCAGCCTGGTCCTGTTCGGGGTCTTTCTTGGCCTCAGGGGGCTGGTGGTCATAGGCACGAGCTATGTCTTCCTTGAGACGCTCAGGGTCATCACGCCACTTGTTCCACTTGGTGGCCTTGATGAGCTTGAACGTGAGGTCCTGTGCCAAGCCAAGCTCAGCGGCATTACGGGCGAACCTCCAGATGACTTTACTACGGTCACCGTAGGGGTCATCCGCTCCCAGCTCACTAGCTAGCCCTGGGGTGAATCCCAGTCCCTTGGCCACACGAGTAAGGAGCTGACCACGAGTGTACACGGTGCCAGTCTGACGGAGGATACGCCCTTGGAACGTCTTGCGCTTATGGTGGTACGTGCCAGGTACTCTCAGGAGCTGTCCCACGTCCACTCCGGACTTGTCCGCTCCCACAGCCTGAGTTAGCATTCCGATGAAGCCATCACGGTGGAACTCGCTCCGCTCGATGGAGTCCTTCAGCAGCCAGACCGCTTGCTTGTGGCCAGGGCTGGTCTCCCACATGTACGAGGGCTTGAGGGAGTCCAGCAGTGCACTGTCGTAGGACTCGTCGCAGTCCACCCAGACGGCGCGCTGTGCTGGGTACTCCTTAGCCTTGCGACTGTCACTGCTGCTCACTGCTGGGGTCCAGTACCAGTCTACCGATTCTCGCAACTCGGGCAGTTTGGGACGACGAGCGCTGAGGGTCTCGCCCTCACGGAACTTCTCCTGGCCCTTGACGCCGATCGCATAGATGTGTGGCATCCACACGTGGCCGTCTATACCGGCATGACGCCAGACCTTGCGGATGAGTTCTAGAGGCTCGCTATCCATGTCGTTTTTTATCCCGCTCGTTGTCGGCTTGGGTTCCCCAAGCTAAGTTGATAGCACTGTTATTGCTGCTATCTCCATCTAGGTGCCTTGCTACGTGTCCAGGCTCAGGCTGTCCGTGAAATGCCAGGGCCACGAGCCTGTTTACTCTCTTACCCTTGCCTGAGTCGCCCTTGAACAGGTTCACGTACTTGTACCCCTTTTCAGAGGTACGTTGCTTCAGCACCTTAGTCCGCAGTAGATGCCCTCTAGCGTCTGTTCTAGAGAGGCTTCTAATTTCGCCCAAGCTGGAGGCTTCGTAGAAGCCTTCGTATCCTGGGATAGCCTTCCATATCTCTATCGACGATATCCAGGCAAGTACCTCCCGCACTTTAGGGTCGTAACTAACGAAGGTACGGCCTCCTGCCCGTGCGAACTTGTTTAGCATGTACACCTGAGCCTCGGACGGCCTCTCTGTCCTACTCCGCTTCGATTCTATAGTGAAGAAGAGCCCAAGGGCACACCCAAAAATATCAGGTGTGCCCTTGGCTTGGAACGTGCCACCGTGGGTACGAATAGCATATACCCCGTCAATGGCATTGAGAGCGGCCAACTGTCGTCGGACGATCTCCGCCTCTAGCATGAGCTAGCGACGCTTGACCACGCGCTTGGCCGGGGCTGCCTTGGCCGGAGCCTTCTTGACAGCGGCCTTGGCAGGGGCCTTCTTGGCAGGAGCAGCGCGCTTCTTGGGGGCAGGCTCAGGCTCTTCGTCCTCTTCCTCGTCCTCGTCGTCGTACAGCTCCTCGTCGTCGAGGTCTTCGTCATCGAGGTCGTCTTCGTCGAGGTCATCCTCGTCGTCTTCTTCCTCGTCTTCGTCGCCCTCGTCTTCGTCCTCGTCAGCCTCTTCCTCGGCCTCTTCGAACTCTTCCTCGTCTTCCTCGAACTCCTCGTCCTCGGCGTCGGTGGCGTCCTCACCGCCCTCGTCGAGGATGTCGAGACCGTAGGTGCCCTGCACCTGGGAGCGGATGTTGCCCTGGTAGCTGTCGTCCTCCACCTCAGCCGCGATGAGCTTGCCGACGACCACGCTCGGGTCGATGCTCTGGGCCTTCTTGGGCACGCTCACCCCAGCAGCAACCAGCAGGTCACGCAGCTTCCAGAGCTGGTTCTGCTGGAGCTTGCAGTAGAACGGGAACCGACGAGTCCGCAGCTTGGGGTCGGTGGGGACGAGGGCGTACACGAGCATAGCCGTGCCGTCCTGTGCCTCGGTCTCCTCGTAGCCTGCGATCTCCATCTTGTGCAGGCCCTCGGTGATGTGCTTGGTGTTCCAGCCCGAGCGCTCCTCGACCTTGCTGAAGTCGAGACGAATCTTCTTTGCCATGAGTGTGTATCCTTCTTTTGGTGATCTTGACTAGCGGGTCCAGCCAAGAAGCTGGTTCAAGCCGCCGACGGTCGGCTGCTTGAGATAGGGGGGCTTACCATTATACGCCTTGCTTCGTGCCCCGGCCACAATACCGGGAGTGGGGGTGAGCCAGAGACGCCGCACGACCTTGTCGTTGACGTTGGCAACGTAGAGACGGCCGATGACATCGGACATCTGCATGAGGATGGAGTACGGGCCAGTGCTGAGGTCCGGCTGCACGGCTGCTGCCTGCTCCTCGTCGTCATCCTCGGGGGACCAGTCCTCAGAGGGCATGACGAGCTTCTCCTGGGCCAGGATCAGCACCTCCTTGTCGGTGTTCCGCAGAGCACGCAGCAAGGCGCTGAACCCATTGTTGGCGATGCCGCGCTGGTTCAGGCTGGGGGTGCTACCTCCTGAGATCTCGGACAGAAACTCGCTGTATAGCGATGTGGCCGTGTCCACTACGAATCTGCTGTGCTTGTTCAGGAACGACGTGCTGAGCACCTGCTTGTTGATGTTACGCTGGCTCACGTCCTCAACTACCGTGAACCCTGAGGTGTCGATACCGATAAGGCCGTGGTCCGAGCTGATGACCGCTGTCTTGCCCTTGGGGGCATCCTTGAGGGCCAGGGTCGTCTTGCCGACCTTAGGCCTCCCGTACACTGTGATGACGCTCATTTCTTGCCCTTCTTCTGGTTAGGGTAGTAGTCCAGCGGGTCACGCGTGGTTACATACCGGGTTCGCTGCTCTATCTCGCTGGTGCCGTGCATGAGGTCCGCCACGGTCAGGTCCTTGTAGTTGCACATGTAGCCGGAGCATGCGTGCAGGTTGCGCTCGACACAGTCGGGGTCGTCCCACTTGTATGTTAGCAAGCGACGAGCCGAAGTGACAAATGCCTTGCGCTGGCGCTCGGCCTGCTCGGGAGTGAACACCAGCTTGTCCCTACGGAACAGATCGGTGTAGTCCCGGTGCTTCAGCTCGACCAGGAACTCCTCTACGTATGCACGCTCAGCCGGGTCCTCAATAGCCAGGAGGTCCTTACCCTTGATCGTGGTCATCATACCCATGTCCCGGAGCCACTCAGTGAACACGGGCAGCGTTGTGCCAGAGGGCTTCAGCACGCGGCTGATCTTACCCTTGGTTGTGAGGGTGGGAGTGCTGATGGAGCCAGTCTTGCAGTAGTCATAGATGAACCCCTTGGGCTGAGGCAGCGGTTTGCCACGATAACGAAGCCGCTTGTACTCGGGTGATGTGGCCACGGCCCACAGATAGGAGTAGTGCTGGAAGGCCAGCTCCCGGTATCTCCAGTCAGGTAGGGTGGCGTGGGTCTTGTGATCTCCCAGCCACACATCACCGTGCTCGTCTATCCAGATGATATCGATGCGGCCTCGGTACAGCACCTTGTTCTTGAACATGGGCCGCTCGACTGTAAGCTCCACTGCTACCGGAGTGAGACGTTCCTTGCGATGGGCGTACTCGTAGCTGAGTACGATGTTGTAGCACTCACGAGCAAGGCTGTCGACCTCCTCCTCGAACTGCTCCATCCGAGCCTTCTCGAGAAGCTCCTGGTGCAAGGCCTTCCAGTCTCCGCCACGACCACGTTCTTCGAGCAGAGCGTGAACCCAAGTACCACGGGTGAGGGGCTTACTCTCCAGTCGAGGCCTCAGCCCCAGGACGATCCCGTAGTAGGTCTCACGAGGGCACTCAACGAAGCCGCTGACCATGCTCTGCGTGATGACGAGCCTGCCATCGTCAGTGGTGGGCCAAGTGCCCTTAGCCCCGTTCCATGCGCGTGACCCAGGCTTCTTGCCGGTGCTGGGCAGCTTCTTGGCCGTCATGCATGTGCCCCTTCAGGCCAGACCATCTCGTGCGTTACTGCTCCTGTCAGATGTGCTGGGTACGGTATCATGCACATGATGCATTCCGTCCTGGGGAGGGGAGGCAGTGGGGTCTGAGCTGCTTGCTGTGGTATCCACTCAGAGTGCCCGGACATTATTGACATCCTGTTGGCCGTGATTCGTGCTTCAACGTCACTCTGTCCACTAAACAGAGCGTACTCATAATCACGCTTCCACTCAGAACTCAGCAAGGGGTTCACCTCCCCAGCACCTTGAGATGGTGACGTCTGCCTTGAGGAAGAATTTTCTGTCGAGTGTGTCATCAGCCTGTTCCATTGTCTCCTTGACGATACGGCCTACCTTTCGGGCTGTCTTGTATGGGGCAGTAAGGCAGACCGAGTCATGAACCGTGGTTACTAGTTTAGCCCCTAGCTCAGGCAGCCGCAAGTCTCTTGCTAGCCTCCCAAGGCTGATCAGCATGAAGTCACTACCAGTCGATTGAACTGGTGAGTTGATGGCCTGCCGGAAGGCGTTCTCCTGCACCCAGTAGTCGGAGTGATACACCTTGGGCAGGTGCCGGAACCGGCCGAACTCGTTGTGGACGCCACCGTACTCCAGGGCCTCCTGCCTCTGACGACGGTACCACTCAGGCAGCGCGCTGAACGTGGTGAAGTACTCATCACGGAAGACCTCGGCCTCCTTCTTGGTGATACGGACGCCATAGTTCTCAAACAGGTAGTCAGCGAAGTGCTTAGACTGCATACCGTACAGGAACCCGAAGTTGGCACCCTTGGCCAAGCTCCGCTGTTCCTTGGTGATGTCGTCGTGCCTCACCAACCTACGAGCCATGTAAAGATGGATGTCCTCCTCAGCCTCGAAGAGCTGGAGCATGGTGGTCTCCTGGGCCATTACAGCGGCCACACGAAGCTCCAACTGGCTGAAGTCCACCTCGATCCAGGCACGTCCGCTCTCACCGAAGAGGTTGCGTGTGGCCTTGTCACGAGGAATCTGCTGTGAGTTGAGGCCTGGGTTGTCCGGTCCTGGGCTACGGCTGCTGAGCCGACCAGTGACCGTACCTGTGAGGCTGAAGCTCGTGCTAATCCGGCCGTCTACGGTACGCTCCACGATGGGCGTGAGGAACCCCGTGAGCTGCTTATACAGAGTCGACCGCTCACTCAGCAGGCGTGCAGCAGGGTGGTCGATCTTGGCTAGGTCCTCCTGGCTCAGGCCAGGGTTGCCCTCAGGCCAAGTCTTGGTCGGCTTGCCACGCCTGGGGCAGAGCGCACCTTGATAGTCATACAGCCACCACTTGGTCCAGTTGGTGGCACCCCACTTGGGCTTCGTCTTCTGCAACCACTCAGGCCAGCGGTCTTTGTCTGGGATGGAGGAGTCTAGCTTCTGCTCGATCTCAGCGATGCGGGCCTCTACCTGCTCCCGAGTCTTAGCTACCAAGCTGAGGCGTACAGGCAGACGGTTGTCCTCCATCTGGGTAAGCGGCTCAATGGCAGGGATCATAACCTCACGCATGACACGCACAGGGTCCTCGTTAGGCTGGAGGTTCTTCCTGATGTGGCGACGCTGCCACTTCATCAGCTCCCGAGTGATGTGCACGTCCTTACCTGCGTACACGCTGACCCTCTTCTTTGAGGCTGCGAAGGCCTTGCGTGGGATGCTTGCACGGTCCTCCCAGTACTGACCGAACTCAGCACCGAAGGTGGCTACATCGTCGTCAGACCAGTCCTCGTACCCCAGGAGACGGTGTCCCAAGTCCTTGAGGCCGATGGGGTGGTTCTCGTCGAGGAGGTGGGCCATGAGCATCGTGTCCCAGATGATACGTACCTTGGACCCGTAGCTGCACAGCCAACGCTTGTCAAAGGTGGAGTTGTGGGCTACACCCTTGGTGATCTTGAGCTTACTCAGCTCCTCTGGTACCTGTGGCCACCACACCATGACATCATCACGGTCGTACGGGGCGAACGCCACACATAGAAGCTGCCCCTTACCAACGGTCAACGAGGTGGTCTCGATGTCGAAGATGAGAGGGGCTGTGCTCTGGGACAGGTAAGCCTGTACCTCAGACAGCACGTCAGTGACTAGTAGATGCAAGGTGGACTCCTAAGTTGAGGAGCCGTTTACGTTGCATCGGAGGCCAAACCGATCCCATGCCCACCCCGGACTGTTAAGTGCGCGGGTACTCTATGACGAAGGGCAGCTAGCAGTCGAACTGAGGACTAGCTAGAAGCGTGGACTGTAGAGGACTCGAACCCCTAACCTTGGGCTTTCACCCTATGCGATTGCCTGTCTGCATCACAGCCCGTAAACTGGCCCGTGCTCTGTGGAAGGGAGCACGGGCCAGCGGTCGTTCAGCGCGTGGGGCGCTTGCGAGCCGACTTGGCCGGAGCGGTCGCGGCAGCGGCCTTCTTGCCGGGAGCCTTGGCCGACTTGGCAGTCTTGACCGACTTGGTCTCCTCCGCCTTCTCAGCACGCTCGATCTCCCAGCCTGCGGGAAGCTCGTCCACGTTGGCGATGGCCTCGTCGACCAGGTCGTCGAAGGTGCCGTCGGCGATGGCGTTGCTGAAGGCCTGGAACGCGATGGCTCGCATGGCCTTGTATCGGCCCTTCTGCACGTCGACGCCGGTGGCCTCCATGACTCGGGTGATGCCCTCGTTGATGACCTGCTTGGCGGTCGCTTCGGCCTGGGTCTCTTCGGTCGGCTCGATGGTCTCGTCGAGCACTGCCGGAGTGGACTTGGTGGACTTGGTGGACTTGGCCTTGGTTGCCATTTCAATCTCCTTGTGAAAGTGGTTCGGGTTGAGGTGTTACTGACAAGAGAAAGTATTGCCTACTGGCAAGCCTAGCGCAAGTCCGGAGTAGAAATCTTTCAGGTGAATCTTTTCTCCTAGTAAAAATAGGGCTATCTGGTGCGCTTGATTCTCCGAACCACCTTCTGCAGGTGGTCGTGGTCCTCTTGGAGCGTCGTCCACACGTCCTCATCCACGGTACCTCGGCCACACAAGAACCAGACAGTGGGGCTGGCAGGGCTGAGCTTGATACGGTCGGAGGCCTGCTTGAACGTCACGTAGTTGAAATCGCTGGTGTACCAGATGAGGTCGTTGGCTACTGAGATGTCCACGGCCATAGCCACAGTCCTCGGCTGCACCAGGAGTACCCGAGCATCCCTGTCCCGCTGGAATGCCTCAATGACGTGGTTCTTGTTAGGTGTGGCCCCAGTAATCACCAGGTGCCCGATGCGCTTCAGGCTGAGGTACCGCGCTACTAACTTGACCTCGTGCAGGTGAGTACAGGCAATGATGACCTTATCGTTGCAGCGTCCCAGCACCCTGTCCAAGGCCCTCAGCCTGGCTCGGGCAGCACCTCGTACGGTAAAGGACCGTCCCATATCATCCTTGAGCCAGCCTCCGACCAACGTGCGCATACGCAGCAAGCGAGTCAGAGGGTTGAGACCGACCACCTCGTGCTTGCCAACTCTGATTACGCCCTTCTTGAGCATCCGCTGGTGCATCTCCAGAACGTCGTCTGGTACTGAGTAGCGTACCCTGCGAATAGGGACTGGCTCACCAGGGCCAACCATTGTTACTACGTGTGGCTGAAGATACTGGTTCAGCTCGTATTGGTTGCGCGGCCTCACCAGCTCAGGGAACCCCTTGACCGTCGTCCACTCGCCGAAGTGCTCCCTGAACTCTCTTGCTGAGGCCCACCTGTCCCGGATGCTAGGGTCGAGGAACGTCCACTGGCCGTACACTGCGTCTATCTGGTTAGGGTTGGTTACCGGAGTGCCAGTGATCAGCAAGCGATAGTACCACTTGTGGGCCAGCGGTCGGATGTTACGCCCTGTTACTGAGCTGGGAGTCTTGATCATGTGGGACTCGTCCAGCAGCATGGCACCTTGTCCGTTGATGCCCTTGGAGAGCTTGTTCAGGAACGGTCCTAGACGCTTCCAGGGTGCCTTGCCGAACTGCTCGTAGTTTACGAACAGCAGTGTGACGCCCTTGAACATGCTCGGGCTTGGGTACTCGTTACCTGCCGTGAGTGGGAAGAAGCGGTACGTGGTGGTGAGCCACTTGGCAGCTTCGGTTCTCCAGGTGGCCTCAGCAATCTTGGGGCCGACTATGACGGCCACCTCGGGCTTGAAGTGTTCAACCCACTTTAGGGCTACCGCTGTCTTACCTGAGCGCGGCTCAGCCCACAGCGCGCCGAAGTGTCGCCCCTGCTCGGTGAGCTTCTCCAAGGCGACACGTTGCGAATCTCTAAGAGTATATGACGACATCTAGGCCACACTCCTGGAGGTAGGGCACGGGGTCCGGTCGGTGGGCTGGAGGTGGGCTGAGCAGCACGACCCGTGCCACTCCCGAGTTAGACACGAGCTTGGCACAGTCGGCGCAAGGTGAGTGAGTCACGTAAAGCGTCGCTCCCTCAGTGTCTTTCCGGCTGGCATACAGCAGCGCGTTAGCTTCAGCGTGGATGCTAGGACAGCCATATCCGTAGATCGTTGCCTCACTAACAGGGCTGCTAGCTCTCATGCACCAGCCTGTGCAGCCTGTAGACGTGTTAGCGCTGGAGCCGCTAGCAGGCCCGTTGTACCCTGTGCTGACGACCCTGTTGTCCTTGACTAGTACTGCTCCTACTTGCGCACGCTCGCAGGCACTACGACGAGATACCGCCTGAGCTACTTCAGCCCAGACGGTATCCCACGATGACCTAGTCATTGACAGCCTTACGGATGCAGGCAGCGCACAAGTGCTTGATGCCCGTAACGAGCTTCCAGCCGCCCTGCTCAGCCTGGCAGGTGTCCAACAGTTGCCTGGTCTCCTCGCAGGAGTCGCAGGTTTGGATGATGGTGAGCATCAGCGCACCAGGTCCGCCGCGCCGGACTCCAGGATGGCCTTGAGGTTGGGCCGGAAGTAGTTGGGTCCCTTCTTCACCCTGCCCTCGAAGATGCCGTCGGGGTCGTTCGGCCCGGCGATGATGCCCTTGCCGTCCTCCCCCAGCTTGGACATGTTGCTGTCCTGCACCTCCTTGAACAGTGGGCCAGCGTCGATGCCCATCTCCACCAGGAGGCCGAACACCACATACAGGATGTCGATGCAGGCGTCTGCCGTCTCCACGATGTCGAAGGCCTTGAGAGCTGGGATCAGCTCGTCCTCGAACTCCTCACGGATCAGCTCGATGCGCACAGGGATGCGTTCGGCTGGTAGCGGCTGAGCCTTCTCAGCCACTGGCTGTCCCATGGCCTCATGGAACGCCTTGACCCCTGCCTGCATGTTGAGGCCCTCGTTCTGGATGGTGCTGATGGTGTGGCCCTTGGCATACGCCTGGACAACCTCCCACTCAGCAGGGGTGAAGAGCTGTCCCCCCAACTCGGTCATGGTTGCTGGCCCCCGCACTTCTGGGGCGTGGTATGCCTGCTCGACCAGGTCGTCTCGTTCACTCATTGGGGGTTACCCTTTCTCTCCTTGATTACGTAACGCTGCTCCTTCTCGAATGCAGCGGTGATGCGGTCTACCTCTTCCCAGTTTACCAACCTGGGGTCGTTGCCGTCCTCGCAACTGAATGGACTGATGACCACGCTGATAGCCTCAGCGAACCCCGTGGCCTCAGCCTTGAGCAGGGCCTTCTCCTTGGGGTCCTCGGTCTCGTCGATGGTGCGGATCAGGTCAGTGTAGGCATTGTACAGCTTCCTAGTCATCTGGGCACCTACAGCATCCCCAGCCTTGAGCACACTGTTGAACCTCACGCGCTTGTCTGGTACATGCTGGAACGCACTCGTGGTGAGGTACCGGGCGATGCTCTCACTGTCCTCGTGGCCAGCGTCCAGTGCTGCCTCGATAGCCTCAGTGATCACATCGATGGTGGTCACCTTGCCCTCACGCATGGCCTCACGGTCGTCGATCACGGCGAAGATGATACCCTGCCCACTGAATGTGCTTGGCTGCTCCTCAGCCTGGGACCGTGGCTTCTTGGCCATCGGTAGCTCCCTTCCGTACTTCTGTTGGATGAGGCCCTCGTCGCGGTACCGTAGCACCTCGGCTGCTGCCTCTATACGTGTGGCCTTGGACAGGCTCTTGTCCTTAGACCTCCTGGCCAGTACCCCCAGCTTCAACAGGTGGTCGAAGTGGGGATGCTGCTCTCTAGAAGCGCTGCTGCTCTTCATAGCGCAGGAACTCCAGCAGCTTCTCGTCGCTGTCAACCAACTTCTCGGCCTGGCTGCCGAACTCGAACGCAGGGCTGTCGAAGGCCTGTAGCCGCTGGGAGAAGGTGCCAGGGTGCCTGGGGTCGTTCATGACCTCCACTATGCTCACGCTCTTGAACAGGGAGTAGTTCTGCTGTCGGTTGAGGTGCATGAAGAAGTCGGCGAAGTAGTAGTACATGGGGTTCACCCGAGCCAGGGTACCTGTCTCATACAGCTCGTCGCTGATCAGCTCTGCTAGCTGAGGGTGGTGCAGCTTGACCACGAGGTGAGTGTCCGGCATGGCGAACACAGTACGAGGACGCTCGTCGTTCCAGTCCTTATCGGGCAGTGACAGCCGGTACACCATGTGGGTGAACCAGTCAATACGGTCGTAGGTGATCGGGACGTCACCCTCGTCCCTGATGATCTCTTGGTGGAGTTCGTGCATAGCCTTGGTGGCATTGTAGAACCCTTGGCCATTGTACGACAGGCGGTCTGCGCTGGTGGACTTGCCCGTGTTGTCCGGGCCTTCAAACGCAATGAACATTACTTGCTCTCCTTCTTAGATGCTGCTAGTGCAGCCGTTAGCGGAATCTCTGTCTGCGTGTTGCCGGTATCAGCGTTCCACCGTTTCCAGTTTATACCGATACGCATCACGCCTCCAGCCTTGTTGCGGACGGACTCCCTGAGGTAGGGTCTCATGCTGGGGTAGTGCACTCCGGCATTGTCCATGTCCACCCGACGGCCCACTGAGTCGGTGGGGTCCAGGGGTATGGTGGTCTCTAGGGCTACTGACTGGTCGTAGGCCACACATGGCATCTGGAACGACTCCCCACCTGAGGTGATGTTAGCCAGGAACATGGCCAGGTCCTCACCGTAGAAGTGGAACTCCCTCGGCAGTCTACGGATAGGGAACCTTTCCAGGTCGAATATCATGACACAGGACGGGAAGCTCTGCTTGAACACCTGACCAGCGACGTCTGGGTCGGCCACTGGGCCGCTGAACAGCGCGTTACGAACTGCACCATAAGAGACGTGTGGCCTCAGCTTGAAGATGCCCTCAGTAACCTTGCAGGTGACTGCTAGTGTGCGGTACATGTTCTCGACTGCTGTCAGCCCACTTACTGAGGGGCTGTAGCGCTTAGCGTAGCGCTCACCCTTGGGGTTGACTGTGCATTGCAACAGTGATACAGCTCGGATGTCGTCGTCCACCATAAGGATACGCCTGTACCCTCGGCGGTCGGCATCCCTGAGGGCACGCATACGGGCGGGCCCCAGGCCTGGGAGCTTGACCACAGCAAACTTAGCCCAAGGGTAGGCAACACGATAGTCATCCAGCTCCTCACGGCGGACAATCACGTGCACCTTGTCACGTATCGTGCGGGGGGCCTCAGCCAGGAGATTCAAGAACGGTGCCACTCCTGCCCGTGTGTAACTTGGCACGTAGATAGGGTACAGCCACTTGGAAGGTGCCTTAGGCAACAGCTCGATGTGCTCGTTGCTCAATGTCCTACCCACCCATCCCACTCGAACTGACTCGGCTCACCCTTGACTACCGAATACATACCATGCACGGTCTCTACTGGTGTCTCTGCCTCTGCGCTGAACTCAGCAGGAGTTAGCTCGTGTCCCACGATGTGGAAGTGGTCCTTTTCAGCGGGGATGCTGAGGACCCTGCCATGCCACGGTCCGCCGTTTAGCTTGATTTCTTTTGACTGCATTAGATTTCACTCTCTGGTGGTGCTCCCCCTGGCCTACGTATAGACAGCAGACCAGGGGAAGTATGAGTTACTTGTTCCGTCGGTGGCGGACTGGCTTGGGCCTGTCCACTGCCCTCAGGCCCTGAGGCTTGGGCTTGAACCACTGCCGCATGCCATTTATGACAGCTACTACGACACCAGCAAGTACGATCAGCACCACCAGCACCAGAAGCACCAGGAGGAACCAGCCTAGGGCAGTGCCAATGATCTCCCAGGGGTTCATGCCTGGTCTCCCAGGGCTGCACGCTGCTCGGGACTCATCCACTGCCTACGTGCCACTCGCTCCTGCTCATCGTACACGCGGTCCGCCTCATGCTGGAGCAGTTCAAAGTGACGAGGGTAGACGTGCAGGTTGGCCACCTGGAATGTGATGTTGCCCCTCGTGAGGTGGGGGAAGACGAACTCCAGCTCGTGCAGCAGGTGAGTCATCAGGTAGTTCCACATGGAGTAGTCGGCACGATAGCCGAAGACCGCGTCCATGCTCCGCATCTGGGCGATGATGTGCAATTGGTTGTCATCGTCGATCATGAAGTTGAGGGCGTTCGTGCAGATGAAGTCGTTACGACCGTTGTAGCTGGCCATCTCGTGGATGTCACGGTCGCTGATGATGGCTACTGCGTGTCGAGTGGCCGGTCCCTCGTTTACGAAGGTGCGCACCACCCTGGAGAAGAGCGTCGGGGGGCTTGGCAGGCGGTCCCCCTGGCCGAACAGGATGTACCCGTAGGCACTATTGACCTTACCGTCCCAGCCTGCACAGGCCTGGAAGAGCTGAGGCACAGGGCCTTCCATGTCCTCCAGCAGGTCACTGCCGGACTTGAACCAGTCCAGCTCACGGCGGACCCAGTCCTCGTTGACCTTACCGATCATGGAGTCCCGAGTAGCTACCCAGTTGACTGAGTAGATTACACGGTTACCTGTCCGTGAATCGACAGGAGCGCTGGCCAGGGCCAATACCATGTCGTCAGAATTGTATTGCAGCATGTGTCCTCCTTGGGGACGTGGGGCTGGTATGGGGCACCAGCTAACCCAGTTTAGCGCATTGACAATTTCCCCGCAAGGGGCTGGCCACACCTAGCAGCGCTAAGGAACTAGGTGTGGCCTTGGTGCTACATCCTCTTGGACTTGAAGTGGGTTGCCAGGGCGGACCAGGTGACCGACGCCAGGAAGCTGGCACCTAACCACAGTATGATACCCCCCGCTGCTCCGAGTGCGTTCACTGGGTGACCGCCTTGGCCTGCACCAGGGCGTCTCCGCTGACCGGAGTGTCGCTGCCGTCGGCTGCCAGCATGTCCAGCACGCTGACCGGGAAGTTGAGCCTGATGGCGGTGAAGGCCGCTGTCTGGACTTCGTACCAATTGATGTTCTTCATTGCACTCTCCTTGGATAGAAGGGAGGGCTTCGGCCCTCCCTATTTGGGTTACGCCTTGTGCTTACGGATGCTACGGCTGCTGTTCGTGATAGAGACCCGCTCCTGGCAGTCCGGGCAGGTGGCCCAGTTGCCTGAGTAGAAGCCGCGTCGGTTCGGCAGGCTCCAGTCGATAGCCTTGCCAGAACCGGAGCACTGGTCGGCCGGTGCCTGCTTGGTGGTCAGCTCAGTGGGAGCGCTGGGGAAGCAGATGGTGCAGAGCGTCTCACCATGCTCCTTGACTGCCTCAACCTCAGTGAGACCCGAGACGTCCGGGAGCCAGCCGATTCGGGTGGTGGGGCGGAACGAGGAGCAGTGGGTCGTATTGTGGATGTGCTTGACGAGGAAGAAGCGGGTCCAGCCAGTGTACTCAGCGTCGTCAATGGCCTGAGCGTTCTCAGCCAGCAGCGCGGCCTGGACGGTAAGCTCAGCTACCATCGATTCCAGGTCTGCGTTCCGGCGGGTAAGGGAGTTGATGACATGCTCAGCGTTACGGCGACCCATGTACATCTTGATCGTTTTCTCGTTGTTGCTGATGCTCTTCTTGGCGTCTGCCACCTTGTCGGCCACGATGTGGTACTCGCTCCACGCGGCTGCGATCCTGGTGTCAACTTCACGAGCCTTGGCGATTTCGACTGTGCGGTTCATTGGGTGCTCCTTGGTTGGTGTGGCCTTGTAGTTAGAAGTTTAACCCCATTGTCAGGGCCACACCAAATCCAGTTTCAGGCTGAGATGCCTCGACCCTGGCTGACTGCCTTCTCACCAGTGTTGGCTTCCTTGCCAGCGCGGTATCCGTGGGTCTCAGCCGTGTAGCTGCCCTTGCTGGGTCGGGCCTGCCGTGTGCCCTTGGCCAGGCCGTCGAAGTGCTCCTTGACCTTGCTGGCACGGCTGACAAGGACCAGCTCGGTACCCGAACCCGACTCCTGTACAGCCTGCTGACGACTGGCCGCGATGCGCTGGCCAGCTCCCGTACCGAACCCCTTAGTGAAGCTGCGACGCGCTGCCTCCTGGTCGTACGGTGTGAGGTGGAGGAAGTCGCTCTTGTTGAGCTTCCACCAGGCACGAGTAGCCACGGCTGCCTGCACCTGGAGGCTGGCGATGAGGACCTTGGCCTGCTGCACGTCCGACTCGAAGCCAATCAGGTACAGCGACGCCGACTTGTTCTTGTAGGTCGACATCATGCACTGCACGGTACCCAGGCCGTTGGCCACCATGTGGCCGATGTGCACGTACTCCAGCCGGTATGCTCCGCTGAAGTCAATGCGCTCCTGGATGATCTTCTCGCTGTCCTGGCCCGCCTTGGAACGACGAGCGTCGATGACGGCCTGGTCAATAGCGTACTTGACCATGAGACGCTCGGCGTGCTCAGTGAGGGCCTCAGCCTCTTCAGGAGTGGTGCTCTCGGCCTTGGCCAGGAGCTGAGCGATTAGATCGATCTTCTTTTCAGACATGTGGTGGACTCCTTGTCTAGATGGGTGGTTGGTGGGCTGTCTAGATGTACTGGGAAACGGAGAAGATGATGAACCCCCGGACCTGCAAGTTGGCAATCTTCTCAGGAAGCAGGTTGGCAGACACCAGGATACATTTGCGTTCAGAAGAGTGCCGGTCTGAGCTGGTGTCAAACGTGATGCGGTACTTCATAATGTGCTCCCTTGTGTGGTGTGGCCTGTTGAAGTCAAGTTTGCGCTAGTTTGACTTCCGGCGCAAATCCTGTTTGGATTTTCTCCCATCCGTAGTAATTGCTAGGGTGAGCTGGTCGATCGCCATGTCGTAGTCCTCCTCAGCAAGGGCAATGTGAGCCAGCTCCAAGGCTGGTAATGCCACCCTGCTGACGGCGATCTGCTCGTCGGTTGTTGCGTTGCGACCCTCGTGCCTGGACTGGTTACGAAGAGACCAGTACTCAGCGGACTTCATGGCTGCGACAGCCCCCAGCAAGGCCACATGAGATGCCTCGCTGATCCAGCCGGTCTCTGCACACTCCTTCATGAGTTCGATGCAGACCTGTGCTGTCGCACGCCTGTCTTGATTCAAGCTTGGGCCTTGGTGCTGTTGATCCCCTGGTGCTTCACTCCCGATAGTGAATTCATGCTGGTGCCCCCTTAGGCCGTGTAGTTGTGTTCCACAGTATGCCTCATGCAGCCACAATCCGCAAGTGGACACCAGCCGCCGTGACGATTTCCCTAACTTTTAAAAACGCGCGCGCTATATTGTAATATCATCTCTCTCCTTACCCGAAGTGCTCCGTAGGAGCTAACTGAGGGCTGGGAGTGTGGCCAGAGACCATCGGCACGCATGACTTCCGCGACAGCTACTCAGAGTGACGCATCCTCGATACCGGCCTGACGGCCTCCTCGGATACGCCATCGTAGTCTGGCTCCGCAGGCTTGGTAGCACGATGGCCGTAGTTATCACTAGGGAGAAATCGGACTTGTGGCGGCCCCGGAGGTGTGCTAAGCTTGGCGGTAGCCAGGGAGCTGGCTACCCAGGTCAACCAGTCACCAAGGTATCCAACCCTGTAGCTGACTCAGTAACTGACACCAGCTCCCTGGCACTCACAACTAGAAATCACACTAAGGAGTCCACCCCTCATGAGCATCAACAACCAGCCGGAAGCGCAACCTGGCTTCGAGCCCATTCCGGCAGTACGGCGTCAGGCAGAGCAGCCTGTCAAGCAGAGTCGGGATCGAGCACAGTACGTCCGGCAGCAGCGGGGTCACTCCTGGGTGATGGAGTGGTGCATCCTCGGCATCTTCACCATGTGGATCCGCCCGATCTACCTGGCCGTGTCGCCCAACCACTACTTCCACATCTGATGGGCGCTAACGACGCACGCGAGCAGCTGGAAGTCTGCAAGGACGAGTACGGGAAGCTGGAGCGGGAGAACGCCGAGCTGAGGGCGAGGCTGGCGAAACCGGAGCCGGTGCAGATCGACCGGGAGGCACTGATCGAGGTGTTAACGGAAGCGTGGGAGGCCAAGCGTAAGGAGATCGGACGTGGGATCGCTCCGAAGGGGACGAAGGTCGGTGCCGGAATTGACGCCGTGATCGCCCACCTTGCCGCACAGCCGGTAGCCGGGGCGGTCGAGTGGGGGCTGTCGGACTCGATGCTCGACTCGTTCCCGAAGCCGCACTTCACAGGATCGGAAGAGTCAGTGCGCTGGAATCAGCGGCGAGGGCACCCGAATATCAAGGTGGTCCGCCGCACCGTATCCGAGTGGGTGGAGGTCACCGATGAGTAACGACGACCTGATCGCGGAGGCGAATCGCCGCCTCAGTGAGTGGTGCGACATTGAAAACGCACCCAGTGACCCGAAGATGATCTACCGCCTCAAGTGCGCCCTCGCTTCCGCTGCCGCCGACGTTGAACGGCTCGAACGGGAGAACGCGAGGTTGCGGCAGGCGACTATTACCACGTTGACACCAGCACAGGAGACCATGCGTCAGGAGATGCTCGGAGACGTGCAATCCATCAAGCGGGTGTTCGACGAGATGCTGGGTCTGCCAGACGTTGACCCCGTGGTGAGGCAGATCGCCCTGACCGTGGTTGACCGTGGTCCTAACGTCACGCTGTCACTCAAGCAGTGGTCTGTGGTGCAGGGCCTCATTGAGGCTGGAGTGCAGGCTGGTATTGCCCGTGGCAGGCGGCTGGGGCAGGAGTCCTAGTACTGCTAGGTCAGGTCCGGGTATGGTGTCACGTGTGGCCGGTGAGCTTGCGCCTGGGGGCTAGAGCTGGTATGCTTTAGGGCATGCCTCCCCAGCAGCGCAAGCCCACCAGCCGCAAGGACTCTGTCCCTGCTGGCAAGGGTCGTACCTGCTCGGCTCTCACGACGTCCGGGTCGTCGTGTAAACGTCCGGCTGTCACGGGCCTGACTGTTTGTAAGAGCCACGGTGGAGGTACAGCCGCTAGTGTCCGGGCAGGCAAGCGTGCAAGCGTCAGCCAGCAGGCAGCAGTGCTATGGGGCATTAGCTCGGACACTAGCGGCATCTCAGTGGAGCAGGAGCTGACCAAGCTCGCACGCAACAAGCTTACCGACATCATGGCCCTGCGTATCAAGATCAGTGGCGACTCGGTCAACAAGCACATCGGTACCCTCACCGAGACCCACGTCGTTACCGAGTACGACATCGAGGGCACAGTTCAGTCCAAGAGTGGTAGCCAGGAGACACGCACCAAGCGCGCTGCTACCAGCGTCTGGGTCCAGGAGCTGCACAAGGCTGAGCAGGAGCTTCTAGCCATTCTGCGGCTGCTCCAGGAGGTGACTGGAGGGTCTGAGGAGGTAGACACTCGCAGAGTGCGCATGCAGACCGCTCGTGAGGCTGCCAGGTTGCTCAAGGCGTTCCCAGGAATCAGCGTGGACGAGGTTGCCATCGAGGTGAGCAAGCGTGCTAGCTGAGCTTCTTCCGAGCCGCTGCAATGCGGATAGCCTTCTCGATGGCCTGAGCCTCAGTGAGGCGATCCTTGCCGATTTCCTTAGCGACCGGGATCTCACGACCCTCAACGGTGACGTGGAAGAAGTCTCTGGTGATTCTGATTGTGTTTGTCATGTGATTATTTTTGCACGTAATCGAGGTGAGTGCAATGCTTGCTGAGCACGAGTTCATCACGTATGAGTACGAGGATGTCGTCACAGACTTCACGCAGTTCTGCGTAGCTAGCGGCATCCGGTCGAGCGCGCTGACTGCTGTCCTTACTGACAGTATGGACCCTGAAGCGCTCAACACTAGTCTGAGCTGTGTGGCCTACTCAACGCCTCCTCAGGAAGGTAAGACGACCTGGATCGTCCATTACATCGCTTGGCAGCTTGTCCGCAATCCATGGCTGAAGGTAGTGTACGCAACGTACAGCCAGGCACGTGCGAACGCTGTCTCCCGGCAGATCCGTGGCTTGGTGCAGGCCTGGACTCCACTCGCTCAGGGATCGTCAAGTGTGCAGCGCTGGGAGACTCGTGAAGGTGGTGGCCTCCTGGCTGCTGGTCGAGGTAGCGCCATGACAGGCTTCCGCTCCGACATGACGGTCATTGACGACCCGATCAAGGACATGCAAGAGGCCCAGAGTGAGACCATCCGGGAGACTACAGTCGAGTGGTTCTCCTCGGTGGTCCTGACTCGTATGGCCTCCCTCAGCCAGATCATCGTTATTGCTACTCGCTGGCACAAGGATGATCTAATTGCCCATGTACAGAAGGCTCTCAAGGCCCAGTACATCAATATACCTGCCCAGGCCACACATGGTCCTACTCCCGACATGTACGGGAGGTTCGACATACTAGGTCGAGAGGTCGGGGAATGGCTGCCCTCAGTGCAGAACCGGAGCGAGAGGTCCTGGGAGCTGATCAAATCAGCCGTGGGCACCTACGTCTGGCAGGCACTCTATCAGGGTGACCCACAGGTCACTGGGGGCAGCTATATCAACGTAGACAAGATGGACGTTATCCCTTGGGACCAGGTCGTGTTCCAAGGTGAGCGCGGCAGCATGCAGACCCTCGACCGGGCCTTGGTCATCCAGAGCTGGGACCTCACGTTCGGGGCGGCTCCAGGCAAGTCCAAGCGGGGCACAAGCAGCACCAGCGGTGACTATGTGGCCGGACACGTGTACGCAGTCATCGGCCTCAAGTGGATCCTGGTCGACCGAGTGCACGGGCGCTACACCTTCACGGAGACACTCACCAAGGTTCAGCAGATGGCTGCACGCTGGCCCCAGACCAGCCGCATCTACGTAGAGAAGACAGCTAACGGGGCTGCTGTCATTGACAGCCTCAAGAAGCGTGCTGCACTCATCAAGCCTGTTAGCCCTCAGGGGAGCAAGGAGGCCCGAGCGCTGGCAGCTCAGCCGGTCATCGACCAGGGCCACGTTGCTGTGCTCGACACCGTCTACGACGAGAGCATGTTCCAGGAGTTCCGCGACTTCCCGTTCGGCGCTCACGACGATGACGTGGACGCCCTCACCCAGGCCATCAACAACGGCAAGGCCGACTACTTCAAGATGGGATCATAACATGTCTACAACACTGGACGCGTTCGGCCAGGAGACCCAGGGCCTAGCCTCTATTGAGGCCTACCTGCTCGGCAGGGACAGCCCCACCTACGCTACCTACTACAACGGCAAGATGAGCTACACCCTCCACGGCAAGAACTGGGAGAACTACGTAGCTGAGGCCTTCCCGGACCTCAAGAGCCAGAACACCTCTGAGAACATCTACAAGGCCGTCATTGACCTGTACGCGGAAAACCTCGTTCCCGTACCCGAAGAGCTGAGGGGCTTCAGCAATGTGCTGGTGCCTCTCCTTAGTCGTGGGGAGTGTCCAGTGGTGGTGGACTCCGCTGGCACTCCTCACTTCCCCGAACACTACGAGATGATCAGTGACGGCCAGTACACGGTCGCTGCCATCTACACTCGCTCCCTAGCCACCATGCAGGACTACGTAACGTTCGCCTACAGTGATGGGCGTACACGGCTGTTTGCCAAGCCTGTGCCTGAGGACTTCGCGGCTGCTGACAGGGACAACTACAAGTTCGTCGAGGAGAAGCACGGTAACACCCTGTTCAGGTTCGCCCTGGACGACAAGGGCTTCGGTGCAACGCTGGCAGCCCTGCAGGACCGGGCCAACCACAGCATCATCGACCAGACGGTCGTCGCTGAGATGTACGCCCGACCCTTCTGGTACCTGCTCAACGTGCAGATCCCGCCCACCAACCCTTACCTGCCTGCCAGTGCTCAGCCCAGCTCCGACGCCATGACTGAGCAGCGCAGTGAGGACGGGGCCAATGGCCGCATCTTCACCACCTCCAGCGAGGGACCGTTCGGCCAGCTGGACCCGCCCACCATTGGTGACATGATCTCCTACCACGACAGCATCATCGACAAGGTGAGCCAGGCCAGCGGCATCCCCCAGCACTACTTCAAGCCTGGCTCGGGAGTACCGCCCACAGGTGTGGCCTTGAAGGTGCTCAGCAAGCGGTTCAACAACAAGATCGCTCGTATGCGTGAGGACCTGGAGCCTCAGCTCAAGGAACTGGCTCAGCTGCTCGGAGTCGAGCGCACAGTCGAGGTCGATGGCAAGACGGAGAAGGAGTTCGAGCTGTGGAACACCTCTGACGACCTGCTCCAGGAGTCCCTCGACCAGCATGGTATCAGCCTCAGCCAGATGGGCTACCCGCTGGACTACATTGCCAGCGTGGTCACCCCAGGTGTGGACCTCAACGACTACCTGGATGACAGCCTTGGGGCTCCGGTCAGCTCGGTACCCGGCCAGCCCACCGACATGACAGCTCTCGGACAGACAGGCCTCCCGGCCACACCAGGGCAGGTTGCCAGCTACGCACAGAACCCCGGTCAGCGCCAGAAGGCCACGGCCTAACCATGTGTGACTGCCGACACCAAGGGTGCCACCAGGACTGCACTCACGGCCACAACTGCGACTACTGCCTCTGTAAGGACTGACCCATGCCTCAGGTACCCACCAACCGGATGGAGCGAGAGCTACGTGCTCTCTACCTCCGCTGGTTGGCTGGTGTGCCCAAGCACCAGAACGACCTTGCTGCCTACATCAACGAGTTCCAGCAGGACAGCGTAGCACTCATCGCCAAGCTGGGTGGACAGGCCGCTAGCCTTGGTGCCCTGGCGGACTTCCCAGTGCCTAAGATGCTGGAGCTGAGTCCTCGTGCCGGTGTGGTGTACGACGAGATGAAGCAAGCTGCTATCCGGGCTAGCATTGCTGCTGGGTTGAATGCCCGGGACGTTGCTCGGCAGATGCTCCACGCTGGCTTGGACAAGAGCTACCGTAGGCTGGAGCGCCTAGCCCGCACCGAGACTGTAAGTGCCTACTGGAAGAACCAGTGGGACAGTACGGCTGACCTTCCCCTGATCGTGATGGTCTGGGGGAGTGAGGAGAGCAAGCGCACTTGCGACTACTGCCTCAGTCGTGAAGGTCTCGTGGTGGAGGACCCCAACATCCGTGACCACCCTAATGGGCGCTGCACACTCATCCCCACGCTACGGAGCCAGGTCAAATACAAGGGCACGCTGATGCCGGATGGCTCAGTGGTCATGGACCCCAAGTGGACCAAGACTAAGGAAGACCTGTCGGCCCTGCCTATCAAGGATATCATAGCTAGGCACGACGCGGCCAACACTAAGCTGACCGAAATCGTTAGGTCTAACCCAGGAGTCAACATCACAGAACTCCGCACACTGCCTGAGTACATCAAGGCTGACAACGAACGTTTTGAGCTGCGTGCACTCATCCTCAAGGACAAGGAAGCCAAGGCAGCTAAGGCAGCCCAGGCCAAGGCCGCTAAGCTGGCGCGTGAAGCCGAAGCAGCTCGCAAGGCTACTGAGGCCGCTAGGAAGGCTGCCGCCTCCGTTCCCGCCTCAGGTGTGGCCGGGTCTATTGAAGGGGGCAGGGCAGTCCAGCTTCTGCCACGTCTGGCCCGCACTCCCAAGGACCTCAAGGCTGCTGTAGCCAAGGGTGGCGCTAACCCCAAGAACAAGACTTGGATGAAGCGCAATAACATCAATGGCTTCACCAATGAGGACTACGGGATCAACTGTACTCGTGTCGCCAACGCGGTAGAGATGCGTCGCAGAGGGTTCGATGTGAAAGCTGCCCCAGCAGGCAAGGCAGCCGACAAGACCGACAAATGGATTACTAACAACTGGATAGACCCCAACTCCGGTAAGGCCCCCAACCTCACGTATGCTTCCAACCCCAAGACCCTTATAGATGCTATGAGTGCTGAGCCGGATGGGGCCAGGTTCCAGGTCATTGGCCCCTGGAAGGGTGGTGGCGCTCACATCTGGAACGCTGAGAAGATCGATGGAAAGGTGGTGTTTGTGGAGGGGCAGGTGTATAATGCCAGTGCAGACGTTACTGCCCGGTACTTGCGTGACCTAGAGTTTGACAAGTACGCATACACTCCACATTCGGTGAGGTTCTTCCGGGTAGACAACCTCAGACCAGCACCAACCATAGTCAGAGCATTCGAGAAATAAGGAGTCCACCAGTGATTACATTCAATCAGGCCCGTCAAGTGGTAGAAGACAAGGTAGGCCCCACTCTGCAAGAGGGCTACGAGGACTCAGAGGACTACAGCGTTCTTCTCTCGGAGCCAACTATCGACGACACGGTGCAGCTCGTAGCCAAGGCAGACGGCAACCTGCACCAGGAGTACTACTTCGACGTGAGAGACAAGCTCCAGGCCATGACTCCCGTTACCGGCTAGCTCCCAAAAGACTTCCAAGGAGGAAGAACCCCAGGTCAGGTCCTAAATCTGGCCAGGTTACCAAGAGGACTTGCGCTGCAAGCTCTTATCAGCTATACTATGAGGAGGGACGGCGAAATGCCTACCACAGATACCACCAACAGTACCAACGGCTCCACGCCCGAAACGGACGGTCAGGAGCAGCCAGGCCAGCAGCAGGCCACCACTCCCGAAACGGGAGGTAACGGTGAGCAGCAGCCAGCCAGCACCCCCGAGAAGCCCATCGAGCTTCCCGATGACCACCCTCTGGTCAAGACCCTCGCATCCCAGAAGCAGCAGCTTGCAGCCTCAAAGACTGAGCTTGCCGAACTGCGTGCCAAGAGTGCACAGGTCACCCAGTTGGAGGACGAGCTGAAGGCTCGGCCCACCAAGGAGGCCATCGAGACTCTCCAGACCCGGTACGACCGGCTGGAGGCGTTCCTGCAGGCAGCAGGAGGCCCGGTAGGTAAGGCGCTCGACAGCAGGACCTTCACCAGGGACCTGTTCGAGACCGACAAGGACATCGCGGCGCTCGTCAAGGACTGGCACAAGGCTAACCCCTCGGCCACATCAACGGCACTTGGCTCAGCGTCGGCATCTCCCGCTCCTGGCAAGGTGGACCCTAACGTCCTCCTGAGGACAGCGGCAGGCAAGTAACACCCCCTTCTGGTCCGCCGGTGGGGGCAAGCTCAATACCCCCACCGGCCACTTGGCCAGAAAGGAGTCAGTCCAATGGCTGACATCACCCGTGCTGACGCCCTGGCTCTCCTGGCGCGTCAGGACATCAACGAAATCATCAAGCCTGACGCCGCTCAGTCGGCAGCGCTGGCCGCGTTCCGGACCATCCGCATGAGTGCTGGTGTGGCCCGCATGCCGGTCCTCAGCGCCATCCCGACCGCTGGCTGGGTCACCCAGGGCGACGCCTCCGAAGCCACCGGCATCAAGCCTACCTCCAAGGTGAGCTGGACCAACAAGGAACTGGTCGCCGAAGAGATTGCGGTCATCGTCCCGGTCCACGAGAACACCCTCGCTGACAGCAACTTCGACATCTGGGGTGAAGTCCGGCCGCTGGTGAGCCAGGAGTTCGGTCGCATCCTCGATGCCGCTGTCTTCTTCGGCACCAACAAGCCTGCCACCTGGATCGACCCGGCTCTGGTCCCCGGCGCAATCGCCGCTGGCAACTACCAGGTCGTCGGTGAGGGTGACGGCACGGCTGGTGGTCGTACCGACCTCGTCGCGGACTTCAACGAGGTCTTCGGCATCGTCGAGGACAACGAGTTCGACGTCAACTCGGCCTTCACCGGTCGGTTCCTGCGTCGGAGCCTGCGTGGTCTGCGCGACGACGACGGCCAGCCGATCTACCTCGACGCGGTCCGCTCCGACGGCAGCACGGCCAGCATCTACGGC
>Ga0157371_10000642_pt1 | contig 41406 bp, 43 predicted proteins | sample C45metaG_FD_113462 | JGI IMG/M metagenome (GOLD analysis project Ga0157371, IMG submission 113462) | Corn rhizosphere microbial communities from Kellogg Biological Station, Michigan, USA - C4-5 metaG | ecosystem: Host-associated > Plants > Roots > Rhizosphere > Soil | place: USA: Michigan... | reverse complement strand
TTTATCTGCTGTATTGTTTACCCTATTACTTACCACACTTACTCTTCCACGCAGCTCCTGAGATTGGCCTTTTGTAGTAAAAATGGTTAATATGAAAAACAGGAAAAATTTATTCATTTCTATATTTAATGATCGTGTTAACAATATCCTGGGCTACTTCTTTTTTTGTTTTCATAGAAAATTTATATTCTTTTCTATTCTTATCAAAGATGGTAATTCTGTTTGTTTCAACTCCAAAGCCCGCTCCTTTATCATTCATAGAGTTTAAAATAATAAGGTCGGCATTCTTTTGCTTTAATTTTTTTATGGCATTTTCTTTCTCATCATTTGTTTCCAAAGCGAAACCTACCAAAGTTTGCTTCTCTGATTTTCTCTTACCTGCTTCTGAAAGAATGTCTTTCGTTTTTTTTAATTCAAGAGAAAACTCTTCTGACTTCTTTTTTATTTTTTTATTACTTATTGTTCTTGGAGTATAATCAGCAACCGCTGCCGCCATTACCACAATGTCGTAAGTTGAGAATTTTCGCATACAAGCATTATACATTTGTTCAGCAGAAGTCACTCTTTCTAATTTTATTCCGCTTTCCGGCTTAATTGCAGAAGGCCCTAACACCAGGTTTACATCTGCCCCCTGTTTGTACAATTCATCAGCAATCGCTACACCCATTTTTCCACTTGAATGGTTACTTATAAAACGAACAGGGTCTATAGCTTCATAAGTCGGCCCCGCGGTAACTAATGCTTTCTTACCTTTTAAATTCTTTTTTTTTTCAAAAAAATCTTGAAGATACTTTATCATTTCTTCAGGCTCAGCCATTCTTCCTTCGCCCGTAAAACCGCTGGCAAGTTCTCCTTTATTTACTGGCAGAAAGGCATCTCCATTTCGGTTTAAAATGTCAATATTTTTTTGTGTTGCAGGATGTTGCCACATATCTTCATCCATTGCAGGTGCGATTAAGACGGGAGCCTTGCTGGAAAGATAAACTGCAAGTAACAGATTATCACAAAGACCATTTGCCATTTTTGCAATGGTATTACATGAAGCGGGGGCAATTACCATTGCATCAGCCCAACGCCCAAGCAGCACATGATTTGCCCAAGTTTCTTCATCAAATAAATCCGAAAGAACATTGTTTTTTGAAAGAGTAGAGAAGGTGAGAGGTGTTACAAAATCTTTTGCTCCTTTCGTCATAATTACTTTCACTTCTGCACCTGCTTTTACCAATAAACGAACAAAAAAAACTGATTTATATGCAGCAATGCTTCCTGTAATTCCCAATAAGATCTTTTTTCCTTTAAGCAAGTATTGATATTTTATATGGAAAGATACTATAAAATAAAAATGGTGGAATCACCCACCATTAAAATTATCATTTCTTATGAAAAAGAACCGCAACATTAGTCAAAAAGAGTGTCTTCATTTCTGCGGTAATAAATCTTATCTTCCATAAACTCTGCTGTAGCCAATAACGCCGGATTAGGCATTCTTTCATAGGCACGGGAAATTTCTATTTGTTCTTTATTTTCATGAATTTCTTCAAGGCTGTCAGTATGGCTGGCGAATTCCTCCAGCTTATTATGCAATTCTTCTTTTATGGCGATATTTATCTGGTTAGCTCTTTTTGCAATTACTGTAATAGACTCATACAGATTGCCAGTTTTGTTCTTGATATCAATAAGGTTTTGAGTTTCCACAACATTGCTTGTGTTGCTATTCTGTTGTCGTCTTAGTTTGCTCATTTTGTATTTTTTTAATATTGTTTTGACTTAGGTTTTTATATTCGGCCGCTTCTTTTAAAAGGTCACTTTGAGGATAACGGTCAGCGAAATCAAAGTATTCTGCATTTACTTTTTGATATCTTTCTTCCTGCTTGTCCGGTACACTTAACTTGGCGAACTGGAAAAAAGATTTTACAGCCATCAGCATATAGGCATCTCCCTTTACCGACTCCGGATAGGTATTTAGAAGATTAGTGAAAGCAATTCCTGCTGCCTGGTACATTTGAAGATTATAGTATAGTTTAGCAGCCATGTAATCTTTTTCTTCAAGTTTAGCTCTGCACTTTTCAATTATTTTATTGGCCTCAGCAACTCTTGATGAGTTAGGATAAGCATTAATGAATCCCTGCATCATCCCGATCGCTTTGTTAGTGTTTGTTTGATCTAACTGAACATTAGGCGACTGTTTATAGTAAGTCAGAGCATGCATGTAGGCAATTTCTTCCGCTTTGCTACTATTCGGAAAAACACCCAGAAATCCCTTAAAAAGATTCTCCGCGTCCGTATAATTCTTTTGATAATAAGCACAATAGGCATACTTATAATATAATTCCTCAAACTTGTCTGATCCTTTGAAAACAGGGAATAACTCTTCATACAGTTGCTGTGCATATCTATACTTTTTATTAGCGAAGTATTCATCTGCTTTCTTTAGTTTATATTCATAGTTTGTGCTTTTAAGAACCTTTGTAAACTGGCTGCTACATCCGGTAAGCATGATAAAAGGAATCAACAATAATACGAGATATGACTTCAACTTCATAAAGAGCCGCAAAATTAAGTGAATTTGAACAAATATGTATTTAAAATTAATGCAGGCAAAATCGGCATCGTTAATATTTTGATAAGGAATAAAAAAACCCTTCCAATCCGGGAAGGGTTTTCCGAAATCATTTTATTTTTTTTTAATCTGTTTTTATATCAACTGTATTTACGTCTCCACCACCAACTTCGCAATTAGTAGTGATACGATCTGCACTTATTCCTTCTTTTTCAGTAAGATAAGTTTTAACAGCATCTAATCTCTTATTGCAAAGAGCCTGTGAAGCTTTAGATGCGGCAGGATATGCACTGACAGTGATATTACAAGAAGGACTGTTTTTTAATTTAGAAGCAACATTAGCAAGCATTGCTTGTGCATCAGTTGTTAATTGAGTGCTTCTGCTTCTGAATGTGATACTTGGAAGATCTCCAATGTTACATGTAGTAGCCTGAGCAGCCAGATTTTTACAACATTCAGGATCCGGACATTTACCAACCCCATCTGCATCTACCGGCTGACATTCAGTAGGAGTGATCAATTGCTTGTCTTTGCAATCAGGAACACCATCACCATCGGTATCTCGTGAAACACCGTGGCTATCTACAGGACAACCTGCAGGTGTATTTGGTTCCTTATCTAGTTGATCAGTTACACCATCACCATCTGTATCATCAAGAATTGGCTTAGGTAACTTCATATGTTTAGGATTATTAATTTCACTATAAGCATAATCCAGTGGATTAACCCACCATAAAGGCTCAACAGCTTTAGATCCTATATTGAAATTTAAGCCTGCGGAAAAATAGTTGTAATTGTCAAAATCCCGTGTTTGTGCAGGATCGCTAAAAGGGTGCTCCTGCCATTGCTGACCGTCCAGCAGGTCATCTTTAGTAAAAGTAATCCTGTCTTCAAGGGCAAGGTTGACACGTTTACTTAATTTGAAAGCGATACCTGCTAAGCCTGTTCCTGTTGCCCTTAACGGGTGTGAGCCTAAAGTAGGCTTTGTGTTATTCTCATTCTGTGCAGGTGTGTAAGGAACATCTTTTAACAGTGATTTTAATGCATCACGTGTCTTTTTCCTGTTAGAATACTCGTCAGTAACTTGCTGAATCGAACTAAAACTGGTTGGGACGCGAACTTTGGCGTTATATACGGTAGCACCTACACCTACACCCGCATAAAGAACCATACCTGATTTTTGTTTGTGAAATCTAACATTATTTAAAGTAACGATTCCCTGTAAGGAAAGATCGTTCACTGTGGTTTTATAGTTATAATAAACCGGATCACGGTTTGCAGCACTAAACCCAGACCAAACCGGATTATTAGAATATCCGAAAGAAGGTTTCCAGTTCAACCCTTTTGCAACACCGTATAAGTATTGTGCTCTCAAAGAGAAAACATAACCTAAAGCTTTGCGAACATGAATAGCAAATCCTCCAGTAGGCAAAACAGATGCTACATCTCCGCTGATTGAAAACATCCCGCCTGAAATTCCAATTTCAGTCTGGCTTCTTGGTTTTGCAGGAAAATCATATGTATTGTTCATAAACTCATTCTGTTGTGATTTTCCTTTTGAAGAAATTACAGACGAGTCATAAACATTGTAAACACTAGTATCCTGTGCAACAACACAAATAGATAGCAGGGAGAAAATTCCCATAAACAATAACTTACACATTTTTGGCATAACTTTTTAGTTGAGGATTTCTAATAAACGGGTTTTGATGTGGCAAAAGTATCAAACGAATACCACAGTTCAAATTTTTTTTAGCATTTTATTATATTTTACCACAATTATTTAAATAGATACTTTTTTGGTAATGAGCTATTAACGAAAAATCCAAAAGGAAATATTTATAAACTTTCAATGCGAAACGTTTAGTGTACTCATTTTATTGCATCTTTTTCCTTTTACCTGAGGAATTAATCGTTTATTTCACATTCTGTCTTAAATTGCCTTTTTCCAAAAAATAGAATGGAATTTTCAAAGAATCTTATTGCCGCCGAATTGGCCACTTTCGAAGAGAAATTTGCTGAGTCTGTAAAGAGCCAAACCCCTTTGCTCGACAGGATAATGAAATACATTATTAAAAGAAAAGGGAAACAATTGAGACCTATGTTTGTTTTTTTAAGCGCCAAACTGCATGGGCCTGTTAATGAATCCACTTATAGAGCAGCAGCCCTCGTGGAATTATTACATACAGCGACACTTGTGCACGATGATGTAGTTGACGAGTCCTTGGAAAGAAGAGGCTTTCTTTCCATAAACGCATTGTGGAAAAATAAAATAGCGGTTCTTGTAGGGGATTACTTGCTTTCAAAAGGTTTATTGCTTTCAACAGAAGCTGGAGATTTTAAACATCTTGACATCTTATCAAATGCCGTAAAACAAATGAGCGAGGGTGAATTGTTACAAATAGAAAAAGCTCGTAACTTAAATTTAAAAGAGGATATTTATTTCGAGATTATAAGAAGTAAAACGGCATCATTGCTCTCTTCTGCCTGTGCTGTAGGCGCGTGGAGTACTAGTAAAGATGAAAAATTTACTAGCCTTATGAAGCTTTTTGGAGAAAAAACAGGCATTGCTTTTCAAATAAAAGATGACCTTTTTGATTATGGAAATGAAGATGTAGGAAAACCAACCGGAAATGATCTCAAAGAAAAAAAATTAACCTTACCTTTAATATACACCTTGAATAATATCGATAAGAGTGAAAGAAGAAAAATTATTTATATTGTAAAAAACCAAAATAAAGACCCCGAAAAAATAAATTACGTGTTGCAAAAAGTAATTGATTCCGGAGGTATAAATTATGCAGCTGAAAAAATGATACAATACCGGGACGAAGCTTTGGCTGTTTTATTTGAATATCCAGAAAGCGATGTGCGAACAGGGCTAGAGGAACTGGTTCGATATACAACGGATAGAAAGTATTGACAATCATTACTGCAAGTATTTAATTTTCAATTGCTAAATACTAAATTACCAAAATAGATTGCATGGAAAAAAGATGGAAAATAATTGAAGTTGATAACAATAAAGTCTGTGCTTTAAAAACTTCTTTATCCATCAGTACACCTTTGTGTAATATCCTTGTTCAACGTGGCATTGATAGTTTTGGAAAGGCAAAAGATTATTTCAGACCTCAACTTTCCCATCTCCACAACCCCTTTCTCATGAAGGATATGCATAAGGCAGTGGAAAGAATATTATTTGCAATTGAAAATAATCAAAAGATACTTGTATTTGGTGATTATGACGTAGACGGAACTACTTCTGTTGCAATAATGTATCGCTTTCTAAAAAAGGTTTATGCGGAAGAGAGAATTGAATTTTATATTCCCCATCGCTATAAAGAAGGTTATGGTATAAGTATACAAGGAATCGATTATGCAAATGAGAATAAGTTTGATTTAATCATTTCACTCGATTGCGGTATTAAATCGGTGGATCTGATCGCATATGCGGTTACGTTAGGACTTGATTTTATTGTCTGTGACCATCATCTTCCGGATGAGAAATTACCTCCTGCTGTAGCTATTTTAAATCCAAAGCAAAAAGACTGTCATTATCCATATAAAGAACTTTGTGGTTGTGGAGTAGCCTTTAAATTGATCATGGCGCTTTCACAACGGTTAGGCATCAACGAAAAAGAGTACTTGTGTTATCTTGATCTGGTAGTAACTGCGATTGCGGCCGACCTAGTTCCTATCACAGGGGAAAATCGTGTTCTCGCTTTTTATGGTTTACAAAGCCTGAATACGAATCCATCTCCCGGAATAAAAGCGTTGATAGAATTAAGTAAACTTGAAAAAAAATTTTCAATCACTAATGTGGTTTTCATTATTGCGCCGCGTGTAAATGCTGCTGGTAGAATGGATGACGCAGCAAAAGCAGTACGAATGTTTATTGAAGATGATTTTGCAAAAGCAAAGGAATATGCACAATTGCTGCATTTAGATAATACTGACAGGAAAGACGCCGATACAACCATTACTGAAGAAGCATTATCGATCATTGAAAATGATCCTGAAATGATTTCAAGGAAGACAACAGTTCTTTTTCGATCACACTGGCACAAAGGTGTTGTTGGCATCGTTGCAAGTCGCTTGATCGAAACGTATTTTCGTCCAACAGTAGTTCTTACACTTGGCGACAGTATTGTTGGAGGAAGTGCCAGGAGCGTTCCCGGATTCAATTTATACGAGGCAATTCATGCGTGCAGTGAACACCTGATCGGATATGGAGGTCATTTTGCTGCTGCAGGAATGTCAATGTTGCCGGAAAACGTAGATGCTTTCAGCAAAAAATTTGAGGAAGTAGTATCAACAAGTATTGACCCTTTATTGCTTATGCCAGAATTGATCATAAATACTGAAATTTCCTTTAAGGACGTAAATAAAAAATTTTATAAAATAGTAGAGCAAATGGAACCATACGGCCCAGAAAACCTACAACCCGTTTTTATAACAAGAAAAGTAGTGAATACTGTATGGTCCAAAGTGGTTAAGGAAAATCATATTCGTTTTGTGCTAAAACATGAAAATATCACCTTAACAGGAATAGGTTTTAATCTCGCGGCAAAATTTAATTTACTGCAATTAAATAAGCCCATTGATCTTGTATATACTATAGAGGAAAATGAATGGAATGGCGAAACGAGTCTTCAGTTAAAAGTAATTGATTTTAGGCTTTCTGAAGATGAATTTGCATAATCTTATGAAGTTCTTTTATTATTTTAAATACTTTTATTTTATCGCCAGAAACTGGAATGTCAAACTCGCTGCCTTTACAGTGTTTCACGAAATAAAGGGCGAAAAAAAATATAGGCTTAATACCATCAAAATAGACCGTCTCCATGACCAAAGTATTGCAAGCGAAAATTTAACTCACGCATCTATTTACCAGGCAAGTAGTTACTACCTGGTTGAAAAGGCTTTCACTTTTCTTCAAGATGAAAAAGTAAATTACAGCCTTGTTGATTTTGGATGTGGGAAAGGAAGAATAATAATTGTAGCCGCATATTTTGGTTTCAAAAAGATAACCGGTATAGATTTTTCTTACAACTTGTGTATTGAGGCAGAAGGAAATATAGAAAAGATCCAAGTTTTTTTTCCTCAAACTGTTTTCAATGTTATTTATACTGATGCTGCCTGTTATAAAATTAAAGATGACGAAAATTGTTTCTTTTTCTTCAATCCATTCGATGAAGTGGTAATGTTGCAGGTGGTAAAAAATATTCTTTCTTCATTAAAAGAAAATCCGCGCAAAATTTATGTAGTCTATCTTAATCCGTTGCATAAAGAAATTTTCTTAAGCGCCGGATTCGAAGAAGAATACTCATTACGAAAAATGGAATTCCTTGAATTTTCTATATTGTCAATGGAGCCGGATTTGTTTGAATAATGCTAGAAAACAGACAAATTCAGCATTTTTTTATTTGGGTTTCAGCTATTAAGCCTCTTTTAAAACCATTTCAATTGTAGGATAAGTATTAGACAGGTATTGTTTCAAATCTTCTTTTTTTGCCCAGATGATGTCTGAGATTTGTTCTTCGGTTTGCGGAATTAATTTTTCATCTCCTGTTGCTTTCATTAAATACCAATGGGTTTCTTTTAAAATATGCTTTCCAAATTCAACATAAGTATGGTAAGTAATTTTTAAAGGTCTGATTATTTCTGGTTTTTCTAAACCCGTTTCCTCTTCCACTTCTCTTATTGCGCAATTTTCAAGCGTTTCACCCGGGTCTAATTTTCCTTTTGGCAAATCCCATTTTCCCCGACGAAGGATCATTAATATTTTTTCTTTTTCATTTTTAATCAATCCTCCTGCTGCAAGTATCAAATGAAAGTGTTTAATAAAGTTTGCTTTTAGACTCGAAAAATCTTTGTTGTATATTATTCCTGCATGAAATTGTGGTTTTTTTATTTCATGCAGGAGAGAATTAATAGCAGCAGTTGATAATTCATCAATAAAAACTGCGTCCGGGTGATGGCGATATTCATTGATTTCTTTAGTTATTTCATCACACAGAAAAACCGGTTTGTCTTCAAAGTAAATTGTAATATAGCTCATACCTGTTTATTATCTTCGCAGCATGACTGATAAAAAAGCTATAGCTGAGAAACTTTTACAAATTAATGCAATAAAATTAAGTATTGACAAACCATTTACATGGGCGAGTGGCTGGAAAAGCCCAATCTATTGTGATAACAGGAAGATCCTTTCTTTTCCGTTCGTAAGAGATTTTGTCAAATCTGAAATGTGTAATGTGATTTTTCAAAGTTTTGAAAATGCCGAAATTATTGCCGGGGTGGCAACAGCTGGAATTCCATGGGGCGCAATGGCTGCCGATCAGTTAAAGCTCCCGTATATTTATGTGAGGCCAAAAGCTAAAGAGCATGGATTAGGAAACCAGATAGAAGGCTTTTATGAAGCAGGAAAAAGGGTAGTGGTAATTGAAGACCTGGTGTCGACAGGAAAGAGCAGTTTACAGGTAGTCGATGTTTTAAGAAATGCAGGATTGGAAGTAGAGGGTATGATCTCTATTTTCAATTATGGATTTGAAGAAGCTAAGAAAGCATTTGAAAAATATGGACTTACCTTAAAATCCCTCACGGATTATGATTCCCTTGTCGAACTCGCTATTGCCCAAAAATCAATATCAGAAAGCGATCAAAAAAATCTTTCTACCTGGCGAAAAGATCCTTCTAATTGGGGTTTAAACTCTTAATCGTCACTTTATTTTAAATATACATTAAGAACCGAAATATTGAATTAAAATTAAGTTCAAAAAACTCTACTAGAAATCCTAGAATAAAGAAAATCTCTCTTTTGATTCATAATTTACAGGGAAGTACATAAACACACTCGCCTTTCCAACTTTTATTTTCCCTGCAACCCGAAGCAAAACTTCTTTTCCAAGCAAAGTATTCAAAGCATTCTGATAAACAGTTTGCATATTCACATCAAATTTCACCGGCAAACTAAAAGTATCCTTACGGGGTATTTGAATTAATGTGTCAGTCGAACTATGGCCGAATAATTTTCCATTAATAAATATATCAAGATCAGTGTTTCGAAGTTGCATTCTGAAATTATTCGGATTGTAATATTGAATGTCCAAACTAACCGTAGAATTATTAAACCCGAGCTTATCAACTGTGAAGTTATGGTAATCCCGGTACTCTAAACTCTTAGGAGAGGAACATGATATAAAGACAAACATCCAACCAGCTATGAATATAAACGGTTTCTTCATTTTTTTGCTTTAAAAAATTATCATAACAAAGGGCAACTATTTATCACTTCCCACAGGCTAAAATAAACTTTTACATTACAACTATTTGTGAAACTGTATTTTTAAAACATTAAAAATTTGTGTAAAGTATATACTGGCAGATTTTGGAAGCCTTATTTTTCTATGGCAAATAAACCTTCATTTTAGACAAAAAATGTATTTAGGTAAACTCTCATAACCAAATTCTCGATTTCATTTTTATATGAGGATTCTGGTTATCCCTATTAAGTAATAGGTATGCACTTCTTTTTGATATTCTAAAATTATAAATTTTAAAGGTCTAAAAAGGATTCCATTAATCTCTTATAAAAGTTAAATCTCTTAATTGCCATTTGCGGCTCCCTTATACCCATTAAAGCCGTTTTATTATCTATACCTAATTTCTGATATTTTTTGCGCCATGCACGGTTCATATTAGCGAATTTTCCGGCTGTATATGTTTCGTCCAGTTCCATAGTATTTTCTAACGGTTCCGGTGAAGGATCATCAATAATAAAACGAATGCGATGTAAAATAAACAATGCTGTTTTCTGAGTAATGCCCAGATCGCGGCTAAGTTGTAAACTGCTAATTCCTTTCTTATGTGAAGTAATTACATAAATAGAAGCAATCCATGTAGAAAGGGGAATCTTTGAGTTTTCAAAAATAGTTCCCACAGTAACAGTAAAATCTCTCCGGCAAGACTTGTCCCTGCAACGGCAAGTTTTACCGTCTTTTAATTTGTAGGGTTTAGTGCCTCCACAATGAGGACAAAAAGGATTGCCTTTCCAAAACCTTATTTCCATTGCTTCACGGCAAACCTTTTCATCTCCAAGTTTTGCCATCAAATCTTTATAGTTTTTAAATTCTAACATGACTCGATCTATTTTTTAAAAAAGGGAAATGTTAATACCATTTTACAAGAAAAGTAACCATCTAATAAAATTAATGTGGAAAATAATTTCCTTAGGGAGGTCGGAGAGAGTCACGACACTTTGTCACTTTGGCGAAATCCTTTGGAATCATTTTGTGGAAAGTTGTATTTAGTGGGCTAACAAGGGAAGGTTCTGCCTGATAAATATGTTAGCATTAACAAAAAACAATTTCTGCAAATAGTAACTAATTTATTTAGTTTTAAAAATAAAATTGTAATTATCTAGTTTATAGCGATTTAAAATAGTCTACATTGCTTTTAAATTTAAAATTAACGCAGCTAAATTCTGTAATTCCATCCTTCAAAATATTTGTTTATTGTCACTATGCAATATTGTCATTAAAATGTAAATATATGTTTCATGTTAAGGTAGTTATGGTTCTTATTGGATTTTTAAATTCAATAAAAAATTATAGCAAAAGTTTTTAAAATATTATTTTGATATTCTTCGGATCATTAAGAACTGTAGAAGAGAAATTTGAGGTTAAAGAGAATAATACCCTGACAATTATGCAGAATGTCACTAAAACTCAGAAGTAGAATCCGGCGAAAAGACCGGTTATAGAAACTATTTAAATATTATCTAAAATATTTTGTGTTATTTGCGTTTTTATCTTTTAATATCGTAATAATAAAGGATCAATTTACAGGAATTGCACATTTATTTAGATTTTGTACAAAATAATTTTTACAGTATTTTTACGGTATTGCAAAACCAGAAAATGCACTTTATGTTTGCATTGTGATTGTGAGTTGTAGTTATCAACCAACCAAATTTTCTCTTTAAATCCTGCTTCCCCTGAAAAATCAATCGTAAAAAAATTGAAATTTTTTAACCTCAAACTCAAGGAATGGATTTAAATTTTACCCACAAGAATAATTTTTTCACTATTCTTTTTTCTTACTTTAATCTTCTAAATCGGTTTTCAAAACGGGCGGATAAAATATTTGTTTGCCACATTTAGGAAAAGTAACAAAGGTATTTTTTCATTTATTTGAGTACATAGACAAGACAGTTTTAAAGCAGAGATGCTTTTGAAATCCAGATTTTATCAAAGCCAGAATTCTAATATTCATTGTAACTGTTCAAAACAAATTTTATACAATGAAAACAAAATTATCATTAGTAACAAAGGGTCTGGTTATAGTTCTTTTTCTTTCTTTGGCTAGTAACATAAATGCGCAAAAGAGCAATCTGAAAAAAATTAATATTACCAATTTCCAGGTAATGAAACAGCAAAATAAGGTAGTTATCGAATGGTCAACAGATCGAACATCGCAAACCAATTATTTTGAAGTTCAAAAAAGTACTGATGGAAAAAACTTTAAAGTGGTTGCTTATGTCTTGGGAGCTGACCCGAGTCAACCAGAATGCGATTGTTTTGGTTGTTTTGATAAAATAACCGGTAAGGCTGAGGGATGTTTTTATCGATTGAAACATGTAAATACCAATGGCAATTTTCAGTTTAGTGAAGTGAAAATGTTGGCATTAAAATAACAATATTTAACTCGTTTTCTTTGGGGGTTACAGAACCTGATTGGTTCTTAACAAACGCCGCATTTCTATGCGGCTTTTTTGTATTAAATTAATTAAAATTCAAGCTACAAGCAGTAATTTTAGAAATTGCATGATTGAAATAATATACGATGAACAATGAAGTTTTCAAGTTTGATTTTAATATTTATAATTCAATAGAAGAATTGGATGAACAAGATGCAAATTTGTTGAAAGAAGCTAGGAAGGTAACTGAGAAAGCATACGCACCATATTCTAATTTTAGAGTAGGCGCTTTTGCTAAGCTTGTAAATGGTGAAACTGTAAGTGGAACCAACCAGGAAAATGCAGCCTATCCCGCAGGCATCTGTGCAGAACGAACGATGATGTCTACCGCTTCAAGCTTGTTTCCTGGAGTTGGTATTGAAACAATGGCTGTTTCGTACAATAATATGAAAGGAGAAAGCAACCGCCCGGTAAGTCCGTGCGGAATCTGCCGACAATCTCTTGTGGAATTTCAGCAGCGAACCAAAAATCCTATTAGAATAATTTTGAGTGGAATGGAAGGTCTAGTGTACGTGATCGAAAACGCTCAAAATCTTTTACCACTGCTATTTGGAGCAGATGATCTCAAATGATATTCTTAACGGTTTTTAGTCAAGTACTATAAGGCTCTTTTCGATAATGCCGATGCTGTCCAGTATTTGCTCTTTCGAAATCACAAGTGGAGGAGCAAACCTTATTTTATCTCCATGCGTAGGCTTCGCCAATAACCCATTTTTTTTCAATTCGAGGCAAAGTTTCCATGCTGCATCCTCAGATTTATTTTTAATGACAATCGCGTTAAGTAGCCCCTTTCCTCTTATCATTTCAAGATGTCGAGAATTTAATTTTTTCAATTTTTCTCTGAATAGACTGCCTAATATTTCAGCATTTTGGGCAAGCCTTTCTTCTTTTAAAACTTCCAAAGACACAATAGCAAGCCGGGCGGCAAGTGGGTTTCCCCCATAAGTACTTCCATGTTCTCCGGGCTTTATGGTTAGCATTATTTTGTCATCTGCCAAAACAGCGCTCACCGGCATGGTTCCTCCGCTTAACGCTTTTCCCAGTATTAAGATATCAGGCCTTACATTTTCATGATCGCAGCAAAGTAATTTTCCTGTCCTGCTTAAGCCTGTTTGTATTTCATCTGCAATAAATAAGACATTCGCATCCGTACAATATTGTTTTGCCTTTGATAAATAACCATCATCTGGGACATTTACCCCTGCCTCACCCTGTATGGGTTCTACTAAAAATCCGGCAACATTTTCATCTTTTAAAGCGTCTGCAAGAGCAGGAAGATCATTGTAAGGAATCTCTGTGAAACCTGTATTAAAAGGCCCAAAATCATTTTTGGCGCCTGTATCAGAACTAAAAGAAATAATGGCAATTGTTCTTCCATGAAAATTACCTGTGCAAACTATAATTTTTGCCTTATCTTTTTCAACCTTCTTTACCCTGTAACCCCAGTGCCTGCAAAGTTTTAGCGCCGTCTCTACAGCTTCAGCCCCCGTGTTCATTGGTAACACTTTATCATACCCAAAATACTGAGTTATAAATTTAGAGAAAAGAGAAAGTTGTTCACTATAAAAAGCGCGGCTTGTGAGAGTAAGTTTTTTTGCCTGTTCAATGAGTGCCTCAATTATTTTGGGGTGACAATGGCCTTGATTTACTGCCGAGTAGGCACTCAAAAAGTCGTAATATTTTTTGCCTTCAACATCCCAAACGAAAACTCCTTTTCCTTCTTTCAAAACTACAGGAAGGGGATGATAATTGTGAGCGCTGTATTGATTTTCGAGATCGATAAAATAATTTGTTTGAGAAGCAGTGAATTGAACTGACATAAAAATTTTTAAAAAAGTAAGAATAAAGTATTGTGAACAGCAGAAAGGGTAATATGGTTACAGCCTGTGATCGAGGAAGTCCAGGTTCTTTGCCAGAAAATGTTGTATGTAAATACGCTTTCTCAATTGTTAATTTGAATTACAAAGGTAATTAAAATTAAACAAAGGATCTTTGACTTCTGTTGATTTTTATCATTTCAGAATTGCCCGAGAGAAATCCATTTGTAAAAATATCTTTTGTCGAAGGGAAAGTTAATTTGGTCATTTGCATTAAAAATACCATAGACAGAACTTCCGGTGCCTGTCATCGATGCATAAATTGCATTTTGTTGATATAACGATTCTTTCAGTTTTTTTATTTCTCCGAACATAGAAAAAACAATTGGTTCAAAATCATTTTCCATCTCATTTTTCCAACTTTCTATTGGTTGAAGAATGATTTCTTTTATACTTTTTGCAGGAATCGAAGGAGTTATTTTACTAAATAATTCTTTGGTACTTATGTGAATCCCTGGATTAATCAAGAGAATTTTATACCGAGACAAGGAAAGATCTAATTTGGTCAATCTTTCACCAACTCCGGTTGCAAAGCAAGGAGAGTTGAGTAAAAAAAAAGGACAATCACTCCCTAACTGAGATGCATACTCGAAAAGTTGTTCAATTGAAATATTAAGATTAAACTTTTCATTTAGTATGGTTAATGTAAATGCAGCATCCGAAGAACCTCCTCCAAGTCCGGCTCCAACCGGAATTGTCTTATGCAAATGCATTTTTATCTCGGGCAAATGAGGATAATGTTTTTTTAAAAGTGTGTATGCTTTAAGGCACAAATTTTTTTCCTTTTCACCACCAGGAATCCCTGTATTTATAAATTCGGTTTGCTTATCGGTACTTACTACTTCTAAAACATCATTGAATGCAAGAGGATAAAAAACCGTTTCAAGATTGTGAAAGCCATCTGCTCTCTTTTGCAGAATATTAAGTCCCAGGTTGATTTTACAATTCGGAAAAGTAATCATATACCAAATGATGGCTTAAAGCGGAAAAACAGTAAACAAATAAATAAGCAGGATTTTTATTTCGATAAGAAGAAATTAACTTCCTTTTCTCCTATTTATTTCATCTCTTATGGAAGCAGCTTTTATATAATCTTCATGTTCGAGCACTTCATTTAATAACGATTCTAATTCTGGCAAAGACAATTTTTGAAGATCATCACTACCCTCATCAGTATGGGATACTACTACTTTTTTCTTTTTATCATCTTCTTCCATAAGAATGCCGGCACTGTCAAGAATATTATCATAGGTATAAATAGGGCATCCAAATCTTACAGCCAAAGCTACCGCATCAGAAGTCCGGGAGTCAATTTCAACAGTGTCTTTATCAGAGGAACAAATTAATTTAGAATAAAAAATTCCTTCCTGGAGGTCGTTAATTATTATTTCATGAAGCTCAATATTAAAAGCCATCATAAAGTTTTTCATCAGGTCGTGAGTAAGTGGCCGGCTTGGTTGCATGCGTTCCAGTGCAACTGCTATCGCTTGAGCTTCAAATCCTCCAATCACAATCGGCAATCTTCTTAACCCATTTACCTCTCCTAATACAACTGCGTAAGAATGAGTTTGAGTAATACTATGAGAAAGCGCCACAATTTCCAATTCTATTTTCTTCATATGAACTCATTTCCGCTTTTAACGGAATTTTTTTTGTGAATAACAAATATAAAAATAAATGCCTTTTCATCTAAGTAAACTTTTGAAAAAGCCCAAAGGTCGATTCGAAACTAACTGATACCTTTTAATTTTTTAACAGCTTCTGTAATTTTCGGAACGACTTCAAAAGCGTCGCCGACTATTCCATAATCAGCAGCTTTAAAAAATGGAGCTTCCGGATCTTTATTGATTACTACAATTGTTTTACTTCTGTTTACACCGGCAAGATGTTGTATGGCACCTGAAATTCCGATTGCAAAATATAAATTTGGAGCAATCGTTAAGCCGGTTTGTCCCACATGCTCATGATGTGGTCTCCAATCGCTATCACTCACTGGCCGGCTGCATGAAGTAGCGGCGCCAAGCGCTTTTGCAAGATCGGTAACTATATTCCAGTTTTCAGGGCCTTTTAATCCACGTCCACCACTTACTACCAATTCTGCCTCTGATAAAGGAATTTCCCCTGACACTTTGTTTACTTCTTTTATTTTGACTTTCGCCTCAGGTATTTCAACGTTAAGATTCTCAACTTCTGCTGTTCCTTCTCCTTCCACAATTTTAAAAGCATTCACATTTAAGGAAATAATCTTTATTTCAGTTTTAATAGAAACATTTGCAAAAGCTTTTCCACTAAACACACTCTTTTTTACTACAAATCCATTTAATATTTCCGGCAATGCTATTGCTCCTGAAACAAGTCCTGCTTTCAATTTTACTGATAACCGTGGAGCAATGGCTTTTCCATTAAAGTTGTTTGAAAAGACAATTACTTTGGAGCCGGATTTTTTCGCTGCTTCAGCAATTACCTGGGTAAAAACCTGGTCATCGAAATTATTTAACTCATCATTCTTAACTGTATAAATTTTTTTTAATCCATATTTTCCTAATGAAGCAAGATCATCTTTTACTGCCCCGAACACAATTCCTTCAGCCGCAATATTTAAATCTTCAGCAAGCTTTGCCCCGTAGCATGCTGCCTCAAAAGAATTCTTCTTGATATTTCCATCTGCCTGCTCTAAAAATATTAATACACTCATTTTAACTGATTAATTTTTTCATTAGTAAACCAACTAATATCGATAATTTCTATTTTATTTTTTTTTCAAATCACCTTTGCCTCTTCGTGAAGCAATCTTACCAATTCTTCCGGCTGATCTGCAGGAACTAATTTTACACCTGCTTTTGCAGGCGGTAATTCAAAAGAAGAAATTTCTGTGAAAGTATCTGCCTGAACAGGCTCCAGCACTTTTAAAGGTTTCGTTCTTGCTCCCATAATTCCTCTCATGTTCGGAATTCTTTGTTCTGCCATTCCTTTCTGGCAACTTACAACCAGAGGAACAGGCACTTCATCTACTTCTTCTCCGCCTTCAATTTCACGTTCAATCGTGGCAATATTTCCTTTCAAAGAAAATTTAGTTGCCAAAGAAATAAATGGTAGATCTAATAATTCTGCAACCATGCCACCTATAGACGAACCGTTATAATCAATTGTTTCTTTTCCCGTAAAAATAAGATCGTAATTATTTTGTTTGGCCACTTCAGCTATTTGGGAAGCGATAAAAAAATCATCGCGGCTATCGCTGTTTACTCTTATTGCCTCCTCACCACCAAGTGCCAGCGCTTTCCGAATAATAGAATCATTATCGGCGCCACCCACATTAATCAAATGCACAACAGTTGAAGCATCTGCTTCTTTTAATTCGATTGCTTTTACCAAAGCATACCATTCGTCGTAAGGATTTAAAATGAATTGAACACCCGCTTCCTGGAATTTCGTGTTGTTGTCTGTGAAGGCTATTTTTGCTGTTGTATCAGGTGTTTTACTGATGCACACAAGTATCTTCATATCGTCTTTTTTAGGAGGTGCGAAGATACTAAGTAAAAAAAATGTAAAAAATTTTTGATGGATAGAATCAATAAGATAAAGGAATATTTGAAAGAATCAGGTGAAGACAGCTTTCTGCAGCATGCATTAGCACTGGAATATATCAAGATCGGAAAGGAGGCTGAAGCGCAGAAGTTGTTTGAAGAGATATTAGAGAGAGAACCAGATTACCTCGGCTCTTATTATCATCTTGGAAAATTATTAGAAAGAATAGGTGAAGCAGAAAAAGCAATTAGTGTTTATAAGAAAGGAATGGAAGTAGCAAAGTCTGCAAACGATTCCCGTTCTTATAATGAGTTGCAATCTGCATATGAAGATGCAGAAGAATCGTGAAATTGAAATGCGAATTTTATTACAAAAAGAATTCAAAAAAATTTGTTCGTTTACTGTAAACAGGGTTAGAAAAAATGTCCTTATTAGAAAAGTTCATTAAAAATGTCCAGCAACAAAATCTTTTTCAGAAAAATGATTTGCTGTTGCTGGCAGTAAGTGGTGGCATGGATTCTGTCGCTTTATGTGAACTTTGTTTCCAGGCGGGATTTCATTTTGAAATTGCACATTGTAATTTTCAATTAAGAGGAGAGGAGAGTGAAAGAGATGAAAAATTTGTGCGTCAGTTAGGAGAAAAATATTGGACAAAAGTTTTTGTAAAGAAGTTTGATACAAAAGAATATGCCGAAATGAATAAAACTTCTATCCAGGTGGCAGCACGTGAATTACGATATGATTGGTTCGACCAATTGTTGAAATCTGAAGAAAGTTCACCATTATCCTTTCAACGTTCACGATTTCTTCTTACAGCGCATCATGCAAATGATAATATTGAAACTCTTTTGTTGAACTTTTTTAAAGGTACCGGTATAAAGGGCTTGCAGGGAATTCTTGCAAAAAAACAAAATATAATCAGACCACTACTATTTGCAAAAAAAGAAGAAATCGTTGCATTTTTAAAAGAAAATAATTTAGAGTTTGTAGAAGATTCATCAAACGAAAGCGATAAATATACACGCAACTATATTAGAAATCAATTAATACCATCGCTTCAAAAAGCCTTCCCGCGGGTGGAGGATAACTTGATACATAACCTTGAAAGATTCAGTGAAATTGAAATTTTATACCAGCAGGCGATTCAACTTCATAAAAAGAAATTAATCGAACAAAAGGGAAATGAACTTCACATTCCTGTATTGAAATTATTAAAAACTCAACCTTTAAAAACTATAGTTTTTGAGATCATTAAGGAATTTGGTTTTACCTCACATCAAACTGAGGAGGTAATAAATTTATTAAAAAGTGAAAGCGGAAAATATATTTCTTCTTCAACCCATAAAATTATTAAGAACCGTAACTGGCTTATCATTGCTCCCCAAAATATTTTAGATTCTGCCTATATTTTATTTGATGAAGAAGCTGGGGAAATAGATTTTGAATTGGGAAAGTTAGGCATAAAATATCGGGATTCGAAGCCAGCTAAAATTCCTCTTTCAAATCTAATTGCAGCAGTTGATGCAAAAGAAATTAAATTTCCTTTGCTGTTGAGAAGATGGAGGCAGGGCGATTATTTTTATCCTTTAGGAATGCAGAAAAAAAAGAAGCTAAGTAAATTTCTTATTGATCAAAAAAAGTCTTTGAGTGAAAAAGAAAAAATTTGGATCATAGAAAGCAAGAAAAGAATTGTATGGATCGTTGGTGAAAGAATTGATGATCGTTTTAAGATCACGGATAAAACAAAAGGCGTTCTTTTTATTGAATTAATAGGTAGTAAAAATGTGGTGTAGATCAAGGTTTCTTACAGATTCAATAAAGTTATTGAGCAGCGGATAAGTTGAAAATAATTGACTGAAGATTAGCAGAAAAACGACTCCAAATATAGCCCCCCAAATATGTGCGGAATGATTTACAGAAGTACCGCCTTTCCTTCCTAAAAAATAAGAAACAATCAAAAAAAGAATTCCAAATAAAAATCCCGGGATGAAAATCGGTATAAATAATAAACCGATTCCCTGCAATGGCCTGAATAATATATATGCAAAAACCACCGCGGACACTGCTCCTGACGCTCCGAGGCTTCTGTAGTTTGGGTTGCCGTGATATTTCATAAAATCAGGAATTACACAGACAATCAAAGACAGAAAGTACATTAATATATAGAAAAGCTTGCCGTAGTTTCCAAAAATATTTATGAATGAATCTTCACAAACGCCTCCAAATAAATAAAAAGCGTACATATTAAAAAACAGGTGAGATAGGTCGGCATGAATAAATCCATAAGTAATAAAACGATAATACTGATTTTGCTGGGTGATAGCTGCAGGATAAAAAATAAGATCTTCCCTTACTTTATGAGAACTGAATGCAAAAAGAGAAACGATAACAGTAATGATAATTATTATGATGGTGACAGACATATTCTTTTCTTAAAAGTTTCAAACCTACAGAAAAACTAAGAATGATGATATTTTTCATTCCGTAGGATTGTGCATGCGCGATAAATTTGTTCTGCGAGGATCAACCGTACGAGTTGATGTGGAAAAACTAATTTTGATAAACTCCATGAAAAATTGGCTCTTATTAAAATATTTCCGTGAAGCCCGAATGCTCCTCCAATAAGAAAAATAATATTACGGGAACTTTTATTCGCGCACTCTTTAATAAAATCGGCAACGTCCTCCGAATTCCAGTGTTTTCCTTTTTCTTCCAGGACAACTAAAATATCACCCTGTTCTAAAGCGTTTAATATCGCATCTGCTTCCGACTTTTTTATCTCTTCTTGAGAAAATGAGCTTTTTTGTTTTCCTGCTGGAAAAATTTTCCATTCTACAGGATAATAATGGGAAATCCGCTTTGTAAATAACTCTACTCCTTCCTTTATATACGTTTCATGTGCTTTTCCAATAGCCCAGAAGTTTAGTTTCATGATTGCTGTTATATAAATAAAAAACCCCTTCTTTGGAAGAGGTTGAAATTTTAGTGACCCCGTCAGGATTCAAACCTGAAACCTTTTGATCCGTAGTCAAATGCTCTATTCAATTGAGCTACGGGGCCGAAGAGGCGCAAAAATAATAATAATTCTGTCATGAAATTGCTTCCTGCTGAATTATTATAATAATTCTACTAAGCTGCGATGTGAATTTTATTTAATGCCCGATTTCTATTCGTTAATTATGAAAATAAAAAGTAGGGAACGAGAAAAATATTTTAGCTTTATATTCGTTTTAATTGTTTAATCTCTTAATATTTTAACACAAAACAAAATCTGAACGATAATAGAAAAGAAGGTTGCCCTTACTATATGGCAAACTTTTTGATAATCAACCAAAAAGCCTATTTATAGGCCTAACTGTAAATAACACAAAATATGAAAACGAAAAATTACTTGACGCTTATTGTAGTCCTTTTTTTATTAAATGCATGTAAAAAGAATCCTGTAAGTAAAGAAGTAAAATTTACTTCTACCAATTATGAAAAATTATCCAGCTATAATTCCCAGGGGTTGCCCGATGTTTTATTGAAAGATACAATACCTCAAGATTTACTAAATTTTATTGATACTCTTTTACCGGATGGCAAAAATCTAACCATTTCCCATCCTGAATTATTTTCAAGTTCAGCAATTGGTGATATTACAATTACTTCTCCTTCGACCGTTTATATTACTTTCGTTTCTCAAAGTGGAGGATTAAATAATGCATTGGCATTTTATACTTATACCACTGGACAATCGCCTACGAAACCTGAGGATATAAAAACGATAACTTATGTATTCCCTAATGCAGGTCAGCTAACTCCTTTACATGCCGGGGATAAGGTAAACATTGGCAATTTTACCGCCGGAACTTCTATTGGATTTGTGTTGATGCAGGGGGCGTGGACTCCGTCCTCCGGCTTACTTAATAATGATGTTGTGCATTTTCTTACAAATGATGCGTTGAATCCCGAAGTTGATCCCAATTTGAAAAAGCATGCTGTTTTGATACCTTATACTCCGGAAAACAAAGTTTTAATTGGCTTTGAGGATCTCAACAGAGCAACCGGTGGCTCAGACAACGATTTTAATGATGTATTATTTTATGTGACGGTAACTCATTAATATTATTAAAACAATAAAAAGGTTGTAAACAATTTTGTTTACAACCTTTTTATTTATATACTATTCATCTAAAATCTCTCAAAAAAACGTCGAGTATAGGTAGCGATTTATAGAGGACAGTATAAGTACCTGTTTATTTAGAAGCACAATCCACAAAATGATTAATTTTGGAAATATTATTTAGAAATTATGAATACAGAAACAGAACACGTGCAATGTTTAATTATCGGTTCAGGGCCTGCAGGGTATACAGCCGCCATTTATGCTGCAAGGGCCAATCTAAATCCTGTTATGTACCAGGGAATTCAGCCAGGGGGACAATTGACCATCACCACTGAAGTTGAAAATTATCCGGGTTATCCAAATGGCGTCCAAGGGCCTGATATGATGATTGATTTTGAAAACCAGGCGAGAAGAATGGGAACTGACATCAGGTATGGCTTGGCTACCAAAGTCGATTTTGGTTCTTGTCCTTGCAAGGTGCTAATAGATGAAGAAAATTGGATTAGCGCTGATGCAATTATTTTAGCTACTGGTGCCAGTGCGAAATGGCTTGGCCTTGAAAGCGAAAAAAGATTAAACGGATATGGCGTAAGCGCTTGTGCTGTTTGCGATGGTTTTTTCTTTAAAGGGAAGGAAGTGTGCATTGTTGGTGGTGGAGATACTGCTGCTGAAGAAGCTTTATATCTCAGTAAGATTTGCAGTTTTGTACACATGTTTGTAAGAAAAGATAAGATGCGCGCGAGCAAAATAATGCAGATGCGGGTGTTAGAAACAAAAAATATCCGGGTGTACTGGAATACAGAAGTTGAGGAAATCCTTGGAAAAGAAAAAACAGAGGCTGTAAGGATTGTAAATAGCCTTTCCGGAGAAAAAACTGAGATTCCGGTTAGCGCCTATTTTGTGGCAATCGGCCATCAACCGAATTCCGATATATTTCAAGGCTGGCTCGATATGGATGAAGCTGGTTATGTAAAAACGTTACCGGACAGTACAAAAACAAATATAGAAGGCGTTTTTGCAGCTGGTGACCTGCAGGATAAAATTTTCAGACAAGCAGTTACTGCTGCCGGTTCAGGCTGTATGGCCGCACTTGAGGCTGAAAGGTTTTTGAGTATACTTGAACATCCTGTTCCTTCAGATCATTTCCAGGCTGTTTCTAACGAAGAGAACAAGTAATGGAAGAATTCCAATTCTCAAATAATACCGTTTTATGGTAAGGGTACAATTAGAAAATCTCTTGTTCAAAGCTTTTCATGGTATGCATGAAGAAGAAAAAATTCTTGGAAATGATTATAGTGTTGATGCAGCAGTTGATTTTCATGAAAGAGATGAAGTGATTCAACATATTCATGAAACAATTGACTATGCAACTATTTATGGGATTATAAAAAAAAGAATGAGCATTCCGACACCTCTTCTTGAAACTGTCGTCATGCGTATCGGAAATGACATTCATGACCAATTTCCTGATTTGAAATCTATTACTGTCTCAATAAAAAAAACGCACCCGCCTATCGAGGGAATGCAAGGGTTCGCAGAAGTTTCCTGGCACAAAGAGTTTTGAGAATTAAAAATATCTCTTTCCATAAACAAATAAATTCTTTCAATTTTTAATCCCTGGTTCACCTTTCTCTTTTTAGAAAACTTTTTTGCCATTCATGTAAATAATTGAGGAAGAGCAATTTTTGACTCTTTGCTGTTCTTCGAATCAATATCTTTGGAACCTTTAAATCATTTCCTCACATTTAAATAAGATGTCCTAATGAAATTGAAAACAATTATTTTCTTTTATTTTATTTTCATAAGTTCTTTTTCGTTTGCTCAAAATGAAAAATCTGTTTATGATCAACATGACCTTTTTACACCAAATTTTTATCCTCCAGCTGTTAATGAATATCGTGCAGCGGATGGTGAACCCGGCCCGCAATATTGGACAAATAAGGCTAGTTATAAGATCAGTGCAACTCTCGATCCTTCAAAAGATGCAATAACGGGAAGTGTTATTATTACTTATACCAATAATAGCCCACAGCAATTACCTTTCCTTTGGTTATACCTTGATCAGAATTTATTCAATTTAAGTTCGCGTGGACAGGCAAAATTTCCTGCTACAAGAAATAGCAGATATGGTGATGTAAATTCAACTTTTGAAGGTGGATTCAATATTCAATCAGTCAAACTTTTATCATCTGAGAAGGGAAAAAGTTCACTATCAAATGTTTTTAACCTGGTTTCTGATACAAGAATGCAAATACGCCTTGCAAAACCTTTGCCTCATGGAGGAACAGTTCAGATTAAGATTGATTATTCTTATAATATCCCTAAAGAGGGTAGTGATCGAACAGGAATTCTTGATACAAAAAATGGAAAAATTTATGCAATTGCACAATGGTATCCGCGGATGTGTGTATACGATGATGTAGAAGGTTGGAACACTTTGCCATATCTGGGTGCCGGTGAATTTTATCTTGATTATGGAAATTTTGATTACTCTATCACCGCGCCTTCAGATATGATAATTGTGGGTTCAGGAGATTTGCAGAATCCAAATGATGTGCTTACACCAACAGAACTAAAAAGATTAGCGCAGGCAAAACAAAGCGATAGGACTGTTGTTATCCGCAGCGCTGATGAAGTTTCAGATCCGGCATCCAGGCCACGTAAAGGAAATATTACATGGCATTTCAAAATGAAAAATGCAAGAGATGTTTCGTGGGCTGCATCAACAGCATTTATCTGGGATGCGGCACGAATCAATTTTCCTTCAGGAAGAAAAGGACTCGCACAAAGTGTTTACCCTATTGAAGCAACTGGAAATAATGCGTGGGAACGATCTACAGAATATATCAAGGCTGCTCTTGAAGGCTATTCAAAAAGGTGGTTTGAATTTCCTTATAATAATGCCACTAATGTTGCTACCAACATCAATGGTATGGAATATCCTGGAATAGTTTTTTGTAATGCAAAATCAAAAGGGGCAAGGCTTTGGAGCGTTACTGATCATGAGTTTGGGCACACATGGTTTCCTATGATTGTAGGAAGCAATGAAAGAAAATTTGGCTGGATGGACGAAGGCTTTAATACTTTCATCAATGGAATTTCAACACAGGATTTTAATAACGGAGAATATGTAAACAAAAGAAGTAACCAAAATCTTACGAAATATATTTTTAATGATCATAGCGAAACGGTAATGAGCGAGCCAGATGCATTGCAGGAAGCAAATATTGGTGTTGCCTTGTATTATAAACCAGGCTATGCGTTGGGCCTTTTAAGAAATGATATTCTTGGTAAGGAAAGGTTTGATTATGCATTTCAACTATATATTAAAAGATGGGCTTATAAACATCCTACCCCATGGGATTTTTTCAGAACCATAGAAAATGTAAGTGGGGAAGATCTTGGTTGGTTTTGGAAAGAGATGTTCATTAAGAATTATAAACTTGACCAAGCCGTTACAGATGTAAAATATGTGAATGATGATCCTTCGCAGGGAACTTTGGTTACAGTACAAAATCTCGATAAAATGGCGATGCCTATATATCTTCAATATGAAACGGAAAGTGGTAAAACTGATACTCTAAAAATTCCGGTTGAAGTTTGGCAGAATGGTTCGACATGGATTCAAAAAATCAACACAAAAGAAAAATTGAAATCAGTAACAATTGATCCAGAGCATGTTTTTCCGGATATTAACTTTGATAATAATACATGGAAATCAACTACTCCATAACTTGACTATTGATACTAAAAGAAGCCGGCAAGATTCTTCCGGCTATTTTTTTAATTCCACGATATAGAAAAGGTATTAATTAAACAGTATGTTATAATAAGTGTTGATATAATAAAACAATTAAACATTTTGTCAATTAATCAATACTTTTGCCAACTTTTATGAAAGATTTAAACGAAATATATTCTTTACTACCCGAGACTAAAAGCATCGTTATCACTTTCCACCAGAAACCCGATGCCGATGCAATGGGTTCGGGTTTGGCATTATATAATTTCCTGATTCAGTTTGATCACAACGTAACGGTTATTTCACCTACCAATTGGCCTGCATTTCTAAATTGGATGCCCGGCGCAAAAAAGGTTGTTGATTTTGAAATGCACAATGAAGAAGCTGTGAAGGCGTTGAAAAAAGCGGAATGGCTTTTTTGTCTTGACTTTAATGTGCTTAGCCGTACCAAAAACATGGAACCGATTATTGAGAGTTCAAATTCTACCAAGATTTTAATTGATCATCACCAGCAGCCGCAAACATCGTTTTTTGATTATGGGTTGAGTGATACAAAAAAAAGCTCTACCGCCGAAATGATTTTTGATTTTATCATTAACAGTGGCCATGCTGAAAAAATTAATAAAGAGGTTGCTGAATGCCTTTATGCTGGGGTAATGACTGATACGGGCTCTTTCCGCTTTAATTCCACTTCTGCAGAGGTGCACCGTATGGTGGCAAAATTAAAGGAGAGCGGTTTGGACCACAGCCAAATTCATGAAAATTTATTTGATAATTTCCTAGAAGGGCGTTTCCGTTTTTTTGGTAATACCTTACTGAACCGAATGGAAATTTTTTATGAATACAACACAGCATTGATTGCTATTCCTCAAAAAGATCTTATAAAGTATAATGTAAAAACCGGCGATACTGAAGGACTGGTAAATTTCCCTTTAAGTATAAAAGGTATTAAACTTGCGGCTGTAATTATAGATAGGGGAGATGAAAGAAAGAGTTCTTTCAGGAGTAAAGGAGGGTTTGATGTAAACACTTTTGCCCGAAAATATTTTAATGGAGGTGGACATTTTAATGCCGCCGGCGGAAAAAATAAAGAACCTTTGGAAGAAGTGATTTCAAAATTTAAACAGGCAATCAAAGAAAATAAAGAACAATTAAACAATTAACATTTAACAAAAAAGAACAATGAACAAATCAATTTACCTGGTTGCGATAGCACTTTTAATTTTTGCAAGCGGATGTAAACGAGAGGATTTTAAAAAAGCACCGGATGGATCTGAATATAAAGTGATTCGGAATCCTAATGGAAAGAAAGCAGTAGAGGGCGATATTATGATGGTAAACGCATATGCAAAATATAAAGACAGCATCCTGTTCAACAGTGTTGAAAGAAGTATGCCTCGTTTTCTGCCTTATGATACCGTTCAGCTTCCTCCTTATTTTAAAGAAGTCCATGAGGGCGATAGTTTGGTGCTTAGACAATCAACTGATTCCTTAATAAAATACGGAACAGCTGCGCCTTATATGAAAAAGGGAAACTATATTGTTCAATCCTTCAAAATCGTAAAACTATTTCCTTCAAGAGAAGCGGCTGACAGCGCTGCTAAAACTTTTGAAGCAAATGCAAAGATCATTCATAGGAAAGATGTTATAGAAAAAGTTGAAAAAGATATATCTTCCAACGATTCATTGGTAAAGGCTGATGATAAAATCATTAAAGATTATATGGCTAAGAATAATCTTAGCGGCACAAAAACGAAATGGGGAACTTACGTGGTCATTGATTCTGCCGGAACAGGTCCTACCTTAAACGACAGTGATGTAGCTGAGGTGAATTATACAGGACGCACTTTTGATGACAGTACGTTTGATTCTAATACCATTCCTAAATTCGGTCACACTCAACCTTTGTATGTTGATATGAATGAATTCCGTGTAATACCAGGATGGATTGATGGTCTGAAATTAATGCGCAAAGGGACTAAGGGTAAAATTCTAATTCCGTCTTATCTCGGATTTGGTGCATCGGGTGCACCTCCCAAAATTGCTCCCAACTCAAACCTTGTTTTTGACATTAAAGTTACCGATGTATTAAACCAGCAGCAATACCAGGAGGTGGTTGACAAGCAGCAGAAACAAATGGAACAACAGCGGCAAATGATGCAACAGTTGCAACAAATGCAGAGACAACAGCAACAACAGCAGAAACAACAGTCTCAGCCTCAGGAAAAGAAATAATTCACATAAATAGTTAGGAGCCGGATCTTCAACAGGTCCGGCTTTTTTATGATTAGATGTAGCGAAGAAATAATTCTTGATAATTTTTCATTTGAAATCCAATCCTAACTGCGTCTATGCATTCTCGTATGCTTCAAATAAAGTAACCACCTCTTTAGCTTCTTTAACATCATGAACGCGCAGTATAGAAGCTCGATTTAATAAAGCAAAAGTGTTTAGAACGGAAGTCCCGTTTAGAGAATCTTCCACCGGGATATTTAATGTTCTATAAATAGTTGATTTTCTTGAAATGCCTGCGATTACCGGCTTTTCGAGAAGTTGAAACATCTTTAGTTCTTTTAATAATTTTAAATTTTGAGAAATGTTTTTTCCAAAACCGAAACCAGGATCGATAATTAGGTCATCAATCCCAGCCTGTTTGCATTCTTTTATTTTGTAAATAAAGAAATCAAGAATTTCTTTAGTTAAATCGTCATAATGAGTTTGGTGATGCATCGTTTCTGGCACTCCCTTCATATGCATGCAGATATATGGTACGTTTAATTTTCCTACCGTGTTGATCATCTTTTCGTCCATTTCTCCGCCGCTAACATCATTTATAATAGAAGCACCGGCAATGGTCGCTTCAGTAGCGACCTTTGAATGATAAGTATCAATCGAAATAATAATGCCAGGAAAATTTTTTATTAGAAGTTCGATTGCCGGAATTAATTTTTTCAATTCATCATCTGCTGAAACCCGCCTACTTCCTGGTCTTGTACTTTGCGCCCCGATGTCAATAATATCTGCTGCATCACTTAACATTTGAGCTGCCTTATTTTTTATTGCTTCCATTGAACGGAAGCGGCTTGCTGCATAAAAAGAGTCTTCTGTAAGATTCAGAATGCCCATGATCAAAGGCTTTTCAATAAAAAGTAATTTCCCTTTGCATTTCAATGAAAACATTGTGTTTTTAAGTTTAAATTTGGCAATTATTATGTCGCAAGTTAACACCGATCTGCAATACGATAAAGCCGTAAACAAATGCAGAGAAATTTTTCTTAAAAAAACCAAAGATTATGGGACTTCATGGCGCGTGTACCGCACTATTTCTATCGTTGACCAAATTTACATAAAAGCGAAACGGATCAGAAACATCCAGGAGAAGGGGATTCAAAAAGTTGATGAAGATGTGGAAGAGGAATTTATGGGCATTGTAAATTATGCAGTGATAGGGTTGATACAAATGGATATTGATGACGATGAAATCGAAGAATTGCCTTTAGATGAAACGCTGGATTTTTATGATGAAAAGATTCATGCAGCTAAAGTTTTAATGCAAAATAAAAACCATGATTATGGTGAAGCGTGGCGTGAAATGTGCCTGGAAAGTTTTGTAGACTTGATACTCGTAAAGGTTTTACGGATAAAACAAATTATACAAAATGAAGGTAAAACTCTGGCTAGCGAAGGGATAGATGCAAACTTTTATGACATTTTGAATTATGCTGTCTTTGCATTGATATTATCAGAATAGTGGCATTCTATTTTCTAAATAAATAATAATGAAAATTTTAGTAAACATTTCCCGTACTATTGTGGGTGTCCTTTTTATTTTTTCAGGATTGGTGAAAGCAATGGATCCCAACGGCCTTGCGTACAAAATGCAGGAGTTTTTTGATGTGTGGGCGATGAATCATTCTCTTGCTTCTTTCATGTATTGGCTGAGTGATTTTGCACTTCCTTTTGCCATCATTATGATTACTTTGGAAATAATTGTGGGTGTTGGTATTTTATTGGGAATCTGGAAAAAGTTTTTTACATGGCTTATTTTATTACTGATCATTTTCTTTGCGTTTCTTACCGGTTATGCAGCCCTTTCGGGTAAGATTTCTACATGCGGTTGTTTTGGTGATTGTATTCCTTTGACTTCGATGCAATCATTTATTAAAGACCTTGTTTTGTTGGTACTTATTCTGGTGTTGTTCTTCGGAAGAAAATACATTATTCCCTCATTTACTCCCGCCTTCGATATCTTGTTGCTAGCGATTTCCACTTTTTTGGTTCTTTACTATCAGTGGTTTGTAATGCGTCATTTACCTACTGTTGATTGCCTGCCATTTAAGAAAGGAGGGAACGTCTTGCAGTTACGAAAAATGCCCGCGGATGCGGTTCCGGATAAAAAGGACTATACTTTTGTGTATGAAAAAAACGGGAAGCAACAGAACTTTACTATTAAAGACCTTCCGGATTCTAGCTGGCGTTTTTTAAGTCGCCAGGATATTATTATAAGTAAAGGGAAAGATAACGAACCGCCGATTAAAGATTTTAATCTTATAACTCTTTCAGGCAATGATACGACTGAAGCTGTTTTGAGCCTTGATGCTTCCTACTATCTTTTTTTTGTAAAGGATTTTACAAAAACAGATTATTGGTTTTCTGATTTTATACAAATCTATCAACACGCAAAACAAACAAACCGGGTTTTATACGTTGTTACTCCTGAAATGTCGAAGGCAAACGATTTCTTCAACAAAAGAAATAATTATAATGTTCCGGTATTCAGTCTGGATGCAACAGCATTCAAAACTGCAGCACGCACTAGTCCGGAATTGTATTTAATGAAAGGCCCACTGATAAAAAATAAATGGGGTTGGGCTGACTTTAAAAATGCATTGGATAAATAACAGTAGATAAATTAATTTTTTTCATTATTTTCAAAGTGGCTTGAAGGAATTCTTTGAGCAAGCCAGCTATCTTTCACCGGAATTATCCAGTTATTTAATAATTCTTTTTTCGTTAGAATGGTATTATTGAAATAAAGCGTGTCTGGTGTTATATAGTCATGCTCAATAGAATAATTAACATGTGCAAGAGGAATTAATTGAATTTGTTCTTTGACTATAAAGGCAAGTGTCTGCCTGTCGAGAAGCTGAACTTTATAATCTTTTTCAATTCTCTTTATAAATCTGAAAGCACTGTCAGTACTGCATCCTCCAACTTTCACATCAGATTCATCTGCCATCATTACAATAAAATGGCCGAAAAAAAGATTGGCAAAAGATTTAACAGCACTTCCATGGCTGTTCCATTCTTTACTAAAATCCTGAAGCTTTTCTTCCAGTTGTACGGCTTCTTTAATAGAAAAAAGGCGGCTGGATTGGTAAACCCAAACCCGGGAATTATCATCAAAATCTTGGGGAATTAAATCTTGAAAATGAATATTCATATAGGTAAAGTTAAACACGAATTTTATGAGAATGAAGTAAGCGTAAAAACAGTGATTCTTTAGGTAATGGAGATTAGCCTCTTAGCTGTTTTATATCGCAATTTCCTTGCCATTCTTCCCAAAGATACAGTTTCTGTAAAAAACTTTGATCTAAAATATAAACGGTTGGGTAATTATAATATAAGAACTATACTATTTGGCCAAGTCTCTTTAAATAATGAATATGTGAAGCAATAGCATGTCGCATCTTTGGAAATTCGATGTAGTTAATATCATACTCACCACAGGTTTTTTTAATGATCTTGCTAATCGCAGGATAGTGTATATGAGAAATCCGAGGAAATAAATGATGCTCTATCTGAAAATTTAAACCACCCAACAACCATGAAATGGTTTTGTTTTTAGTCGCAAAATTGGCCGTAGTATGAATTTGATGAATCGCCCATTCACTCTCAATTTTACCTGTAATTTCGCTTGGCACCGGGAACTCTGTATGTTCAACTGTATGAGCTAATTGAAAAACTATACTTGTTGCAAAGCCGGTAACAAGTGTGATAGTTAAAAATCCGATGAGCCATGGTAGAAAACCTAATAATAATATCGGCAAAACGACGAACATAAAAATGTAGATCAACTTCGCGGCCCAAAATGAAAAATGTTCATAAGGTGTCATCTTTCTTAACTGGACTACTCCGATTTTGCCTTTAAAATATTTTTGGAAATCAGAAAGGAATATCCAAACAATGTGTAATAATGCATAAAGGAACCAGAAATAATATTGCTGGAATTTATGCATCTTCAATTTCTTTTGAGTTGAAGCGAATCTAAGCCAGGGGCGTGCTTCAATATCATCGTCAACTCCATCAATATTAGTATAGGTATGGTGAATGATATTGTGTTTCATATTCCACATGATCGCACTCCCGCCCAAAAAATTCAATGAAGAACCGGCAGCCTTATTTAAGATTTTTGATTTGCTAAAACTTCCGTGAGCTCCGTCGTGCATTACATTAAAACCAATCGCAGCTGTAAGCAATCCGAAAAAAATACATTCAGGGATTGCGATCCAAAACACAGGAGTGAAAAAAACGAGATGTACATAAGTTGCGAGATAAAGCAGAGTAAAAAGTGCGGCTTTAAAAAGCAGGGACAAATTACCGGTCATGGGTCGTTTTTGCTCAGCAAAATAATGATTGACACGATCTTTCAAAACCGTATGAAAATCGCCTTTACCTTGCATGAATTTTGGAGTTGTCATTATATTTTAATTATTTTATTAGTGTATTTTTTTTATTCTTTTTAGGTAACATTTTTAATCAATGCATCAAATGAATTGATTCCTACGATCTTCTTAGAAATAAATCCTTCCGCATGTTTCACTCCAATCATTTTGCCAAACATTTTTGAACGGTTAATGATGCTTTCCAAAAATTCCGGAGTTGAAATGTAAGTTTGTGGTTCGCTATCATTTCCTAAACCTGTGAAAAACTGTGTTTTGAAAGCTCTTATTGACTCAAGTTTTTTTTCAATCACATTCGAAATATCAACAACAAATGAAGGTGTGAAATATTGATCCTGGATATAATTGAATACATATTTTGGTTTCCATATTTCCTGCTTCCTGTTATCGTCAAAAGTCTCTATTTTCCTAAGCCCTGATAAAAAGCACGAATCTGAAACCAACTTTGCTGCACGTCCGTGATCAGGATGACGATCATCAATGGCATTGCATAAAATAATTTCAGGTTTATACTTTCTTAAAACCGCTATTATTTTCCGTTGATTTTCTTCATCATTTCTAAAAAAAGCATCTGCCATATCCAGGTTCTCCCTTGCATCTACCCCTAAAATTTTTGCTGAATTTTCAGCTTCTTCCTCCCGGGTTTTTGCGGTTCCCCTCGTGCCCAATTCGCCGCGTGTAAGATCGACGACACCTATTTTTTTACCATTATTTTTTTCGACTAATAAGGTTCCCGAACAACTTAATTCAATATCATCGGGGTGCACACCAAATGCTAAGACGTCTAACTTCATTTTTAGTTCTATCGATTCTGGAAGAATATCAGAAAATAATCCGGCAAAGTTAAAGTAAAATGAAAGAAATTTTACAGTTTTATGATTTCATACAAGAGGAGGGAAGAAATAACGGCGACGGTTTAATAGCTTTTAAAACTCATATTGATTATCCTGAATAACCATACATTCTTTGAACTTCCTTTACAATTGATTCCATTTCGGCATCTTTTCCGCTGGCATCGTATGGCTGTTTAAGATCACTGCCAAATACGTAAGCTACCGTTTGCCAGAAACGGGCAGTAAAGCCACCTTTAAGTTCCTTTAAAATATCATAACAATTTGTTCCGCCAGATTCCCGATTGATTAATTTCATCAAAATTTTTCCCTGGTAAACTGAAAGGTTTTTAAGCGGATCTGAAAATTGTTTTTTTAATTCTCTTTCTCGGCTGTTGATATATCTTGTCACTGCCGCTTTGTTGGGATTGTTTGCTATATGCTTTTCAATATCATTAAAAACATAACCGGCTTGTCTTGCATAAGGGTAAGTTACATAAATTGCATTCCTCAACCTTGTCCATGCAGCTCGCGCATTTGCGTTTCCTTTTGTCCAAACATATATTCCTGCAAGAATTTTCGCTTCAATGGTGTCTCCTTCGTAAACTACAGCTGAACAAATAATTGTATCATTTACGCCATGTTTAGCAAAAATCGCGTATTGGGTTTCAGCGCTTGTTTGTGACTGACAGTTTGCAGAAAGGGCAACGAATAGTAAACCAACAGATAAGACAGATTTTGATATTTTAAAACTGATTTTCATTGCTCTTGTAAATTTATAATTTAAATAACCAAAAACAAAGACTGCTTTGTAAAGATTTTATCAAAAATTACCAATCAAGGATTACTGCAAAAACTTCAAGGAATCGTTTATTAATTATTTGCAATGAGAAACATATAAAATAAGAAAATCAAAACCAGTCCTACCGAAAGATAAGTAGCAAGTTTTGATGCCTTTACACGACTTACCAGAGAAACCACAAATCCACAAGACATAATTACAAGACCAAGCCAAACAAAATTGATGTAAGGGAAGTAGTAAGCTTTAAGAGTGACAAAATCAGTCAGTTTATCTGTTTCTTTTGAATTAATCTTAAATTTTTTATTGTCAGAAATCCCGGAAAAATTCAAATAGAGATTCTGTGAGGTTACTGTATCATCTATATAATTCAATTCCTGGTTTTTTATTGTAAGGGCTGGATAAGCTTTGAAGCTTGTTCCATTGTTTCCATAGACAGTGATATCAGCTACCAATGCTGTATCATTAGGAGAAAAATGGAATCTTTCGTTTTGAGGGTTTTTTTCGATCTTATTTAAAACGTAATATCCTTTAGAGTAGAAAACAGAATCACCAATAGACATTTCATGTTTTCTAAAAGTAGCTGTATCAGTAGCTGAATTAGGTATTGAAATAGTAGATATATAAGTGAAAATATCGTGCGTCAAATAATGCTTTGTACCGGGGTTAGATGTGAGATTGTTATCTTTCATCCGATAAGCATCCGGAGCCAATGTAAAATCTTCCTCCACTTTTCCTGTAGCGCTATCTTTCTTTTCGAAATGTAATTTATAAAAAGTTCTGTCTTTTTCATTGGAAGCAGAGTCGCGCATATACGTCACCGTATACTTACCCATTTGAGTGGGAACCTCTTTCAAAAGCGTCAGATTTTCCATGGGATTTTCATTACTCCTGCCAGTAGGATCTTTTGAAAAAGGAATCACCAATCCCGTTTTACTGTTGTCACTTATTACTTTTTTGTTGCCTGAAGAAATCAGCATTCCGCCGATCAACATTGCAAAGCCCAAATGGGAAATGGCCGCGCCTCCGGCTTTCAAATTCCATTTCAAAACCGTTTTAAGATAAAATGCATTTGCAATGAGAGAAAAGATAGAAGCGAATACAGCCAGGTAAATAGCGATGAGGAAACCCGGGCCTTTCTCAGTATATTCAACCGGGTAAAATAACGCCAATAGAATAGTCGAAGCAAGTGCCATTGCCAACGGCCAGGAAAGTTTTTTTATTAAATATTGCTTCCGGGTATTTCTGTATTTAAGGAATTGCGAAGCTCCTGTTAGCAAGCCAATGATTACTGCAACCAGCACCAGCACTTTATTGTAAGCAAATTCCCGATCCGCAGGATCTGCGATATTGGTTCCAAATATTTTATTATAAACCGGTAAGGAGGTAATTGAAATGATAAATATGGCTGAAAGGAAAAGAATGAGTGAACCAATAAACATCCAGAATTCGCGCGAGGAAATATCTTCTTCTTTTTGAATAGCAGGAATGCTTTTATAATTTTTAAAATACATTATAAAAACCGGCAGGCTGATGGCGAGTACATAAATGCCAATTAATACATTCATTGCCATTCCGGCTTCTGTAAAAGCGTGTACGGAAGTATCTCCCAATATTCCTGTTCTTGTTAAAAAAGTAGAATAAAGAACGAAGAGGTAAGTAAGAATAATGAAAAAGTAAGAAGCACGTAATGCATTTTTTGTTGAATTATAAACAGCCATGCAATGAAGTCCTGCTACCAGTATTAGCCACGGTACGAGTGAAGCATTTTCAACAGGATCCCATGCCCAGTAGCCACCAAATGAGAGCGATTCATAAGCCCATTTTCCTCCCATCATAATTCCTGTCCCTAAAACACAGGCACTGAATAAAGTCCAGGGCAGAGCAGCTTTTACCCAGCCTCCCCAGTCTTTTGTAAACAAGGAAGAATAAGCGAATGAAATCGGAACAATGGTACTTGCAAATCCTAAAAATAAAATCGGCGGATGAATAACCATCCAATAATTTCGTAACAGCACATTTAAACCAACGCCATCTTTTATATAAGTAAGGTAATCAGGTTGTGAGAAAATGGGCCCTGCCAATTCATTTCTTGTAAGTACAAATGGACTGCTGCCGATTCGGGTATTAAAAATATAAATACCTAAAATCATCATGACTAAAAAGAATTGCGCTGAATTTACAATTGTCATGACAGGCGCTTCTCTTTTTTTTGCAGTGAAAATAAGAACAGTTCCTAAACCACAATGCCACAAAGCCCAAAGGAGAAAACTTCCTTCCTGTCCTTCCCAAATACATGCTAGAAGATACTTGGGTTCGAGTTCTTTTGATGCATGCTTATAAGCGTAAAAATATTCAAAGTAATGATGAGAACAGATGTAAAATATGCTGGCAAAAACAGTAAGTAACGAAAATACTTCAATAAAAAACACCGTTCGTGCAAAACGAATCCATTTCTGCTTTTCACTATTCTCCAGTTGGATTTTAGACGCGGTAAAGTAAGAAATTGCTGAAACGATAGAAGCTACAAAGGCAAGTACGATGAAAAACTGGCCTAGCTGACCAGCAATTAAATGTTCATTCTCAAAAGTCATGGTACAGTCTTAATATTGCGAAACCGATTTTTCTAATTGTTGCTTATTGTCTTTATACTTGGAAGGACATTTGAGTAAAATATCATTGCATTCAAAAACATTTCCTTCCATTTTTCCTTTCAAAACAACCCGGTCGCTCTGTTCAAGTTCTGGCGGCTTGGTATTACGGTAAATTACCTGCGTGCTGTTGCCAAGGCTATCTACGGCGTAGAAGGAAAGATAGTTCGGATCTTTTAACGCATCATACTGAATAGGTTTGGATTTATCAAGTTTGGCAATCAGGTGTACATATTTCCCCTGTTTTTGCTTTGCAGAACCAATCGTATCATAAGTTGAAAAATCTACTGAATACATCAGCAAAGCGCCAATAGCCGCAGCTATTACAACCAAAACAATGATACTTGAAGTTTTCATTTATATGTATTTTGAAAGTGCAAATTTAATGAAAAAAGGGATGTTATCATATTGAAAGAGTGTGATCTGGATCAAAGCATCAATGATCTTGATCATAAAACATTTCTTTAACAAAACCCAAAGAAGCAATAGATATTACAATTAAGAATGATTCTTATCTAGCAGTAGATACATTATTGTATTCTTGCTTTCCATATAATTTCAGGGGCATTAGCTTTCATTCCTAAAAACCTGGCAAGCGTAAAAAGATAATCACTAAGCCTATTGAGGTATTTAATGATAAGGTCTTCGACTTTTCCTTCTTTCTCTCTGAGGTTTACACAACATCTTTCCGCACGCCTGCAAACACAACGAGCGACATGCGCAAAAGAAACAACCGGAAGGCCGCCCGGTAAGATAAAATGTTTCATCACTGGAAGTTCTTCATCCATTTTATCCATTTCTTTTTCCAGTAATTCCACATCGCTTTCATGTAGATCGGGGAGAGGCATCCTGGTTTCTTTTTCAGGATCACACGCAAGTTCCGATCCTATTGTAAATAAACGATCCTGTATTTCTTTTAAAATATCTTTTACATGATGATCATTTGAAAAATCAGAAACAAGACCAATATAAGAATTGAGTTCGTCAACAGTTCCATAAGCTTCAATTCGGCGACTGCTTTTAAAGACCTTTGTGCCACCAATCAGGCTTGTTTTTCCTCCGTCCCCGGTTTTTGTATAAATTTTCATGGATATTATTTAAATATTATTTCAATTCAAAAAATTATTCTCAAGGATAAAAGTACAATTGAATTGCTGAAATGAAAGGAAAGTAATTTTGAAAAAGAATTATTAATATTCAAAAAATAATTTACTCAAATGGTTTTCCTTCCTTTGCCATTTCTTTCTTTATACCGTCTGATACGTCTTCCAGGTAAAATAATAATTTACCCTTATCAGATTCATTTCTTCTTCTCAAAGCCTGAATGCCTGCGAAATGAACCGCATTAATAATGTTTCCTCCTGTCAATTTATATTTTTTTACCTCGTTGGGAATTTCTCCATATTCCGCCATTTCTGGAAATGATTTTTCCCAAATTTCCTTTCGTTCATCTTCGTTGGGAACGGAAAATTTTACGATATCATTAAATCGCCTGACAAATGCATCATCAATATTATTTTTCATATTGGTAGCTAAAATCACAAGCCCGTTATAATCTTCAATGCGTTGTAATAAGTAAGAAACTTCCTGGTTGGCATATTTGTCATGTGCATCCCGGACGCTTGTTCGTTTACCAAATATTGCATCTGCCTCATCAAAAAATAGTATCCAGTCTTTATCTTCCGCCCTGGCAAATAGTAATTCGAGATTTTTTTCTGTTTCACCGATGTATTTTGAAACTACCATTGAAAGGTCAATCTTATATACATCTTTTTTTGTTTCGTTGCCAAGCACACCTGCTGTTAAGGTTTTTCCGGTTCCGGGAGGCCCGTAAAATAACACTCTGAAGCCTTTGGGAACACGCTTTTCCATATCCCATTGATAGATAAAAGGTTGATTGAATTTTATCCAGTCTTCCAAATTTTTATAATGTCTTTGTATTTCCTTACTTAAAACTATGTCGTTGATCGAAAGTTTTGTATCTATTTTTTTAGCAGGAAAACTTGTGCTGAAATGCGGCGGCGCTGACGAGCCTGTCAAGAAGAGATCTACATAATCAAGGGCCATAATAATTTTTCCACTTAGTACCGGTTCGCTTTGGGGCAGTTCTTCCAACCAAAGTATTTTCTTTTTTGCGAAATCTTTATCTGACCAGAATAATTGTTCAATCTTTTTCCGGCGTTCCCAGTCGTCTCCTGCTAAGAGGAAAACTGCCGTTTGTCCTGTTGGTAAAAAACCTCTGAAATTTTTTCCCCTCATACCACCTATTTCGGGAAAATCATCGGATTCTTTCAATTTACTTCTGATTGCATGATCAAACAATTCCGGAACGGCATGAGGTGCCAGGCCCATGAATAAGACAGTCAATGCATCATTGTCTTTTTCAAAATTGAAAGATGAGATAAAATCTTTTGCCGGCAAACTCCATGAATCAATTGAAGGAAACGATGGCGCCGGACTATCATGGGGATTGTCTTGTAACCGATACTCTATGAGTTTATTCAAATATTCGAATTCAACAGGCATGTGCATTTGTCCTGGTTTTATTTCGGGTTCCATTTTAATTTATTTTGGGAATTTATGCAAAAGAGTTGCTTTGGCTTTGAGCTCCTCTGTATTTCGGATCTAAACTATCCTCTTTAACTCCTGACGGTTCACACTTGCCGGCGAAATTTTGTACTTGCGAAACAAAGTGATAATAAATCAATGCATCACCTGATGCCTGCCCGGTAAGTATTTCATAATATTTTTCTAAAATAGAGGCTTGAGCTTCTGTATTAAAATCATTGAAGCATTTTCCATCTTCAATTGCTTTTTGAAGCCCGGCATCACCGCCGAAATCGTAATTAGACTGACTTAGAGAATAGCGGATTTTTGTTAGCACAGAAACGCCGTGCTGTGTTTGCCACGTATGAGTAAGCTCATGAATCAGGAAAGTATAGTAGGCAGGATCTGAACGGCCTAATGTCCCTGTTGGAAAAAAAACGGTATTGCCGGGTGTTCTTGCATAACCTCCGATTTGAAGCAGTTCGGAGGAATCTGAAACGCTTACTGCATCGTAATTAAGGCTGTTCCCAAAAACTTGTTGCGCTTCCTGCCTTTCATCTTTATTAAGGCCACGGGTATCTGTTGAAGCAGCATCACCTGCTACACCTCCCGCCACTCCGCCAACGATAGCACCTACCGGCCCTCCTACAAAAAACCCGCCGACTGCCCCGGCTACAACTCCACCTACAGTTCCCCAAAAGGATCGTTGTATTTGTTTCGTGTGAACACCTTCGCCTTGTTGCACTACATGGGTTAACTCATGCGCGAGCAATAATTTTCCTTCGTTATTTTCAGGTTGGTATTTTCCTTGATTGAAATAAATATCACGGCCATGAGTAAACGCCTGCGACTGCAATTCCCTGTTCATATTTACGGCGTCGCTATCATTATGAATTTTCACTTCATTGAAATTCACACCAAATGAAGAATTCATTTCGTTCAAGGTATTTTTTGGCAAAGTATTTCCTTTGCCTGCAGAATTTTCAATGTTCGAAGAAACATTTGCCGGCGCCGTACTTGACGCGTTATCTTGTTTCGTTTGCACTGCAGATGCTTTCTTTTTATCCTTTTCATCCTTCAAAGGATTATCCTTTTTTTGGACGCCTTTTTTCTTTTCTTTTTCAATATCCGCATTAGCCGGAGCAGGAAGGCGTTGGATAGAACTTAATCTTTTTTGTTGCAAAACAGGGGTTGAATTTTGATGGTTTACCACTTTATTTGCAACAGCATCGGCTTCCTGTTCATATTTATCTCCGGGCGCATTTACCGAAAGCTTTGCCTGGAAAAATGTGTTTTTTTGTCCCGAATTATTGCTATCACTTTGCTTTGAAAAAAAAGGTTCCTTCGCATTTTCATCATTCGTTTTTGGATTGCGATGACGATAAACCCGTGAATAGTATGACATATAATTTTTTTTAGTTTAGAATCAAAATAGAAATAGATTTAATTGTTTGTTTACTATTTCAATTTCTCGAGCAGTTCTTCAGCGAGCTGTTTATAATCCCGCGCTGCGTTGGAATTTTTATCAAATGAAAAAACATCTGTTCCTGCTTCCTGCGCTTTGGCGAGGCTTATTGAGGTACGTATGTGTGTTTGAAAAACTTTACTTTCAAATTCCGTTTCCAGTTGTTCCTGCACATGCCGATTCATTTTTTTACGCTCGTCAAATTTGTTCAGCGTAAATCCGAGCAAGGTGATTTTTGGATTGAGTCTTTTTTTATTGAATTAAAAAGGCGCATAAAACTGTGCACTCCTTTCAGAGGTAAAAATTCTGCCGGCAATGGAATCAGTACCATGTCTGAAGCTACCAGTGCATTCACTGTCAGCATTCCAATGGAGTGTGGACAATCAATAAAAATAAAATCATAATCGTTGATAACAGGTTTAAGTATCCAGCTTAAAACCTGTTCCCGGCTATACACACTCACCAGTTCTATTTCCGCATCTGCAAGTTCAATAGAAGCCGGAACGATACTAAATCCGCGCCTAATTTCTACAATCGCTTTTTTTATGTCTGAATTTTCGCCGCTGATTTCTTTTTTTATTTCAGAATAAAGATTGAATTGCGGCTCTGCGGGCATTCCAAGAGATTGGGAAAGATTGGCCTGAGGATCAGCATCTATCAATAAAACTTTTTTTCCGGCTAACTGTAACGCTGCTCCAATATTAATTGCAGTAGTTTTTTTGCCGGAACCCCCTTTTTGTATAGCCACTGATATTATTGCCATTATGGAATTGATTTATGTGAATAGTGAATCTTTTAAAGATTGACGGTTTTTCTTTTTTGAGGAACAACTTTTTTTGCAAATCTTTATTCACAG
>Ga0157371_10000641_pt1 | contig 41468 bp, 38 predicted proteins | sample C45metaG_FD_113462 | JGI IMG/M metagenome (GOLD analysis project Ga0157371, IMG submission 113462) | Corn rhizosphere microbial communities from Kellogg Biological Station, Michigan, USA - C4-5 metaG | ecosystem: Host-associated > Plants > Roots > Rhizosphere > Soil | place: USA: Michigan... | reverse complement strand
CTCGGCATTCTATTGCTCGTGGTTTGCTTCGCGGTGATCCTCGCGGTGCAGTGGCTTGCCGGACGCGACGTCGTGGCGACCCGAGAATAATCCATGGCACTCGTCTCTCTACGCAGTCTCAGCAAGAAATTTACCGATACGGCTGCCGTGGATGATCTCCATCTGGAGATCGGCGACGGTGAATTCGTCTCGCTGCTCGGCCCGTCCGGTTGCGGCAAGACCACGCTGCTGCGGATCATCGCCGGCCTGGAAACGCCGGATCAGGGCAGTATCGTTTTCCATGGCGAAGACGTTTCCGGCCATGACGTGCGTGATCGCAACGTTGGCTTCGTGTTCCAGCACTATGCGTTGTTCCGCCACATGACGGTGTTCGACAACGTCGCATTCGGCCTGCGCATGAAACCGAAAAACCAGCGCCCGAGCGAAAGCCAGATTGCGGTGAAGGTTCATGAACTGCTCAACATGGTGCAGCTCGATTGGCTGTCGGATCGCTACCCGGAACAACTCTCCGGCGGTCAGCGCCAGCGTATTGCCCTGGCGCGTGCCCTGGCGGTGGAACCGAAAGTCCTGCTGCTCGACGAACCCTTCGGCGCCCTCGATGCCAAGGTGCGCAAGGAACTGCGTCGCTGGTTGGCGCGGTTGCACGAAGACATCAACCTGACATCGGTATTCGTGACCCACGACCAGGAAGAAGCCATGGAAGTGGCCGACCGGATTGTGGTGATGAACAAAGGCGTGATCGAACAGATCGGCTCACCGGGCGATGTCTATGAAAACCCGGCCAGCGATTTCGTTTATCACTTCCTGGGTGACTCGAATCGGCTGCATCTGGGTGAAGACAACCACGTGCTGTTCCGCCCGCACGAAGTGTCGCTGTCGCGCCATGAACTGGAGGATCACCATGCGGCGGAAGTGCGTGATATTCGTCCGTTGGGCGCGACGACGCGGGTGACATTGAAGGTCGAAGGCCAGAGCGAACTGATCGAAGCTGAAGTGGTGAAGGACCACGACAGCCTGATCGGTCTGGCGAAGGGTGAGACGCTGTTCTTCAAGCCCAAGGTCTGGCAAAAACTCGCCAATATTTAACCCTTCTAGCTGATCGTTCCCACGCTCTGCGTGGGAATGCATACCGTGACGCTCTGCGTCACTGGACGCAGAGCGTCCCTTGAGGCATTCCCACGCAGAGCGTGGGAACGATCAAGCATTGTGATCTACGCCGCTGCGTTTTTCTGACGCAAACGCACCCCACCCACTCGCGCCTCGATCTGCTCTTTCAGATCCCGACGCAATCCCAGCAAAAACGCCAACTCGACCACCACGAACAACGGCCCGACAATCAACCCGGTCACGTCATCGACGAACGCCGGTTTGCGCCCTTCATAGTGGTGACCGACAAACTGGATGGCCCAGCCCACCACAAACATCCCGATGCCGCTCGCCAGCCACACCAGCGTGCTTTGCTGCGCGAGTACCTGTCCCGCCCAAACGCACAGGCCGAGCAACACAGTCATCAATACCCCGAGGCGCAGTTCCAGGCGCAGGTAAAACCAGGCTGACGCCAATGTCGCCAGCACCGCGGGCGAAAGCCAGCCCTCGGCCCATTGTGGACGGGACAGCAACACCGCCACCGCCACCACGATCAGCGGGATACCGATAAAGTGGCTGGCAATGTTTCGTGGGTCGCGATGGTACGCGGCGTATTGACTGAGATGGTCAACGAGGCTTTTCATTGTTATTCCTCCTGTAGGGTGATTGATCATGCCCCGTGTTCTGTTTTCGCTCTGTCAGGCAGGCGACAGTCTTTAGGAGATTCCATGGATATGCAGGCTTGGCGTTCGCGCCTGATGACGGGGCATTGGTTCAGTCATCTCCCTGTTTCCTTACAGGATAGTTTGCTGGCAGCGGCCAGGGTTCGGCGCCTGTCGACGGGGCAACTGCTGTTCAAACGCGGCGATCCGCCGTGCGGGTTGTATGCGGTGCTCGAAGGCGCCATACGCATCGGTGCCGTCAGCGAGCAGGGCAAGGAAGCGCTGCTGAGCCTGGTGGAACCGCCGCACTGGTTCGGCGAAATCTGTCTGTTCGACAACCAGCCACGCACCCACGATGCCTTTGCCGTTGGCCAGTGCAGCCTGTTGCACATCCCGCAGGCGACATTACTGAAATTGCTCGACGAACAGCCGGTGTACTGGCGGCAACTGGCGTTGCTGATGAGCCACAAACTGCGCCTGACTTTCATCAACCTCGAACAGCTGAGCCTGATGCCCGCCCCGACCCGGCTGGCGCATCGCTTGCTGATGATCGCCGGAGGATACGGCGAAATCGATCCGCCACGCCGCGTGCTGCAACTGCCCCAGGAGCAGTTGGCGTCGATGCTCTCGCTGTCGCGCCAGACCACCAACCAGATCCTCAAGGACTTGCAGGGGCAGGGGATTATCGGTTTGGGCTATGGCGAAATCGAGATTCTGGACGCTGAGCGTTTGCGGGCATTGGTCACCATCTAGCGGCATGTATTGAAGTTTGTGATGGGCAATCGGCCAGAACGCGCCTAGCCTGTGCTCCTGAATAATCGAGGTGTGCCATGCGTGTCCTGTTAGTGGAAGACAAACCCGAAGACGCCAAACGCCTGGCCAACGGCCTGAACGAAGCGAGTTATGCGGTAGACGTGGCGCTCAACGGCATGGACGGCCGCCGCTACATTGAGTCCGGCGAATACGCACTGATCATCCTCGACGTGATGCTGCCGGGGCTTAACGGCTGGCAGCTGCAGCAACAGATCCGCAAGCTCGGCGACACGCCGGTGCTGTTCCTGACCACTAAGGACGGCATCGAAGATCGCCTGCGCGGGTTGGAATTGCATGAGGATGATTACCTGCTCAAGCCGTTTGCCGTGAGCGAGCTGGTGGCACGGGTACGCAAGTTGTTGCGGCGGGATCGGGGACGGTAGTTTCTTAAGTCTGGTTAAAAAATGAGCTGGACATACCCATTGATCTGCACTAAATACAATGCATATCCACGATTTGTGGAAAATTGCACGGCATACAATGCAGGTTAGGCGATGGAAAACCTTGGCAGACTCATCCGGTCCTTACGTAAAGAGCGAAAGCTTTCTCAACAGGAATTGGCAAAACAGTACGGTATGAGCCGTTCGACGATTTCAGGCATCGAGAACAACACCATCTCCGAAATCGGTTTGCGCAAGATTGAGGCGATCCTCAATGGTTTCGGGTATGAGCTCACTGCCGTGCCCCGTCAGTCGAAGCGTCCAACGCTGGACTCTCTGAAGCAGGTCAACTTCCATGGCTGATCCAGAGAGAGACAGGCTGCACATCAGTGTTTCCGGAATCGCAGTCGGCGCCCTCGGTCGGAGTCAGCCTCGCGCCGATTCGGTCTTTACCTACGCCGAAAACGCGCAGGAGCAAAACGCGGTCTCGTTGACCATGCCGGTCCGACTTGAGAGTTATACGTGGGACCAAGGCATACACCCGATTTTTGAAATGAACCTGCCGGAAGGCGCTCTGCGCGATGAGTTGGTTCGTCGATTCAGTAAAGCGGTCAGGGGCTTCGATGATTTCGCGATGCTGGCGATTGTCGGCCCTTATCAGCTTGGACGAGTAGGCATTGCGAACGCGCAAGAATCGAATGACCGGCCTCCGGAAACCAGCCTCGCGGATCTTCTGGTGCATGACGGTGCACAGGGTTTGTTCGATGATCTGCTGCACACCTATGGCCAGTATTCGGGTGTTTCAGGCGTACAGCCGAAAGTGCTTGTCCGGGACAATGCGACAACTGTCGACCGGTTGACCCATCGAGGCGCGACACACCTGGTCAAATCGTTTCGTCCGGAGGAATACCCCGAACTCGCGGCCAACGAATATTTCTGCATGCGGGCCGCGCTGCATTGCGGACTTGAAGTGCCGAAATTTGAACTCAGCGAGCACGGCAAATTTCTGGTCGTCGAACGTTTCGATCTGAACGACAAGGGTTATCTGGGGTTCGAGGATTTCTGTGTCCTCAATGCCTGGCCGTCGAAGGCCAAATACGATGGGTCGTACGAAGGTGCTGCGAAGCAAATCAAGGAATTCGTTTCCCCGCCGTTGCTCAACCAGGCGCTTGAATCTTTTTTCAAGATCGTCGCACTTTCATCCGGTTTGAAGAATGGCGACGCACACCTCAAGAACTTCGGCGTGCTGTACGAGCATTGCGCTCTTGATGCGCAGATCCGCCTCGCACCGGCCTACGACATCGTCACGACATCGGTTTACATCAAGTCCGACAGCATGGCATTGCTGTTAGGTGGGTCGAAGGCATGGCCCAAGTACAAAATGCTGATGCGATTTGGTCGTTCGGCCTGCAACCTGACGGAAGGGCGCTGCAATGAACTGCTGCAACAGGTCGCTCATGGAATGGATGTTGCGATGGGCGAAATGACTGATTACATCAAGGCACATCGTGCCTTTGCCGAGGTTGGTGAAGCGATGCTGGAACAGTGGACATCAGGTATTGAGCGTAGCCTCATCAAAACCTGATCACCGCAACCCATCTCGAAACTGCCCCGGCGTCATCCCGGTCCAGCGCTTGAAGGCGCGATTGAAGCTGCTGGTATCGGCGAATCCCAGTAAATAACTGATCTCACTCAACGAGCATTGCGGGTCGCGCAGGTGCAGCAGCGCCAGGTTTTCGCGACTCTCGTTGAGCAGCGTGTCGAAGCGACAACCTTCGTCGGCCAGGTGCCGTTGCAGGCTGCGCAAACTCAGGTGCAGGGCTTGGGCGATGCGTTCGGCCGAGGGTTCGCCTTCGGGCAATTGCTCTTCTATGGCGTCGCGGACTTTGCGTTCCCAGGTCAGTGGTTTGAGTTGCGCCAGGGTGCGCTTGAGCACCGCTTCATTGTGTTCGGCCAGTTCTGGGTTCGCATCGTCCAGGTGACTGTCGAAGTCCACGAGGGAGAACTCCAGTCGGTCCTCGTCGGCGGCGAAATACACCGGTGAGCGGAACACTTTGTGCCATTGATGCGGATCGGCAGGTTCGGGGCGGCGCAGGTAAACCGCCAGTGGTGCGTATTCGCGACCCAGGCGATTGCGACAGGTGCGCACGTAGATGGCCGTGAAGGCGTCGATGGCTTCGAACGCGGGGGCAGGGTTGCCGACCGGGATTTTCAGGCGGAAGCGGTAGCGATCTTCGGCGCGGGTCAGCTCCAGCTCCAATGCATCACTGACCACTTGGTGATAACGCACGATGCGCTCGAACACTTCCCGCAGACTGCCGCTGGCCACCAGCGCATAGCCGAGTGCGTGAAACGTCGTCGGGCTGACAAAGCGTGACACCCGCAGGCCGATCGCCGGGTCGCCGCTGACCTGCACCGCGATTTCCCACAGGCGCGTGGTGCCGGACAACGGGTAACGGGCGTTCGGGTCGTCCATCAATTGCGGGTCGAGCCCCGCCTGGTGGCACAGGGCGGTGCTGTCGAGGCCCAGCGCATCAAGTTGCTTGCGCAGGGCGCGGGTCCAGCTGGCGAGGGAGGTCGGTTCAGTCATGCTGATTGGCGCTTCCGGTCAACAGGTTGGCGTTCACGGCTACCACCTTGCGAGGGTTCACAAGGCAGGATGCGAACATCAATAACCAGAGGATGGAAGCATGGACCGTACTTCTGCAAGTCCCCAGCGACTGAATGCAGCTCAACGATCAGCACATATTCGCGAAGTGGTGCTGGCCAGAGGGGTCGAGCTGCGCAAGCGCTACCCGATTCTCAACCATCAGGACGCCTTGGGCGCCGGCATTCTGGCCTTCGCGCTGGTCGCAATGATTGGCTCGGCGGCGCTCTACATCACCGGGCACATGGCTTGGTGGGCGTGCCTGTTGCTCAACGCGTTTTTCGCCTCGCTGACCCACGAGCTGGAACACGACCTGATTCATAGCATGTACTTTCGCAAGCAACGCGTGCCGCACAACCTGATGATGGGCCTGGTGTGGCTGGCACGGCCGAGCACGATCAATCCGTGGATTCGCCGCCATCTGCACCTCAATCACCACAAGGTTTCCGGCACCGAAACAGACATGGAAGAACGTGCGATCACCAACGGCGAGCCTTGGGGTTTTGCGCGGTTGCTGATGGTGGGCGACAACGTGATGTCGGCGTTTATCCGCATGCTTCGGGCCAAAACCTGGACGCATAAATTCAGCATCATCAAGCGCGCGTTGAAGGTTTATGCACCGCTGGCGCTGGTGCATTGGGGCGCGTGGTACGTGTTTCTCGGTTTCCATGCGGCCAATGGCATCGCCCATCTGTCGGGGGCGCCAATTGAATGGTCGGCGACTACGTTGTCGGTGATGCAGGTGATCGATATCGCGGCGGTGGTGATCATCGGACCGAACGTATTGCGCACGTTCTGCCTGCATTTTGTCAGCTCGAACATGCATTACTACGGTGATGTGGAGCCGGGCAATGTGATCCAGCAAACCCAGGTGTTGAACCCCTGGTGGATGTGGCCTTTGCAGGCGTTCTGCTTCAACTTCGGCAGCAGTCACGGGATTCACCATTTTGTGGTGAAGGAGCCGTTTTACATCCGCCAGATGACCGTGCCAGTGGCCCACAAGGTGATGCGCGAGATGGGGGTGCGGTTCAATGATTTCGGTACGTTTACACGGGCGAACCGATTTGTGCGCAAGGATGCAACAGAGACCCGGCGTGTGCGTGCAGCTCAGGTCTGAGCAATAACTGCGGAAACTCAAAGGCGAAAACGCCCGTCATCAAATTGACCCAAAGCGACGCTAAGTTGTGACGCAAGCAGCGATGGTTCGGCGATTGTTGAAGGTGATTGGTATATGCGATTCAGGCCTAATAAAGTAATTAAATATTCCTTTATTAGATAACTGCTTTCGCCAATCATGGGCCTCAGGGCTGTCGAACAGCGCTCACACATTTTGAGTTTCCGGGGCCGTCTCCTTGGCAGGGTGCGGCCCCTTTTTTATTTCAGGCAAACACAAACCCTTGTGGGAGACTGGGTCTGTATATTCGATACAGGTCTTAATAAATAGCTTCTTATTCCTTAACGAATATAACTCTCCTCCCTATACTCGACCAGGAACAGACACACAGCAGGAGAGTTCCCCCATGCGCAACGAATCAATTCGCTACCTGATTGTGCCGGGCTGGCAAGGATCGCCGGAAGATCATTGGCAAAGCCATTGGCAGAACAGCCTGCCGAACAGCGCGCGGGTGGAGCAAGCCGATTGGCTGACGCCGCGTCGTGAAGACTGGGTCGCCGCGCTGGCCGAGGCGATTGCCGCTGACAGCACCCCCGTTATCTTGATCGCCCATAGCCTGGGCTGCATTACCGTCGCCCATTGGGCCGCCACTGCGCCACTGCATTTTTTGCGTCAGGTGCGCGGTGCCTTGCTGGTCGCACCCGCGGATGTCGAGCGTGCGGCCTGCTCACCGGCATTGCGTAACTTCGCGCCGATTCCGAGCCACTTGCTGCCCTTCCCGAGCCAGGTCGTCAGCTCCGACAACGACAGCGCCGTGAGTGCGGCCAGAGCCCTTGAGCTTGCCCGCAACTGGGGCGCCGAGGCGGGGATTTTGTCCGGTGCCGGTCACATCAATGTGAAGTCCGGTCATCAGCGCTGGGAGCAGGGGTTTGCCTATCTCTATCGCCTGCAAAACCGAATGGAACACCACGCCCTGCGACGTGCTTAAACTTTTTATTGTTAAACGCCCCCCGTTTCCCGGCGGTGTTGGGCGGGAGTCTGCCATGAGTTTTGAAACCTTTGGCCAGCCATTGCTGACCTTTCCCGACGCCGAAAAAAGCCCGCTGAGCATCCGCGCCAAGGCCCTGGTGTTTGTCGATCCACGTTCTCGCCAGTTGCGCCAGGAACTGGAACAACTGGCACCGCGCTCGATCTCGGTATTGATTCGTGGCGAAACCGGCAGCGGTAAAGAATTGCTCGCGCGGCACATCCATCGCGCCAGTGATCGTGGCGGGCTGTTTGTCTCGGTGAATTGCGGCGCGATCAGCCCGACCTATGCCGACGCTGAACTGTTCGGTTACGCCGCCGGCAGTTACACCGGCTCGGCCAGCAGTCGCGCAGGCTGGTTCGGCTCGGCCAATGGTGGAACCCTGTACCTGGATGAAATCGGCGACCTGCCGTTGCCGATCCAGATCAAGTTGCTTGCTGCGCTGGAAAACCACGAGGTGACGCGCGTTGGCGCTCATCAACCGAGTCCGGTCGACGTGCGTCTGGTGGCCGCCACCAGCATCGACCTGGCGCAAGCAGTGGCCGCCGGAAAATTTCATGAGCGGCTTTATCACTACCTCAGCGAAGGTCAGCTCGAACTGCCGGCGCTGCGTGATCGGGTCGGCGATATTCTGTCGCTGTCCGAGTATTTCCTCGGCATCTACAGTCAGCGCCTTGACCTGCCGGTGCCGCTGATCAGCGAGGCAGCGCAGCTTGTGCTGGAGCGACACAGTTGGCCGGGCAATACCCGGGAGCTGGAAAACGTCATTCACTTTGCGCTGCTGGTCAGCACCGGCGACGAGATTTTGCCGGAGCATTTGAATCTGCCAGAGGCGCCTGTGTCATTGCTGCAGATCGAGCAGCAAGTGGCTCATACCGTTAAAAACGGCACGGCTGCCGAGCGTTCAGCGCTGAAGAGCCTGCTGGATAGCCTGGCGCAAACGCTGTAGCGGCCTGTATGAACAAAATGGAATATGAAGGTGAATAAAAGATATTGTTCGGGAATAAAAAATCCCGGTATTGTCCGCTTCACGCCAGCGATAGCACTTCACTGGCACTCGTACTAAACAAGCCGTCGTCGATGACGACCGTGATTTTCGATAAGGACACTGCATGAAAAAGGTTCTGTTGTTCACCGCACTGGCGGCTGCCCTGACCGCGGGCCTGGCCCAGGCCGGCGAGAAACTGGTGGTTGCGGCGACCCCGGTTCCACACGCCGAGATTCTGGAACTGATCAAGCCAACCCTCGCCAAAGAAGGCGTGGACCTGGAAATCAAAGTGTTCACCGACTACGTTCAGCCGAACGTACAGGTCGACCAGAAGCGTCTGGACGCCAACTACTTCCAGACCCTGCCGTACCTGAAAAGCTTCAACGAAGGCAAAGGCACTAACCTGGTAACCGTGATCGGCGTCCACGTCGAACCGTTCGGTGGCTACTCGAAGAAAGTCAAAACCCTGGCTGAGCTGAAGGACGGCGCGACCATTGCCATCCCGAACGAAGGCAGCAACAGCGGCCGTGCCCTGATTCTGCTGCAGAAGGCTGGCCTGATCGAGTTGAAAGACCCGAAAAACGCCCTGGCTACCCCGAAAGACATCGCCAAGAACCCGCACAACTTCAAGTTCAAGGAACTGGAATCGGCCATGCTGCCGCGCGTTCTGGACCAGGTTGACCTGGACATGATCAACACCAACTATGCGCTGGAAGCAGGTCTGAACCCGGCTAAAGATGCGCTGGTGATCGAAGGTGCCGATTCGCCTTACGTGAACTTCCTGGTGGCCCGTCCGGACAACAAGGACAGCGTTGCCATCCAGAAACTGGCCAAAGCCTTGACCAGCCCGGAAGTGAAAGCCTTCATCGAGAAGAAGTACAGCGGCGCGGTACTGCCGGCGTTCTGATTCGCGAGGTAAACCCCTTCAAGGTTTCGAACGCCGACGGCTGGTATAGCGTCGGCGTGATCGTTCCCACGCTCCGCGTGGGAATGCCTCAAGGGACGCTCCGCGTCCAGTGACGCGGAGCGTCACGGGCTGCATTCCCACGCAGAGCGTGGGAACGATCGTCTCAGGCCGCCCTGGCCTTCAACGCCCTGCGCAACGCCACCAGCAACTTCACGATTTCCTGCGGGTCCAGCCGCTGCGGCACTTTTACGTCTGCCATTTTTCTCTTCCTTGTGATGGTTCGGCCGGGGGAGTCTGGCCAAAATCTGTGCGTCCTTGGAGAGGCTTTTTGAAAAAAAGATCCCTCCTACAGCGCAAAGGAAAATAGTCGTCCTCCCCAGCCTCGGCAAATCCGCAGGACAGTTTTTTGCGTGATATCTATATGCTTTAACCCTGCTCAAGCTGTATGACCAATACGTGCGCAAAGAGCTGAGCGATGACACCAAGCCTGAGAGCGTGGGAGCGATCGGCTAGGGTTAATCCGGCCAATACCACGCCGGTTCATCCAGCATCCGCTGCCCGACAATCCCGGTCTGGCCCAACGTTTTCTCCAGCACGATGCAATTGCATTCGGGATCTTCCTGCAGCGCCGAAATCAACCGTCGGGCATGCGACACGACCCACACCTGACATTGCTCGGAGACGCGGATAATCAATCGCGCCAACGCCGGCAGCAGGTCCGGGTGCAAGCTGGTTTCCGGCTCGTTCAGCACCATCAGCGTCGGTGGCCGAGGCGTCAGCAGTGCTGCCACCAACAGCAAATACCGCAGCGTTCCGTCAGACAACTCGGCCGCGGACAATGGCCGCAGCAATCCTTCCTGATAAAACTCAATCGCAAACCGCCCGCCGGGCAACGGCGCGATGTTCAATCGTGCACCGGGAAAGGCGTCGCTGATTGCCGTCTGCAAAGCGTCCGGATCGCCGATTTCACGAATGGTCTGCAGGGCGGCGGCGAGGTCGCGACCGTCGTGGTGCAACACCGGCGTGCGGGTGCCCAGTTGTGGTTGGCGCACCGGTGCATCGGCATCGCTGCGAAAGTGATCGTAGAAGCGCCAGCGGCGGATGAACTCACGCAATTGCATGACTTCTGGCGAGGTTCGCAAGCTACCGACCTGGTCGAACAGGCTGTCGAAATTCGGCGTATGTTGCGCCTGCACTTCCCAGCTGCGGTTGGCTCGGGTGCGGATCATCGGGCCGTCGCGATCCACCAGCAGACTGGCGGGACGGTAAAACGGGCCGCTCCAGATGCATTCCTTTTTGATTTCCGGGTCCAGGGAAAACGCTGACTGGCTTGGCTCCGCCAATCCCAGCGCGATCGAATAGCTGAAATCTTCACCCGCAAACCCCAGGCGCAGACGTTTGGCACCGTGGCGCACGGTCGCTTCGATCGGCACCTCGCCGTTTCGCATGCGCCGGGTGATGTTTTCCGGCCCGGCCCAGAACGTCGAGTCCAGCCCACCCTCGCGCGCCAAGGCATTGACCACTCCACCCTGAGCGGTTTCCGCCAGCAGGCGCAACGCGCGGTAGAGGTTGGATTTGCCGCTGCCGTTGGGGCCGGTGATCAGGTTCAACCGGCCCAGCGGAATCACCAGTTTGTTGATCGAGCGGTAATTGGCCACCGCGAGGGTTTTGAGCATAAGAGCTTCCTGTCTCTGATCGTTACCACGTAGAGCGTGGGAACGATTGAGAGGGAGTATAAAGATCGCAAGTGCGCCTGTGGAACCCTGTTCTAAGCTCACAGTCGTATCGCCATTGGCACGTCCGTACAACGCAAAGGAGTTTGCATGGCTGGTCCCGGATTGAAAACAGTGGTTGGCTTGAGTCTTCTTGTCCTGCTGACCGCGTGTGGCGATAAAAAGCCCGTTGAGAAGGACCGCCCACGGGTCTTCGTCCAAGAGGTAAAAGCCGCGGATTACGCCGCGTCGGTGACACTCACCGGTGATGTTCAGGCCAGGGTCCAGACCGAACTGTCGTTCCGCGTGGGCGGCAAGATCGTGCAGCGCATGGTCGATGTCGGTGACCGGGTTTCGGCCAAACAAGTGCTGGCCAAACTCGATCCCAAGGACCTGCAGACCACCCTCAACTCGGCCCAGGCTCAAGTAGTCGCCGAGCAAGCGCGGGTCACACAGACTTCCGCCGCCTTCGTTCGCCAGCAAAAACTCCTGCCCAAGGGCTACACCAGCCAAAGCGAATACGACTCCGCGCAAGCGGCATTGCGCAGCAGTCAGAGCGCGCTCACGGCCGCGCAGGCGCAACTGGCCAACGCGCGCGAACAACTCAGCTACACCGCGTTGATAGCCGACGCTCCGGGCGTGATTACAGCGCGTCAGGCCGAGGTCGGTCAGGTGGTGCAGGCGACGGTGCCGATTTTCAGCCTGGCGCGCGATGGCGAGCGTGACGCGGTGTTCAACGTCTACGAATCACTGCTGACGGAACGGCCTGAAGGCAAAACCCTGGAGGTCAGTCTGCTCGACAACCCGGCGATCAAGACCACCGGCACCGTGCGTGAAGTGACTCCGGCCGTCTCGGCCCAGACCGGCACGGTGCAGGTTAAAGTCAGCCTGAGCAGCCTGCCCGAAGGCATGCAACTGGGCTCGGTGGTCAGCGCCACGGCTAAATTGCCGGGCAAGGCGGCGGTTGAACTGCCTTGGTCCGCGCTGACCAAAAATATCAGCGAACCGGCTGTCTGGCTGATCGACGGTGAGGGCAAGGCGCAATTGCACACCGTCACGATCGGACGCTATCTGACCGGCAAAGTGATCATCAGCGCCGGCCTGGACGGTGGCGAGAAAGTCATCATCGCGGGCGGCCAGTTGCTGCACCCCGGCGTGAAAGTCGAGATCGCCGAAAATACTTACAAGGATTTAGCCGTGGAAGCCCTGCCATGAAGCGCCTTTTATTGGTCTGCACCGCGGTGCTGCTGGTCGCCTGCTCGAAAAAAGAACCACCGCCGGAACCCGTGCGCCCGGTGCTGTCGATCAAGGTCGAGGCGCTGGACGAAGAAAATCTCGGCCGCTTTGCCGGCAGCATCCAGGCTCGTTATGAAAGCAACGTCGGCTTCCGCGTGCCAGGACGCATCGCCAGCCGTCAGGTCGATGTCGGTGCCGAAGTCGAGAAGGGAGCGTTGCTCGCCACGCTGGACCCCACCGATCAGCAGAACCAGCTGCGTTCCGCGCAAGGTAATCTGGCCAGTGTCCAGGCCCAATTCATCAACGCCCAGGCCAATGCCCGTCGGCAGCAGGAGTTGTTCGATCGCGGCGTGGGCGCCCAGGCGCAACTCGACATCGCACAGACTGACCTGAAGACCACCCAGGCTTCTCTCGATCAGGCGAAGGCTGCGGTCGACCAGGCCAAGGACCAACTCAACTACGTCGAACTGCACGCCGACCACAAAGCCATCGTCACCGCGTGGAATGCCGAAGCCGGGCAAGTTGTCAGCGCAGGCCAGCAAGTAGTGACCCTGGCGCAGCCGGACATCAAGGAAGCCGTGATCGACCTGCCCGATACCTTGGTCGATCAATTGCCTGCGGACGTGGTTTTCCAGGTAGCGGCGCAACTGGACCCGAGCATCACCACGACGGCGACCATCCGCGAAATCGAACCCCAGGCCCAAAGTGCGACCCGTACCCGTCGGGCCCGCCTGACCCTGACTGAAACACCCCCCGGTTTTCGCCTGGGCACCGCGATCAGCGTAACCCTCAGTTCGGCGATCAAACCGCGGATCGAGCTGCCCTTGAGCGCGCTGCAGGAAGTGGATGGCAAAACCCGCATCTGGGTCATCGATGCGCAGGCCCAGACCGTGGCCCCACGTGACGTCAACCTGATCAGACGTACTGATTCGACGATGATCCTGGCCGATGGTGTGAAGTCCGGCGAGCGGGTAGTCAGTGCCGGTGTGAACAGCCTGAAATCCGGGCAAAAAGTGAAAATCGACGAGGACAGCCCGCAATGAAAGGGAGTTTCAACTTATCCGAATGGGCCCTCAAGCATCAGTCGTTTGTCTGGTATTTGATGTTCGTCGCGCTGTTGATGGGCGTGTTCTCCTACATGAACCTCGGCCGCGAGGAAGACCCGTCCTTCACCATCAAAACCATGGTGATCCAGACCCGCTGGCCTGGCGCGACCCAGGAAGAAACCCTCAAGCAGGTCACTGACCGCATCGAGAAAAAACTCGAAGAACTCGATTCCCTCGACTATGTGAAAAGCTACACCCGGCCGGGCGAATCCACGGTGTTCGTCAACCTGCGCGACACCACCAGTGCCAAGGACATCCCGGAAATCTGGTATCAGGTGCGCAAGAAGATCAACGACATTCGCGGCGACTTCCCTCAAGGCCTGCAAGGGCCGGGGTTCAACGACGAATTCGGTGACGTGTTTGGTTCGGTGTACGCCTTCACCGCTGACGGCTTGTCGATGCGTCAGTTGCGCGATTACGTGGAACAAGTGCGCGCCGAAATTCGTGAAGTGCCGGGGTTGGGCAAGGTCGAGATGATCGGTGAGCAGGACGAAGTCCTCTACCTGAATTTCTCCACCCGCAAACTGGCGGCGCTGGGCATCGATCAGCGCCAAGTGGTGCAGAGCCTGCAAGGCCAGAATGCGGTGACGCCGGCCGGGGTGATCGAAGCGGGACCGGAGCGCATTTCGGTGCGCACCTCGGGGCAGTTCGATTCCGAGAAGGATCTGGCCAACGTCAACTTGCGGCTCAATGATCGCTTCTACCGTTTGGCCGACATCGCTGACATCAGTCGTGGTTACGTTGACCCGGCGACACCGGAGTTTCGTTTCAACGGCCACCCGGCCATCGGCCTCGCCATTGCGATGAAGAAGGGCGGCAACATCCAGGTGTTCGGCAAGGCACTGCACCAACGCATGACCGACCTGACCGCGGATTTGCCGGTGGGCGTCGGTGTTCACACCGTGTCCGACCAGGCCGAAGTGGTGGAAAAAGCCGTCGGCGGTTTCACCAGTGCGTTGTTCGAAGCGGTAGTGATCGTGCTGATCGTCAGTTTCGTCAGCCTTGGCGTACGCGCCGGGCTGGTGGTGGCGTGCTCGATCCCGCTGGTGCTGGCGATGGTCTTTGTCTTTATGGAATACAGCGGCATCACCATGCAGCGGATTTCCCTCGGTGCGCTGATCATCGCCCTCGGCTTGCTGGTGGATGATGCGATGATCACGGTGGAGATGATGGTCACGCGCCTGGAAATGGGCGAGACCAAGGAGCAGGCGGCGACGTTCGCCTACACCTCGACCGCGTTCCCGATGCTCACCGGCACACTGGTGACCGTCGCCGGTTTCGTGCCGATTGGCCTCAACGCCAGTTCGGCCGGTGAATACACCTTCACTCTGTTCGCAGTGATCGCTGTGGCGATGCTGGTGTCGTGGATCGTCGCGGTGCTGTTCGCCCCGGTGATCGGCGTGCATATCCTCAGCGCCAATGTGAAACCCCATGACGCCGAGCCTGGGCGCATCGGTCGTGCGTTCAATTACGGCATGCTGTGGTCGATGCGTAATCGCTGGTGGGCCATCGGCATCACCATTGCGTTGTTCGTGGCGTCGGTATTTTGCATGCAGTTCGTGCAAAACCAGTTCTTCCCGTCCTCGGACCGCCCGGAAATCCTCGTCGACTTGAACCTGCCGCAAAACGCCTCCATCGGCGAAACCCGCAAGGCTGTGGACAAACTTGAAGCAACACTCAAAGACGATCCGGACATCGTGCGCTGGAGCACCTATATCGGCGAGGGGGCGATTCGTTTCTACCTGCCGCTCGACCAGCAACTGCAGAATCCGTACTACGCGCAACTGGTCATCGTCAGCAAAGACCTGGAGTCGCGCATCGCCCTCAGCCAGCGTTTGCGTGAGCGGTTGCGCAAAGATTTCGTCGGCATTGGCAGCTACGTCCAGGCGCTGGAAATGGGCCCGCCGGTCGGCCGTCCGATTCAATACCGGGTCAGCGGCAAGGACATCGATCAGGTGCGCAAGCAGGCGATCGCCCTGGCCACCGTACTGGACAAAAACCCGCACATTGGCGAGATCATTTACGACTGGAACGAGCCGGGCAAAGTCCTGCGTATCGACATCGCCCAAGACAAGGCGCGGCAGCTGGGGCTGTCGTCGGAAGACGTGGCCAACCTGATGAACAGCATTGTCGTGGGGGCGCCGATTACCCAAGTCGATGACGATATCTATCTGATCAACGTCGTGGGCCGTGCTGAAGACGCGGAACGCGGCACGCCGGAAACCCTGCAGAACTTGCAGATCGTGACACCGGGCGGCACCTCCATACCGCTGCTGGCGTTTGCCACCGTGCGCTATGACCTGGAGCAGCCGCTGGTCTGGCGACGCGACCGCAAGCCGACTATCACGGTCAAGGCGGCGATGCGCGACGAGATACAGCCGACCGACCTGGTGAAACAGCTCAAGCCGGACATCGACAAATTCGCCGCCAGTTTGCCGGTGGGTTACTCGGTTGCCACCGGCGGTACGGTAGAGGAAAGCGGTAAGGCTCAAGGGCCGATTGCCAAGGTGGTGCCGTTGATGTTGTTCCTGATGGCGACCTTCCTGATGATCCAGTTGCACAGCGTGCAGAAGCTGTTCCTGGTGGCGAGTGTCGCGCCCCTCGGGTTGATCGGCGTGGTGCTGGCGTTGGTTCCGACGGGAACGCCGATGGGCTTCGTGGCGATCCTCGGGATTCTGGCGCTGATCGGCATCATCATCCGCAACTCGGTAATTCTGGTGACTCAGATCGACGCGCTGGAGAAGGAAGGCTATTTGCCGTGGGATGCCGTGGCGCAGGCCACGGAGCATCGTCGTCGACCGATCCTGTTGACCGCTGCGGCGGCAAGCCTGGGGATGATCCCGATTGCCCGGGAAGTGTTCTGGGGACCGATGGCGTACGCGATGATTGGCGGGATCATCATCGCCACGTTGCTGACGTTGCTGTTTTTGCCGGCGCTTTATGTGGCCTGGTACAAAATCCGCGAACCGAAGAAAGACGCTGCGTAATGATCGTTCCCACGCTCTGCGTGGGAATGCAGCCACTGACGCTCCGCGTCGCAGCTGCGGGGACGCGGAGCGTCCCGAGAGGCATTCCCACGCGGAGCGTGGGAACGATCATGTCTAGGCCTTGCGCCAGACGCTAGCCAGCCAAGGCTGCTGCTCGCGCGGCAGCCCCGCCGGCCGGTAGTAATGCTCCAGCTCGACAAACCCGGCTTCAGTCAGCAATTGCTGCCACGCCGCCAAGTCGTGATACGCCCCATACCGCGGCCCGTTCCAGCCTTCTTGATTCTCGCCACGCGGATTGGAACTGAACAACACGCCACCCGGTTTCAACGCCCCGCGCAACTCCTTCAACACCCGAGGCAATTCCTGGCGCGGGATGTGAAACAGCACCGCATTGGCAAAAATCCCGTCGAAGCGCTCAGCCGGTAGATCCAGTTTCAGAAAGTCCTGCTGCCACACCTCGCAACCACTGTCTTCACGCGCCATTTGCGCGAACTTCTCTGAACCATCCAGCCCGATGGCGGTGTGGCCCATGCGCGTGAAGGTTTTCAGATCTCGCCCCGGACCACAGCCAAAATCCAGAATGCTGAACGGCGCCTCGCCCTGAATATGCCGCAGCAGGGCATCGATGTTCTGGCTCACATCGTGATCGCGAGTCCCTTCGCGAAAACCTTCGGCCACCGAGTTGTAATGGCCCAGGGTGGTGGAGGTGATCTGCTCGAGGTCGGCGGGGGTCTGTTTCATGGTCGGCTGCGCAGGTAATGGGGATTTGTCGAATATACGCCATCAAGTCCGGCGATGGCGGTATCACTGACAGCCGATATACAAAGCCACAATCAACGCTTGTTCAACCCCCGCGCCAACCGATCCCCGCCCAACTGAATCACCGCCACCAACACCACCAGCAGCACAATCACCGTCAGCATGATCTGGCTATCAAAGCGCTGATAACCATATCGGTACGCAATGTCCCCAAGCCCACCGGCGCCAATCGCCCCGGCCATGGCCGACGAGTTGATCATTGTCACCAAGGTAATCGTGAAACCGCCGACAATCCCCGACAGTGCCTCTGGCAACAACACATGCCAGACAATGTGCCAGCGCCGGCAACCCATTGCCTGCGCCGCTTCGATCAACCCGTGATCGACCTCGCGCAAACTGACTTCGGCAATGCGCGCAAAGAACGGTGTGGCGGCAATGGTCAGTGGCACCACGGCAGCCCAGACACCATACGTGGTGCCGACGATCAGTCGGGTAAACGGAATCAGCGCCACCATCAGGATCAAAAACGGAATCGAGCGAAACAGGTTCACGAATGCGCCCAATGCACGGTTCAGCCCAGGCGCTTCATAGATCCCGCCCTTGGAGCTGGTGACGAGGATCACCGCCAACGGTATGCCTGCCAGCAGCGCAATCAGCGACGACACACCGACCATCAAAAACGTGTCGATGAAGCCTTGCAGCAAGCGATCAAACCACATAACCCAGCACCTCCACTTGTTGCGCCCACTCGCTGGCGCGCTGGCGCAATTGCTCTGCACCGTGAGACGAGCCGGTCACCGCCAGCAGCAGTTGTCCCAGTGCATGGCCCTGAATCCGTTCCACGCCACCTTGCAGCAAGCGCACACGACCGCCGAGCGCGGCGAACAGCGCGGCCAGATCCGGTTCATCGCTCGCGCTGCCGGTGAACTGCAAGCGCAGCACCACGGCGGCGTCCGAGGACTGTGGTTGAGGACGCAAGCGGCTTTGCAGCTCTTCCGGCAAGCCATGTTGCAACGGTGCGAGCAAGGTCTTGCTGACCTCATGTTGCGGGTTGCCGAAGACTTCCCAGACCGGTCCTTGCTCGACGATTCGACCGTGTTCCAGCACCACGACGCGGTCGCAGATATCGCGGATCACGGCCATCTCGTGAGTGATCAATACGATGGTCAATCCCAAGCGCTGATTGATCTCGCGCAGCAGGCCGAGGATCGATTGCGTGGTCTCCGGGTCCAGCGCCGAAGTGGCTTCGTCGCACAACAGAATCGCCGGGTCATGCACCAACGCGCGGGCGATGCCGACGCGTTGTTTCTGCCCGCCCGACAGCTGCGCCGGATAGGCCTTGTGCTTGCCTTGCAGTCCGACCAGTTCGAGCAATTCACGGACCTTTTGCTCGCGTTTTTCCTTGGGCACGCCGGCGACTTTCAGTGGCAACTCGACGTTCTGCCAAACCGTCTTGGCCGACATCAAATTGAAGTGCTGGAAGATCATGCCGATCCGTCGGCGCAGCGCCACCAGGCGATCCTCATCGAACTCGCCGATGTCCACTTGATCGATCAGCACCCGACCGGTGCTCGGCTGTTCGAGGCGGTTGATGGTGCGGATCAGCGACGACTTGCCGGCGCCGCTGCGACCGATGATGCCGAACACTTCGCCGCGCTGGACCGCCAGGTCGATGCCGTGCAGCGCCGCCACCGGGCCTTGCTGGCCGTTGTAGGTTTTACCCAGGCCGATAAAGCGCACGTGGGCGCGATTGAGGTCCGGGTGCAGTTCGGTCTGTGCAGCTTTATAAGGCTCTGGAATCTCCAGTCGCCGTTGGGTGGCTGCCGTCATCCTCAGCTTTCCCAACCGGCTTGGTAGAGCTTGCCGTGGGCCTTGTCCAAAGCTGCACGAACGGCCGGCGAGTGCTGATAGATATCAACGAACTTGATCAGGCGCGGGTCGTTTTTGCTCTTCGGCTGGATCACGAACTGGATGACGTATTCCTTGTGATCGAGGCCGTCGAACAGCAGGGCAGAGCTGGCATCGAAGGTCTTCGATAGACGAATGTAGGCCGGGTAACCCTGGACCAGATCGGCGTCGTCATAGGCGCGCACCAGTTGCACGGCTTCGACCTGAAGGATTTTGATTTTCTTCGGGTTGGCGACGATGTCTTCTTCGGTGGCTTTGTAGCCGACTCCCGGTTTGAGGGTGATCAAGCCAGCCTTGGCCAACAGTTGCAGGCCGCGCCCGCTGTTGATCGGGTCGTTGGCGATGGCGACGCTGGCACCTTCTGGCAGTTCGTCGAAGCTTTTGTATTTCTTCGAGTAGAGGCCGACGTTGTTGATGATCCCGGGGGCGAATGGCACCAGATCAAAACCGGCGGCGGCTTTGGCGTTTTCCAGGAACGGGACGTGCTGGAAGTAATTCACGTCGATGTCGCCAGCCGCGAGGCTGACGTTGGGGGCGATCCAGTCGCTGAACTCCACCAGGTCGACTTGCAGGCCTTGTTTCTTGGCTTCTTCGACGGCGGCTTCCAGCGGAATGGCGAAAGCGGCGGTGGTGCCGACTTTCAGCACCGCGTCGGCGGCGAAGGTCACGGAGCTGAAGAGGCCGAGGGCCAGGGCCAGTGCTTTGACTGGGTGAGAGAGGCGGGTCTTTTTCATGATTGATTTTCCAGTCAGTGCATAAATTTTTGATCGTTCCCACGCTCCGCGTGGGAATGCCTCCCGGGACGCTCCGCGTCCCTGCGGTGGTGACGCGGAGCGTCACTGGCTGCATTCCCACGCAGAGCGTGGGAACGATCGGTTTCAGAGAGTTAGTGTCGGTAGTGGGAGCCGGTATGTTGCTCAGGCAAATGCGCTTCCTCGTGAAACAGCTTTTCCCGCAGGCTGCCCGTGTCATAAGCCGTCTTGTACGACCCGCGGCGCTGCAGCTCCGGAATCACCACTTCAATGAAATCCACATAGCTTTCCGGCGTGACAATCCGTGTCAGGTTGAAGCCATCGAGCCCGGTTTCGGCGATCCACGATTCCAGTTCATCAGCCACTTGCTCAGGCGAGCCGACCACCGTGATGTAGCGGCCACCGAGGGCGTGTTGTTCGAGCAATTTGCGGCGGGTCCAGTCGTTGTTTTGCAGGTTCTTGGTGGCTGACTGGATCGCGTTGCTCTTCACGTACTGGATCGGTTCGTCGATCTCGTACTCGGAAAAATCGATCCCGGTCGACGCCGAAAAATGCGCGACGCCGGCCTCGGCGCTGGCGTAGCTCAGGTACTCGGCATGCTTGGCCCAGGCCAGCTCTTCGGTGGCGCCGACAATCACGTTCAGCCCCATGAAGACCTTGATGTCCTCGGGATTACGCCCGGCCTCGACGGCGCTGGCGCGAACCTTGTCCACCTGAACTTTGGTCGATGGTTTGTTCTGGCCACTGATGAACACGCATTCGGCATGACGCCCGGCGAACAGCAAACCGCGATCCGAACTGCCGGCCTGGAACAGCACTGGCGTGCGTTGCGGCGAAGGTTCGCAGAGGTGATAACCCTCGACCTGATAGAACTCGCCCTTGTGTTCGATCTTGTGCACTTTCTCGGGTTGGGCGTAGATCCGTTGCTGCGGGTCATTGAGTACCGCGCCGTTTTCCCAGCTGCCTTCCCAGAGTTTGTAGAGCACTTCCAGGTATTCATCGGCCTGGTCGTAACGCCGGTCGTGCTCGACTTGTTCACTCAGGCCCATGGCCTTGGCGGCGCTGTCGAGGTAACCGGTGACGATGTTCCAGCCGACCCGACCACGGCTCAAATGATCGAGCGTCGACATGCGCCGGGCGAACAGATACGGCGGTTCGTAGGTCAGGTTGGCGGTCAGGCCGAACCCTAGGTTTTTGGTGACCGCGGCCATCGCGGAAACGAGCAGCAGTGGATCGTTGACCGGCAGCTGGATCGACTCTTTGAGCGGCACATCCACCGAGTTCTGGTAGACGTCGTAAACGCCGACGATGTCGGCGATAAACAAACCGTCGAACAGCCCACGCTCCAGCAACTGTGCCAGTTTGGTCCAGTATTCAATCGTCTTGTACTGAGTGGAGGTGTCCCGTGGATGCGTCCACAGGCCATGGTTGATGTGCCCGATGCAGTTCATGTTGAACGCGTTGAGCAGGATCTTCTTTTTCGCGGCCATCAGATGGTCCCTCGCAACGGAGGGTTTTCATCGTTGAGGTAGTAATTGCCGACGGCGTGATACTTCCAGCGCACCGGGTCGTGCAGCGTGTGCACCCGTGCGTTGCGCCAGTGGCGATCCAGACCGTGTTCGATCAGCGTCGCCTGGCTGCCGGCCAGTTCAAACAGCGTGCTGCCGGCGGCGAGGGAGATTTCAGTGCTCAGGGCACGGGCCTCGGCGACGGCAATCGAGGCGGTGGCGACGGTCTCGGCGTTGGTCTCGGCCTGGGCTTTGTCGAGGAATTCGCCGGAGCGTTCCAGCAAGGCTTCAGCGGCGTGCAGGCGAATGCTCAAGTGGCCGAAGCTCTTGAGGGTCAGCGGATCGTCGGTGGCTTTTTCATGTGTGGCGTCGATCCAGGGCCGGGTTTTGGTGCGCACGAAATGCAGCGCATCTTCATAAGCAGCGCGGGCGATGCCGGTGTCGATGGCGGCATGAAGGATTTGCGCCAGCGGGCCGACCGGGGTCGGACGTTCGAAGGCGGTTTGAAACGGGATCACGTCTTCGGCGGCGACGTAGACGTCTTCGAACACCACTGAACCGCTGCCGGTGGTGCGCTGGCCAAAACCGCTCCAGTCGTCAATGACCGTCAGGCCTTTGCTGTCGCGAGGCACGAACGCCAGTTGTTGAACGCCGTTTTCGTCCACCACCGAGGTGGGGATGCGCTGAGCGTAAATCGCGCCGGTGGCGTAGAACTTGCGGCCGTTGATGCGGTAGCCGTTACTGTCGCGGGTCAGGCGGGTGACGCGGTCATGGGCGGTTTTGGTGCCCAGTTCCGCCAAAGCATTGCCGAAGCGTTGCCCGGCGAGCACTTCAGCGTACAAACGTTTTTTCTGCTCTTCGCTGCCATTCACTCGCAGCACTTCGAGAGCGTAAAAATGGTTTTGTGGGATCTGGCCGAGGGAGCCGTCTGCCTGGGCGATCAGCGCAATCACCTTTGCCAGGGTGACGTTGGAAACGCCAGCGCCGCCGTATTCTTTTGGCACGCTGATGCCCCAAAGTCCCGAACGGGAAAACACATCAAGCTCCGGGTGCGGCAACCGGCGTTCGCGGTCGCGCAGGGCGCTGTCGCGTTTGAAATCGTCGGCCAGGTCACTGGCGACGATCAGGGCTTGCTCATCGCTGGTTATGACCGCGACGTGGTGAGAAAGAGTCATGTGTTTCTCCAGAGATCTGGTCAAAAGTGTTCTGGTCGTTAGATCCAGGAATGGCGAGCGGGCAAAGTGCCGTTCAAGTGATAGGTGCCGACCGCGTGATATTTCCAGCGAACGGGGTCGTGCAGCGTGTGCACGCGGGCGTTGCGCCAGTGACGGTCGAGGTTGAATTCGGCGAGGGTGGCGCGGCTGCCGGCCAGTTCGAAGAGCTTTTCGCTGGCCAGCAGCGAGATCTCGGTGGTCAGCACTTTGGCCTCGGCCACGGCAATCGAGGCGCGAGCCGCGGACTCGGCGGTCAGTGGCGCTGCGTTGACCTGATCGAGCACTTGCCCGGCCTTGCGCAGCAGCGCTTCGGCGGCATGCAGTTCGATTTTCAGTTTGCCAATATCAGCGATCACATACAGGTCATCGCTGGCCCGTTCGACATTGGCGTCGATCCACGGCCGTGCGCGGGTTTTCACGAACTCAATGGCGTCGTCGATGGCGCCACGAGCGATGCCGGCGTCGATGGCCGCTTGGATCAGCTGTGACACGGCACCTTGAATGTTTGGTTGATCGTTGATCTTCCAGTTATCCACCACCAGCTCGGCATCGACGCGCACGTTGTTGAGCAGAATCGTGCCGCTGGCGGTGGTGCGCTGACCAAAGCCCGACCAATCATCAACGATGCGCAGACCCGGGGTGCCGCGACGGACGAAGGCCAGCACCTGCTTGCCGTCGTCGTTCAGCGCCTTGACCGCCACCCAGTGGGCGAACAGGGCGCCGGTGGAGTAAAACTTCTGGCCATTGATGACAAAACCGTCACCGTCAGCGGTGATGCGTGCCTTGAGTTCCAGGGTGTTCTTGGTGCCCCGTTCCGGCCCGGCATTGCCGATCCGCCAGCCTTCGAGCACGCTTTTGAACAGCTGTTTTTTCTGCGCCTCGGTGGCACTGCCCAGCACAAGGTTGAGAATGCCGAACTGATTCTGCGGGATCTGTCCCAGCGCCGGGTCGGCCGCGGAAATGATCGCGAAGACTTCGGCCAGGGTGACGAATGAAACCTGCGGGCCACCGTACTCGCGCTGGATGGCAATGCTGCCTAATCCGCTGCGCGTGAATTGTTCGATTTCCGACCACGGCAACTTGCGCTGGCGGTCACGTTTGGCGGCTTGCAGGCGGGCGACTTGCGCCAGCTCATGGGCGGCCTTGATGGCTTGTGCGTCGTTGCGCAAAACCTGCGCTGGCAACAACAACGGGGCGATGTCCAGATCACTCTGAACGATTGCATCTGCCAGACTGGACATCAGTGCCGCTCCTTGGCTGCACGCAATGCCCTGGCGATCTGCACTGGGGTGATTGTGTTCCGGACCATACCTACCTCACATCTCATGGGGTCGCCGCTCTCTGTGCGGCGAACGAAAAACAAGAATGTCCGGTGGTCCGGTGTATATACCCTAAGCGTGTATAAAAATTAAATAAACTAACTTTTTGGAATATTAATAGAAGGGTGTCTGTTCCCAGGGCAACACTTGTTCATGTAGCAACACTTGCTCTTGCAGCCGCTGGAAATCACTGTGGGAGCGAGCCTATTCGCTCCCACGGTGGATTTACTTCTTGCCGGTCTCCGCAGCCATGAGTATTTCCTTGGGCCGAACCTTCAAATAGGGATTGGCGCAGCCAATCCTCAACCTGCGCGGCGGCGCCCAACCGGAGTTGTTGCCGACCCGATCGAGGATGCAATACGTCACTTCCAGACGAAGGTCTTCGCCGGCTTCGAGAATGACCGCCGGCGGCACCCAGACCTGAATCGGCTGGCCCACCTCGCCAGCCTTGATCCGTGGCAAATCCATGCGTGCATCGCCCCAGCGCAGGGTGATTTCGTCATCGGTGGCCATGTTCAGGTAGGGCTCGATGGTCAGTGGAACGCCGCGCTTGATCTGGTTCGGGTTGACCCCCTGGCGGCGAATGGTTTCGGGAATGCCTACGGGCGCCAGATGCTCGTTTTCGTGACCGCACAGAGTGAGCGACTGACCGCCCGGGCAATCGAGCTTGATCTCTACTTGAGCGGCAAGCGACACCGCCGGCCCTTGGCCGACTTGCATGACGCGGTAGTGGATGCGCGAGGCGCCATTGGCGATGAAGCTCTGCGGTACACGCAGGCTGATGGCTTTGCCGACATCCTCGGCAGTCAGCACGCGGGAGGCCACGTAGCAGCGGTCCCAGAACAGTTCGATCAGGTCGCCGTCGTCCATGCCGGGGTAGGGCGCCACGTGGACCAGCAGATAGGCGGCCGAGGTGACATTGATGCCGGCCTTGTGTGATTGCGCCAGGGTAGGGGCCGCAAGTCCGGATGTATTCGAGGTGCTTGTCATGGGTTTCTCCTTGAAGCCTTGCAGCGAAGTTCCGTTTCTGAAAGATCAAAAGGCGAGCATTACCCAGCAACAAAACAGCTCATTATTTTCAAGTTAAATAATGATTGAGTGCAAAGGTTGGCGCCTGCTGGCAACTAGATAAGAGTGCGCTTGAAGAGGTGTCAATAGAACTGACTAGTTAAGTTGGTGATTAACTGTTATTCAGAAGTTTCCTACGTGTTGAAGTTAATAAGCCGCACCGCCCTGTCGAACATGCCTTGTATTTGTGGGGGTTGTCGCGCTTGTGATCACCAAAGGCCACCCTCTGAGTTGCGTGGATTCTGGCGAATTTTAGGCGAAGTGATTTTGTTGCAGGACATATATATGTACCGCACAAGGAGTTGATGGGTTATCTAAGGTGTCAGTGAAGGAGTGCGAGAGGGAGGGCGTTGATGGTGGGGATAGTTGTCACTTCCATCCATGGAAGTTAACAAGTAGTGAAGCGGTAGTTCAAGAGTGCGCGTTATTCAGGAACTTGCTGAGGAACTGCTTTGTGCGCTCTTCTTTCGGATTGGCAAACAGCGCCTTGGCTTCGCCTTGCTCGACGATCACACCTTTGTCGAAAAACACCACACGGTTTGCCACGTCCCGGGCAAAGCCCATTTCGTGGGTGACAATGACCATGGTGCGTTTCTCTTCGGCCAGGCTGCGAATGGTCGACAGCACTTCCCCTACCAGCTCGGGATCGAGCGCAGAAGTGGGTTCGTCAAACAGAATCACTTCCGGTTCCATCGCCAGTGCGCGGGCAATCGCCACACGCTGTTGCTGGCCACCGGAAAGGCGACGCGGGTAAGCGTCTTCCTTGCCCGCCAGACCCACCCGGGCCAAGAGCTTTTTACCCAGGACAACGGCTTCGGCGTGCGGGATCTTCTTCACGATGATCGGGCCTTCGATGACGTTTTCCAGGGCTGTGCGATGCGGGAACAGGTTGAAGTTCTGGAACACGAAGCCCACATGCTGACGCAAGCGTCGCACCAGGCTCTGCTGCTGGTTCAGTGGACGGCTGCCATCGATCTCGATGTCACCGACCTTGATCCGGCCGCTCGTGGGTTCTTCCAGAAAATTCAGGCAGCGCAGAAACGTGGTTTTGCCCGAGCCGCTAGGCCCGATGATTGCCACCACCTCGCCTTCCTTCACCTGCAAATCGATGCCGTTAAGCACGACTTGACCCTTGAACTGCTTTGTCAGTTTTTCCACGACAATCATGGGGTCAGGACTCCTGGTCGTGCCGATTGACCCGTGCTTCCAGCGTGTTCTGCAGGTGCGAGAGCACCGAGGCCAGAACCCAGTAGATCAGCGCGGCGGCAAGATACATGGTGAAAATTTCAAAGGTGCGCGCGGTAATCAGCTGCGCCTGACGGAACAGTTCCGGCACCTGGATCGTGGCGGCCAGCGCGGTGTCCTTGACCAGCGAAATGAAGCTGTTGCCCAACGGCGGCAGGGCCGTGCGCATCGCTTGCGGCAGGATGGCCCGGCGCAGTGTCTGCGCACGGGTCATGCCGATACTCGCGGCAGCTTCCCACTGGCCACGTTCGATGGAGCTGATCGCGGCACGCAGGATTTCACAGGCGTAGGCGGCCATGTTCAGCGAGAAGCCGATCAGGGCCGCTGGCAACGGATCGAGTTCGATGCCCAATTGCGGCAAGCCGTAATAGATCACGAACAGCTGCACCAGCAACGGCGTGCCGCGAAAGAACGACACGTAGATGCGGGCCAGCCAACTCACCAGTTTGAAGCGCGACAGGCGCATCAACGCCAGGCCAAACCCCATCAGCAGGCCGAAAAACATGCCCCCAAGGCTCAGGATGACTGTGTAGTACGCGCCCTTCAGCAAGAAGGGCGCGGAGTCCAGCGCAAGTTGGAAAGCTTCTTCCATTATTTGGTGACGTCAGCGCTGAAGTATTTTTCCGAAAGCTTTTTCAGCGTGCCGTCGGCGCGCAGCTTGTCGATGGCTTTGTTCACCGCTGCCAGCAGCTCAGGCTCGCCTTTGCGCAGGGCAATGCCGGCTTCCTGGCGGGAGAACGCTTCGCCTGCGGCGGTAGTGTCCTTGGCCTTCTTGGCGTATTCCAGCGCGGCGAGACGGTCGATCAGAATGGCGTCGGTGCGGCCGTTACGCAGGTCGGCGAACTTGCTCGGATCATCTTCATAGGTGCGTACGTCTGCGGTCGGCACGTTGGCTTTCACCCACTGCTCGTAGTTGGTGCCCAGGCCCACGCCGACTTTCTTGCCACCCAGGTCGGCGGCAGTCTTGATGTTCAGCTCCGCAGCCTTCTTGGTCAGCACCAGCGCTTGAATACCGGAAACGGTGTAGGGCTCGGAGAAGTCATACTTCTTCTTGCGCTCTTCGGTGATGGTCACCTGGTTGATCACCGCGTCCAGACGCTTGGATTCCAGCGCTGCGAGGATGCCGTCCCATTTGGTCGGTTGCAGTTTGACCTTCACACCCAGCTCTTTGGCCAGGGCTTCGGAGAACTCGACTTCGAAACCGGTCAGTTTGCCGTCGGCGTCAACGAAGCTGAAGGGTGGGTAAGTGCCTTCCAGACCGACGTTGATCACGCCTGCGTCCTTGATTTTTTGCAGCTGCTCACCGGCAACCGCTTGACCCAGCAGGCCGGCGCTCAGCGCCAGGCCCAGCGAACCGACCAGCAGATTTCGACGTAGTGCGGAAAAATTCATGACAAGCCCCTGTGTTTTCTTATGAAGACGCTTTTAGGAATGTTGGCAAAATCGGGATTTGGACGACTGCAATATCCTGCCCTAAAGCAGCGTATGCGTCTCGCTGCAAATTCGCCTGCGGCGTGACTATATGATGGCGCTTTTAGATAGGAAAATAATAAATAGCATATTTGTTATTCTTTTTAGAACTAAGTGATCGTTCCCACGCTCCTGCGTGGGAATGCAGCCCGTGACGCTCCGCGTCACTGGACGCGGAGCGTCCCCAGAGGCATTCCCACGCAGAGCGTGGGAACGATCACTACAGAAAATCCTTGTAGGCAAACAACGCCGGCGCCCCACCGGTGTGCAAGAAGATGATCGGGCCTTCTTTGAAGCGTTGACGACCGATACCGTCAAGCAACCCGGCCATCGCCTTGCCGGTATACACCGGGTCCAGCAACAGACCTTCCTGACTTGCCAACAGTTTCACCGCTGACAACGTCCCGGCATTTGGTTCGCCGTAGCGCGGGCCGAAATACTCGTCCCACAATTCGATTTTGAAACTGGCCGGCAGGCTCACACCCAAAAGCTCAGCCGTGCGTTCGGCCAGGCCTTGGACTTTCGGCCGCTGATCTTCATCGCTACGGGAAACCGTGACGCCAATCACTGGCAAATCCGGCAGTGCTTCACTCAACGCCAGCGCCAGGCCACTGTGTGTGCCGGCGCTGCCTGAAGCCAGCACTACGGCCGCGAATGACAGGCCGGTGTCCTTGATCTGTTCGGCCAGTTCCAGCCCGGCGCGCACATAACCCAAAGCGCCCAATGCATTGGAGCCACCAATCGGCACCAGGTACGGCTTCTTGCCGTTGTTGCGCAGACGGTCGGCCAGGGCCTGCAATTGCTCGTCAGCGTTGTCGAGGTTTTCCACCAGCTCGACCTTGGTATCGAACAAGTCCAGCAACAGCCGATTGCCGTTGCCGACATAGTTGGCATCGTCGGTGCCCAACGGGTTTTCCAGCAGCGCTACACACCCCAGGCCGAGCTTGGCGGCAATGGCGGCGGTCTGGCGTACGTGATTGGACTGCAGCGCGCCGGCGGTGATCAAGGTGTCGGCACCCTGGGCCAGGGCATCGGCCGCCAGGTATTCGAGTTTGCGCAGCTTGTTGCCGCCCATTGCCAGCGGCGTCAGGTCGTCGCGTTTGACGTACACGTCGCGGCCCAGCCAGGTCGAGAGGCGTTCGAGTTTTTCCAGAGGGGTCGGGTGGCCGAGCAAATCGAGGCGGTCAAAACGGTCGAGCTGTTGTTTGATCATGGTTCCATACTGGCGGAGAAAGGTCTCAGGACTATAGGCACGCCCCCAAGCATGGGCAACTGCCAATCACTTATATCCAAAAGTGCTGACCACAGCATAATCGGTTCTTAATTCGGCTTCCGGACCTTGCCGTAAAGTAATCGCCGTCAGCGCGGCCAGACAGTCCGGCCGCCCATGAGGAGTTTCAACCGTGAGCGAGCGTTCCAGCCATTGGCAATTGCAGACCATCGTCAGCCAACTGCGCACAGCGCGCGACCAGTGGCGCGCACAAAACGGCCGCGCCAGCGGCGAGCAGGGCGGTCGCGAATTGCCTTCCCGAGCGGCCATGGCGGAAATTCTCGAAGCATTGTGCGGCGCGCTATTTCCGATGCGTCTTGGTCCGGTGGATTTGCGTGAGGAAAGTGAAGACTTCTACGTCGGGCACACGCTGGACGTCGCATTGAATGCGTTGCTGGCCCAGGCCCGGCTCGAACTGCGTTACGCGGCGCGCCACAGTGCCCAGGCCGACACTGAGGTCGAGGCCAGGACCATTCAGATCATTCAGGACTTCGCCCTCGCGCTTCCAGGCCTGCGCAGTCTGTTGGACACCGACGTGCTGGCGGCCTATCACGGCGACCCCGCGGCTCGCAGCGTCGATGAAGTGTTGCTGTGCTACCCGGGGATTCTGGCGGTGATTCACCATCGCCTGGCCCACCATTTGTACCGCGCGGGGCTGCCGTTGCTGGCGCGGATCAGTGCGGAAATCGCGCACTCGGCCACAGGAATCGACATTCACCCGGGTGCGCAGATCGGCCGCAACTTCTTCATCGATCACGGGACGGGCGTGGTGATCGGCGAGACCGCGATCATTGGTGAGCGGGTGCGGATTTATCAGGCCGTGACGCTGGGTGCCAAGCGTTTCCCATCGGATGAAGACGGGCAGTTGCAGAAGGGCCACCCGCGGCATCCGATTGTCGAAGATGACGTGGTGATCTATGCCGGCGCGACGATTCTGGGGCGTATCACCATCGGCAAGGGCTCGACCATTGGCGGCAACGTCTGGCTGACCCGCAGCGTGCCACCGGGGTGCAACCTGACGCAGGCGAATCTGCAGCATGATGACGGGACGCAGAAGTAAGCCTTTCACCTGACTGATCGTTCCCACGCTCCCGCGTGGGAACGCCTCAAGGGACGCTCCGCGTTCCAGAGCCGCCGCCGATGCTTTGTCTGGCGCCGATGTGACGCAGAGCGTCACGGGCTGCATTCCCACGCAGAGCGAGGGAACGATCGCGATAACCCTGCCTCAAACCCCTCCTTGAGCTAGCGTACAAAACGTACCGTCGAGCCTTGCGATTAGTCCTTAGCACCCTATTCATGTTTAACTTGAACGCTCATTCAAGTTAAACCGCCGGTTTGCTGCCCGCTCACAACAGGAGGCTTGCTTTTGCCGAGTCCGTTAATGATTGCCCTGATTCACCCCCTTGAGGTGCACCTTTCATGAGTGCATCGCCCACCCCCGCCAGCGGCCAGGTCCGCATGAATCCGCCGGTATTTTACTTCGCGGCAACGTTCATCCTGCTGTTTGGCATCGTTGTTATCGCCATGCCTGAACAGGCCGGCGCCTGGCTTCTGCAAGCGCAAAACTGGGCAGCCAATACGGTCGGCTGGTATTACATGCTCGCGATGACGCTGTATCTGGTCTTCGTGGTGGTCACCGCCTTGTCCGGCTACGGCAAGATCAAGCTCGGTGCCGACCACGACGAGCCCGAGTTCAGCTACCTGTCCTGGGCCGGCATGCTGTTCGCCGCCGGGATCAGCATCACGCTGTTCTTCTTTTGTGTGTCCGAACCGCTGACGCACCTGGCGCAACCGCCGCAAGGCGAGGCCGGTACGGCGGATGCGGCGCGTCAGGCGATGCAGATTCTGTTTCTGCACTGGGGCCTGCATGGCTGGGGCGTGTTCGCCTTCGTCGGCATGGCGCTGGCCTACTTCGCCTACCGTCACAACTTGCCGCTGGCCCTGCGCTCGGCGCTTTATCCCCTGATCGGCAAACGTATCAATGGCCCCATCGGTTATGCGGTGGATGGCTTCGGCATCATCGCCACGGTATTCGGTCTCGGCGCCGACATGGGCTTCGGCGTGTTGCACCTCAACTCAGGGCTGGACTACCTGTTCGGCATTGCTCACACCCACTGGATTCAGGTCGGCCTGATCACACTGATGATGGGCGCGGCGATCATCGTCGCGGTCTCCGGCGTCGATAAGGGCGTGCGGGTGATGTCCGACATCAACATGCTGCTGGCCTGCGCACTGCTGTTGTTCGTGTTGTTCGCCGGCCCGACTCAGCACCTGCTCAACACCTTGATCCAGAATATCGGCGACTATCTCGGCGCTTTGCCGATGAAGAGTTTCGATCTCTACGCCTACGACAAACCGAGTGACTGGCTCGGCGGTTGGACGGTGTTTTATTGGGCTTGGTGGATTGCATGGTCGCCGTTCGTGGGCCTGTTCATCGCACGGATTTCCCGTGGCCGGACCATTCGCGAATTCGTCTTTGGCGTGCTGTTGATTCCGCTCGGTTTCACCCTGGCGTGGATGTCGATCTTCGGCAACAGCGCCATTGACCAAGTCCTAAACCACGGCATGAGTGCGCTTGGTATGTCGGCTATCGACAACCCGTCGATGACGCTCTACCTGCTGCTGGAAACCTACCCGTGGAGCAAAACCGTGATTGCGGTCACGGTGTTCATCAGTTTCGTGTTCTTCGTCACATCCGCCGACTCCGGCACCGTGGTGCTGTCGACGCTGTCCGCCAAAGGTGGAAATCCTGACGAAGACGGGCCGAAATGGCTGCGAGTCTTCTGGGGCGTGATGACTGCGCTGGTGACCAGTGCGCTGCTGTTTTCCGGCAGCATCGATGCGCTGAAGTCAGCGGTGGTGCTGACGTCGTTGCCGTTCTCGTTGATTTTGCTGCTGATGATGTGGGGGCTGCACAAGGCGTTTTACCTGGAATCGCAGAAGCAGATTGCGCAACTGCATTCGTTGGCGCCGGTGTCCGGCTCGCGACGCGGCGGCTGGCGTCAGCGTTTGACTCAGGCGGTGCATTTTCCGTCTCGCGATGAGGTCTATCGCTTCCTCGATACGACGGTGCGTCCGGCCATTGAAGAAGTCTCGGCGGTGTTCGTCGAGAAGGGTTTGAACGTGGTCACTCAACCGGACGCGGCCAACGACAACGTCAGCCTGGAAATCGGTCATGGCGAGGAACATCCGTTTATCTATCAGGCGCAGATGCGTGGTTACTTCACACCGTCGTTTGCCCGTGCCGGCATGGGCTCCAAGGAGCTCAACAACCGCCGTTATTACCGGGCTGAAGTGCATTTGAGCGAGGGCAGTCAGGATTACGATCTGGTGGGCTACACCAAGGAGCAGATCATCAACGACATCCTTGACCAGTACGAACGGCATTTGCAGTTCTTGCACTTGGTGCGTTGATCGAGTGCGGTGGCACTCACGCTTCAGTGCTGAGGACCATGAACAGCACCAGCGCCGCCACCGGTACACCGAACACGGCGCTGCCGACCACCAGTTCCGTGCTCAACGGTTGGCCGGTATGGACCATGCCGACCGCGCCGTTGATCAGCGTCAGCGCCAGCCACAGCGCCACAAAGCTGTAGGCCAGGGTCTGGCGGCTGAAGCCGATTTTCTCGCCGATGAACAGCATCAGCGCCAAGAGAATCAGGCCGAACGTGATGATGATCGTGGTGTGCATGGTGGGTGTCCTCCTGAGTAACTGATCGTTCCCACGCAGAGCGTGGGAACGATTAAGACTGCGGTCTCAAGTTGAGCATAGTTAAACCAACCCGCCATTCACCCGCAGAATCTGCCCGTTGACCCAAGCCGAGTCAGGGCCGACCAAGAAGGACACAACCCGAGCAATGTCTTCCGGCTGACCCAGACGCTCCAGCGGCGGCATCTTGGCGAAGTTCTGAATCTGTTCCTCACTCTTGCCGTGCAAAAACAACTCGGTAGCGACCGGACCCGGTGCCACGGCGTTAACGGTGATGTTGCGTCCGCGCATTTCCTTGGCGAACACCTGGGTCAGCGATTCCACCGCCGCTTTGCTGGCGATGTACACCGCGTAACCCGGCAGGTTCATGCCGACTGTGCTGCTGGAAAAATTGACGATCCGCCCTCCGCTGTTCAACCGCGTCGCCGCTTCACGCAAAGTGTTGAAGGTGCCCCGAGCGTGGATGTTGAAGGTCTGCTCGAACAGTTCATCAGTGTGCTCCGCCAACGGCATCATTTTGAGAATGCCAGCGTTGTTGATCAGCACGTCGACCTTGCCCAGTTGTGTTTCGGTTTCGTCGAACATCCGGCGCACGTCATCGGCATTGGCTACGTCAGCCTTGATCGCTATGGCTTGATGCCCGGCCTGACGCAGCTCCACCACCAGCTTGGAGGCTTCGCTGGCGCTGCTTGCATAGTTGATGACGACGGCGAAGCCTTCGCTGGCCAGTTGTCTGGCAATCACAGCACCGATGCCGCGGGAGGCGCCGGTCACGATGGCAACTTTCTGAGTAGTCATGGCGTTGATTCCTGATGAGGGAGATGTTCGGTGTGAAGCCAGATTCACATGTTTACTCAAGCCGATAAATGCCCGAGAGTTGCCTTGACTGTTCAATAATCGTCAACAATCGCGCACAGGAGTCGAACGTGGATCAAGTCAAAGCGATGAAGGTTTTTGTGCGTATCTATGAGCGCAGCAGCTTTACCCTGGCGGCTGATGACTTGAATCTGCCACGGGCGACTCTGACCCACACGCTGAATCAATTCGAAGCCTGGCTCGGCACTCGGTTGCTGGAGCGTAGTACGCGCAAGGTGCGCCCGACGCTTGATGGAGAGGCGTACTACCTGCGTTGCGTGCAGTTGCTGGCGGAGCTGGAAGAGGCCGAGTTGGCGTTTCGTGGCTGCGCCCCCAAAGGCCGGTTGCGTGTCGACCTGCACGGCACGCTGGCCAGGCATTTCGTGATTCCGGCATTACCGCAGTTCATGGCGCGTTACCCGGATATCGAGCTGTCCATCAGCGAGACCGACCGTTTCGTTGACCTGATCGCTGAAGGCGTCGATTGTGTACTGCGCGCCGGCACGCTGAGTGATTCGGCACTGATCGGAAAGCGCATCGCCAACCTGCGCCAAATCACCTGCGCCAGCCCCGCGTACCTACGCCAATACGGCGAACCGAAACGCCTCGACGACCTGAAACATCACCGCGCCGTGAACTACGTCTCGCGCACCACCGCCAAGCAGTTTCCGTTTGAATTCATGGTCGACGGCCAACTGAAAGAAGTCGCCATCGAAGGTGCGCTTTCAGTGTTCGGCGCGGAAATTTACGCCGCATCGGCGATTGCCGGGCTCGGCTTGATCCAGTGCCCGCATTACCGAATGGAGACGCAGATTGCCCAAGGGCTGGTGCAGGAAATCCTCACCGACACACCGCCACCGACCATGCCGGTTTCAGTGCTGTACCCTCACAACCGACACATGTCGCCACGGGTTCGGGTGTTTGTGGATTGGTTGGGGGAGGTGTTTGCGGGGGCCAGCTAAACATGGTTGTTCGATCAGTTTGATCGTTCCCACGCTCTGCGTGGGAATGCAGCCCGGGACGCTCCGCGTCCCATCCAGCGCGGAGCATCGGAACGATCTGCTGACGGCAAAGATGAAATTTGTGAAACGTTTCAGCATTTTCTCGAGTCCGAGGTTTATCGGCGTTTGTCTGGGCGTATGCTGGGCAACTTGCGAAGCAGTCGATACCAATTTCAAGACGGACAAGAGAGGATTCGATGACTTACACCGCTGCCGAAAACCGTTATGACTCCATCCCGTACCGCCGCGTAGGCCGCAGCGGTCTGGTGCTGCCGGCGCTGTCGCTGGGCTTGTGGCACAACTTCGGCGACAGCACGCCGATCGACACTCAGCGCTCGCTGTTGCGCACGGCGTTCGATCTGGGCATCAACCATTTCGACCTGGCCAACAACTACGGTCCTCCGTACGGCAGCGCCGAGATCAATTTTGGTCGTTTGCTGCGTGAAGATTTCAAGCAGTATCGCGACGAGCTGATCATCTCCAGCAAAGCCGGTTGGGACATGTGGCCCGGTCCTTACGGGCAGGGCGGCGGTTCACGCAAATACGTGCTGGCCAGCCTGGATCAGAGCCTGCAGCGCCTGGGTGTGGATTATGTGGATATTTTCTATTCGCACCGTTTCGACCCGGACACCCCGCTGGAAGAAACTGCCAGCGCACTGGCGACTGCGGTGCAGCAGGGCAAGGCGCTGTACATCGGTATCTCGTCGTATTCCGGGGTGAAAACCCGTGAGATGGCGGCGCTGTTGAAAGAGTGGAAAGTGCCGTTGCTGATTCACCAGCCGGCGTACAACCTGCTCAATCGCTGGATTGAGAAGGATCTGCTGGAAGTCACCGACGAAGTGGGCGCTGGCGTGATTGCTTTCACGCCATTGGCGCAGGGGCTATTGACCGACAAATACCTCAACGGCATTCCGAAGGATGCGCGGGTCAATCGTCCGGGCGGTGGTTCGCTGCAGGAATCTCATCTGTCCGAAGCCAACATCGCCCATGTTCGCGGGCTCAATGAAATCGCCAAGCGTCGCGGCCAGAGCCTGGCGCAACTGGCGTTGGCGTGGACCCTGCGCGATCCGCGCGTGACCTCGGCGCTGATCGGCGCGAGCCGGCCGGAGCAGATTATCGAGAACGTCGGGGCGTTGAAGAATTTGAGCTTTAGCGCAGAGGAACTGGCGGAGATTGACCGGTTTGCCCAAGAGGGCGGGATCAATCTTTGGGAGAAGCCTTCAACGGCGGAATAACACCCTAACTGATCGTTCCCACGCTCCGCGTGGGAATGCCTCAACGGACGCTCCGCGTTCGGCTGTTGATGGGACGCGGAGCGTCCCGGGCTGCATTCCCACGCGGAGCATGGGAACGATCGGTTACCGGTTACCGGAAAAACGGTGCATCCCCCAACACCGTCGCCCGCTGCATCACCCGCCGTGCCGGTCGGTAATCGTCCACGGCGTAATGCTGTGTCACGCGGTTATCCCAGAACGCGATGTCGTCTTTCTGCCAGCGCCAGCGAACGGTGAATTCCGGCCGTGTGGTATGGGCAAACAAAAAATTCAGAATCGCCTCGCTTTCGGTCTCCGACAGTTCGTTGATCTTCGATGTAAAGCCTTCGTTGACGAACAATGACCGGCGTCCGCTTACCGGGTGCGTGCGAATCACCGGGTGCGACAGCGGCGGATTCTTGCGGCGTGCTTCTTCCCATTGGGCCAAGGCCTCAGGCGTATTGCCATAGCGCTCCAGCGGGAATGAGCGGGTGAAATCGTGGGTCGCGGTCAGGCCTTCAAGCAAGCGCTTCATCGGCGCCGACAGCGCTTCATACGCCGCAATCCCGCTGGCCCACAACGTGTCGCCGCCAAACTCCGGTAGCAGCTTGGCGCTGAGCACTGCGCCCATGGCCGGGGTGGGCAGGAAGGTCACGTCGGTGTGCCAGATCGCGTTGTCGCGCACGTCGGTGACGGCGGTGTCGAGGATCAGCACTTCGGGCTGTTCCGGTACGTTGGGGTAGATCGGGTGAATGTGCAGGTCGCCGAAATAGGCTGCGAATCGCGCCTGTTGCTGCGGCGTGATCGGCTGGTCACGGAAGAACAGCACTTGATGCTTGAGCAGAGCCTGCTCGATGGCGTCGCGCTGCTCGAGGTTCAGTGGCTGGCTGACGTCGAAGCCACTGATTTGCGCGCCGAGGGCGGAGCTTAAGGGGACGATGTTCAGGTTATTCATGGTGTTTCTCTTCAATCCGGGGTGCCGAGCTTTTGTAGGAGTGAGCCTGCTCGCGATAGCGTAGTGTCAGGCGACACGGCTGTGGCTGATACACCGCCATCGCGAGCAGGCTCACTCCTACAGGGTTGTTCACAGGATGATTTTTCAGTGAGCCTGGCCGTGCCACGGCACCAGTTTGCGTTGCAGCGCGCGCAGGCCCATTTCCATGGCGAAGGCGATCAGTGCGATGACCAGAATCCCCAGCACCACCACATCGGTGACCAGAAACTGCGCGGCCGACTGCACCATGAAGCCCAAACCGCTTGTGGCCGCGATCAGCTCGGCGGCGACCAAGGTCGACCAACCCACACCCAGGCCAATCCGCACGCCGGTCAAAATGTCCGGCAGGGCGCTCGGCAGAATCACATGACGAATCAACTGCGCCCGAGTTGCGCCCAGCGACTGCGCTGCACGCAGTTTCGCCGGGTCGACCGTGCGTACGCCGGTCGCGGTCGCGATGGCAATCGGCGCGAAGATCGCCAGGTAGATCAGCAAGACTTTTGAGAGCTCGCCAATGCCGCACCAGATCACGATCAGCGGCAGGTAAGCCAATGGCGGAATCGGGCGGTAGAACTCGATCAGCGGATCGAGAATGCCGCGAGCAATGCGGTTGTGGCCGATGGCGATGCCGACCGGCACGGCGGTCAGCACGGCAAAGCCCAGGCCCAGGCCGATGCGGCTGAGGCTCGCGCCCAAGTGCTGCCACAGGGTCGAATCCATATAGCCGGTGGTCACCAGCAGCCAGCCTTTTTGCAGCACGGCGGACGGTGGCGGCAGAAACAGCGGTTCGATCATGCCGATAGCGGTCACCGCCCACCACAGGGTCACGAGCGTAACTAGCGTCAATACGCTGATCCAGCGCGTGCTCAAGCTGCGACGAACCGGAATCACCGTTGAACCCGGTTTCACCGTCACGGCAGGAATTTCATAGCTGCTCATGCGCGCTCCTGCCGCTGGGCGGCGCTGCGTTGGGAGAACACTTTGGCGAGCACGTGTTCGCGGGTTTCGATAAAGCGCGGGTCGGATTTGATCGCCCGCGCCGACTCGCCGGCTGCGTAACGCTGTCCGAAATCCAGGCTCAGGCGTTCGACGATTTGACCAGGATTCGGTGCCAACAGAATCAGATCTGTGGCGAGAAAAACCGCTTCTTCAATATCGTGAGTAATCAGGAACACCGGTTTGGCGGTGCGCTGCCAGACTTGCAGCAGCAGCTCTTGCATTTGTTCGCGGGTGAAGGCGTCGAGGGCGCCGAAGGGCTCGTCCATGAGCAAGACCCGAGGGTCGGCGGCGAGCGCGCGAGCGAGGCCGACACGTTGCTTCTGGCCACCCGAGAGTTGCCAGATGCGGCGATTTTCGAAACCGGAAAGGTCCACCAGCGCGAGCATTTCCCGAGCACGGATTTCGCGTTTGTCCCGGGACACGCCGGCCAGTTCCAGGCCGAAGCCGACATTGGCCAACACGTCCTGCCACGGCAGCAGGGCGTCGTCCTGAAACACCACGCCGCGCTCGGCGCTCGGGCCTTTGACCGCCACCCCGTCAAGGGTGATGCGCCCGGCACTGGGCTCGACGAAACCGGCGATCAGGTTCAACAGCGAAGTCTTGCCACTGCCGGACGGGCCGAGGGCGACCAGCAATTGCTGGGGCCCAAGGCTCAGGGAAATATCCGCCAGTACCGGTTCCGGACTGCCGGGGTACTGTGCGCTGATGCGCTCCAGCTGTAGCAAAGCCATCGCGGTTAACTCCCGATTAGTTGGTGATGTACTTGGCGCTGACGTACGGGGCGTAGTCCGGCAGCACGGCCTCGACTTTGCCTTGTTCTTTCAGGAACGCAGCGGTGTCGGTGATGGCCTTGGTGGTCGGTGCACCGAGGGTAATGACCTGGTCAGCCGCCAACGGGTAGACGTTGCCTTGCAGCAGCAACGGAATATCGCTGGCCTTGGCGCCGGAGAGTTTTACCAGTTTGTCGACGTTGGATTGATTGGCGAGCCAGGCTTTCGGGTCTTTGCGGTAATCGGCGTAGGCATCCAGGGTCACTTTGGCGAAGGCGGTGACGATTTCCGGGTGCTTCTCGGCGAAATCCTTACGCACGATCCAGGCATCGAAGGTAGGAGCGCCAAACTTGGCCAGTTCGCCGGAGGTGATCAGGACTTTGCCGTTTTCCTTGGCCACGCCGAGCGCTGGGTCCCAGACGTAAGTGGCGTCGATGTCTCCGCGTTTCCAGGCGGCAATGATGGCGGGCGGGGCAAGGTTAAGTACGGTGACTTTCGAAGGGTCGATGTTCCAGTGCTTCAGCGCAGCCAACAGGCTGTAGTGACCGGTGGATACGAATGGCACGGCGATTTTCTTGCCGATCAGGTCTTGAGGCGTTTTGATCCCGGACCCGTCGCGGGCGACCAGGGCTTCAGCGGCGCCGATCTGCGTGGCGATGAGGAACGTTTCTACCGGAACCTTGCGCGTGATCGCGGCCGTCAGCGGGCTGGAACCGAGGTAGCCGATCTGCACGTCACCGGAAGCAATGGCCGCGATGATGTCGGCACCGTTATCGAATTTGCGCCAGTCGATCTTGGCGTTGGTGGCTTTCTCGTACGCGCCGTCGGCCTGGGCAACTTTCGCCGGGTCAACGGTGGTCTGGTAGGCGACGGTGACGTCAGCCGCCTGGGCAAAGAAACTCGCCGCAGCCAGCGATGCGGCCGCCAGGAGGCGAAGAGGGAAAGTCAGTTTCATGGAAAAGCTCCTTGTCAGGCGACCGAGAGTCGGCGTGAAAGGAGACTAAATGATCTAAGAATCCGAAAATAAATAACTTTTTCGAATGAGCTTATGAGCGGAAAATTCTAAGGGGGCCACATTGATCGTTCCCACGCAGACGGTTCGACGCCTCGACATGGGAACGATCAGTGCCAGGGAGATTAGTTGCTGATCGACAGAATGCTCGCCTGATACGACCCGACAAACACATCGAAATCGCCGACTTCGTTCTGCTCCAGCTCAGCTTGCTCCGCCAGCGAGGAACGTGCCCGCTCTTCAAATTTCGCTTGGTCTTCGCCAGAAAGCGGCTCACTGCGGAAGTACTCCGCATGCACACGGCTCTGACGCAGGGAGAACTGAGCAAAGCTCTCCTTATGCTCGGCCATTGCTGCCAGCACCTGGGCTGAAGGTGTGCGGGACGAATCCTTGACCTTCTCCATCTGCACGTCCAGCGCGTTGCTGTGCGCATCGCCGCCATGGCTCTGATCGAGCAGCGCGGCGAGCGGAGCGAACTTCTCCAGCAGTTCGGTAGCCCATTCCTTCATGTCCACCGGTTGACCGTCGCGCTGCAGTTGCAGACCCGGACGACGACCTTCCTTGACCACGCTGAGGAAGTTCGACGTGGCGTTGCTGCATGAGGTGTTGGTCAGCAGCGGGCTGTCGTTCAGCGCGCAATACAGCAGGAACGCGTCGAGGAAACGCGACTCCGGCAGATCGATGCCCATCGGCAGGAACGGGTTGATGTCCAGGCAGCGCACTTCAACGTACTGAATGCCACGGGCCACCAACGCCTGAATCGGCCGTTCGCCGGTGTAGGTCACGCGTTTTGGGCGGATGTTGGAGTAGTACTCGTTTTCGATCTGCAGGATGTTGGTGTTGAGCTGAACCCACTCACCGTCCTTGTGCGTGCCGACTTCAACATACGGCGGATACGGCGTGGCCACCGCTTTGCGCAGGCTGTCGGTGTAGCTGACCAGGTCGTTGTAGCACGGCGTCAGGCCGGCCTGGGCGTTGCTCTGGTAACCCAGGTCGCTCATGCGCAGGCTGGTGGCGTAAGGCAGGTACAAGGTGTCCGGGTCCAGTTGTTCCAGCTGGTGCGAGCGACCACGCAGGAAACCGGCGTCCAGGGCAGGTGAGGCACCGAACAGGTACATCAGCAGCCAGCTGTAGCGCCGGAAGTTGCGGATCAGCGCGATATAGGCCGAGGACTGATAGTCGCGGTCGGTGCCGACAAAGCCTTCGGCCTCTTTAAGCAACGGCCAGAGCTTTTCCGGCAGGGAAAAGTTGTAGTGGATCCCGGCGATGCACTGCATGGTCTTGCCGTAGCGCAGGGCCAGGCCCTTGCGGTAGACGTACTTGAGCTGACCGATGTTGGACGTGCCGTAATAGGCGATCGGGATGTCTTCCTCGGCCGGCAGCGGGCACGGCATCGATGGACTCCACAGAAACTCGTTACCGAGCTTGCTGTAGGCGAAGCGGTGAATCTTGTCCAGGCTCGTCAGCGTATCCGCCGGGTCGGGCAGGGCGGGCGTGATGAACTCCAGCAGCGACTCGGAATAGTCGGTGGTGATTTGTTCGTTGGTCAGCGCGGAACCCAATTCTTCCGGGTGCGGCGTTTGCGCCAGGCGACCTTCGCCGGTCACGCGCAGGCATTCACGTTCGATGCCGTGAAGACACTGTTCGAGCAGAGAGAGGTTAGCGCGCTCGCCGAGCAGAGCCAGGCGGCGGTTGAG
>Ga0157371_10000639_pt1 | contig 41528 bp, 39 predicted proteins | sample C45metaG_FD_113462 | JGI IMG/M metagenome (GOLD analysis project Ga0157371, IMG submission 113462) | Corn rhizosphere microbial communities from Kellogg Biological Station, Michigan, USA - C4-5 metaG | ecosystem: Host-associated > Plants > Roots > Rhizosphere > Soil | place: USA: Michigan... | reverse complement strand
TGTTCGCGCCATTGTGATCAACAACTACAAATCAAGCGACTCGGCTATCGAGCTATTTGGCGCCGCCAATGGTTTGATTCTGACTGATGCTGAACGTAACGCTGCCGACGAAACTGTAGAGGGCGGTTACAAATTAAAACTAACCAACCCAGACAAGTTGAAAGAACCTTATCCCCCAAGAGCGGTTTCTATTGCGCCCACAAGCGGCTCGGCTACTTATGCAAGCACGCTTGCTGCCATTGAGGCTTTGGTTGCCTAACAAACCCTTCATGGTTGATGGTTCATTGATTTAATGGCTAATTGACCAATGGGCCACAACCATGATCCATCCATGAACCGTTAACCATGATTTATGAATAAAAAGAAATATATACTTAAACCAGGCAAACACCAGTTTGCGCCGGGATCAGCCGCGGTGCATGATAATGATACACTGACAGATAAAGAAGCCGCGTGGTACCTGAAAAGATATCCGCATATCAAAACCTTATTTGAGCAATTGCCGGATCGTCAATCATCCCCAATAAATCAAAACCAAAGCGAGGAGGGCAAATGAAAACCTATTTACCACAAATAGAACGCAGAATATTAGTTCGTCCAAATCAAACTTTTGGCATCCTTAACTATGATTTGGATAATGCCTATCCGCAACGTATGCTGGAGTTGGTAGCCGGGTCGCCAACTGCAAAAGATTGCTGGAACAAACGTGCCAGATTTATCGCCGGTAACGGATTTGAAGACAAAGACCTGGGTAGGCAAGTGATCAATCCTAAAGGACTGACCATTGCCAAGCTATTAAAAGCTATTGCTACTGACAAGGCCTTATTTACCGGCTTTGGTATCCATGTAAATTATAATGCCAACTACCAGATATCGTCGGTAAACTATGTAAAGTTTGAAGACATACGCATGGGTGACACAGACAGCCCGGATACCGCCGACAAATTTGCTTTATATAACGATTGGGGGCGTAAAACCTGGAAGAACATCATGCGCAACAAGATTATCTTCCTAGACAAATATAATCCCGATCCGGAGGCCATTCAACGGCAGGTAGATACAGCGGGCGGATGGGAAAAATACAAGGGGCAGCTCTATTATTTCAACCCTGAAATTGATGATTATCCGCTAATAGAAGCCGATAGCGTTTGGGAGGATTTCGAAACCGAAGCCGGCATCAAGATTTTCAATAATCGGGAGGTCATTACCGGTTTCTTACCGTCGACAATGCTGTTCATGCAGTCACGTCGTGAGGAGGCAGATAACAGTCGCCCTGACGATGGTGAGCAAACATTTATCAATCAGCCGTCGCAACTGGAAAAAGACCTGGGCCAGTTTCAGGGAACCAAAAGCGCACAGAAGATCATTGTGATCGAATACGAAGACGAGAGTCAGAAACCTGAATTTAAGCCCTATACCATTCAAAATAACGATAAACTTTTTGAGACAACCGAGCGATCTGTCGAAGCCCGTATTATAAAAGGCTTTTCGGTTCCGAAAGAATTGATCAATGCAGAAAAGTCATCAGGCTTAAGTAATGGCAGCGAGAAAAAGGAAGCTATCCGCGAGTTTAATGATAACACTGCAGCAGATCGCTCGGAGATAGCCGATGTGTTTGCAGAAATCTTTGACAAGTTTTATGTCGATGTCAACCCTTCCGGGAACTGGAACATTATCCCTATTCCTGCTACAGTAGCAGACGATACCGCTGGCATGCTGGCCGGACGAAGCATTAATCAACTGTTACTGTCCGACCTGTCGTCAGCAAATAAGATAGCTATTCTAGTTTACGCTTACGGCTTCAAGCGACAAGAAGCAGAAGAAATGGTATCGGCTGAAACTTTAAACTAAACATTATGAATCCAATTTTAATTGATCAAACCACTTTTCAGCGATACGAGGACATTTCTGTAAACATTAAGCCTGATCGTCTGAAAGTATTCGTCAACAAAGCGCAGGATCTTGATTTGAAACCCTTTTTGGGATATGCTTTATATTACGATTTCATCAAACATTTTAACGATGATGGAACGATTAAAGACGACGCTCCGCAATCCTATAAAGATCTATTGAATGGCAGCGAATATCTGGATCAGCATGGCTATATCGTGCTTTACGAAGGTCTGCTTCCGACTCTGCTTTATTTCGCTTTCGCGCGATTTATAGAAGCGGATGCGATACGTTATACATCAAGCGGACCCGTCATCAAATCACTCGATAGCAGCATACCCGCGGCACCACAATATATTACAAAACTGGTACAACAGCAGCGTAGCGTAGCCAATGCACACACTAATGAAGTCGAAAAGTTTCTGTGGGATCATCGGGCAGATTTTCCGCTATGGCGATTTAGCAATAAGAATAAAAATGCCCGGCAGCCAGGTCCGCGTATTCGCAGCGTTGACAAAACCAACTTTAACTACCCCGGCGGCAGTTATAATCAAACCAATTATTTACCGCTAATAGAAATATAATGTCAGACAAAAAAATAAGCGAATTAACCGAAGCAACAGTCATCAATCAGACTGATGTTTCGGTACTGGTAAGTGGTGACACGGATTATAGATTCGCCTTTTCGACGCTACTACAGTTTTTAGGAAATAATCTGAACGTTGGGGCAAATATTTCATTCGGCATTGCACTGCCTCAAAATACATCAGGCAAAAACGGCGATCTGTTTATCAATACAACCACCGGCTCATTTGCTCAAAAAATATCCGGCACATGGTCGGTGGTTTATAGTCTGCCTTCAAACAACACCCAAACGGATACTACAGTGCTATATGGTTTGGGAGTACCGGGGACATCGACAGGCAACAACGGCGATACTTATATCCATACCGGAACCGGCGTTTTTTACAAAAAATCGGCCGGTAGCTGGAGCCAGGTATTCTCTATGCAAACCGGGCCGCAAGGGCCGCAAGGGACTGCCGGCACAAATGGTACCAACGGAACAAACGGTTTTAGTGTTTTAAATGGACCGGGTAATCCGTCAAATTTAACAACCGGTGCTAATGGTGACTTTTATATTAACACCAGCAATTACAATTTTTTCGGCCCTAAAACCGACGGTGACTGGGGCGACGGTGTTTCATTAATACCACCAGGCATTTCACCTGGCGGCACAGTCGGGCAAGCTTTGATTAAAAACAGTGACGCTGATTACGATATAGAATGGTTCGATTTCGACACGCTATATGTAAAACTTGGAGGAAGTTACAATAATCCATCATGGATAAACTCATTAACTTGGAATAAAATAACCGGCGCGCCTACTACTATCAGCGGATACGGCATTACGGATTACAATAGCCTGGGCGACGCCCGCTGGCTGCAGCAATCAGGCGGTACGGTAACCGGCGATATCCAATCTACCTTTTCAGCATTTAGCTCAACATCCTTTATAACCAAAAATTACGTCGACAATATTATTACCGGTGTTATTTGGGTGGGCGCGGATGCTGCGACAACTACAAACATAACGCTGTCGGGCGAACAAACCATAGACGGTGTGACCACTTTGTCATCACGCGTTTTTGTTAAAAATCAAACCGACCAAACGCAAAACGGCATTTATATCACAAGTACCGGTACGTGGATGCGAGCTACCGATGCCGACACAGGTACTAAGATAACCCGACTGGCTATAATTATCGAGGGTGGTAGTCAAAAGGGTAATCAATGGGTGAATACTAATAGCTCGATTACTGTAGGTATAACCAATATAACGTTTGCTCAAAGTTCTGGGTTAGGTACTTATACCAATGGTTTGGGTATTGCGTTAGCGGCAAATGTGTTTAGTTTGGATTTGGCTTATGTTGATGCGAGGTACCAGCCCCTGGAAAATCAAAGGTTGAGTACTACCAATAGTCCGACTTTTGCCAAAGTCGTTGCAGACACCCGAGGCGTTGGTGCAGGTTATAATTCAACCGCAAACCATGTCTTAATTGCTAATAGTACCGATAATACATCGACTAACGTTTATCCGGTGCTGGTGAACAGATCGCAAACCACTTTGACTACAGGCTACGGTACAGGCATTCTTTTCGCAGATCAAACAGTAGCTTTGGGTAAGATTTTATTGGTTAGGCATAATTCAGCTGACAATTGGGATTCAGAGATGCGATTTTATGTAAGGATGCGTAACGGTGGCTATACAAACGATCCGGAAGTTAACCAAGTATTAGCGCTAACATTGAATAATGATGCTTCGGCAACTTTTGGCGGCGCTATAACCGGCGCGGGTAAAATATCAACGACTTTAACCACCGAGCAGTTTAGATTGAACTACGATGCCACGCATTATGTTTCGCATACTGTTGACGCAATAGGTAACTATACGATTGCACCAACAGGGGGCGCAACTAATATTACCGGTTTCTTAAATACTACAACTGGTATTGTAATTCAAGCATTAGGCAATAACGTTTATGAATTTTTGCCAAATATACCAAGCAGAGGTACCACAGGTTTTGCTTTAAGGGATAATACTGCCGGCGTAAACTTATTCTATATAGATAGAGGCAGCACAACAGTTGCATTTCCGGGTGCCATTAGTTCGGCAGGGTTAACATCTTCAGGTGGTATTGTTGCAAATGGCGGTTTGGCGTGCCCATCAGGACAGGCCATTAATTTTGATAATGGTTCGTCAAGTGCCTATTATATTTATAAATCGGGTACAACATTACTATTTGGTAGTGGTGGTGACTTCTCATTCAATAGCAATATTTTCGTCCCTAATGTTATAGCTAGTTACGCCAATAATACCGGCAACGGCAATACCTATACCTTAACACGAGCAAGCGCGTACAGGCAAAATATTAACGGAGCTGGTTGCACAGTAGTACTCCCGGTAGTAAGCACATTAAATGTTGGCTTTCAGTACGAAATCATAGCAAATAATGTTATGCCCGTAAATTCATCGGGGGGCAACTTAGTGTATCTATTGGCCGCTGGACAAACTATAGTGTTTACCTGTATATCAACATCGGGAACGACTGCAGCATCCTGGAGTGTCAGTTCGCGTACTTTTGCGGACTTGACAGTAAGGGCTAATGTTGTTACTGACGGATGGGGGTTTCAAGCTAATGGTTCGGGCACAAGGATTTGGCAAACGGGAACAGGCGGTACAATTATAACCAATAAATCTGTTTTATCGGTTGCTAATTGGACAGCTACAGAACCAACATTTAATAATGGCACAACAAGCTATCTTAATTTCGACAGTTATGCCAAAATGATGCAAGGTAATAATTATGTATTTGGTCCGGGGCTTGGCGTTTCAATCATGGGCGGGGGCTTTGTTGCAAAAGTAGGCCAGTCTACTTCGACTAATACATCCAATGCCGTGGGCGTATACGGTGGGGCTGTTAATCAGGAGAGTACTCCGGCCATTAATCAAAATGGCACAAATGTTACAGGCGGCCTGTTTTATGCTGAAAATAACAACCTATTAACAGCCGGCACAGCTATAACAAGAGCTATTTATGCAAAAGCTGTAAGTACTGGTACTTCAATACCGTATGCCATTTATTCGGATGGTGGGTTAAATTATTTTTCAGGTAGAACGCTGCTTAATACTCTAACAGATGACGGAGTAAACGCCCTACAGGTCAATGGTAACGGAGCTTTTACCGGCTTAATATACTCTACATCCGCAACGCCAACTATTTCAGTTACCGGCGCGGGTACAGGTGCTACCATAAATATTAGTGGCAGCAATCAAAAGCAAATCATACAAATAACGACGGGAACGTCTCCAAGCAATATGGCAATAACTGTAACAATGTCCGGAGGTTTTGCTTATCCACATAGTTGTGTACCTGTTGTCAGTGCTCTTTCATCTTCGGCGCAAACATTAGGTTGGTATGTTTCTTCTTTGGGCGCCAATACTTATAGCATGTATACTGGGGCAACAACCGCATCAACCGTTTATTATTATACAGTAGATAACGGAGGATATTAATTAAAATACCATAAATAAAACAAATGAAAACAACTATTAAAAGTATCGATCAATTCAACCAATTAGCTACTTATTATTTGCAAAAAAACACAGCCGACACTAAGTTGAATTACGCACTTAAAAAAGTGCAAAAACAGTGTGAGCCCGTACTGGAAGCTTATAACAGCAACTTACAGGACATTGCCATCAACAATGCGTCTGTAGATGAAAAAGGCAATTTGGTGCACGTTAAAAACGAGGTCAGCGGTGCGATCATTGATTATAAATATACCAAGGAAGCCGCAATTAAGCGTAAAAATGAATCTAAGGACTTGTACAATGTGGAGAAAGACTATCCTATCACACCTCATATACTCCGAGATCTGCCTGCTGATTTGGCTGAAGAGCAAATCGAAATATTCGCCGGATTTGTGATGGAACCAATCATTGATATTGAGCCGGTATAATTATAATAAAACAATCCGATGCTCATGACTATAGGATCTTCTAACCTTATGATAATCATATCAATCCTTACTTCGGTAGGGTTTGGTATGACTATTACTGTAATTGCAACCCGGCGGAAAATCAAAGCAGAAACTTTACTTGCTGAAACTCAAGCAAAATTTACTGAGATTGAGATGTATAGCAAAATACTTAACGACCTAAAAATGCAATCAGAGATACAAGCACAACAAATATTAACGCTGCAACAAAAGGAAGCCGAGTATCTAAAAATTATCCGCGCGCAAAATTCGCGGGAACGTGAATTGAACAAGAAAATTAATCATATGGGTATTGAAATCACCTTATTAAAAAACAAATTGACAATTTATGAACAAGCTGAAAAACTGGCTGATAAATAGCTGGAACCTTCTAACTGAAATATCATTGCAACATGGCGAATACATTTTATTGACAGCCGCCATTCTTCTTTTCCTTGTGTCTCCTTTTCTTTTAAGGTGTTACGATCCAACTGCCGGAACTTTCGATGTCGGCGTTTTGCAAGTAAATATTACCTCTATAATTAGTCTGTCTATTTTTTGCTCAGTGTCCTGGTTAATGATTAAGGTGATATGGCCTGATCTGCGCTATTTCTTTGAAACCGAATTTGGCACCGCTTTTAAATCCCTAACATCATGGCAAAAAGTAACTACGTCTTTATTTATCTACTGCTTTATTGTGTTGGTGTTAGTTATGCTCAATCAAGCTATACCAGCAATACAATCATCCGCAATAAAGTAGCATTAACTTATACTTCGCAAATTGATGTTCGAGAATTAACGGGCAACAATGATGGCAAAGCCGTTGAAACTTACCTTCGCTACTGCGATTTGCCTAAAGGAGAACCCTGGTGCGCTTCATTTGTCTGTTGGGTTTACGGAAAAAATAATGTTACAAATCCCAGAAGTGGCTTTTGTCCGGATCTATTTCAACAAAAAAACATTGTCTGGACACGAAATTCAAATCACAATATCACCCCCTCCCGAGCCGACATCTTCGGAATTTATTTCCCCAACAAAAAAAGAATTGCTCATACCGGTTTTATAGATAAGTGGACCTCAACACAGGTACACACCGTCGAAGGTAACACTAACCAAGCCGGTAGCCGGGAAGGTGATGGTGTGTATCGCAAAATACGATTAACCAGGCAGATCTATGCCGTAGCAAGATTTATCAAATGAAATTTTATTTAATTACAATACTTTGTATTATCCTCACTTCATGCTCAAAAAAAACACATGTTTCAGATACCATCCAAACATCAACTAAATTGCAGGAAAATAATGATAGTATCGGAATAAGAAATTTATTAAGCATTGACAAATCGGTCATCACAACTAATATTGATCTAGATACTACCATTTCAATAAGCGGTAAACCGTTATTGGGTAGCTTTAATCTTAAAGATTCTATCGAAAGCTTTGAGAACGATGATTTAATAATTGGCTTTACGAAAGATAAATCCGGTCTAAGCATCAGCTTTAAGGCATCGCCTAAAGTAAAAACCGTCAAGGCGCATTATCATCAAAAAAGCCTAACACAAAACAACATTTTCAAAACTGATAACTCTCAGTTAAATACACTCAAGAAAACAACTATTCAGCATGATTCAACCAGTAATCATGTAGCGGATGATCGTAGCTCAACGAATATTATGGGGAATCTAAAATCTACTATTGTTTGGATTATTATTTTACTTATCGCCGTAGTGGTCGGATTTTTTATCCTGAAGAGAAAATTATTACCGTTTTAATGCAGTGTGCCCGGAACGAGATTCGAACTCGTACATCCTTACGAATGCCACCCCCTCAAGATGGTGCGTCTACCAATTTCGCCACCCGGGCCTTAAATGAATATGAAATATCAAATAACTTGATATTTCATATTTGCAATTGGGAGGCTAAGCTACTTTTTTTTTCTGCTATTACGCTTCTTCCTATTGAACTTTTCTTACGCCTTTTACAATATCCAGAATTGTCTCAGTGTTTATCGCATTTACTTTTGAAGTAGTATATGGAATATATATAGCAACAAAACCTAATATAGGATCTACCGTTACTCCGATTATCACGTTTTTATTATCGCTATAAAAATAAATGTTACTATCTAAACCACTATAGGCATATCGCTCCTTAAAAAAACTCGCACTTTCGTTGATAACCGCTGTTGTATTAGCAAGTAATATTGCGGCACTGCTCATTTTATTGTTAGCGTCATATATATACATGACATTTCTTACCTTTTCATTTTCCCCGGAATAAGTAAGAATAGTAGACGTCTGACCGACCAAGGCTCTGGATTCTTTTGACTTGGTTGCCGGCATATTGTCGCTGAAGTTCCAATAAGGCTCCTTGCAGATATTGCTATAAGGCAGAACAGTCACCAGGGATTCAATTACATCATTACCTTTAACAGCTTTAATAGTTGTTGTTCCGATCTTTTGCGCGGCAAACTTTCCGGTTTGATCTACTATACCGACGGTAACATCAGTTGATACCCAATTATAAGATGATATAACGGTATTTCCATTTCCGATTAAAGAAAACTGATGACTCTCGTCATAATGCAATGAAATTGATTTTGAATCGAGCGTTACAACATTTTGTAGCAATGAATTCTTGTTGTCCTTTTTGCTGCAAGAAGTAATTAAGGCAAATGAAATAAGCACAAGAATAACTTTCAGAAAAGTTTTTTTCATGAATGGGTTTAGATCAACAATAGGTTAAATTTATTAAGTGCCGTAAGATACTACAATTGGCTGCGCTGAAAAAATATTAAAAGTGACTTCTTTATTTCTCCGTCCCCCAAAACGACAAATACATACATAAGTATCTAAAAATGTGATTATTGCTTCGAACAAATTAAGCATAACATTTTTGTACCAAAATAGAAAAAGCCTCTAAAAGAGGCTTTTTCTATTTTGCTTTGGGCGTGCCCGAGGAGAGACTCGAACTCTCAAGAGACAATTCTCAACGGCTTCTGAGACCGCAACGTTTACCAATTTCGCCACCCGGGCTTGTAAGCAGGGTGCAAATATAGTTTTTCTGTATATAAAATAAACATTAAAGTGTAAGTCTATTGCAAAAAAATCATCATAAAGGATACCTTAGCAGGATTAACATATTGTCGGTTAGGCGCCTTATGATCAAAAACAAATTATTGCATTTTATCAAAACTATTCTGCTGTTACTCCCCATTGTTTCTATGGCACAGCATATAGAATTAATTGAACAAAATAAACCGGTTAGTATTCGAGGCCTATCTGTTGTTGACGATAACGTTGCCTGGATCAGCAGCAGCAAAGGCTATATCGCGATAACTATTGATGGCGGCAAGTCGTGGAATTGGCAGCAGGTGAAAGGCTATGAAAAATCTGATTTTAGAGATATTGAAGCTTTTTCGGCAAAAGAAGCTGCTATTATGAGTTCAGGCACTCCCGCAATGATTTTAAAGACTACGGATGGCGGCAATACCTGGAAAGCAAATTACCGCAAAAACGATAGTACATATTTTTTGGATGCGATGGATTTCATCAGCCGTAAACATGGTTTTGCGATGGGCGATCCCATAAAAAATAAGTTTTTAATATTAGAGACCAAAAATGGCGGCGATAGCTGGACAGCAATAGACGACCCTGATGCCATCAAAGATCAGGCGGCGTTTGCTGCAAGCGGCACTTGTTTAATGGTACATGATAAAATAACTTTTGTCACCGGCGGCTGTTCTGTAGAAATAATTAGTAAAACCCAATCTGGCTGGAAACACACTGCTTTACCCATTTTGCACGGACAAAGCAGTCAGGGCGCTTTTTCTGTGACAGCTAATAATAAGCGATGGATTATAGTAGGCGGTGATTATAAAATTGACAAAAGACGCGATTCTATAGCTTGCTATTCCGCGGATAATGGACTAAGCTGGCATTTGGCAAACAGTTTTCCATCTGGTTATCAGTCATGTGTGGATGTTATTGGGACTGATATTTTCCTTTCTACTGGAACAGCCGGCACCAATATTAGTATAGATGGCGGCAAAAATTGGAAGCAAATTGATGATAAAAGTTTCAATGTATGCCGTAAGGCAAAGCATGGAAAACTGGTGGTTTTGGCAGGAGACGGCGGAAAAATAGGAATATTAAGAAAATAGTATACTGTAAATGAAGCGTTTAAAAAAACTTTAAAATAAATTAAAATAAGGCTTGCGCAGATACCCAAATAGCTCTATATTTGCACCACTTTAATCGGAAACGGTTAATGATTCCGTAGCTCAGCCGGTAGAGCATAACACTTTTAATGTTGGGGTCCTGGGTTCGAGTCCCAGCGGGATCACTGAAAAATTAAAAAGCGTCTTTACATTATCGTAAAGACGCTTTTTTTGTTTTACACAATCAATTATTTCGGACAGTTTCGATGAGATTACCGAAAGCTCGTCCATAATTTTTAAACTGCTTCAAATAACACAAATTGAACGTTTTTTACCTTTCGAATGATACTAGAAAAATCCATTCAGATCAAGAAAAAGCACTAAATCGGGGTAGCCGCAGATGTAAATAATTACGATTTCTGCTGTATTGAGATTTGGCTCGAATCACTAAACGTCAATGAGCGTAATCAGAATTACTTGAACCAGAAAAATACTGTTATGGCAGGCGGAAAGCTTTATATCAGTGAGCCTATTGATCATTAACAAATACTATCTAGATAATGAAAAACATTTAACACAATAATGTTATTGGTAAGCAAAAAATGAAGAGGATTGGAATAACCGACTTGTGAAAAACCTATTCATCGCGACGATAAAGTAAAAAAGGAGACGCACCAAACCCAGCTGAACAAAGAGTTGAAACATCAGAAAAGATCATTAAAAAATATATAGAAAAATATGAATTGAATATCAAAATCAAATCAATTTAACCGTAGTTTTTTAAAGAATGAAATTGAATTGCTCGCGAATATTTCGCATCTTCGCTTGTTTTTAATTGATATAATTATTTTATATCTCACCTTATACATTGATGAATTCGAAAAATGATCGCTATGATTCACAGAATCTTGCCAATACAGAGATTCATTTAAAAGACTTGATTTTAAAACTCAAAAAATGGCTTAAATTTTTTCAGTCAAAGACAATCTTAATCTTTATTCTGGGGGTTACAGGAGCAATCATAGGCTATGGGTATGCGGCGATGATAAAACCTGTTTATACTGCCGTTTGCACCTTCGTTCTTGATGATGGCAGCGATAGCGGTATCGCCCAGTCATCGTTAGCAGCGGTTGTAGGTTTAGATGGAGGAGAAAGCGGCGGGCTTTTTAAAGGGGATAACATTACGCAGTTATATACATCACGTACAATGATACGGCAAACGTTGCTTAGTAATATAACGTACGATGGTAAAAGAGAGCTTCTTTTGGATTATTATATAAATTTCACCGGGCTAAAAAAAAAGTTAAATAATGATCCTCAATTAAAGGGTATTTCCTTTACCCCAGGCTCTGGCCAGGTATTTAATAGAGCACAAGACAGTATCATTAATCTAATTGCGGATAATATTATAAAAAACAATCTCATTGTTAGCAAACCGGATAGAAAGCTTAGTATGTTTAACGTTGAAGTCAAATCTGAAGACGAGTTTTTTTCAAAAACCTTCAATGACATTATTGTAAAGAATGTTAATGACTTTTATATAAAAACAAAAACCGCTAAATCACTATTTAATATTTCGGTACTACAACACCAAACAGATTCTGTAAGGGCAGTAGTGAACAGGGCTCTCATCTCTTCTACCACAATAATGGATGCTACTCCAAATCTTAATCCAACGCGGCAGGCGTTGCGTGCACCTGTGCAGCGTTTACAATTTAATAACGAAGGTAACAGAGCATTACTATCACAACTTACAGTAAACTTAGAATTGGCAAAAGTTAATTTGAGAAAAGAAACGCCATTGATAGAAGTAGTTGATATACCAATATTTCCGCTTCAAAAATTGGTTGTTAGCAAAATAAAAAGCGCGCTTATCGGATTTATTTCGCTGTCGTTCCTTTGCTGTTTTTTCATTTTCATACAAAAACTTCTACTTGATACCTTTAAGGAAAAATAAACTAAAAATGTTAGATTTAAATAATAAAAGTATTTTAATTACCGGTGGTACTGGTTCGCTGGGCAAAGCTTTAACAAAGGAAATCGTTACCAAGTATTCTGATGTTAGACGAGTAATTATTTTTTCCAGAGACGAACAAAAACAATTTCAAATGGCTCAGGAATATCCTGAGAAAGATTATCCGCAATTAAGATTCTTTATCGGAGATGTAAGAGATAAGCAAAGATTAGTTAGAGCTTTCAAGGGCGTTGATTATGTTATACATGCAGCAGCTATGAAACATGTACCTATTGCGGAATATAATCCTGATGAGTGTATAAAAACAAATGTTGATGGTGCTCAAAATGTTATACAGGCCTGTTTAGAAACAAACGTTCAAAGAGTTGTGGCGCTATCTACAGATAAAGCCTGTGCGCCAATCAATTTATATGGAGCCACTAAACTAACGTCTGACAAACTTTTCGTAGCTGCAAATAATATAAAAGGGGATAATCCTGTTGTATTTTCTGTAGTTAGATACGGTAACGTTATGGGCTCAAATGGCTCTGTAATACCATTTTTTTTAAATAAACGAACAGAAGGTAAGTTACCCATTACAGACCCAAACATGACGCGTTTCAACATATCGCTGCAAGGTGGTGTTGATATGGTTATGCACGCATTGACAAACGCCTGGGGAGGAGAAATATTTATCCCGAAAATTCCATCATACAAAATCACAGATGTAGCTACAGCGATTGGCCCGCAGTGTGAGCAGGTTATAGTTGGAATTAGGCCTGGAGAGAAGATCCATGAAGAGATGATAACGCCTTCTGACTCATTTTACACTTATGATTTGGGCAAATATTATACAATATTACCTTCTACACATAGATGGAAGTTAGCAGATTTTATAGATCGATTTAACGCTAAACTAGTACCTCAAGGATTTGCTTATAACTCTGGTGAAAATACAGAGTGGGAAACAGTGGATTCATTAAGAACGTTAATTAAAGATCATGTAGATTCTAATTTCAAAATATAATGAGTCAAAAAGCAATCCCGTACGGCCGGCAAAATATCACCCCAGAGGATATTGAAGCAGTAATTACAACCCTGCAATCTGATTATTTAACTCAAGGCCCTAAAATACTTGAGTTTGAAGAGGCGTTTGCCGGATACATTGGTTGTAAATATGCGGTTGCCGTCGCTAATGGTACAGCCGCATTACATTTATCCACCCTGGCATTGAATGTACAAGAGGGCGATAAAATCATTACAACTCCTATTACTTTTGCAGCCTCTGCAAATTGTGTAAGATATTGCGGTGGTGAGGTGGTTTTTTCAGATATCGACCGTCAGACTTATCTATTAGATATTAATAAGGTGAGATCTTTATTGCAAGCTTCTCCAAAGGGAACATATAAAGGGATAATTCCGGTTGACTTTGCAGGCGCGGCGGTAAATTTAAAAGAGTTTAGAGAGTTGGCTGACGAGTATGACCTTTGGATTATTGAAGACGCATGCCATGCGCCGGGGGGATTCTTTGTAAATGACGGCTTGGAGCAAAAATGCGGCAACGGCAATTTTGCTGATTTGGCTATATTCTCTTTTCATCCCGTTAAACATATTGCCTGTGGCGAAGGGGGCATGATAACTACCAATAATGATGTGCTATATAAAAAGCTTTTGCAATTAAGAACCCATGGTATTGTAAAAAATGATGAACGTTATACCAACACCACAGATTTTGCAAATGGACAGGATAATACGGCTACCTATCCTGCCTGGTATATGGAAATGCAAACCTTGGGCTACAATTACCGTCTAACAGATTTCCAAGCAGCTTTGGGCACAAGCCAGTTACAAAGAGCTACAGAAGGCTTGAAAAAAAGGCTGGAAATTGCCAGTATTTATGAAAATGCTTTTAAAGGAAAAAGATATATAAAAGGACAATCGGGGGTTATTGTGGGACACGCCTATCACCTCTATGTATTAGAGGTTGAGGATAGATTGGGCCTATATAATTATTTACGCAACGAATCTATTTTTGCGCAAATTCATTATATACCTTGTCATTTGATGCCGTACTATCGACAACTTGGCTGGAAAGAAGGCGACATGCCAATAGCCGAGAACTATTACAGACATTGCATTAGTTTACCAATGTATCCAACCCTAACTCAACAAGAGCAAAATTCGGTAATAGAGAAAATCAACACGTATTATGAATAAGATAAAGCAAAAGGAAGCTTTCATTGATTATGAAGCCGATGCCTGGTTTAATCGTAACAAAAGTGTATTACTTAATTATACTAAAGAACGCGATAGGGTTCTAAGCTTGATAAAAGAGTATAAGCTGGCTCCCAAAAATGTCTTAGAAATAGGCTGTTCTGCGGGTTACAGGCTTAACGCCATAAAAACCTCTTTCGAAGGTTGCTCTGTTTTTGGTATCGAACCTTCTAAAGAAGCCATCAATTATGGAAAACAACAATATCCGGGGGTTAATTTTATTAACGGAACCGCAGACGATTTAAGTAGCATGGAAGATGAATCGATGGATGTAGTTGTTGTTGGCTTTGTTTTCTATGTTATAGACAGAAATATCTTTTTTAAAGTTGTCGCCGAGATTGATAGAGTGCTCAAAAATGGAGGCATTTTAATTATAGTTGATTTTTTTTCTGAAACGGCTCTAAAAAACGTTTACCAGCATATAAAAGACTTTAGCGCTTTTTCATTCAAGCAAAATTATGATGAGGTGTTTACTGCATCTAAGTTATATTATCTGTTAGATAAATCTACCTGGAATCACTCTGAAAAGGTTTTAGACGCTACCGATAATTATTACGACAAATACAGTGTTACCTTGCTAAAAAAGGACATAAGTGCCAGCTATAAATAAAATTATTTTAGGAACAGTGCAATTTGGCTTAAATTATGGTATTAACAATACCAGCGGTAAGCCAGATCAGCAAAATGTAAATGCTATACTTAGCGCAGCATATGGAGCAGGGGTACAATGTTTAGATACCGCTGAAGCTTATGGCGATGCGCACGTTAAAATAGGTAACTTTCATAAAGAAAACCCAGAGAAAATTTTCAATGTTATTACCAAACTTCCTCATCATATTGATGAAAGTTTTGACCACAAAATTGAAAAATATCTCCAGGAACTGCATATAGTGCAAATTGAAGCTTTGTTATTTCACTCTTATCAAACCTACCTTGATAACAAATCAGCAATGACATTATTAAATGGCTATAAACAAGCAGGTAAAGTAAAGCAGATCGGAGTTTCTGTTTATACCAACGAGCAGATGGAAGAAGTTATTAAGGATGACTTTGTGGACGTCATTCAATTTCCTTTTAACGTGTTTGACAATTTAAGACTTAGGGGCAATGTTATAACTAAAGCCAAAGCCCAAAATAAAAAATTACATACCCGGTCTACTTTTTTGCAGGGTTTGTTTTTTTCATTGCTGCAAAAAGAAAATAGAATAGTCCAGGCGTTAAAAAAGGAATTACAATACATAAGTCAACTCAGCGATGAATCAGCCACATCGATTCAGAAAATGGCGTTAAACTACTGTTTGCAGCAACCCGACATTGATAACGTTTTAATTGGCGTAGATAACTTAGATCAGCTAAATCAAAATCTGGCTGATGCGGATGGAAGCTTAACGGCGGATATCGTTGATAAAATAAATTCAATAAAAATAAAAAACATTGATTTATTAAACCCATCATTATGGAATCAATAAATACGTTATTAATCAGTCAGGCGCGTACCGGAAGCACACGTTTACCTAATAAGGTACTTTTAAAAATAAATGGTGATGAGCTACTTAAAATACATGTTGATCGTGTAAAAGACTGTAAACTTGTAGATAAGATTATGGTAGCAACAACCGTCGCTCCTGAAGATGATGTTATCATATCTTTATGTAACCAATGGGATGTAAGTACTTCAAGGGGATCTGTTGATGATGTTTTGGATAGGTTTTATCAAGCCGCTAAAAACATTAACCCTAAATGGGTGGTACGTATTACCTCAGACTGTCCCTTGTTAGACCCCGCATTGATTGATGCAGTTATTGCTTTAGCACAGGTCAATGATGTTGATTATTGTTCAAACATCTTGGTTGAAAATTTTCCTGATGGGCAGGACGTAGAGGTTTTTAAATTTGAGGCACTAAAAAAGGCTTGGACAGAAGCAAAATTAAAATCAGAAAGAGAGCACGTTACTCCATTTATCCGCACAAATTCCAGCCATAATGGCGGTAATTTATTTAGCTCAATAAACTTTCCATGTGCTTATGATTTCTCGAAGATCAGAATGACAGTGGATGAGTTGGTTGATTTTGAGCTTATCAACAAGGTTGTAACTAACTTAGGCGTTAAACAAAACTGGTTAACTTATACGAATTACATTATTGAAAACCAGCTTACCAGCATCAATGCTGATATTATTAGAAACGAGGGAATGCTTAAATCTTTGAAAAACGATTAATAAATGGGAACAGGACAAGAATTATATAAAAAAGCTAAAACATTAATACCGGGCGGTACAATGTTGCTGTCAAAAAGGCCCGAGATGTTTTTGCCAGACCAATGGCCATCATACTTTTCAAAATCTAAAGGATGCAAAGTTTGGGATCTGGATGGTAAAGAACTGATTGATATGTGTATCATGGGTATTGGTACCAATACACTGGGATACGGAAATGATGAGGTTGATGCTGCCGTTATAGAAACCGTTAAAAACGGTAACATGAGTACACTTAGCTGTCCTGAAGAGGTTTACCTGGCAGAGAAATTAATAGAGATTAATCCCTGGGCAGACATGGTAAGATTTTCAAGAAGTGGAGGTGAAGCCAACTCGATCGCCATACGCATAGCTCGGGCGGCTTCAGGTCGCGACAAAGTAGCTATCTGTGGATACCACGGCTGGCATGACTGGTATTTATCAGCCAATCATAACGCAGGCGACGAACTATCGGGCCATTTGTTACCTGGTTTAAATCCAAATGGAGTCCCCAAAAATCTAAAGGACACTGTCTATCCTTTTCATTATAACAATTATGAAGAGTTATTATCAATTGTTGAAGGTAATGATATTGGTGTGATTAAAATGGAGGTTGTTAGAAACTTTGGACCCGAAGACAACTTTTTACAAAAAGTACGCGATCTAGCCACGCGTAAAAACATAGTATTAATTTTTGATGAATGCACCTCAGGCTTTAGAGAGACTTTTGGTGGCATTTATAAAAAGTACGGCGTTGAACCGGACATGGCAATGTATGGTAAAACCATAGGTAACGGATACGCTTTAACAGCTGTGGTTGGCAAAAGATCTGTAATGGAAGCTGCTCAAACCACATTTATAAGCAGCACTTTTTGGACAGAACGTATAGGCCCCACGGCGGCATTAGCTACACTAAAGGTAATGGAGCGCATTAAAAGCTGGGAAACCATCACAGAAATTGGGAAAAAAATGCAGTCGGGATGGCAGAAATTAGCAGATAATCATGGTTTATCTATAACTCAAGCTGGTATACCTGCTCTAAGCACTTACAGCTTTAACAGTGATGATGCCTTGGCTTACAAAACTATTGTAGCTCAAGAGATGCTAAAGAAAGGTTTTTTAGCAAGCACCAATTTTTATGCTTGCACAGAACATAGCGATGATATGTTTGAATTGTATTTTAACGCTTTGGATGAGGTATTTGCAATTATCGCTAAATGCGAAAAGGGAGAGCAGGACATTAAAAGCTTATTAAATGGCCCTATTGTTCATTCTGGGTTTAAAAGATTAAATTGATTGGCGGTAAAACAAGTTTTTTTTAGGGTTGATGGCGACGCAAAAATTGGATTAGGCCATTTGGTAAGATGCATTGCTTTAGCAAAGATGCTTAAATGCGATTTTGAGCTCACTTTTGTATGTAAACAAATTCCTCAATACAATGTAAGCGAACTAAAAGAGGCCGGAATAAACCTAATCTTGATTCAACATGAAAATGATTTTTTATCTCTTTTAAATCACCATGTTATTGTTGTATTAGATCATTATAGTTTAGATACAACTTATCAAAAAAGCATAAAAAACATAGGTTGTAAGTTAGTTTGCGTTGACGATTTGCATGATAAAGTTTTCTATGCCGATCTGATTATTAACCATGCTCCCAATATCTTGCCTTCTGATTATCAAGCGCAGTCATACACTCAATTTGCGTTGGGATTAGAATACGTATTACTACGACCTGCTTTTTTAAATAATAAGAAAGCATATGTAGCTAGCAAAAAGGTAAAAACTGCGTTTGTATGCTTTGGCGGTGCTGATATTAAGAATCTTACCTGCGCAGTGGTTGAAATACTTAAAGCAGATTCGAGATTTACGAAGATAATCGCAGTTACAGGTCCTGCATATAAATATGCTGAACAGTTAAACCATCTGATTCAAGGCGATCCCAGGTTAGAATTACATCATTCAATAGATGAGAACAATATGGCTGGCTTAATGTCTGAAACAGATATTGCAATAGTCCCGGCAAGCGGTATTTTACAGGAGGCGCTAGCTATCGGCACCAGGGTTATATCTGGTATGTACGTCGAGAATCAAAGACATATGTTTGAAAATTACAAGGCTCTGGAAGCTTTTAGCAGCGCAGAGAGCTTTGAAACCGGGCAAATAAAAAATGCCATTGAAAACATTTTTGATGGGGTTAAATTACCCTCCAAAATGTTAATTGATGGCAAATCTAGTAAGAGAATACTTGGATGTTTTAAGCAGTTTCAATTAGAAGAAAATATATCATTAAGGCGAGCAACTGTGCTTGATTTGAATAAAACATTTGAATGGGCAAGTGACACGGCAGTGCGGAAATTTTTCTTCAATTCATCGCCCGTTTCTTTTGAAGAGCACAAAAGCTGGTTTAACAAAAAGGTAATTGACCCAAATTGTAACTATTACATAGGTATAATGGGCAATGATGTTATTGGCTCGGTAAGATTTGACGTCACAAAAAATAAAGCAGTTGTTAGTTATCTAATAGATCCAGCATTTCAGAATAAAGGATTAGGCACAATTCTTTTAAAAAATGGATTAGAGCTGTTCTTAAAAGAGACGGATAAAGCTATATCTGAAATTTATGGAGAGGCTTTAAATCAGAACTTAGCATCAATCAAGATTTTTCAAAAACTTGGTTATCTGAGTGAAGACAATCCATCGAATAACAGTGTTAACTTTAAAAAGATATTAACGCATCTTAGATCGACAGCATGAAAAAAATAGTTATAGCAAATTGCAATGAAATCTTGAATAGCGCTCAAACAGAACTGCAGGAAAAATATAAAGCCATCGGCATTCAAAATAAGGAAGATTTAAATTTAGAAGATTTAAATTTAATTAAGCCTGACTATATATTTTTTATGCATTGGTCATGGATAATACCTGAAAGCATTTATAATAGATTTAACTGTGTTGTTTTTCATATGACGGATTTACCTTTTGGCCGAGGCGGAAGTCCGTTGCAAAACCTTATAATAAGGGGATACAAAGAAACGAAGATTAGCGCTCTAAAGGTTGACGGTGGCATTGATACCGGTGATATCTATTTAAAAAAAGAATTATCATTGGAGGGTACTGCAGCAGAAATTTTTACGCGTACCGGTAAGATTATTAAAAACATGATTGAAGAAATTATCAATAACCCTATCACTCCGACTAAACAAATTGGAGAAGTTACTTCCTTTAAAAGAAGAAAGCCTGAGCAGAGTTTGATAGACAATAGTATAAATAGCATAGAGGGTATTTATAATTTCATCAGAATGTTAGATGCGGACAATTATCCACATGCTTTTTTGGAAACCGACGTTTTTAAATTTGAGTTTACAGAGGCAAAAATCAATAATAGCAAAGAATTGACAGCACATGTTAGAATTATTAAGAAATAAAAAAATTTTAGTTGTTGTTGCACATCCTGATGATGAAATATTAGGACTTGGTGCTACCATGTTTAAGTTGATTCATGAATATGGCGTTTCTACACGTGTAATTATCTTAGGCGAAGGCATAACGTCGCGTTCTGATAATAGAGATAGAACGCAGTGGGCAAAAGAGCTAGAAACACACAGAAATAATATTTATCAAGCACAAAAGCAAATAGGTTATCAAAGTGTGGGTATTTATGATTTTGCCGACAATAGATTTGATTCTGTTCCCTTGTTGGATATTATTAAAACAATTGAAAAGGAAAAAGCTAATTTCGCTCCTGAAGTAATATTTACCCACCATGGTGGAGATGTAAATATCGATCATCAGCGAACGTTTGAAGCCGTGATGACATCTTGCCGACCGATGGCCCATGAAACGGTTAAAACCGTAATAACTTTTGAAACCATGTCCGGAACTGAATGGAGGGCATCAACAGATCCCAAACATTTTATTCCTAATTTTTTCATCTCTATTTCTGATGATGGATTAGAAGCAAAAATTAAAGCAATGGAGTCATATGAGTTTGAAAAAAGATTATATCCGCATCCTCGCTCGCCTGAGGCTTTAAAAGTTGTGGCGCAGAGGTGGGGCATAGCCAATGGCGTTGATTATGCTGAGGCATTTTGTTTAGTAAGAAATATAAGTTAACATGAAGATAGGAACACATAATATAGATCGAGACAGTTCTGTTTTTATAATAGCGGAATTATCTGCAAATCATAACGGAAGCCTAGAAAACGCCTTAGAAACCATAAAGGCTGCAAAACGTGCCGGTGCTAATTGTATAAAGCTGCAAACTTATACAGCTGATACAATGACCATCGATTCAAAAAAAGACGATTTTAAATTAAAGCAAGGCACAATTTGGGACAACAAATATTTTTATGAATTATACCAGGAAGCATATACCCCTTGGGAATGGCATAAACAATTATTTGAAGCCGCCGCAGCAGAAGGATTAATATGTTTTTCATCGCCGTTTGATTTTTCGGCAGTCGATTTACTCGAAGACCTAAATGCCCCGGCATACAAAATCGCTTCATTTGAAATTACCGATATTCCTTTAATTGAATATGTAGCTTCAAAAGGCAAACCTATTATCATATCAACCGGAATTGCCGAATTAGAAGATATTGATTTAGCTGTTGATGCTTGTAAACGTGCAGGTAATAATGATATAGCTCTTTTGAAATGCACATCGAGTTATCCGGCACCTATCGAAGAGGCTAATTTAATTATGATCAAAGATCTGGCAGAGCGTTATAATGTTATTTCGGGCCTTTCTGATCATACTATGGGCGCTACCGCACCTATTGTTGCCACAATAATGGGAGCCAAAATAATTGAAAAACATTTTATATTGGACAGAGCCATTGGTGGCCCTGATGCTTCTTTTTCTATGAACGAGCAAGAGTTTACAGAAATGGTGAAAGCAGTAAGAGAAGCAGAAAAAGCTATCGGAGTAATTGATTATTCATTAACCGAAAAACAAAAAAAAGGCAGGGAGTTTTGTCGGTCTTTATACATAGTTAACGACATTAAAGCCGGCGAAGAAATTACACCGCAAAATGTACGATCGATAAGACCGGGCTATGGCTTGCATCCTAAATATTATGCTGAGATATTGGGTAAAAAAATTAATAAAGACCTTGAAAAAGGTGATAGATTAGATCTGAGCTTTATTACCCTGTAATGTTTGCTTTTTTTAAAATTCTCTGGACGATATTTAAAACCTTTAGTAAATCAATACTAAGGAGTATTTATTGTAGCCGGTATTATGACGGCGTTGAGTTTTTTAATGCAAAAAATATCTCTCTAAAAAACACTTCGGTTATAGAGAAGGGAACCAGATTGTTGGTTATAAACCCTCAGAGTTCTTCAGCAAACATTAGTATTAAAGATAATTGCTGGATAGGCCGAGACGTCGAAATACAGGCAATGTACAATAGTAAGATCGTTCTTGAAAAAAGCGTGTCAGTACAAGACAGATGTAAAATAATAGGAGACGTTCACATTGGCCAGGATTGTTTGCTAGCCCCAGATGTTTTTTTATCGTCAGGAACACATCATTTCGGTTTCAAACCGGCTTTGTTAATCAAGGAGCAAGACAAACTTGTTGTTGGTGATGCCGAAGGGTTTAAAAAAAACAGTAAGCAAATAAATATTGGCGAAGACTGCTGGATAGGTAAAAATGCGATGGTGCAAAGTGGGTTAAATATTGGTAGAGGGGTAGTAATTGCATCAAATTCATTTGTGAGAAATAATATCCCTCCGTACGAAATATGGGGCGGATCGCCTGCAAAGTTTCTAAAAAAACGGCTTGAGTTTGCTCCGCCTGGTGAAATCTCTTTTCAAGACGAAACCCATCACCCCTATTTTTATTGGGGTTTTGATCACAGAAATATTTCAGAAGGATTTTTAAGCAACAATTCTTCGGTTTGTGTTTTAAGTAAAAAAATCTCAAACATATCTTTATTTTTGCATGCAAACATAATTGCTAACGGCAACTTAAAAATCTTTATTAATAATGAAATGATTTTTGATAAAGACCTAAACTGTGGGGTTGTAAGCCAAGGTATAAAAACAGCACAAATGAAAAAAACACATACCCTTGAATGTGATAGCTATAATATGTTTGCAGAGGCGCTTAAGCAATATGATATAATATCTTTTACTTTTTCACCAGAAAATAAAGAAGTTTTCAGTGGATTCTCAATATACAAATTGTCAAACAATGGTTAATACTTTAAAAAACTATTTATATAAATATAAACTGGCTCGGGGTTTAAAAGAATTTGAAAAAACTGGTACCACAACTGTAGGTGCATATGCTGCTCTTAGGCAAAGGTTTATCTCAACCAGTGGAAAGTCAAATGATGAAATTTCGGCCGCTATTAACCAAAAGGTTGGTAAATATGATAACGTTGTCGCTAAAGGTGTCTTAGGCAATCTCAGTGATAAAGATCTGAGTGCTATGGTAAATGCCATGAAAAGAGACGGCTATTACATATTTGACAAATTATTGCCGGATAATTTAGTTAATGATATTTACAATTATGGTTTAAATATCCCATGTAATTACCTGGATGTAAACACAAATGACTATTCTGTGCAAGAAGTGCTGTTTGATCCAAATACTCCAATTAGCCCACGATACCAGTTTTCAAATAAGGCCATTGTAGATTTGCCCGCGATACAAGAGTTGTTGTTTGATCAATCGCTTTTGGCTTTTGCACAAGAATATTTGGGCACTAAGCCTATTTTGGATTTAATTGCCTATTGGTGGAGCTTACCATTTAATGGCAAAGGCAAATCTGCGGCTGCTCAAATGTATCATTTCGATATGGACAGGATCAAGTTTATGAAATTTTTCTTTTATTTAACAGATGTGGATACTGATACCGGGCCACATTGCTATGTAAAAGGATCGCATAACACATTACCCAAGAGTTTATCGAGAGACGGTCGTTTTACCGATGAAGAGATTGAGGCAACTTACGGAGCTGATAATCTGATAGAGATTTGCGGTAAACGAGGTTCTATTATAGCAGTTGATACCCGCGGCTTTCACAAAGGAAAGGAATTGGTAAAAGACACCAGATTAATTTTTCAGATTGAATTTGCAAATAGCATGTTCGGACAAACATATCCCCCAACCCCAATTAAATTTGTGAACGATGACTTTAGGTCAATAGCACACAAATATCCTCATACATATAGCCAAATCCTGATAGAGCATAGTCAGCAAAAAGACCAATAACAATGAATTTTTCAAAAAAGAAAATATTCATAGATTCTTTGATTTATACTATTTTACCTAAAGTATCTTTTATAGCCGCATTACTTATACTGCCCTGGATAACGCCTTACCTTACTTTAAAAGATTACGGCATATATGGATTATTAATGGCTTACATTACCATTTTCCAGATAGTAATGATATTAGGCCAGAATATTTTATTGCAAAATAGCTTTTTTACCCATCCAGATAAATATAAGCTTGTTTGGAGGCGGTCTTTCGCTATCATGACACTTGCAGGGCTTACAAGTTGTATAATATTTGGTTTAATATTGTATTTTACTTTGTTAGACCAACTGAGAGATAATGGCCTGAAAGTATTTATCATGGTTAGTATTTACTTGATATTGTCACCAATTGATACCATTATTGTTAACTATTACGTATTAAAAGAGAAACCATTACCTTATGCTTATGGCGCAGCGTTAACTGGGTTGACTACCTCTTTGGTTACCTTAATTACCATAAAATATTTAAAGTATGGCTATATGGGCTGGATTATATCATTACCTATGGCCGTAGTAATGAGTTATCTATATTACTTTAAAAGGGTTTTTATCCTTGAGAAGATCATCCCTGAATTTAGATTCAACAAACGTTTTTTAAAAAAAGCCCTAAGGATTGGATTACCTCTTACACCGCATCAATTATCATTGTATATTTTGGGGATATCTGACAGATTACTTTTGGAGTATTTTAAAGTGCCTATAAAAAGTTTAGGATATTACAGCCAGGGCTATAATATGGGTTCACAAGGGAATATTGTTACTAATGGCGTGTTCCAGGCTTTGTCAAAAAAAATACAAGAGGGTTTTAGGGGAACTGATGAGTCAAACAGAATTTTTATCAGAAAGGCTATAATTATAGTCCCTATAATAATCTCTATTATTTTTTTTTTAGGAAGCTTGTGGATGAAAGAGGTATTTTTTATCTTATTTAGAAACCCGGAATTAAGACAAGCTTATCCTATTTCAATAGTGGTTATTTGTTCTTACATGTTTTGGAGCATATACACGTTTTTTACCTATCCACTTTCTATAAAAAACGATACGCTGTCCGTCTCAAAAATCTCAGTTACAGCAGCGTTATTTAATATAATTGGTAACATTATTCTTATTCCGTACTATGGCATTTGGGCTGCGTTAGGAGTCACTTATTTATCGTACATTATATTTGGTTTTGCCGGTTTATTAAACAAACAAAATAGGGCCTTTTTAAATACATATATCAATATTTCAAAAGCCAGTCTTTATCTGTTTTTTCTAAATGTATTTCTCTTTGCAATGGCCTACCTAAGCAAAGATTTAAATTTTCTTTATAAGGCTTTTATAACAATGTCGTTAATGCTGGTGTTATTGTTTGTATTTAAAAAGAAGCCTCAGTTAATAAATTTATAATGCGTTATCTTATATATAGCTATTGTTTCGAAACCCCGCATTTTGAAACTGAATTAGAAATTGCCCTAAAATTAAAAGATCAGGGACATGAGGTATTTTTTTTAATTTGTAAAGCAGATCTTCAAACCTGTTTTGTTAATCCAGATCATAATAAAGCTGTCTGCAGTTTTTGTAAGTCAAAAATAGTTAACGGGCTAAATGCAATTGGCATACCTGAAAATAAGATTCTGAATTTCAAAAAATTTGCAGTTAATGAAACGTTTTATAAAGGTGCCTTAGAATCCTTAAGCACCTTAAAAGCATTCCGATATAAAAATAGCGACATAGGATTAGCCGTAGCATCCTCAATTATATCGGCATGTCGCGATCATTACTTTGAAATTAGCAAATATCAAGATAAAATTAAAACAGGTTTAGAAACCGCTATCATGGTTCATGAAACTTTTGATGCCATTTTAAAAGATATTAAGCCAGATGGAGTGATTATGTTTAATGGCCGGTTTTTAGAAGTTAGACCGATTATGAGGCTTTGTGAAAAAATGAATATTGAGTTTTTTACTCATGAGCGCGGTGGGCAACTTGACCGCTATATGTTTAGAAAAAACTCAACTCCGCATAATATTGCTTTTGTAAAAAAAGAAATGGAAGAGCTCTGGAAAAATGGCCCTGATGACAAAGAAGAAATCGGAAGGAAATTTTTTGAAGATAGAAGAAACAAAGTGATCCAACAATGGCATGTATTTACAGAGAACCAGGTGGAGGGAGATTTACCTGCAGGCTTTGATCAAGCTAAACGTAATATTGGTATTTTCAACTCTTCTATGGACGAATATGAAGGGATAGCTGATTTTAACAATAAACTTTATACTGATGATAATGAAGGTATTGAACAAATATGTAAAGACTTTTTGCCGTATCCAGAGTTTCATTTTTATTTAAGAGTACACCCAAATCTTGCAGGACTAGATAATGCTCAGAATAAAAAAATAGCCGAAATCAAAGAAAGGTATAGCAACTTAACGGTTATACCTCCTGATGATAAAATTGACTCTTATGCATTAATGGAAGCGGTTGAAGCAGTTATATCATTCGGTTCAACAATGGGTATTGAGGCGATATATTGGCATAAGCCTTCTATTTTGCTCGGACGGGCTTTTTATGAAAATCTAGATGGGCTTATAAAGCCGGGTAACCATCCTGAAGTAGTTCAAAGTATTAAAAACAAAAAGGAAACACAGACAGGGCTTTCTGCAATAAAATATGGTTATTGGTGTTTAACATACGGAACCAAATTTGAACTTTTTAAGCCTGAAAGCTTATTTAAAGGCACTATTTTAGGAAAAAGAATAACGGCCTCCTTGCTACCAAGATTGAGAAGAAAATATCGGTATCATTTAGATAAATTAACCAATGGAAGCAAATTATAACATACCGGTTTTATTTTTAATTTTTAATAGGCCTGATTGTACACTGACTTCATTTGAAGCAATAAAGAAAGTCAAACCCTGCAAGCTCTATATAGCTGCTGACGGCCCCAGGAAGAGCCGCCCAAGAGAGGCCGAACTGTGTGCACAGGCTAGAGAAATAACACAACAAATTGATTGGGATTGTAAAGTACAGACTTTATTCAGAACCGAAAATTTAGGTTGCGGCAAAGCCGTAAGCGAAGCTATAACCTGGTTTTTTGCAAACGAGAGATATGGAATCATAATTGAAGATGACTGCATACCTAGCAAAAGTTTTTTTGAGTTTTGCGAAAAAGCACTTTTGTTTCACAAAGATGATTTAAGGGTCTGGCATATTGATGGTTCAAACTTTAATGAAAAGAATAATTTTAATGAGCCGCTGTACTCGCACTTCCCTCTGATTTGGGGTTGGGCAACATGGAAAAACCGATGGGATAAATACTCTTATGATATAAGTAATGATAACCCGGTTGTTATTAACAATGCAATAGATGCATCATTTAGCAGCATAATTGTAAGGCATTTTTGGAAAAAAAGATTCCGGGACTTTTTCAAGAACAAAATTGATACCTGGGACTATCAATGGATGCTTACGGTTTGGAAGCATCATGGACTCGTAGTTAGGCCACATAAAAACTTAATTGAAAATATAGGATTTGACGATAATGCCACTCATACTACCAAGTTTAATGAAAAATTGGTCAACAAGGCAAAAGAATTAAACAGCACGTTTTCTTTCTCTCAAGAAAATCTTGTGGTTAATGAAGTAAATGAACGAGATTTATTTATTAACAGATTCATGAAGAAAAGTAAACTGTATATGTACTTATTTTTTTTATATGAAAAAATTAAGAGATAATATTAAAAATAATGATTTTGTAAAGGCACTTTATTTTTTCCTTAAAAGCCTGATTATATCAATATCTCGTTATAAAGATGATATAAGGATTCACTTTTCTGCAATTATACACAATACAACCTTTACCGGTCACAATCGCGTTCATAGAAATAGTGAAGTTTACAACTCTGTTTTAGGACAGTTTAGTTACGTTTCTTACAGCACTGTGATTCAAAATGCTGTAATCGGTAAATTTTGTTCTATCGGTCCTGGCAGTAAGATCGGATTAGGCAAGCATCCTACTAATGATTATGTATCATCTAACCCATTATTTTTCTCTGAAAAAAGTCAGTTTAAAACGTGTTTTAGCACAGAAAACGCATTTAAAGAGTTTGATGAAATTGTAATAGGCAATGATGTTTGGATTGGAGCTAATTCTATAATATTAGATGGTGTTAAAATAGGTAATGGTGCTATAGTTGGAGCGGGATCGGTTGTTACTAAAAATATTAAACCTTATACCGTTTGCGTCGGAGTGCCAGCTAGAGAAATACGAAAAAGGTTCACAGACGACGATATTTCATTCTTAGAAGAGCTGAATTGGTGGGATATGGCCCCAGAATTTTTAAAAGAACATTACAAATCATTTCAAAACATTACCTTACTAAAAGCAGTGATTGACAAAGCGAGTGATAAAATAGTTAAGTAAATATATAAGTGAACAATATTCTTTTAACTGTAATTACGATCAGCTATAATTCTGAAGCAGAGATAGGACAAACTATTGAGTCTGTCATTAATTTAAATTATAATAACGTTGAATATGTTTTTATAGATGGCGGATCGGCAGATGCTACAGTAGAGGTTATAAACTCTTATGATGAGCAATTAAATAAGAGGGGGATAAAGAAAATTCTCTTGTCAGAAAAAGACAAGGGTATTTACGATGCGATGAACAAAGGATTAAAAATTGCGAGCGGCGATTCGGTAATTTTTATGAATGCCGGAGACATTTTTTCGCCCGCACTTGACCTTTCTTCTCTAATTGGCAACAACGATTTATCAAACAATATTATCATAGGCTTTTCTATTCAGCATTTTAATGGTGACTATTATCTAAGGCCTAAAAAATCAAACATACAGCATTTGATAAATTACCCGGCGCATCAGGCTATATTTGTGCCCAGAAAGTGTTATAAAGCAGCAAATTTTAATGATGATATGAAAATTGCTGCAGATTATTACTGGATAAAAGATGTGTTGAAATTGGCCGAACATACGATAGTTGATACCGTGATTGCCATATTTGCTCTGGGGGGGAAATCCACCTCCAAAAAATGGAGCGATATTAATTTGATGTATAAGGAGATGGGCGTTAAGTTCCGCATAGCGAAATCAGCACTGAAGTTTTTCTTTTTTAATTTTTTAGGAAGAAAAGCCGCATTCAGATTGATCTATAGAAACAACTACACAAGATTACAGGATGCAAAGGATTATCACGACTAACAGTTTAAATTCTATTCTGTTTATCTCATTTTTCGTAATTTTTATCCCGTTGGTTCCAATAGGGATCGAAACAGAACCTATAATATCTTTTTTCGTCTCTGTACTCATTATTATAGCATTCGGTAAAAGCGCCGATTTGTTAAAAAAAGACATAATTTTTCTGTCAGTATTAATTATAGTCTTAATGATATATGCTATATGTCAGGCATTTTTTAAATATGACTATCAAGGGATCATCGAGTTTATAAAATATCTGATAGGCCCCATCATTTTTTTAGGCCTGCGTATTTCTAAGTTTTCCATTTCTTATTCACTACTAAAAAAAGTAATATATACTTTGACAGCTATTGCTGCGATAAGTCTGTTTACGCCAGGTATATATGTACTCATATTTCAGCATATCATTCCCAGATTTGCCAGTAACATTGGGTCTGACGCAAGAGGAATAGTGATATTAACACCTGAACCCAGCTATTTTGCTGTATTTCAAACCATTTTACTTATAACTATCGAAAAAGCATTGTCTCAGTCAGCAAATGATAACGAAAAGGCTTCTGAAAGAAAAAAATTATTATTCTTAAAATATCTGGTCTTACTGTTATCACTTTTAACAAAGTCTGCCTTGGTTATCATCTATGCCATCATTTTCCTAATACCTGATTTTAAAAAGATCAATTTTAAAAAACTGATTTTAGCTGTCTTTATATTATTGCCTATAGCAGGATTGCTTATTTATTTTTTCTTTTCTCAAAATAGATTGTTCGATGTAGTTGAATTGATTTATAATTTAACAAAAGAAGGCAATTTTGATTGGACAGCTTTTTTGTTTACTCAAGAATCCTCAGGGGGTACTCGTGTAGTTCTTAATTTTCTCGCAATTGCAGCAATAGGTATGTTCCCATTTGGTGCAGGCCTTGGGAGTTTCTCCTCAATGCTTAATGTGTATGGAGATCATTATAATCTTGATATTAGTAAGCATGAGGTACTCGGAAGTATCGAAGGAAGGATTTATCCGCAAACGTATTTTGCTAACCTTTGTAATGATGTAGGAGTTTTTGCATTTTTATTAATATTCATTTGTTTTGCAAACAACGCAATTGATTCAAAAAACTTTAAGTTAAAGCGAAACGCATGCCTGCTTATTATGCTATTCTTTCAATCCCAAATTACCAACCCGGCATTTTGGTTTCTTCTCGCTGTGTCTAAAATAAACCCTGATGAAAAAATTATTAAGTAGTTTGATTTTTTTGGCTCAAAAGTTTGTGTCATTCCTGCCTTTCCATATAATTAGGATATTTATCACAAATACATTTTTCAGGTCTAAAATATCTTATAAGGCCGGGGTATATTACGGTGTTGAAATAAGGCATCCTTGGAAACTGGTCATAGACGAGTCTTCTGTAATAGGTCACAATGTGATTTTAGATGCAAGAAAAGGTTTAAAAATTGGCAAAAATGTTAATATTAGCTCAGAAGCTATGATTTGGACATTACATCATGATTATAATAGTGCCGAGTTTGCAGCGGTTGGAGGACAAACAGTAATAGATGATTATGCGTGGATTTGTGCCAGGTCTATAATTTTACCTGGTGTCCATATCGGTAAAGGAGCAGTAGTTGCAGCAGGCGCAGTTGTACATAAAGATGTCCCGGAATATACCGTTGTCGGTGGCGTGCCGGCCAAACATATCGCTAATCGGACGAAAGATTTATCTTACGACCTTTCTTATGATATCAACCCTATTATTTAAAGAACATTAGTTTGTTTTTATTATCAAATTTAATAATCACATTAAACCAATGGAAAATATTTTATAATGACTATCAAAAAGAAAATTCTGATAATATCTCCCGGCATTCCACACCCGCCAGTTGATGGTCATAAATTAAAGATTTATAATCTTTTAAAACTGCTCAAAATAGACTATGACCTAGACTTGGTAGTTATAACCTCAGAGAAGTTGGAACCTGATGCCGAAAAATTTCTTAAAGAAAGTTGTAATAATTACAAAATTTTCAAATACAGTAAATTAAGATTTTTTTTAAATCTTTTTAGTGGGCCGTTTAACAAAGTGCCTTTTCAAGTTCTTTATTACAAGTTTGCAGCCGTTAGCAGGTATCTTACGACTAATTCAAATAATTATAATTACGTTTTCTTTAACATAATCAGAACTACCGGATATTTTAAATTATTTGACCCAGACAAAATAATTGTTGACATGGTAGATTCTATTGGAATCAACTACTTAAGGTCTAGAAAGCGTACAGAATCTTTTCTACATCGGGCTATTTACAATTTAGAAGCGTCAAGATTAATTAATTATGAGCGTGCCATAGTTTCAAAGGCTAAAGCAACCTTGTTTGTAAATAAGTTTGAAGCTGCAGCTTACTCTAAATGGGGTGTTGTTAAATGGCTGCCCAATGGGGTAAATGAAGACTTATTACACTTTAACTCTAAAAACAACAGCTACAAAAACTTCGTCTGTTTTTTTGGAGCCATGTTTTATCAACCTAATATCGATGCAGTATTATGGTTTATTAAACATGTACTACCAAAGCTCCATGAGGAAATAGTATTTTGTATACTTGGCCAACGTCCATCTTCAAAAATACTTAAGGCACAAGAAGATAACAAGAATGTTATTGTTACCGGATATCTAGATAATCCTTACGAAATACTTCAATCTGCTTTATGTTCGGTAGCACCAATGCAAACGGGGGGGGGTATTCAAAATAAAATCTTAGAATCTATGGCTTTAGGCCAAATAACTATCACTAACAAGTTAGGATTTCAACCAATTACCGGAGCCATCGATAAAGAGCATATTTTAGTAGCTCATACAGCTGATGAATTTGCTTCAATAATTAACCAGCTGTTTGCCGGCGATAAATCATTAAATAAGATTGGGGATAATGCAAGACAATTTATTTTGAACAAATTCTCCTGGGAGTCATATAAAATTCAACTAAAAGAAATTTTAGAATCTTAACCCTCTTACTGTATGTATAAGATTGCTATTACCGGGTATTCTGGATTTGTTGGACGTAACCTAAGTACCTACTTAAAAAAAGACTGCGAATGTTTACTATTAAACCGGAATGAGCTCGAACAGCCTGGATTTAGTAACGTAAAATTCATCATCCACCTCGCCGGCAAAGCACATGACCTTAAAAAAGTTTCTGATCCACAGGAATACTACCAGGTTAATTACGAGTTAACCAAAAAACTTTACGATGCCTTTTTAGCGTCTGATGCTAAAAAATTCATTTTTGTTAGTTCGGTAAAAGCAGCGACAGATAGCGTTGATGGCGTCCTTACAGAAGACGCTACCGCCGACCCTAAAACCGACTATGGCAAATCAAAGCTAATGGCCGAGCAGTATATACAAAGTCAGCCATTGCCGGGGGGCAAGTCATATTACATTTTAAGGCCCTGTATGATTCATGGTCCGGGCAATAAAGGAAACCTTAACCTGCTCTATAAGTTTGTTAAAAAAGGCATTCCCTACCCTTTAGCCGGCTTCGATAATAAAAGATCTTTCCTGAGTGTCGAAAACCTTTGCTTCATCATCAAGGAGTTAGTTGAGAGAGACGACATTGCTTCAGGTGTATACCAGGTTGCCGACGATGAGCCTTTATCAACAAATGAAGTAGTAAGCGTCTTGTCAGCGTCTATAAATAAAAAACCAAAACTTTGGAAAATATCGCCCGGATTAATTCGGGCTGTCGCAAAGTTGGGTGATGCATTCCATCTTCCATTAACAACAGAAAGGCTTAATAAGTTAACAGAAAGCTATATGGTCAGCAATCAAAAAATTAAGGAAGCCATGGGTAAAGATTTGCCATTAACATCCAGAAAAGGGCTTGAAATTACGGCTGCATCATTTGCGGACAACTAGGATACAAAGCTAAAAAGCCTTATTATACTCTTTCCATCTTACAACAACACAAAACTTTTGGGCTGATATTTATTTAAATCAAACGATAACGCATGATTTACAATTTTAATAGCATCGCCCATTTTTTCGCCTCTTAAATTTACAGGCATTGCGGTTGTATATTTACTTTCAACGGGTAAAGTAACTACACAATTACCACTTTTTCCGGCTTGTTCCCACACCCTTAAAATGGTTCCGTTACCATCCGGATTTTCGCCGAAAGCGGTAACTATAACCCCTTTTCGGGATAAGCTAATTCCTTTTTTCTCCACAGGCAGTTTACCGGCTTTACTATCTGATTTTACAACCTGCAGCGGATAACGTGCCTCAAAAGCTGGTACTATAAGCGAGGCATCATCGTATTTTTCAAAAGCCCAAACTCTGAACCGGTAGGTCCATTTGCCACCGTTCCATAACCTGTAATTAGTGCTCCAATGGTTATTAAATAAATTATAATATACCGCCGGCTTTTTAGGGGCGTAGGTGTTATCAAATTTCCAGTCGCCCGGTATACCCAGGCTTACCAGCGGACCATCCAAACCGCAAACTGCGGCTCCGGCTCCTGAAGGGCCAAATACCCCCACCCCATTATCTGCAGCATACATATATCTGTTCACCCCGCCAATGTTTATATCCTTTACCGGATCTATAACTGAGCCATTTCTGCCCACTCTGAATTGAGGATCGCTGATTTTAAAAGGGAAACAAATCCAAACATCCTCAGGCTTTGGTGTTGCAGGCTTGTCAATCGTCACCTCAATATCCATATAAGGCTCATCGCCGTGCAAAACAATTTTAGTTGTTGCAGGGAAACGCAGATTATCTCCATTAGGCTGGTACGATAACGTCGCCACAGCATCCTTATCAATTAGCGATAACTTGATGTCGCAATTGTTATTATGCAACTCTTTATAAGGTAATTCAGCAGCTGACGGCATATTGGGTTTCCCTAATTCGGCAAAGGCCCACTCTTTGGTACCCCGTATATACGCGCTGTCATATTTCCTGACTTCATTCACACTTATCTGCTGATACAATATTTGTGCAAACCCATGAGCGGCTTTATTATCAACCAACTCATAGTTTGTCTTCTTATTGATAATTGACGCTATACTACCCTTCTGCGCATCCAGTTTCACTGTAAAATATTTATTCTCGATAATATTTTTGCCTTGCTGAATAACAGGCGTGCCCCCTTTTAATGGCAACGGTGTAGTTTTTGCAAATGCCTTATACCCTAATGCAGGTATCCCTTTGCGTGGCCACGGCAGCGGGTTGAAAATAACCGTCTTCTGACCGGCAATATTTACATTGTCCACAAGTGTTTTCAGCTGATCTTTTGCCAGCGATGTTGCGATAGCGTTGGCATTGCGGGCATAATTAGTATGCTCTTCCCACGATGCTTGCAAACGGTTAAATCTTCCATTCTTTAAATCAGTTTCCCAACTGCTATCATATTTCCAATTATCTACATAACCCAGATGATCTTTTGGGGTCAGATATTTGGTAACCCAGTACAACGCCCCGCCCCAGGTATGCTCATAATACAACATGCTGTTTTCGTAAGCATCTGCTAACGGGGTTGTAATACTTTTTTGCGGCACATTCCAAATGTTTAACAGCGTATGCAAGTCTTCGGCAATAGCTAAGTCAGGTAGGGTTTCTCTTGATAGTTTCACACCAACAGGGTCGCACATAGGGCCGTGTATCCATGAGTCGGGCATATCGCTCTTAACCACCGGGATATCCAGTTTTTCTTTCAGGATAGCGTTCGAAAAATCATCCAACCTGCCGATGGTAACCTTTACATTGGGTAATTTGGCATGTATATCATCAATTACTTTTTTTACCTCTTCAGGGCTCGGCGGACCTGAATTATCAGAGCGCATGTTCATCACCAGCCATGTTTTGTGCTTCCAATCGCCCGGAGGAAATAATTCTGAACCATATGAGGTTGAATACATGGTAAGCAACCGCGAACCGTCAGGCCCCTGCCACCAGAAAAGTGTAGGCACCACAGCATAGCTGCTGCCGGCATTACATCCAAGATGTAAGAAATTCACCCCGGCATTTTTCAGCAGCGTAGGTAATATCCAGGAATGACTGGGCACATCGGTCATCTTTGCGGCGATGGGAATTGGCTGCCTCGCATCCCTTGCAAGTTTTGAAGCATATCCTAAACTTCTTACCAATCCTTCGGGCTCCATCAGTTCTGTTTGCATGGTAAATGGCAAAGCATGAACCACAAACCGGCCGGTTTTAAATGCATTCAAAATTTTATCTCTTCGCTCCTGGGTTTGACCGTTCCAGTTTTCCAAAATCTTCTTCATTGGCCATCCCGGTATCGTCCATACAAATTGCTGCTCGGGTGGGAGATCTTTGCTTTTCTCTACCACATTCAAAGCTTTATCTATAGTAGTAGTTTGATAACCATGTACCACCTCGCTAGCCAGCTTGGTATACCCGATATCAAAATGCGTTTTATACACTACAATGATTTCCTGCAGATTAGGATAATCTGATTGCTGTTGAGAAAAGGCCGTATGAACACCTATAAAAGCAAAAAGGAAAAAGGAAAAAAGAGCTTTCATCACTCGACTGCTTTTTCTTGAAATGGAAATACTTTGGGCAATATACTTTACCCTGATTTTCATGTCAGACATTGGTTTAATCTTTTGGTTTATAATCATGGGATGTTCAGGTATGGGGTTACAAACACACCGAACATATTAAAGATATGAAGATAGAAAATTTATACGTCTCTGATCTCTAATTTATTAAATACCGGTAAGGGGCACAGGCGTATTGTTACACCTTCTCAAAACTGCAAAACGTAAAATTCTGCATGGTATTAAAAGGCGTAACGTGATCTTCTGTAAGGCATTCAATCTTTTTGAAGTTACCGGCCAGCGTTTGCTGCAAATCCTGCTCCGAATACTGTTTAATCGATAGTCCGCTGCATTTCTCGGGGCCATTATCTGAGAAAGTAGCAACAATAAGGTATTGATCCACTGCACCGGCTGCTATCTGCAAATAAGTATTAATCTGATCAGGAGTCGTCAAAAAATGAAAGGTTGCACGGTCATGCCAGAGGGTATAATGATGTTTTGGCTTAAATTCTGTTATGTCGCAAACTATCCATTTAACCAGACCGGTTTTTTCGCCTATGCGTGCTTTGGCTCTTTCTAATGCTTGCTCAGAAATGTCCAATACCGTGATATCAGTAAAACCCTCCTTAAGTAAAAAATCAACCAACAGGCTATCACCGCCACCTATGTCAATAATGGCTGCGCTTTTAGGCAGGTTAAACTTGTTTATAAAGTTTAGCGAGGTCTGCGGAACAGCTTGTGTCCAGCTAACCTGTTCGGGCGACTTAGTTTCATAAACATGCTCCCAGTGTTGTTTCCTTACACTCATATTTAGGTTTTCTGACGATATTAAACTACCCTACCCATAAACGGATCGGTATAACCCGATTTACCGGTTTCAACCCTGCCGGCAAACCGTTTTTCGAAACCGTTGGCGCCGCTTACCTTCAGCGTAAAATCATACCAGCCCATGCTCTTGGTCAGGTCGATGATGATGGCCGATTGTGATTTTGGCAATACTGTTTTCTTTTGAACGCCGGTTTTATAAGCATTGTCCGTCAATGTTATAACTTGTTGGCCTTTACTTAAGTTTTTGACATACAGCACCACATTACCGGTTAGTACTTTTTTATTGAGGCGATTGCGCTGATATTCCAGGCGCGTCTCTATCTCGGGGTCGGCATGATTGCCTTTAAACTCGCGGTAAAAACCGTTTGGTCCGTAAAGGCGCAGGTGATAATTACCGTTCTCGAACTCATTCACCGGCCAGGCATCGCTCAGGGTATCGCCGGGTTTTACGGCGTAGGTCCAGTTGCGCAGCTGCTCGTAGCCCTCGCCTTTTAATGATCTGTAATTATCAGGCGCGTAAACAATAAATGGCGTACCGGCGGTCTTGCTACCCCAAATTTCGGTAGCTGCGTTAAAGTCGATCTCAAAAGCAGTTTTAGCAGCATTCAACTTACCATCAGCATATAACTGATATGGCAGCGCATTAGCCGGCTTAATGCCTTTCTCCTGCTGGGGCAATACTGATGAGTTATGCGGATTTTGCTTTACGTGCTCAATATCCTGCGCAGTGAGCAACTTAAAGTTTGCAGGCACATCTTTAAATTTGGCTTTATGTATCCCTTCCAAAAAGTTATTCCGCTCCAAAAATTCAGGTAAAGCCGTTTTTCTGGCCTCATAGGACCTGAAAGCCGATGTCAAATCGCCGCAAATGGTTCGACGCCAATCAGATATATTAGGTTCAAATATTTTCTTACCGGTTTTGTGCGACAGGAATTTTTCCAAAAACTGTAAAGTTGATGTATGATCAAAGACTTCTGAGTTTACCCATCCGCCTTTGCTCCACGGCGAGGCTATCACCATCGGCACACGGTACCCCAGGCCTATTGAACATTCGCGGTCATATTTAGTTGGAAAACCCTCACGGACCTGCTCCTGTTCCAGGGTGACATAATCAGGGCGCGTATCTATGCCTGCTGAAACTTTACCCATACCTGATTTGTGGGAATGCGGCGGAGTAAACGGCGGCACATGATCAAAGTAACCATCATTCTCATCATAAGTTAAAATGAAGATGGTCTTTTTCCATACCTCCGGGTTTTGGGTCAGGATATCCAACACCTCTGACACATACCAGGCCCCATACCACGGCGCCGACGGGTGGTCAGAGAAATTCTCGGGCGCTGTAAGCCACGAAACGGTAGGTAGCTTTCCATTCTTCACATCTTCACGAAACTGGTAAAGCACATCGCCTTTAGGTGCTTTCATTGTGCGTTGCGTTCCGTTATCGTCGTAGGTCAGGTCGGTCAGTTTACCAAATTCAGGGTCGCCGTAGTTAACGGTGAAGGCTCTTTTATGCAGGCTCTGCTCGCGCGGAGTCAGGTCATCAAACTTACGGCTGTTAATGGCATCCACCTGGGCCTGCAGGCTCTTTTGCGCCTTTTGGCGTTGTTCAATTTTCTTTTTCAATAACATGCCGCTATCAGTTTCGGCCTGCTTTTTCAATCCTGCAATTTCTGTATTTAAGGTGGCCAGTCGCTTATTTATCTGGGCCACATGCCGTGGATGCAGCTGGATATTGTACTGACTGAAAAACTCCAGGTCGTTATCCTGAAAGTTAGATAACCATGCATCTTCTTCGCCCTCCAAACCGGTATCAATGGCTACTTCGTTTTGGTAGCACCGCCAGTCTATACCCAGGTCTTCCAATCGCTCGGGGAAGGTGGTCCAGTTCAGAGTGCCATAATCCATATCCTCGTTCCAAACTAAAGCACGCGAGTTTTCATCTTTATGATCGCGGATGGTGCCGGTCCAGAAATACAAACGGTTAGGGTTAGTACCGGTTAACGATGAACAAAAATTCTGATCGCAAACGGTAAAAGCATCCGCCAGGGCATAATAAAAAGGAACGTCGTTACGATTATGATAACCCAGTGTAAGCGGCATGTTGCGGTAAGCCTTCTCGCCTGAATGCTTTTCGTCCAGCCATTTATCAAAACGGCCGTCATTGCGTGCGTTCACCTGGTTCGACCAAGAATGCGGCAGCGAGTGCATCCAGGTGGCTTTGGTGTTCTTAATATCTAAATGGAAAGGTGCATAAGTTTGCCCCTCGGCATTGGTTTGCAGCCAAACCGGGTTTTTATCGGCCAATTGTATCGCCCGCGGATCATTATATCCCCTTACCCCGCGCAAAGTACCAAACACGTGGTCAAACGACCGGTTCTCCTGCATCAGGAGCACCACGTGCTCGGCGTCCAGGTAAGTACTGCCCTCGGGGGCATTAATGTTCATGGCCCGGGCTATTGATGAAGGTAAACCCGCGGCCAAACCGGCGCTGCCTGTTAAAAGGGCGGCTTTCTTGATAAAGTCTCTTCTGTTATCCATTACGGCTAAACTAATGTTTTTCTGACTAACAAGAATAATTGTTGAATGTAAATAGTCAGGAAATTTGGGGTTATGATTAGGTTAACACCTCTCCCCGGCCCTCTCCAAAGGAGAGGGAGTTGAATGCGGGTTGATGATAGACGCAAAGTATTGCGTCTCTGCAAATCCTCCCTCAATCTCCCCATACAACGCCAATGGTTCCCTCTCCTTTGGAAGGGGTTAGGGAGAGGTCTGCATGAGACGCAAAGCATTGCGTCTCTATAAATCTTCCCTCAACCATACAACGCCAATGGTTCCCTCTCCTTCGGAGAGGGCTAGGGAGAGGTGATTCGCCTTCCTCACTAAAGCGGAATAATCACTCTAAACTTGCTATAAACACCAAGTTCAGAATGCAGTTCTATTCGCCCACCCAGCTGCGTTACAGCATCTTTAACAAGGTACAACCCTATACCTGAGCTCCTTTTATTATCGCCCGACATGTAGAATTTATCAAACATCAGTTCCTGATCCTTCTTTGATATGCCCAGGCCATTATCTTCAACCTTTATCACAACCTCATTGTCAGCACGCCATGACCGCACTTTTACCCATTGCTCGGGCTTCTTATCGTCGCTGTATTTGATGGAGTTTGATACCAGGTTATTCAGTATTACCTGTAATTTAAGGGCATCGCTTTGTATTTGTACAAGTTCTAATTCTTTAAAAAAGCGCACAGGCTTGCCATCAATATGGTGGCTGTTTTGCGATATCACATTATCTACAATACTATTTAGGTTGCATTCGGTTATGGTTATCCCCGTGTGTTTGCTCTTTACAAAAGTGAGCATTTCATTAATAAAGCGGTCTTGTTTTTCAAGACTGTCCTTTATCATCAAGCTGTATTCTTTTATATGCCCAAGGTCGTTTTCTTTGTCAACCAGTCTGATTAATCCCAGAATTGATGTCAACGGCGACCGCAAATCGTGCGTTACATTAAATACAAACTTGTCTAATTCTGCATTGATCAATTGAAGATTCTCGTTTTGCTCGATCACTTTCTTTTGTGATCTTGACAAGTTACGAATCATGATTGCTGCCGAGGTTAGTGAACAAAATACAATGATCAAAGTAATTAACACATTGGCTATAAATACATAAGTACTTAACTTTCGGCAAATGTCTCCTAAATCGTCAGAAAACATTTGTGCCTCTATCGTAAGCGACCGCGAATTTTTATTAATGGCATTGATTACCGTCTCTTTTTCTGTGTCTAATATTTTGCCTTTTATCATTTTGGCATGGACTGATTCGCCAATCCGGTCCAAATAATCAACCCGGGTATCAGCTCCGGCCCATATCCCTACAATCTGTTTAAATTCAGGCAGATTCTTAAATATCTTAAACAACCATATGATATTATCAACATCTGCCGGATGATTTTGACCTGCTAAAAAACCTTCGCTTATCCGTTTATAATCTGATGGATGCGCCTGTAATGTTGTCCTGGCAATCCTATCGCCTTGAGGTATAACGATAGCTTTTTTAAAGGCTATATAATCGGCTTCGTTATGAAAAGTAATATAATTGATCAAAAAAGCGGCAGCATCCTTCTGGCCCTTTGAATATTGAGATTCTCCGTTAACATAAGCCCGGACACCGGAAAGCATTTTTGCAGAATATATATTAACGGCAACAATTGCGGCAGCAGCCAGACTCATCACCAATAGTAAAATCCAAAATGTCCGTTTTTTGAACAGCAGCGGTTTATTAGTTGGATCTATTATTTTACCCCTCAAGCCAGTATAGATAGTTAAATGTTAATATCCAGATGAACGAGACTTCGTCGCTATAAATTCATAAGGAGATTGCTCTTTGATACGACACTCCTACTATTTAGGTTACATTCGATAACTCCTGCATGAGGCGCAAAATATTGTTTCTCTACAAACGAATCCCACGTAGAGATGCTATACTTTGAGTCTCACATCACATCATACACCGCCAATGGTTCCCTCTCCTTTGGAGATGGTTAGAGAGAGGTTCTCTGCTAAATTTTTTACAAATATTTTTAAAATACTAATATTTTTAGCATTATGTTTGTAATGTATTT